>Ga0075021_10000619_pt1 | contig 18484 bp, 19 predicted proteins | sample ColStrG_CSR_2012_FD_72749 | JGI IMG/M metagenome (GOLD analysis project Ga0075021, IMG submission 72749) | Freshwater sediment microbial communities in response to fracking from Pennsylvania, USA - Cold Stream Run_MetaG_CSR_2012 | ecosystem: Environmental > Aquatic > Freshwater > Creek >...
ACCCACTGGGAGGCCGCCGTGGTCGATCGTGCGAGCGCGCGCTCGGCGGTGGCTGCCTTGGGTCGAGCCGGCGCGCAGGCCCGTCGGCGCCAGGCGTTTGAGGACGATGTCGCGCTCCTGAGGCGCGCTTGCGAGCTCTTCGAGCTGGCAAGCGCCCGCGACTCTGAACGCCTGGGTGTGCTGCTCCCGCTCGCCGAGTCCCTGCGTGCCTCGGACAAGGTGCACGAGGCTCGCATTCGAGCCACCGAAGCCCTCGCGCTGGCTGTCGCGGTGGGAGATCCGCAACACATCGCGCGCGCCGCGCTGTGCTTCGTCGGGTCCCACCTGGTGTTCAAGGCCGGCCGGCCGGACGGGGAGGACATCGCGACACTGGAGGCCGCGATCGCTGCCCTCGGGGACCGCGCACCGTCGGAGCGTGTGCGACTGCTCACTCGGCTCTGCTCCGCCATCTATTACTCAGAGCGCTTCGACGAGGTCGGCGAGCTGAGCGAGCTCGCGCTGCGGCTCGCTTCCGGTGACGCGGTCGAGGACGAGGCCCTGGGTTGGGCTCACTACGCGCGCTTCTGGGCGGCCCTGCGCCCCGAGGGTGTTGGCGAGGCGGCCGAGGCCGTCGAGCAGGTCGCCTCCATCGCCGCTCGAGTCGGGACGCTCGAGCTGGGCACCGAGTCGATGCTGGTCGAGTGGTACTCCCTGCTCCAGCGAGGCCGCCCTGACCTGGTTGCGACACAGCTTGCCGAGCGAAGAGATGCCGTCCATGCGACTGGCGTGCCGATCTACCGCTGGTTCGTGGAGGCCATCGCCGCGATGCTCGCCGTTGTTCAGGGTCGCGGCGAGGATGCGGAGCGCGCGATCGCGGAGGTGATGGCCTCCGGTGCCGCGATCGACGCCTGGGACCTTCCACGATTCGGCGCGATCCCCCTGGTCCAACTTCGACGCGACCAGGGGCGTGAGAGCGAGCTCGTCGATCCCCTGCGGCATGTCGTCGAGAACAACCCTGGGCTGCCACTATGGAAATCGATCCTCCTGCAGGCGCTCGTCGGGACGGGCGAGATCGAGGAGGCCCAGGCGCTGCTCGAGGTCCTCGCGCGCGAGGACTTCTCATGGTTGCGGCGGGACGTGAACTGGCCGTGGGCGATGGCGGCCGCAAGCGAGTCGTGCGTCGCGCTGGGTTGCCGTCCGGCGGCGGAGATTCTCTACGGCCTGATCTCTCCACTCCCCGAGCAATCGGTCGTGGCCGGTCCCGCGCTCGGTTTCCATGGCCCGCTCGACCGCTACCTCGGACTGCTCGCAGGCCTCCTGGGGCGTCCGGAAGAGGCCGAGCGGCACTTCACGGCGGCCCTGAGGCTGCTCGACATCGGTGGCGTACCGGCGCTCGCGGCCGCCACGCGTCTCGATCGAGCCCGGGCCCTCTCGCTGGCGGGCATCTCACGCGAGTCGCGGACATGCGCAGGCGAAGCATTGACGGCTGCCGAGGAGATGGGTCTCGTGCGCGTGCGCGATGGGGCGCGAGCGCTGCTCGGAGCGTGAGGCGGAAGGACCGCGTCGACCGCCGGTCGGCCCCGCGCGCCGCAAGCAGGTGACACGCCGTTGTAACGCCGCTCGGCGACCGTTCCCGCAATGGCCTTCGATGGCGCCAGGCCGATGCTGCGAAAGGATCTCCTCGCGAGGTTCGACGCGTTGGTGGCGGCTGCAAATGATCACGACACAGATCGCGTGGTCGCTGCGTTCAGTCCCGAAGTGCGCGTTCGCGACGGAACCGTCGGGCGGCTCGCGTTCGGCCGCGAGGCGATTCGCGTCGATGCCGAGACGATCCTCGACGCCTGGCCGGAGCTCGAGGTGCGGAGCCATCATGCGGTGCTCACGCGGGGCGTCATCGCATGCGAGTGGACCGTCAGTCCGTCCGCCCCGTCCAGGTTCACCGCCTCCTGGGCGGGCGTCCTGATCGCCGACTATGACGCGGTCGGCCAGATCCGCGCCCTCGTCCTCTACGCCGCGCCAAGCCGTGCGGTGGGCCTGGGCGGGGGTTGTGGGGCGTGAAACGTTCGTGAAACGAGCCGGTGCGAGATTGCCGGCATGTCCACAGGCGGCGGCGATCCCGCGGTCCGATCCCAGGAGGAGCGCAATGAAGCTTTCCAACGTGGCCGTGTGCGGCTGCATCATCGCCCTGTCGGCACCTGCCGTCGCCGTTGCGGCGTCGGCCAAGGCCGGCGGGGAATACTCAAATCAGGCAACGCTTCAGTCCGCGATCGTGGCGAAGAACGGTAAGACGGCCAAGCTCACGATCAACCCGGGAGCGTGTGCGGCGGGCATCCCCATGTTGACGACCAAGCCGGCGAAGATCACGGGTAAGAAGATCAAGTACTCGGGTGCCGTCAAGGGCTTGGCAGGCACGGCCGGCACGCTCGTGCTCAGCGGCACCTTCACGAGCCGAAAGGCACTGAAGTGGACGGGCAACTTGACCGTCGGCAGCTGCCACGCCACCCTTCGGACTGCGCTCACTCTGCGCTGATGGCGCCCGCGGCGGCCTCTCGGTGGATTGTCGCGCTGGCCTGCGCCGCGGCGTTCGCGTGCGTGCTCGCGCTCCCGGCCGGCGCGAGCGCGGCGCAGGTCGGGGTGGTCACGAGGGACACGTTCTTGACCTCTCCCGGCACGCTGTCGGCGCTCCAGCAACTCAGGCCGCCGTGGGTCCGCGACTTCCTGCCGTGGGCCGACGTGGAAACGGGACCCGGCCGCTACGACGCGTCCGTCCTGAGCGCACTCGACGGCGCCCTGTCAAGGCTCCCGCAGGGCACGAGGGTGATCATCGATGTCACCGGCAGCCCGGGATGGGAGAGCGGGAGCACCGACCCCAATCATCCGCCCGCTGACCCCGCGGACTACGCGCGCTTCATGCGCTTCCTCGCCGGCCGCTTCGCCGGAAGGGTCGCGGCCTGGGAGATCTGGAATGAGGAGGACGCGAGCGCATTCTGGTCCGGGGCGGCGATCAGCGCGGACGCGTACACGGCTCTCTTGAAGGACACCTACCCGGCGATCAAGGAAGTGGACCCCGGCGCCACGGTGTTGCTGGGCGGCCTCACCGGAAACGACTACACCTTCCTCCAGCAGGTCTATGCGGCAGGAGGAAGAGGGTTCTTCGACGCGGTCGGGGTGCACACTGACACGGCGTGCGATGTGATCTCGCCCTACCAGTTCATTCGCGACCCACTGGCGAGCAACGCGATTGACCAGTACGCGTTCCTCGGCTATCAAAGCGTGCACGCGGTGATGAGCGCGAACGGTGACGGCGCCAAGAACGTGTGGATGACCGAGCTCGGGTGGTCCACGGACCAGGGGACCTGCGGTTCCGGTCAGTGGTCTGGCCAGAAGGCCCAGGGCGTCACGCCCGCCGATCAGGCCACGTTCCTGACGCAGGCATATCACTGCCTGGCCGCTGTGCCATACGTTCCCGTTGCGCTCTGGTTCGCGCTCACCGACACGCCGGCGTCGAACAGCTACTACGGGCTGATGGATGCGAGCCTCAACCCGAAGCCGTCGTTCGCGGCGCTCCAGCAGGAGATAGCCGGCGGGGATCAGCTGTCCGGTGGCTGCGGCAACTTCAGCGGACCCTCGATCAGGATCCTCACCCCGGTCGCGAACCATTACTACAGCCGATCCGGGCCGCTTGCGATACGCATCACGGCGAGCAGCCCCTACAAGGTGCGCGAGATAAAACTCCTCTACGACGGTCAGAATGTCGTCAGGAATTTCATCCACCCCGGCAGCCAGCCGGTCGCGACGTTGACGGCTGCGATGAGCTGGCAGCACTGGAAGCGTCTCAGGGCGGGGCGGCATACGCTGATCGTGCAGGCGGTCGACGCGCAGGGGACGATCGGCTCGGTGAGCGTGCCGATCACCTCGCGCACCAACAGCCGCAGGCCCACACGGTGCGTTCGCGCATCCCGGAGGTGCTCGGGGCGCAGATAGCCGACCAGCTCGGGTGACCCCCGACTCGGGAGCTGCTGTCGACGCGGGCGAGCGGCTCTCGCCCCCCGTCACAGCGAGGCCTATCGTGGACGCTGATGCAGCAGTCTTCGCCAGGATCAGCGTCGCCCGGCCGCGAGGGCCACCCGTGCGAATCGCCGACCTTATCCGACGAGCTCGAAGCTTGGCTGACAGCAGAGGGCGAGCAGACGCTCGCCTCTCTGCTCGAGCTTTTCGGGAACAGGGGCTTCGCGGTCGTATTCGTGCTGCTGCTCGGTGTGCCGGCCCTGCCGCTTCCAACCGGCGGAGCGACGCACGTGTTCGAGATAGTCGCAATGCTGCTCGCACTCGAGCTGATAGTCGGCCGTCAGGAGGTCTGGCTGCCGCGACGCTGGCGAACGCTCGAGCTCGGCGGCCAGAGGCAGCATCGCTTCATGCACGCCATGCTGAGAATGATCCGCTGGCTCGAAAGGTTCTCGCGGCCGCGGCTGCGCTTCCTGTTTCACCACCGCCTGAGCAACGTCGTCTTCGGCGTTCTCGTAGTCGGCGGGGCCGCCGGCGCTTTCCTGGCTCCGCCGTTCACGGGGCTCGATACGCTGCCAGCGCTCGGCGTGGTCCTGTTGTCGCTCGCCGTGCTGCTGGAGGACTTCCTTCTCGTCCTCGTCGGGCTCGTCGTCGGCGCCGTCGGCGTGGCGCTCGAGATCGTGCTCGCGAGCGCAGTCGTTCACGGTCTCGGATCCTTCCTGTGACGGGCGAGCGCCGAGCTGAGTGGTTTCGAGTTCGAGGCGGCACCTCGGGCGGTCCCACACCATCCATAACTAGTTAGCTTGGTATGGTTCGGGCATGGCGGTCGCCTTGCCTGTCATCTCTGAGCGCGAGCGTCAGCCGGGAGGCTGTTGCACGCCGCTCGTGGAGCCTGATCTGTCGTCCGAGCGGGCGCGGAGTCTGGCGCTCCTCACGAAGGCGCTCGCAGACCCAACGCGGCTGCGGATCGTCGATGCCGTGCGCAAGGCGTCGCCGGAGGCCGTCTGCCAATGCGAGTTGCTGCCGCTGTTCGATATGTCGCAGCCCGCGCTTGCGAAGCACCTCAAGGTTCTGGTCGCGGCAGGTGTCCTCGGTAGTGAGCGCCGCGGCCTCTGGGCGTTCTACTACCTGAACCCGGACGGCATGGGGGAGCTGATCGCGTGGCTGAGCGAATCCGTCGAGACGGGGCGTCCCGAATGAGAGCCCTCGGCGATATCCACCTGCACGACCCGCAGACGCTCTACCGCCATTGGGAGGACAGCCAATGGAGTCCGTGGGGGATCGACCTCTCGCTGGACCGCGAGCAATGGGCGGCTATGAGCGACCGCACGTTGGTCTCGTTCGTCCTCGGTTCGTTGATGGTGGCCGAGGAGCGCATCACGACGAAGTTCGCGGGCCTGGTCAGCGCTGACGGCACCGAGGAGGAAGTCACCTTCCTCGCCACGCAGCAGGTAGACGAGGCGCGTCACATGCAGTTCTACGCGCGCTTTCAGGATGAGGTCGTCGCCGAGCCAGCACTGATCGCGGCCCACGTCGAGCGGGCCAGGGCGCAGGTCTCGCCCGCGTTCCAAACGATCTTCGATGACAAGCTCGTGGCAGCCCACAATCGGCTGCTCGCCAACCCGGCCGACCTCGGCGCGAAGGTCTCGTTCGTGACGATGTACCACCTGATCTTGGAGGCGACGCTCGGGCTGACCACGTTCGAGTTCTCCACGCGGTTCATGGAGCGCGAGGGATTGCTCCCCGGATTCGTCGCCGGCTACACGAAGATTCACCACGACGAGCACCGGCACATCGGCTACGGGATCTGGTTCCTACGCAAGGCCGTCGCGGAGGCCGAGTCGTTGGGCGACGCCGTGCGCGCGACGCTGCGCGACCTGCTCCCGGCGGTCGCTGAGTCCTTGACCCCGCCCGAGGGTGCCGATTCGTCGGCGCTCGGCGCTTCGGCCGATGAGATCAGGGCGTTCGCCCTCGACGGGCTGAAACGCAGGCTGGACATCGTCGGCGTTCCCCTGGACACGCTTTGAGCGAGCAGCCGTCGCTGTCTCGTAGGTCAGCGGCTGAGGCGCTGGGTGCCTTCGCGCTGGTGTTCGCCGGCTGCGGAGCGATCATCACGAACACCGAACGGGCCGGGACCCTGGGAAGCGTTGGCGTCAGTCTCGTGTTTGGGCTCGTGATTCTCGCGGGGATCGCCGCGTTCGGACACATCTCGGGCGCCCATTTCAACCCGGCAGTGACGGCGAGCTTCTTTCTGACCCGCCATCTACCCGGCCGGGACGCGATCTCCTACGTCGGTGCACAGCTCGCGGGCGCAACGGGCGCAGTTCTGTTGCTGTGGGTCGTCTGGCCCACCAAGCCCTCCAACCTCGGCGCGACCGTCCCGAGCATCGCCGTTGGACGGGCAGTCCTCGTGGAGGGCGTCATGAGCGCGCTGCTGATGCTTGTGATTCTCAGCGTGGCTACCGACACGCGCGCTGCCGGCGCCCCGGCGGCGATCGCGATCGGCGCGACGATCGCCCTAGATGCGCTGTTCGGCGGACCGCTGACCGGGGCGTCGATGAATCCGGCACGATCATTTGCGCCTGCGCTCGTGTCCGGCGAATGGACGGACTTCTGGGTCTACCTCGCTGGCCCGCTCGTCGGGGCTCCGCTGGGTGCCTTCGCCTATCAGTTCGTGCGCGGCGAGCATCCCCAGCTTCTGCAGCCGATCCCCGGCCCCGAGGGGCCATGAATGGCGACGGTCCTGTTCGTGTGTCTGCACAACGCCGGACGCTCGCAGATGAGCGCGGCCCTGTTCGAGTGTGAGGCTGCCGGACGCCACGCGGCCGTCTCGGCGGGCACGACACCGGCCGACCATGTTCATCCGGGGGTCGTTGAGGCAATGCGCGAGGTCGGTATAGACCTCTCGGACAGGCGGCCCCGGATGCTCACGAGCGACATTGCCGAACGTGCCGACGTCGTCGTGACGATGGGCTGTGGGGACTCCTGCCCGTACATCCCCGGCAAGCGCTACGTCGATTGGGACCTTGCAGACCCGGGGGGCAGGCCGCTGTCGGAGGTGCGCGCAATCCGTGACGAGATTGCCCGACGCACGGCACAGCTGGCCGCGGAGCTGGACGACCGGTCCCTAGCCGCAAGTCGCGGAACGCCGCCCTGATTGCGTGCCGGCGCGTAACGTCCCGGCCGCGCCGGTGACTATGGGGCATGGGAACTTTACGCTCCGGTACGGGCTCGCTGCGAGGCAAGGTCCAGCTGACCCCTTTGGCGTTGCTGGTCATGCGCGCGAGCGCTGTCGTGTTCATCGTGTTCGGCATCGGCAAGTTCGCCAATCATGCGTCCGAGACGGCCTCCTTTCAGGCCTATGGTCTGCCGGCGCCGGGTGTCTTCACGGTCCTCATCGGCGTGATCGAGATCGTCGGCGGCGTGATGCTGCTCCTCGGTATCGCGCCGCGGATCGCCGCGATTGTGCTGGCGGGCGACATGGTGGGCGCGATCGTCCTCTCCGGTCTGCTGCACGGCGAGACGGTCAGCCTGACACTCGCGCCGGCGCTCCTGATCGCGATGATCGTGGTCTTCACGCGGCCCCAGGCCGACGCTACGCCGAAAGCCCGTGGCGCGCCGCGACAGTAACGCCGATCTCGACCCACGCACCGACAAAGCGCTGGTCGTCGATCTCGTCGGGGACGCGACCGAAGAGGTGCTCGAGTTCTCGATACGCGGCCATCGACTCGACCAGGATCAGGGCGAGCGCGGCGACGTCAGGGGGCTCGACACCCGCGTCGCGGTAGCGGCTCTGAAGCCACGCGGTGATTTCAGCGTAGGGCGTGGCGACCAGGCGCTCGTAGAGCCGCGTCCGCATGCGGCTGGGCAGTAGGTGCGCCTCACGGCGAATGAAGCGCGTCAGGTCGCGCCGCCGATCGAGCGATGCGAGGTTCCAGCGAGCAAGCAGCGTCAGCTCTGCCCGAAGATCGCCGAGCGGGAGCATCGCGAGCGCGTCGCTCAGCTCGCCCATCGCGGTCAGTTCGTTCTCGATCGCCGCCTCGAGCAGCTCCTGCTTGCTCTTGAAGTGCTGGTAGAGGGCACCGGAGCGAGGAGCGAGACCCGCCTCGCTCTCGATCGCGCCGACCGTCGTCGCCCGGTAGCCGTGCTCGGCAAAGAGCTTCAGCGCGGCGCGCATCAGCCGCTCGCGAGTCGGGGGTGTGGGGACCACGGCGATAATCATACGTTAGCGACATTCACTACGTCTGTTATGATACGGACTCACGCACGTTCAACCCGGAGGAGGCAGAGATGAGTGCCATCAGGATCGTCGTCTCGAAGCTCGCCGCACGACTGCCGTGGCGCAGGGCCTGCACGGTGCCCCAGCGCCCGCGGCACGGTCGATGAGCGGTGCCTCGCCGGTCAGCCACCCGCTGTGCGCGCGTTTGTACGCCAAACAGGCGAACGGGGCCGAGTCCAGGGGGTTGGCCGATCAACGTCGAGCGATGCTTGACGGCCTCGCGGGGAGCGTCGTGGAGATCGGTGCCGGCAACGGACTGAACTTCGGCCACTATCCGCCCTCGGTGACGAGCGTGCAGGCGTTCGAGCCCGATCGCTACCTGCGCCGGCTCGCGGTCGAGGCAGCGGCTGAGACAACGCTGTCGATCTCGGTCGGCGACGCGCCGGCCGAAGATCTCCCGGTCGAGGACGCGAGCGTCGATGCGGCCGTCGCGTCGCTCGTTCTCTGCTCGGTCAGGGACCTCGCCCGCGCTGTCGGCGAGCTGCACCGCGTGCTCAGACCTGGCGGCGAGCTTCGTTTCAACGAGCACGTCGTTTCCGATCGCCGTGTGTGGCGAGTGCTCCAGCGAGCTGCCGACGCGACAGTCTGGCCGATCGTCTCCGGCGGCTGTCACCTCGGTCGCGACACCGGTGCGGCGCTCGCGGACGGTGGCTTCGAGATCGTGCAGGTCAGGCGATTCGGCTTTCGCGTTTCGGCGCTCGATCCTGCGAAGAGCCACCTGCTCGGGACCGCGCGCCGGGTGTGAGCGTGCGCGGCTCCGACCCGCCGCGGGTCGCGGGCATGTCGCGCAGGACCCACAGGCCCGAGGCGGCGGTGAGGGCGGCCACGATCGCGATCGCCCCGCCGTAGCCGAGCGCGTCGGCGGCCGCTCCCGCGATCAGCGCGCCGAGGGCATAGCCGATGTCGCGCCAGAATCGGTAGACGCCGACGACGGGAGCGCGCGAGACCGGCGAGACGGCGTCGGAGATCGCGGCTATCAGGGTCGGGTAGACGAGCGCCGTGCCCAGGCCGAGCAGCACGGCGGCAACGGTGGCGGTCGCAACGTCGCCGCCGCTGAGCGCCAGCAGTGTGAGCGCTGCGGCCTGCAGCAGCATTCCGGCGACGATCAGCGGCTTGCGCCCAACGGTGTCAGACCAGTGGCCCGTTCCGATCTGAGCGATCGCCCAGACACCCGGATAGATCGCGGCGACCAGTCCCACCTGCGCGACGTTGGCGCCGTGGGCGGCCAGGAACAGCGGCACGAGGCCCCACGCGAGGCCGTCGTTGAGGTTGTTGACGAGGCCGGCCTGCGAGCACGAGCGCAGCGCGGGCACGCGGTAGCTCGCCTTCGCAAACGCCTCGCGCAGCCGCGGCGGCGCTTCGGCTGAGCCGGAATCGTGCAATGACTGCTCAAGCGCGACATGCGCTGCGGTGTCGCGCACGAACATGATCGACAGCACGAACCCGATCAGTGCGATTCCGGCGCCGGCGACGGCGACCACGTTGCGCGCCGCGAACTCGGATGCCAGCAGGGCGCTCAATGCGGCGGCAAGCGCAACGCCGCCGTAGCCGGCGGCCTCGTTGAGCCCCAGCGCCAGGCCGCGTCTGCGCGGTCCGACGAGGTCGATCTTCATCACCACAGTCATCGACCACGCGAGGCCCTGGTTGATCCCGAGCAGCACGTTGGCCGCCACGATCCACGTCCAGCTCGGCGCCGTCCCGATCAACACGGGCACGGGCAGCGCGGCCGCCCAACCGGCGATCAGCAGGCGACGGCGACCGACCCGCTGTGCGAGCGCGCCGGCGCCGAGGTTGGTCAGCGCCTTCGAGAGCCCGAACGCCGCGATGAACGAGAGCACGGCGACGCTCGATGCGAGGTGGAAGCTGTCGCGCCCTACGAGTGGCAGCGTCGAGCGCTCGAGGCCGACCATCGCGCCGACGAACACGTTGATCGTCACGAGCAGCGCGAATTGCGCCCGGTTCTCACGCAGCCCGAGGCGGGCTGCAGGAGCTCTCACGCGACCTCGGCGTGCGGCAGGCCGCTGCGGTTGGCAGCGACGATCGCGGCCTGGCCCTCGGGCGCGGGCGGGATGTCGCGCAGCAGCGCCTGGACGAACTGCTCCTCGGAGCCGAGCGCCAACGCGGAGTTGTGGCGGCGCTCGAAGCCGATCGTCGAGACCGGGTTGGCTGAGAGCCCGCGGCCGCAGACCGAGCCGGAGTAATGGGACGGGTAGAGCACGAGATGATCGGGAAGCGTCAGCAGCCGCTCGGTGATCGAGCGGTAGAGCGTGTGCGCCATCGCCTCGGCACTGTGCTCGCCGTCCGCGTGCAGGTCCGGGCGGCCGGCGTCGCCGACGAGCAGGGCATCGCCGGTGAGCACGAGCCACGGCTCACCGCCGCGGGTGTGGTCCGTGACCAGATAGGCGTGGTGCGCGAGCGCGTGCCCGGGCGTCGCGACCGCTCGGATCTCCGTGTTGCCCAGCGTGACGACATCCCCGTCCCGCAGCTGGTGATGCTCGAACTCGACGCCCGCTCCCGCCGGCAGGTACCCCGTCGCGCCGGTGCGGGCGACGAGCGCGGGCAGTCCCGAGACATGATCGGCCTGCAGGTGCGTGTCGAGCACCGCCACGATCGACGCTCCCTGCGCCTCCGCCAGCGTGATGTAGCGATCGAGGAGGTCGATATGCGGGTCCACGACCGCGAATGCGCCGTGCGTCTTGCAGCCGAGCACGTAGGAGGCGCACGCCGTCTGGTCGTTTAGCAGCTGGCGAAGGTACACGGCTCCTCCTGGAGGTTGAGAACAGAAGCCCTTGACAAACTATCAAGCGATCTATTGAATAGCAAGAAGCATGAGCTCGCACCGGGACAAGGGAGCGCTGTTCGAGGCGATCGCGCTGATGGGCAAGGCCTTCACGAGCCCGCGCCGCCTGGAGCTACTGGACCTGCTCGCGCAGGCGCCACGCACGGTCGAGGAGCTCGCGGCGGCGAGCGGGCAGTCGACGGCCAACACGTCCCAGCATCTGCAGTCGCTCCACCGAGCCGGGATGGTGAGCCGGGCGCGCGAGGGAACGAGAGTGCGCTACGCGATCGCGGGGGATGAGGCCCTCGCGCTGTGGTTGACGCTGCGCGACGTCTCATTCGCCCGGCTCGCGGAGGTCGAGCGGGCCGCGCGCGACTACCTCGGCGACGACGTCGAGACGATCGGACGCGCCGAGCTGATCGAACGCCTGCGTGACGGTCAGGCCGTGCTCGTCGATGTCCGTCCACGTGAGGAGTTCGAGGCCGGCCACATCGACGGCGCCCGCTCGATCCCGCTCGGCGAGCTCGAGCAGCGCCTCGCCGAGCTGCCCGCCGAGAGCGAGGTCATCGCCTACTGCCGCGGGCCGTTCTGTGCGTTTGCCCCCGAGGCCGTGCGCCGCCTCGTGGCTGCCGGGCGGACGGCGCGACGCCTCGAGGACGGCTGGCCCGAATGGCGCCTCGCGGAACATCGCACGGGCAACCCGGCGACCCGAAGGAGGGCGGCGTGACGACGACGGAATCCCAACTCGAGACGACCGAGCTCGAGCAGCGCGGCGGCCGCCAGCCCGCTGAGATCACCAGCGCGGAGCAACGCCTCGAGGGCGTCTCGCGCGACGCTGCCTTCGGCGCCTGGATGCGCGCCAATCTCACGACGCAGGGCTACCGCCTGACCGACCAGCAACGCCGCGAGCTGTCCCTCGCCCTGCGCTTCTCGACGGGCGCGTGCCTGCTTCTCGTCGCGGCGGCGCTCGTGCTCGAGTCCTCGAGCATGCTCTTCGCGCTCTCGGCTGTGGCCCTCCTCGCCGGTGTGACCGCGCGCCATCCGTTCGACCTCGTGTGGAACCACGGCGTGCGGCGACTGTTCGGCGGTCCCGCACTGCCACCCAACCCGATCCGTCGCCGCAACGCGTTCAAGATTGGCACCGTCTGGCTGGTGCTCGTCGCTGTGCTGCTCTCCGCGGGCGCTACGACGGTCGCGCTGGCACTCGGAGGGCTCCTCGTCGCGGCATGTGCGACGGTGACGAGCACCAACCTCTGCCTGCCCTCGGAGATGTTCGCGTGGTGGGAGCGCCGCGCCGGCAACACGCGAGGTGCGCCACCCAACTCGGCCTGAGGGCCTCTCGGCTGCCTCGGTCGGCGGAGCGCCACCAAGACAGCGAGCGGGATACTGAGTGGAGGATGTCGCAGGAGAGCGTTGAGATAGTGCGTCGCGCCCACCGGGCGCTGAACGACGGAGACATCGATTCGCTGATCGTGCTGTGCGACGTGGCATTCCGCCTGGACATGTCCGATCGAGTCTTCAATCCGGCGATCTACGAGGGACACGACGGGATTCGCGACTTCTACGCGGAGGTTCGCGACGTCTGGGAGAGCTACGTCTGGGAGCCCGAAGACCTGATCGAGGCGGGCGAGGGCGTCGTCGCTCTGCTCCGCTCCGGTGGTCGAGGCCGAGGCAGCGGTGTCGAAGTGGAACGCCGAACGGCGATGGTGTGGAGCGTGTCGGAGAGTCTTGCGACCGCCGTGCGCTTCTTTCGAGACCGCGACGAGGCGCTGAGACTCGCGGGGCTCGCCGAGTAGCCCGTCTGGGCGAGGGCGCAAGCGCGGCGCGGCGACCGGCGCTCTTGACAGTGCTCTCGCAACCGGATAGGAACTGCTTGGGCCCGCGTCCAGCGGGAGAGGACACGTCGGGAGGCATGGATATGCGCTTGGGACTGAAGACCGCGGCTGTGGCGGCGATTGTCGCTGCCGTCGTATCGCTGACGGCGTTCGCGTCACTTGCCGGCGCCAGCCAGCCTGTTGAATTCGAAAGTGCCGCAGCGGTTGCGGCGAACGGCGCGATCCCTCCGGTTCCGGCCCAACCGCTCGAACAGGCCAAAGAAGCATGTGGATCGGAAACGACCACATGGGGTAGCGAACTTCTCACCACGGCGCCCGGCGCGATCAAAGTCAAGAACGAGTGGGGCGACATCGTGCCCGGCAAGGAAGTGATGGTCTCCGGGACGCTCCACAACGTGTCGAGCCCTGGCGATGCCGACATTCCGATCGATCATCCGTTCAGCGCAGATACGACGTTCGACGTGACGCTCGACGAACCGTATTGGAGTCTCGCGAGAGAACTCACCGCGGAATCGGAAGGGCACGCCAGCAAACACGAACTGCACATGGAGCTCGAGACCGGCGCATTCCCGCACGTGACGCCCCAGCGAGAAGGCCTGGGCGAAGGCCAGCCGTGGGACCTTCTGCCGGAAGAAGTCACACAACGCGAAGGCAAAGGCGAATCGACCGAAACGCTGCTCGACGGCGCTTCGTTGGGCCTCGAATCGACCTATATCCCGCATGAAGGCGATCGCATCGCGATGCGCGGCCGCTGGCTCATTGACTGCGGCCACAACGACTTCCACGCCGAGCTGCACCCGATCACCTTCATGGCGTTTGGCCACGAAGAAGGAGCCAAGACTGTGGTGCACGTAATGGCAAATGCCTACCGCGTGACTCAGCTCTACGGCACGGGGACGACCGAAATCAACCCCGCAAGGGCCAAAGGCAAGGAATTCCCGGAAGGCTTCGAAGGGGCAGTTACCAAGCTCGTCACCAACTCGCTCTTCAAAGCTGGCCCGTCTCCGTTGGCGCTGTTGGTCGGGATCGAAAGCACGCTGCCCTCGACGGCGCCGTTCAAGGTGTGTGCGCCGGCGGGCGGCGTAAAAGGAGCGCTGGCTGCCTACAGCTTCGTAAAGCGCGGCGGCGTCAACATCGCCGTCAAAGGCCCCGGCAACAACCAGTGCGCGACGATAACGGCGACGGTCGGCGAAAAATACAAAGCCCTCGAACCGCGTCCGCGAACGTGCATCATGCCGTGGCCGTGGCTGAGCCAGCGGATCGCCGCGTCGCTCGGGGTGGGCGGGATCAAAAGCAACGAGGTCGAGAGGATCACCGTCAACGCCACCGGTGGCACGTTCACAATCACCTACGGCGGCGAAACGACGGGGCCGATCAACTACAACGCCTCGGCGGCCGAAGTCCAGGCGGCGCTCGAAGCGCTCCCTGACCTCGAACCCGGAGACGTCACCGTGCTCGGCGGCCCCGGTGGCCCCTACACGTTGCTGTTCGGGGGCAAACTCGCCGAACAGTCCGTGACGCCGGTCACGACGAACCGGTCCGGGCTGACAGGAGGCGGCAAACTGGCGACCGTCGTGGTTCTGCGACCGGGCGGCCCGCTCGACCTGCGCAGATTCATCCTCAGTGAGGTCGAACAGTCGCAGAAGGCCGCGCTTGAAGCAAAAGGGTTCTTCGCCGGCATCAAAGCGATCGAAGCGAACATGGCTCTCAACCCTCAGGCGTCGTGCCTCGACGCGCTGTCAGCACCGGCGCTCAACCCAGGAAAACACCAGACCGTCAACAACAGCCAGCCGTTCCCCTACTACGGAGAAATCACACTCGAAAGGCGATAGCCCTCACCACGGCAGATCCCATCGAGGCGGCGTCGGTCTCCGGTATATCGACGACGGGTACCCGGGGGCAGACGACAGTCGGAGGGCCGAGGGCTTGATCTTCGTCTGAGTCCCACCGTGCGGCTCGGCCTCGCGGCGCGCTACTTCGTCGTCACCGTCTTGTCTTTTCCTTCGCTCGTTCCGGAGGCGCTGGTCGCGAGGATCCGGAAGTGGTAGGCGGTCTTCGCGGTGAGGCCGGCGATCGACGCTGAGACGGCCACTGCGGCATTTCCCGAGCCGGGCAGGGAGCTGCAGGATTGGCCTTTGCCGTACGCCGTCGTGACGCCGTACTCGAACGTGCACACCGTCACGGGTTCGCCGTTCGGGTTCACCGTCGCGTTCAGCACCGCCGCGCCGGTTCCCACCGAGGTGGCCGCCTTGCTCACCACCGTCGGTGGGCGTTGGGACGAGCCGCCAAAGGCGGTGAGTCCCTTCGGCGCGCCGACGCCGGACGGACCGTCGAAGCCTATTGCGGCGTCGCACGCGGTGGTTCCCTGACAGTCGACGTTGCCGAGCAGTTCGTTGACTTCGGGCTCGCCGCAGGGGCCGTTGGCTTCCGCGTCGCAGTATCCGTTGCCGCCCGAGGTGACGTCGTAGAGCGCCGAGCTCTGTCCGATGTGGCCATACAGGGTGGCCGCCGGGTATGCGGTTTCGTGGGCTCCTCCGGCGAGTGCGAACAGCGCCGTGACCAGTGGCGAGGACAGCGACGTGCCGCCGATGGTCAGCCAGCCGGGGGTGAACCCTTCGCGGTAGACATAGGTGTCATAGATGTCGAAGCCGGTGTACGGGTCGGCCACCGCGGAGATGTCGTTGTCCAGCCGGTGCGTCCCGCAGCCTGTGCCGGCCCATCCGCTGAGGCTCTGCTGCCAGGCCGGCGCGACGAACAGCGTGCTGCAGCCACCACCGGTTCCGCTGAACCGTTTGAATTCGCCTGCCCGCGATGGTCGGCCGCTGTTGTTCCACACGCTCTCGCTCCGCCGCGTCCCGTTGCTCGCGAGCTTGAGCGACGTTCCGCCGACGGCGAGCACGTGCGGCAGCGACGCGGGAGCGTCGGGAACTTCCGGCGCCGCGAGCGCCGCGGCGACGTTGTCCCAGTTGAGGTAGCCGGAGTCCCCGGCAGCGGCGGCGATGATCGTGCCCGGGTGCTCGTAGGCGGCCTGTTCGGCTGAGCCCATTTCGCCCTCGAGCGCACCGTAGGAGTTGGACACCTGCTGCGCGCCCAGGCTCACGGCCTGATTGACGGCGCGCGCGAGGTCGGCGAGCGTTTCCGAGCCGGCCTCGACGAGGAGGATCCTGCAGGCGGGGCACACGCTGTGAACCGTCTCGACGTCGAGCGACGTCTCGACGGACCACCCGACCTTGTCGGCCGCCGGCAGCGGCGCGGGCTTGCCTTCCTGGTTGACCCTTCGGAGGCACCCGTTGGCCGTCGTGCACGCCGCAAGGCCGTAGTGCGCGTCGAAGCTCGCGAGGTCTTCTTCGAGCTTGGGATCGTCGAAAGCGTCGACGATCGCGACCGTCTGGCCGCTCCCGCCGAGCGCCGGCGTGTAGCCGTAGGCGCTTGCCAGGTCGGCCGGGGTCAGCCCGCCGGCGGGGCCGCTCGAGAAGGATCCCGCGCCGCGTAGGTACGCGCGCGCGCCGGGCGCGCCCACGGCCGCTGGAACGAGCGCCAGCGCGAGGCAGCTCGCGTCGCCTCTGCGCGCCGCAGGACAGATCGGCCTGACCGTTGCGAACCCGGTCGTTGCCGGCGCCGGGGGAGAGCTGATCGAGGCCGCCTGTGTGACAGCGGCTCCGCCCGCGAGCGAGCTGCCCAGCGCCGTTGCCGCCGTGATGCTCAGCGCCGCACGCCGCAACCGCTTCGGCCGCCAATTGATCATCAGAGTTTCGAGGCTACTCTCGCCGGTCGCGCGCGCAACCGCCGCTGGACGTGTTGGCAGGGGCCGGGGGACTCCGCAGGAGCGCGCGCGTGGCGGACAATCGCGCGCCGGATGGGCAGGAAAGCCCACAACAAGGTCTGCAGCGTGCGGGGTAGAACTTGCAAGGGGCGCCACTCGGCGCTGACGTCAATGAAAGGAGCACAGATGCGAGGGGTCGGTAGCGCCTTGTTCGTCGGAATCCTGCTGATGGTCGCGGGGATCCTGAACATCATCTACGGGATCGCAGCCGTTGGCGACGCGCACTTCTGGGTGGGCGAAACGCAGTTCGTGGTGTCGAGCCTTCACACGTGGGGGTGGATCACCATCTTCCTCGGCATCATCCAGCTGACGGCCTCGCTCAGCCTGTTCGGGGGCGGAGCCTATGGCCGGATCATTGGCATCGTGGCGGCTTCGCTGGGCGCGATCGGCGCCCTGCTGGACATCGGCGGCGCGCACCCGTGGTGGGCGATCGGCGTGTTTGCGATCTGCGTGATCTGCATCCACGGCCTCGTCGTCCTCGGCGAGCCCGAGACGGCCTGAGCGCCCGCAAGGTCTCAGGGGCGCGCGATGCCGCGGGGGGCTCTTGATCGGGCCCCCCGCAGCGCGCGCGCCGGCTCGTCCGGCACGGGCCGGCGGCGTCGCCGCGAACGTCTACCGGCGGCGCCCGAATCGCGATGGCGGGGGCGACGTATACGCTCGCGGCGGTGAATTGGGGACTTGCCACCGTCGGTCTGACGCTGCTCCTGCTCGCGACGTTCTCGCGGCGCCTGGCGAGCACGCCGATCACACCGGCGATCGTGGTCGTGGCTATCGGCATCCTGGCCGGGCCGCTGCTGCTCGACGAGTTCAACGTCGGACCGACCAGTGCGACGGTGCGCAGGCTCGCCGAAGCGACGCTCGCGGTGATGCTGTTCGCGGACTCCTCGCGCATCGACCTGCGGGCGCTGCGACGCGAAGCGATGCTGCCCGTGCGTCTGCTCGGCATCGGCCTGCCGCTGGCGATCGGGTTCGGCACTCTGGCCGCGCTGGCGCTGTTCGGCTCGCTGACGTTCAGCGAGGCGCTGATCCTCGGCGTGATCCTCGCGCCGACCGACGCGGGGCTGGGCAGCGCCGTCGTGACCGACGCGCGGCTCCCGCAGCGCTTGCGCCAGACGCTTAACGTCGAGAGCGGCCTCAACGACGGGATCTGCGTGCCGCTGCTGCTGATCGTGCTGGCGAGCGTCTCCGGCGCGGGCGGGGATTCGCAGCCACTGCACGTCGTCGTGGATGAGATCGGATACGGCGTCCTGGGCGGCGTCGCCGCCGGCGCGCTGGCGGGGTCGCTGGTCGTCTTCGGTCGCTCCAGGCAGCTGATCGACGACGCGTGGCGGCAGATCATCCCGGTCGCGGCCGCGGTGCTCGCGTTCGGGATCGCGACCGCGCTCGGCGGGTCGGGCTTCATCGCGGCGTTCCTCGCGGGAGTCGTGTTCGGTCTGATCGTCGGCCGCGGCGTCGGTCGGATGATGCGCTTCACCGAGGAGAGCGGGGCGGTGCTCGACAGCATCACGTTTCTCGTGTTCGGCGCCGTGCTGCTCGGCCCGGCGCTGGAACACGTGAGCTGGCAGATAGCGCTGTACGCCGTGCTGAGCCTGACGATCGTGCGGATGGCCGCGGTCACGATCGCCCTCTGGGGTACCCATGTCCGCGCACCGACCGTCGCGTTTCTCGGCTGGTTCGGGCCACGCGGGCTCGCCTCGATCGTGTTCGCGGTGATCGTCGAGGACAGCTATCCGGCTCGCGCCGGTCCGATCCTGACCGCCTGCTACGTGACCGTCGGGCTGTCC
>Ga0075021_10000623_pt1 | contig 18404 bp, 36 predicted proteins | sample ColStrG_CSR_2012_FD_72749 | JGI IMG/M metagenome (GOLD analysis project Ga0075021, IMG submission 72749) | Freshwater sediment microbial communities in response to fracking from Pennsylvania, USA - Cold Stream Run_MetaG_CSR_2012 | ecosystem: Environmental > Aquatic > Freshwater > Creek >...
CCGAAAATCTCTCAAGAAGAAATTTATTGCGCGACTTGTGGCAAGCGGTTGCAAGAAAGATGCAGCCGGTAGAATTTTCGACCGGGCTTATCAAGGAGAGCGAATCAGTGTTGAAAAAATCAACCGTGATTGACATTGTATCCAACACAATCGAAATTCCAAAGGTGCAACCTTACTATTCAGCGGTTGACGTTGAATTGTTGCTGGAGCGGCAGCGTTGCGCGATAGTAAATAGAATCCGAAATGCCCCGGAGGAAACCGTTGACCAAAAAGCATAAGCATCATTCGTTAGTTGTGCGCGAGGCAGGAACCTCACTAACAATTCATCCCTCTCCCGAATTAGGGAATCAGATTTTCGATGCTGCCCGCAAGAAGCTATCGGAGTACGATACCAACAAAGTAGTCGAACAAGTAAAGAACCGTTTCGAGTTGCTTCGCACGCTCAATCGAAATAAGACAGAACTGGAGTTGAAAATTGCGCGGATACAACTCGAAATCTCTTTGCTTAATGATGGCAAGTTTACCCTCACGCCTTCCGGCTTCCTTGCTTTCTCAGATGCAGATTTGGGAGAGCTAGCGAAAATCAAAGACTTGTATTAAGGAGAATCAAATGCGATATGTTTACTTGCTCATAGGAGCCTTGCTTGCTTCCGGTATGTTACTGGCGAAAGACGTAACTATAGAGTTACATCTTTACGATTTGCGTTATGGGTTATTGAGATTCTTTCTTATCGCCTTTGACCGGGAACGTTTTTCAATCGAGATTTGCAATATTGTGGTCACTTTTTGGTGGAAGATACGAGAGAGATTAGAGACTCGCATTCCCACACCGGAGGAGCAGGAGGAGTATGACAAGGCGCAGAAAGCCTTCCAAACGCGGGAAGAAAGGAAAGAAAGGCTCTGGCAAAAGTATCTCAAGAAAAACCCGTTCGACAAAGAAGCCCAAGCAATCGAGGATACCTGCCAAGCCCACACAGTCAGAATTTCGCCAAGCAAGCCAAACATTCGAGAGTAAAAAATATGGCAAATTCCACCTTGAGATATACCAAGGCATTGAGAAGAAAACTAAAGCCGGAAAGCGCCTTAGATACAAGAAGATTAGCCTTGAGGCTTTCAAGGCTGGTAAGAGCTATCACGTTTATATCGTCCACAATAAAACAAGATTCAAGAGATTACTTGCAACAGGTAAACTTAGGGAGCTACCTGCAAGACACCGAATACCGGAGTTGTTTGGTCGTCTCCTTGGAGGGCGCATATTCAAGCCTCTGCCTCGCCCAAAAAGTGCTAAGGGAAAATGGCTTCCTACTCACAGAATTGTCAAAGAATTTGAAAAAGAAATGCAAGCAATTGCCGAGCGGTCAGGCGAAGAAGTCCGGGCGGCAATCATTCCCACAACCCGGTACTTCCATTCAGGCTGGAAAATTTTCAGCAACGCGCCGTTGAATGGTAACAAGCGCATCCATCATTTGATGGTGAACGCGGTTGCTCTTTTCGAGTATCCGCGTCAACAATGGTACGGCAAGCAATCATTTTACGTCGAGCTAGACGGATGGGTTAAGATTCGCAACCTCGATAAGAAGTATGGCGACAAACTGGAGCAAGCGGCTAATCAGTGGGCTGATTTGATTTACCCGGACGCGGATAGCGTTCGCATGATTGAGATTAACGGTTACATCCCATTGCCGGGAAAACCGCGACACAAAACGGAGGCTTGAGATGATGGATAGGGCGACATTCGGGGATTTGACGGTTACATTTTACCAAAAGAAATTAGGGGATGAGCCGCAAGTTATCGTACAGATTGGCTCAACCGTTCGGCAGTATTCAATTAACAATTTTCTCATTTTGAGAAATAAGGTAGAGAGGCTGATTCACAAGTATAATTCTGGAGGGAGCCTTGCGTCAATTGATACTGCCGCTCAATCTCAAGGAAACCGCTAACGTGGTACACTTTCCAATCGTGCCTAGCTGGTGGCCGAACGGGAGCAAATTTATGCACCTGAAAAAGCCCTTCACGGCTCCCGCGCATGTGGTGGGGTACGACACTGAAACGTACCGGGGCAGCATACTCACTCAGCAAATTGTCAGCAAAGGAGTACAAGAAATTCAATGGTGTGATGATGATGATGTGCTCGATAGGTTCCTGAGATTTATCGAAAGGAACTATGAGGGATACATCATCATCTATTGCTTTAATGCCGAATTTGACTTGGCGATTTTGCTTCGGAAGTATATCACTAACTTCCTCAAGGATGATTTTGCGGTACAGCACAAGGGATGGGAGCTAGGCGTATTCTGTTCTAAGAATTGGTATGCCACATTCAAGAAGCCCGGATGGTTTGTACGCTTTTTGGACATTCACAATTATTTTACCGGCAACCTTGCCAGCGTAGCAAAATCATTCAACCTCGAAATCGGAAAATTGGAAAGGCCGGAAGGTCTGGGAGCAATCAAGTACACCAAGGCAGACAAAAAGTTTGTTGAGTATGCCATGCAGGATGCGCGGCTCTGCTATCAAATGGGCGAGCGTATCGTTGAGATGCACCAAGAGTTTGATATACCGCTCTCAACCTCAAGCGCCAACTTTGCGGAAAAAGTATTTCGCCGCAAATTCGTACAACCCGGCTGGCAGATTCAATACCCGCCTTTCCAAGCCCAGAGGCTTGCAGAAATCACCTATCATGGAGGAAAGAATGGATACTACCTTCCCGGCCCGCGATACGTCCACAATGTCTATGAGTACGATTTTAACGCGGCTTATGGATTTGCAATGTACAGCCTGCCAAGTTTTCTTTCTGGCAGGTATCGGAAGGTTAAGACGTTCAAGGAAGGCAAGGCGGGGGTATATCAGGTCACTGGAAAACTGCGCGGCTGTCCTTTCGGTATCTTGTATAACGCTCACTTTGATTACTTCCGTTATCCTGACACGCAGATTATTAAAGCCTATGTTACTTCTTACGAGCTAGAGGAAGCAATCAAGTCCGGGGAATTTACGCTCGATACTTGCAAAGGTTGGGTATGGGAATCTGACACTGAGGAGAATCCAATACATGAGTATGCTAAATACTTCTGGGAGAAAAAGAATGAGGCTCGGAAGGGGGACGTGCGCTATCTGTTTTACAAACTCTGTCTCAATAGCCTTTACGGGAAGTGGATACAGAGAAACCCAAAAAATCATGGTGGATTCCTTATTAGAGATGGACAGGTCGAGTATTCCCCTCGTACCGACATATCGGGAGGGTTATATCATCCTTTTATTGCCACACTCATTACGGGATTTACTAGGGCACGATTGCATAGTGCGGAGCATTTCTTCGATGCTATCGAATCTTCCACCGATAGCGTCAAGTCCAAACGCTTTGTCAAAGCTAACGCAAGTATTAAGTCCTTCGGAGCTATGCAGTTGGAGAAACATAAATGTGCTGAATGCCAGCGGGAGGACATTAAATCTGTACAGGGAGTCTTTCTCAGGAACAGACTCAATTTATTGTTGGACAAGAAAGGACATATACTTAAATGCGCTTTACACGGCTTCTGGGGTAGGCCGGATTTACTCAAGAAACTATGGCTGGAGCGCAGAACTAGTTACGAGCTAGAACGGATGCCCAAGGTTCGGGAAGCCCTCACACAGCAAGGGAAGCCGATGTTTGATACCTTTGTGCAAGAGCGTTTCCTTAACATTGATTGGAGCCGGTATGCCGAAATTAAGTAATCACACGCCGTTAACAAAATGGACTTGGCAGGGTGTAGGGAGTGGGAGAGAGCCGCAGAAATGCGCTGCTTGCGATTCCATGATAGCGATTGGAAAAGCGTTTGAGATTCGAGCATGGGACTTGGGTACTCACACGGTTTTAGAATTTCGGCACATTGCCTGTATAAATAAAACAAGAGAGGAGGAAACTAATGTTTGTTAGCGGAGTGGATTGGCTTGACCGGCTCCAGTTAAGACTTGAGAAGTATAGTCAACTAAAGGAGGAGGACGTTGCGGATTGTTTCAATAGGGGAGTTGTAACCGGCATTAAATCCACTTTGATTGACTTGCAGAAAGAGATTGAAACATATAAAGACATGCCTAGACCTTTTCTGCAAATTTCTCAATTTGAGAAAGCGGTTGTGCTCTACTGCGATGAGGAGCTATTCGCATTCGTCCGGTCAATGGAGAAAGAAAAGAAAAAGGAATTTTCCATCGCAGACCTTGGCCGGGTGTACGTTCAAATCAAAAAGATTTTCGAGCGCGGAGTTGTAGATGTACAAACCAAAAAGGAGAAAGCAAATGAGCAAGCGTAAAAGCAGCACGGATTGGGAAGGGAAGGACACTGAGAGAGAAGCAAGAGGGGCGGCTGGAGCACCAATTGACCAAGACGGATACGAGGTTGTATCTAGCGGCACGTTTCCTCCCATGTGGAAGCCTGAGCGGGATGGTGAAGCCATTCTTATCATGCCGGGAGAATTTCGCATACTCACCATGAAACAGGGAAAGAAAACCAAGGAGAACGCTTCGATGGATTGTATATTTAGGGGAGGCTCCAGCGAATCCTTTTTTGTGGGGAGCGGCAAGGCCAGCCATCAGCAAGCCGTATCTTCTGGGGATTTCGTTACCCTGCCCATGAGCTACAATCTCATGGGAGAAAACCGGCTAGCCGTCCAAGAGGATGAGGAGGATATATCCTCAATCCGTCTTTCGGCTCTTTCGCGGCTCTCGGTTGAAGAAAGCAAGCCATTGAAAATCATCTTCACCGGCAAGGCTCCTATCGGGGGAGGCAGGAGCGTGAAAGGTTTTACTATTTCGGCTCCAGCCGGATTCAAGGAGCGCATTCAAAAGGATGTGCTTGAATACAACAAAAAGACTGAAAAGAAGAAATAACAAAAAGGCCGCCGACAAAATAACTTGACAAGGTTATTGGCTTATGTTATAATGACTTTGTAGTTACAATCCGGCGGCTCACTGAGCCTTATCACGCGGTTGCTACACCCTTTCGCTTTTGCGCTTGCTTCTCATTTGGGACGGCTTGAAGGGCTTACCAGATGGAAGGGGATAGCAACCGCGTGTCTTTTATGGAGGAAAGAAAATGCCAGACTTAACACCCGCACAAGCGGATTCTCAAATAGACGTTGCTGCATTATCGGAGCGAATCACCAAAAACTTGCAGACTCACGTTGACACGGTAATTTCTCAAATTGAGAAACGGCACGCGGAGGAGTTTTGCAAGATGGAAGATTTTCAAACTCTCCGCGATGGCTGCGCGGAATTGAAGAAACACACGGAGGAGCTAGCCGGGATGGTGGAAGCCCTCACAACCAAGACGAATACCGCCATTGATGAGTTGCGGGCAATCGGCGGCAAGAATCTTCCTCGCAGAACAGACCCCGAACCAGTTCAAAAACTTCGCAAGAATCTCACGCTGCTTTCTCTCGGGAGGAGGAGTTAAATGGAGGATGAGCTAAGGCCGGGGGATGTAATTTCGCCTTCCATTTTCGCTCAAGCGGAAGCGATTGCGAAAGAGGAGGGAATGTCCACAACCGGCAAGGAACCGGAACCGATTAAGCTCAATCCCGAAGATATTGAATGGGTACCAGATGCCATGATGTTTATTGTGGCTTGGAAGATGGGCGCTCAGGGATTGACGTTGACCCAAGAAGAAAATCGGCGGCTTGCTAGATTGTGGGCGCAACCGATTCAACGATATCTTGGGCAGGTGAAGGACTTGGATTTAATCATCGCGGCTGGAGCAACAATCACCGTTCTGGGAGGGAAGGCTCTCGAATATGCAGCCAAGCATCCAAAGTCAGATAGTAATCGTGCAGGGAGTGAGGGGGAAGGGCAAGACGAATTATCTGAAAGGGAGACTGGAAAACGTCCGTCCCTTATTCGTAGTTGATATTCGTAACGAGTATCAACACATCCCCGCATTCCGAAAGCATGCGGATTTCTTGAGGTACATTGTGAATCGAAACGAGGATATCAAAACGCGACAGATGCGTTTTACTTTCGATACTCAGAGGGAGTACATAGCTCTGTTTAACACAATGCAGGGTTTCCGCAACTGTACGATTGTGATTGATGAGGCTGATTCGATTTTCCAGATAAGAGATTTTTCCGTACCGCTAATCAACGTGTTTCTCGGCTCGCGCAACAATAACGTCAATATGTATTTTGTTGGCAAGCGTCCTTTTCTCCTTCCGATTGTTATACGCTCTCAGGCTGATGAGTATGTAATCTTCGGGGTGAATGAGGAGAGGGACATTCAATATCTTTCGGCCAGACTTCGCCAGCAATTCCCTAAAGACCCTTACAAACTTGAGAGAGGGGAAGCCATCATGTTTAAGGATGGTGAGGTACCCAAACTCATTCACCCGCCTTTATTCATTCCAAAAGGGACAGTTAAGGAGACTGCTACATTATGAAAGAGGAGATTATCGCCGCTCTCGGCACGGTTGTAATTGTTGTTGTGGTTGTGGCATTGATTTTCCGGGTACCGAAGCTAAAAACTTTGGTAACCGGGTTAGCGTAACAAATTCGGCAGTTATATCTCAATAGGGAGGTAACAAGTGGCTTCTGCATTGAAGTTAGTTGACCCCAAGGTGGTAGAGCCGCATGAGTTTCAAGGCACTATCACCAGCGCAACACCGGCCTATTTCTTGGAATGCTCATGCGGTTACAATGGGCTTTCAAGAGCCGCCGATGAATGCCCCGCCTGCATCGGAAGGGCAGAACATCATGCCAAACTAACCGCAGTTAACCTCGACCAAGAAAACCCGCGAGGGGCCGCAGACCTAGCCGGGATGGTTGATACCGCAGTTGCAAGGGCAGTTGCGGACGTATCGGAAAAATTCCAAGCCATCATTGAAAAATTGCAAGCACAAGCGACAGGCAAGCCCACACCGGCACAAACTCTCGGAGGTACCCGATGAGCGGAAGCGGAGCATTCGGATTCGAGCTAGGCAAATTGAGGATGGACATCATCCCCTTCCTTGCCAAGCAAAGACAAGCTCTTTCACTCACGCAAGGAATCCCCAAGGATTATTTCATCTATGCTCTTTCGTTTCGCCTGCAATACCGGGAGGCAATTACAGCCGGTACCACCAATGGTACAGTGCTGGCATCGGCACCGGAAGGCTTGATTGAGCAAGTAGAAATATCCGGCAATCACAAGGTTTTCGGGGATTACGTTCGCTTGCGATTGCAGGGAAGCCATATTTACCAGCGGGGAAATATCTGGGGCGGCTTCCAGCATGAGCGGAGCGCAAACCTCAATGCGGGCGCGGGCGTCCAAGATTTGAACCGGGACAATGCCCCCACTCTTACCGGAGCGGTAGCTAACCTCGATTTTTCTGTGAACTACATGCTCCATCTCGTACCACCTCGCACACGCCCGGAGGAGGCATTGATTTACTTGCTTGACCCTCCTCTGTGGAACAGCCTCAACGTATTTGTGGATTGGGGTGACCAAACTTCGTATGTGCAAGGCGGTGACCGGACTTTGGCGCTTGCTGCATACGGTTCCGGCTCCGGTTCACCGGCGCTTACGGTCTGGCGGCATATCGCCAAACTCAAGGCAGACCGTTTCAAACTTAACCCGGTTCCAATCAAAGATACCTATATCTCCATCAAGGCAGAAACCACGTTCACCGATTCCCTCGTTTCACCTTTCAACGTGGGAAACTTCCTCCGCAGCCTCATCGTTATCACCGGAGTAAGGGCTTCTGCCGGTTCAATCGCCAAGGTGGGAGACGCATGGCTATCCTTGAACGGGGGAGCCGGTCAGGTGCCTATCAGCAACGGCGCGCAAATCATCGCGGCTCCGTTCTATACCCGCGTCAAAATCCGCAAGGATGACATTGCCATCCGCGATATGGATTGGGTACCTTGGCAGGAATGGCTCGGGGATTCCCTTGATTTGTCTCACTTCCAACTTCCGAATGGCTGGAGCATTTGGGATTTCGCGGAAGGGGAAGTTGCAGACAACACCATCGCAACCTCATTCGATACCCGGCAAATCGCTCTACAAAATCTCAAGCTCACGCTTGAAGGCGATGTAACCGGGGCGGTTGACCAGCGCATTCACTTGCTGCATAACGAGCTAGCCGGTATTCCGGTGTACGGCTCGGCTGCATCGGCTTAGGGGAGGATTTCTCAAAATGAGAAAAAATCTCCAAGCCTTCTTTCTGACATTCGCGCTAGCTTTTGCTCTATTCTGCGCGTTCAATGCCGGAAAGAAGGTGGAAGCGCAACAAGTAGTTTACAACCTTGGCTGCAACGCGGTATCGAATCCTTTCCCGCTTCTCGATACCGTGTTGGGCAGCGGACAACACAACGCCAATGCTTGTTACGATGGTTCCGGCAACTTTTTTATTCAAGCTGATGCCATCTATCAGGCAACGGGTAACAACGGAGCCGGGGGAATCGTTGCGCTAGCGGCAGGGACTAAAACGGTTGCATTTGTCAGCAATCTCAAATTTATGTCCACTCCGATTTGCTTGGCGCAAGATGTTACCACTATTGCGAATACGGTAACATGCGTTCCTAACGGCCCGCCTGCAACGCAAGTTGTTTTGACCGGAACGGGTACCGATACCGTCAAGTGGATAATCATCGGGAATCCAAACTAAGGGGAGGCAGAAGATGAGTCCTTTGTTCAGCATTACAGACAGTTATGGGGCAGGCGCGGTAGCGCAAGACCCTCTAACTTATTCGTCCTCCCCACTCGACCTAGCGGGGTACTGTCCTGCGCCCATACCGGGTACCTTGTATTCTGTGCCTACCAGTACGTTAGATTCTTTGTATCCTACTGGCAGCACACAGGAGAAGGCATCCTCAAGCGTAAGTCCTGCTAGCATTTTGTCAAGTCTGGGGAATATCGTGCTCGGTTCCATTGCGGCTTCAAGAATACCGGCTGCAAAGTTGACGGTAGCTAGTCCGCAATCAACAATCACTTCAAGAGCGGCAACACTCACAGGCTCAAGTACTGGCATATTGATTGTCGGGCTTGTGATTGTCGCGCTAGTCGCTTGGGTTGTGCTCAAAAAGGGATGATATGTCCACACCGTTAGCGTTAGATGCGTCATTGCACAATGGGCAAGTTGTAAGGTTCAACTTTGCCTTCAATTGCTATACCGCGATTTTCTGTCCCACAGAGTCCGGTATGGAAGCGCAATGGACTTCTGATTTAGACGGCTCACTCATCCCCTCCAGCGTACATCTCGACTTGCTCGCTATTACAGGCAAGACAGGGTATTTGGAGGGTAGAATTGTCGGTGACCAACAAACTCCCTCGGATATCATTGACTTGATGACGCAATCCTTCAATGCCAATACTCATTTATCCGGTAGTTTTTCTGTGACAAGCGTTGAAGATACAACCGTTGACATTGCCACCAAAGCCGCCAGTTGGTTCAAAGGCTTGTTTACCCTCGACTACAAGACAACAGCCGGATTTGTAGGAATTGCAATCCTGATACTTGCAGTCTTTCTACTCGTTCGGGAGGTTAAGGGATGAATGCCCGCCTTGCATTCATTCTGTTAGCCGCAGTAGTCGCGTTTTTGCTTTTCGGCTCGATTGCTTATGCCGGGGAGGTAGGAGCAATGCTCGATATGGCAACAATCGCGTTAGCGCAATCTTACGCGCAAGTGTATTCAAATCTTGACCCCGAAGAAATCGAAGCGGTTATCCTTACCGAGTCGGGTGGCAATCCTAATTCAGAGAATCCGGCAGACCCCTCAGTTGGTTTGATGGGAGTAACACTCTTAATCGGGAGAGCCTATGCGGGAGCAACATCTCTCAATCAGCTATTTGACCCGGATACTAACATCAAGGCAGGTGCCGGGTACCTATCCGAATTGAAAGGCAAGTATGGGGAAAGATTCCCAAACTCTGACCCTCAGAACGGATGGATACAGATGTATAACGAGGGCGAACCTCATTTCTTGGCGGGTGAGCGGGTAGTTAGTTATCAGACTAAATACCTCAAACACCTAGCCGCTGTGGGAGGAACACCATGAATTTCACTTGGAAGCATTGGCTTTCTTTCGCGGTTGCGGTTCTGGTAACGCTCGCAATTGTTTACCGGGTACCGCAATTGAAAACACTTGTGACCGGCGCTTAGGCGTCATAACAAGTGTTTATTGTGGGGGAAGGTTCTTAATCGAGCCTTCCCTCAATTTCTCAAATTGAGAAACGGGAGGGATTGTGAACGGTTACACTTTTGTTTCGGAATTTCTAAACAGCCGGGGGTTTCATATTTTCGTACACGCCTTTTTCTGGGTAAACATCGTCAACGTGTGCCTTCCCCCGATTGAAGTCTTTCAACCCTTCCCTCGGTTTCAGGTGTATTACAAGGTGTTGATTCAAACAATTGGCTATCTTGCTCTCAATGTTCGGGGCAAGATTCTTGCCCTCTTTCTCAACTGGCAGAACGGAAAAACAAACGGAGGAAACAAAACGCTATGAAACTCGTATCAGCATTGGCAGTGTGTCTCCTGATTTACGCTTGCCAGCCCTTTGAAAATTCAGTACGGGATGGCATCGGGGCAGCGAACGGCTATGTCAACAAAGCCTTGCAGCAATACCCGCAATGTGCGGTCAAAGGCTCAACCGGAACGCAATGCGCCATCATTCACAAGGGAGCGGATTCCATCAACGTAGCGGTTGACGCGCTGGAATTGTACTGCGCGAGTCCGTCCTTTGCCGATGGTACCGGCTCTTGTTCGCCACCGACAAACAAAGCCGACAAGAATCAGGCGGTCAACAAACTCCGGGCGGCTCTGACAAGTATGAATCGAAACATTGCCGATGTAAAATTTCTCGCGGGGGTGAAACCGTGAATATCTACGCTTTGATTCAACTCGCACTGGCCGTTGTGTCTGATGTGTTTCTGAAAGTCAAGGGAGGCACGGCAACGGCAGAAGAAATTGACCGGGCGCAAGCCGCGCTGGATATGCTCAACTCCGTACACGGTTCGCCGGTCACCAAGGCTCAACTCGAATCTCTGAGAGTCAATGAGACTTGGCTTGACCAGCCAATCGCCGCAAGCAATCCTCCGGTTGTGGAAAAGTCATCTCCGGGTATCACAGAAATTGGAAGCCCGGTCAAAGGAGCCTAGCACATGCTTTCTCCAGAGTATCGGGGAGTTATCGCAGCCGACAGCCCGTACCGCACGGATGTCTTGACCGCTCAAGATATCCTTGCGGAAACGGCGGCAGGCTCCGATATCTCCCCCGGTTTTGTTACAACGAATGTGGACGGCTTGAATCCTACTCCCTATGGGAACGTACCAGTTATCGCTCCTCTTTCTCGCAAAGGAGGTAGGACGCGAAATTTCGGATACACCCAACTAGGCAGACAGGCTTGTGACCCGCAATGGCGGCTCGATTCCGATATGTCTTGGGTACAGACTCAAGAAGATAACGGCATTGTCACCCGGTCAGCAATCAGAATCACACCGGATGAAACGCTCAGACCGGCAAGCCGACATTCGCCAACTGCCATCCTGCCCGGAGCAAGTGGGAGCAATACGGAGAATATTCCTCGCGCACAATTCTTTCAGGTATTCAACAACGAGGGTTTCCTGTTCTGGGTTATCGTTGCCCTTGTAGGCTATCTGGTATTGAGGGGGTACACCCTATGAGCCAAGACGTTGCACAACAAAACCCCAAGCAGTTTATTTTCGAGCCGCAAGGTTATGTCATGCTCTGGATTTTCAACAATGGCGGGGGGAATATCTACATCGGCAAAGACCAAACATCGGCCAAGGCTGACCAAGGTATGCCCATACTGCCTAACATATTCGTACAACCGTTTTTGTGGTACGGGGATTTGTGGATTAGCGCAGACCTTGATGCTTCCCCGTTCCGTTACGAAATATCTCGCAAGATTGATTTTGACGCCTTCAAAGGAGGGGAAACAAGTGACAAGGCGAATGATGGCATGGGCGGTGTTATTTGCTCTGGCGCTCTGTATCGCGGGAACGGCTGACGTTGTTTATGGGCAGGACACGCGCGTTAGCCGTATCGGTACCAGCGTAAGAGTTATTGACGGAGAACAATTTCGCGCTTATGGTGGCGCAACCGGGCGAGTGTTTCTTGTCAATACCTCGCCCTATGAATCTATCAATATTTTCGCAACAAATTTAAGCGGGGCAACCTCGCACAATCTCACAATCACAACCTTTTTCACCGGCAAATCAATCATTCCTGATTTTACTAACAATCAGGCGTTTTGGGCGGGTTTGCCGGCATCATTAGGTTATACCGGAACGTATCAGTCAGTTAACGTGATTACTTCCGCGAAATTTACGGCACAAACTACCGTTTTGCTTGCAACTCTCGTTGCCAATGCCGCACAGGTAGCTATCAAGGTATCGGGAGGAGATGCCAGCAGCGATACGTTCGCCATTTATATAACCTTTACATCCAATGGCTCGTTAGGCTCCTCTCAGGTGCAAGGCATATTGCCGAACGGTTCACCATTTGTCGGGAATCCGGTTGTGATAGCTGGATTCGATGCGTCTGGAAATATGTCTGTGCCTTTTGTTCTTCCATCTTCCGGCGCGCAAGTTGGAATGGTCATATTTACATCAACTCAGGCTTTCACCGGAGCCTTGAACGCAACCTCTAACGTCCTGACTCTCGGCCCAAGTGGGGGAAATGGCTCGGCTCCCTTGGGCGTTGAGTTAATGAATAGTAGCACACAAGCGCCCTCGCATATCACAACAGCTACAACTACAACTACTTGTGCAAGCCGGTGTCAACTCAATGATATTATAATCAACCATCCGGTTGCCGCTTCAACCGTAACAGTACAGTGTCCTAGCGGTACGACTATCGGTATCATTGATAGCGTAGCAGTTGGAAATTTCCATTATGGGCAGAGTTGCGGCAGCGTTGCAATCATTACCAGCGCAGCAACGGATGTAACTGTTTTATTCCAGCAATAAATTGTTTCTCAATTTGAGAAACGGAGGTTAAGCATGGCAAGTCTCGGAACGAAAGATTATGCAGTAATCGCAATCATCATTGCGGTTATCTATTATCTCTTTCACTCGAAAGGATTGGCGGTAACCGATGCCTGTCTTGTCGGTGCTCCGCATTGCGGCATGGGCATTCCGGCATCGGCTCCGGTCAATATGAAAACCTCACCCCGACCGATGCAGACACCGGGTGACCCTTGCAGTTGCGGAGTTGCCCGGAGCGTTGTGGACAGTAACACGCGCATATCATGGTGTACAGACCCGGATACCGGAAGCATCTTTTCGATTGACGCGCTATCCAATCCGAATATCCCGGTTGTATTCTTGACTGACCCTGCCAAGATTGCAGAAAGTGAAGATTTGAACGGTGTACCGGCAGGGAAACGCGAAGCCACTCAGGGAGTGACCGGCTCTCCTGATACTGTATTTCTGGGGGCATGATGAAAGGACTCCTGCTCGCCCTAGTGCTTCTGGCGGTCTATTACATCTTCAAGATGCAGGGTACCGATTTGTTTGGGCTTATCAAGAATGCCCTCACACCCTGCAATTTGAACATTGACCAAACGCTCAAGGATTCCATCCTCAAGGAATCCCTGACTTACACCGGCTCGCAATCAATGAATAAATTTTATGCACAGTCCACAACGCAAATCAAGAATGCTCTGGAGACTCATTTGCTGGATGTGCAATCCATCGCTTCTTATTGCGGGAGTCAGTCGAACGGCTCAACCCCACTAGGCTTGACTATCGCCAGAAGCGGCTCCTCTTTCGCTAGTGTCGGTATAGGACTGGCGGGAGCAACGCATCTCATAACGGCGGCAAGCGCAACCCTGATATCATCGGCTGTGCTCGCTCCTATCGGGATTGCCATTGGAATTGTTTCGCAAATTTTCGCGGCTCATGCGGCGAAGATGGCAATCGAAAAGCAAACTATCTGCGCTTTCGTACCGGCTGCCAATCAGAGTTTCATAGCCATTGACAAGGCTCTGGCATCCGGGCAGATAACACTCGAACAAGCGATGGCAGAGCTAGACCAACTGGAATCCCTGACTCTCTCCTCGCTGCAAAAAGTTTTGAAGGCCGACCACTCGCATTGCAACGCGGCTTGCGGATACGTTCGCACGGTACACGCTCTCGTCTTGCTGAGAAAGGCTGCTTACCAGCAATGTCCGAGCGCAATTAGCGGTTGGGTTGTCACCGAAGCAGCGGCTTGATTTAGTAAACACCATTACTTGTGGTTTTGTTGCACCATTTATGAGAAACACCACAACTAATGGTAGTAAAAATAACGCAATAGGAAGCCCGTACAGCGATTTTAAGGGAGGGGGTAAGGGTATTGTACCACCCCCTAATTTTGGCGAACAAAAGGAGAAAACATGTGGGTTTTAGTGGCTTTGATTTTGCTTTATCTCTGGTACAACTCGAAACAGCATGAGCCACAAGCAACACCGGGAGCGGGGGAAGTGACTGGCGGTAATTCGTCCGTTGAGATTGGTACAAACCTTTCCAGCCGGATTGACAAGACGACCAACTCATTCGTCCGTTCTTTCACTCCATCCCTTGATAATAGTGCCATACTTGGAAGATTTTACAAAGGGAGCACGCTCTCCCCGCAAGATACGGGAGCGCCCTCCTCTCCCCTTCCAAGAATACCGGCAACCGGCTTCCATCCGCGTGTGAACTATCGTACAAAGAATGAATATCCAAATCCGATGCCCACACCGGAAGGAGGTTATTGCCCCGGTTCCGCAACCGCTCCCTCTGCAATGGGAGCAATGCCCGGAGGAATGCGAGTAACAAGCATGGCAGGCAGCACCAAGTCCGCTCCTGTCCATCATGCTCCCCTGCCCTCTCCTGCAAGAGTCATTCGCAGAGCGCCGGTATCAACCGCTAGGAGAGCCAATCTCCCGGCACCAAAGCGTACAGGTGTAGCATGGGGCGCATAATCCGGGGAAGTGACACAAGCCCGCGCAATGCCGCGCAGCTAACGATGAAAACGCTTGCAACCGGGTTGGCAACTCACTTCAACCCGGCAGGTTCAAAGGGGAGCGTACCTCCTATCCATGAAACCGCCTATGCACCTGATAGGCAGGATATCGGCGCTATGCTCCCTCATGTTCCATTCTTTACACCGAGAAATATCAGGAGGAAGCATTCGCATTCAGTACCTTTGGGATACGGCTCGCAAAAGGAGGATTAGCTCTATGCCGCGTTTCAGTCTTTTTAATCTTCGCTCTCGAAAGAGAAAGCGGGCGAAACGCGGGAGAAAATTTACCTTTCACGGTTCATTCACCAAGAAAGCCGATGCCAAAAGAAAGGAGAAAGCAACTCCCGGCAGTTTCATTCGCAAGACAAAGAATCGGTATTATGTAATGACTCCAAACAAATGAGGAGGCAGCAAATGAGAAAGAGATACATTAACAGGTTAACGCGCATCCTGCTTGGCGGGCTTCTGAGTTTTGCAGTGCTGGCATGGCTGTACACCTGCAACCCCAAGGCGGCAACGGTTACGTTATCTTGGGACTATGATTATTCCGTTGACCCCGGATGCACAAGCACGGTAACAGCGCAATGCGTTACGGGCTTTGAATACGGTACCACACCGGACGCGGGAGTTACGCTTAATAAAATCGGAAACGCTCCGAATCCTTCTCCGGTTCCTACAACGCTCACAACCGGCATAAGCGTTGTATTCAAGCAAGGCCCGCCCTACGGTTCCGTTGTTTACTACGTCCGGGCAAGTGGTGTGGGCAGCGCACCAACTCCAGTCCTATTTTCCAAGCCTCTCACAGCTACGCCCGTTAACATCGTGCCGGGAGCGCCGCTCAACGCCAAGGCGGTTGGAAACTGATGACAAACATTCACAGACCGGATAGCCCACATCTAAAACTTTCCAGCCTCCCTCCAGGGGAAAGGCCGGTTGCGCGTATCAGCCTCAACGAAAAGACTGGCGAGTTTTCTTTCGATTGGGATTTGCTTTCCATGCAGTACGTTTTCGAGCGCGCGCTTTTGTTTTCCGTACTGCGAATCATTCACCTAGCCTGTGACCATGTAATCCGGCAGTATCAGGAATGGCGCAAGGCAAACGAAAAGAAAGTCATCAATGTATCGGGGAGACTTCCCCCGAATGGAGGTTAGCTATGGCATCGGGTATGCCCAAGGAAGCCAAGATGTTACTCGCCATCGGGCTTGTAGTGGTATTCTTTCTCGTGCTCGGCGGCGGTCTGGCCGTTCGCCGCTTGGGTACCATGTAGGCGAAACAAAAGCGAATGGAATTTCTTAATTTGAGAAATTCGCTGAACTGACTTGACAAAGGGTTTCGAGTATGATAGGATTCTCACAAGCCGGAATACCGGCCAAAAGGAGCAAGCGAACATGGCAACAAAAACTGCTAGCGAAAAATCGGAAGTCATAACGATTCCGACAGTGACACAAGACAAGTTGACCGGGCGGGATATCATCAACCCGGAAGGCTTGGAACCGGAGTTGCGGAAAAAGGTTGTTATCCTCACCAATCAGTTGCAAACCGCAATGACCGGCCTTGGGACTTCGGCTATCGAAATTGGCCGAACGCTCAAGGAATTGGAGATGTTGCTCAAGCCCCGGAAAATCTGGGTACCCTATCTCAATTCCATTCCGGGCTTCTCAACTGCCTCCGCGTACCGTTACATCAATGCCTATGAGACAGCGCAAGACAAGCTGCCCAAGGTTGTACTTGACCGCGTGCTCGCCCTTGGCGTGCCGATGATTGGCACCAAGGATGAGCCGTATGGCAAGTACACCAAGGTTATCACCGATGGCAACTTGCGCCCGCCTTCCGGCAAGGATGTGACTGCCTTGCAAGCGGATGATTGGATTAAGAAAGTTGTGAATGCGTCCAAGGAAGCGCACGGAGCCAGCCGCGCTAGGACGCCTGACGCCGGAGAATACCAGCGACAGGCTTATGTCGCCGTGCTTCGCCGCGTTCAGAAAATCCCCACAGACAAGCGCATCTCATGGTTACATGAGTTGTTCGGGTTTGTGCTCGGCAATATGGGCATTGACGCGACTTTCAACGTCGAGCCTATGAATCCGCCACGCGAGTTTACGGAAGGCTCTCCAGACCTTTCGCAAGCCGCGCAGACTGCCGCTGCCACCAAGGGCAAGGGGAAAGGCCGGGGCAAGAAGTAACATGCGGCATACAGTGAGGGGAGCGGCCTTCAACCGCTCCCTATCACTTTCAAAGGAGCAAGCGCATATGATGAAAATTACTTACCGGAAGTCTAATGACAAGCAACTCCGGTTGCGGTTCCAAGACGATGAACGTGATTTGCTCACCACAATCCGGCTCACCAAGACAGAAGCCCGCCAACTTATCCGCGCAGTGCGCCAAGGTTTCATGTCCAAGAGGAGGGTAGCATAATGCGAGTGAAAAGGCTTTTCGAGCCGCGCTCGGACTTGACTAGCAACCTCCTCTGCTACGAGTATCTAAATTTTCAGCCTGAGATTTTGCGAATACAAATGTCCCAACTACTTGACCGGATGATATGGCGGCTCAAGACTGAGTATCCCTATAGCGAAGTAATGCACACAATCGCTATGCTCTCAGTCCATCGGGCAGTCAATTTCTTGTAACTCGTTTCTCTAGGAGGCAAGCGCAAATGACTCACCTTCAAGCATTGCAAGAAAGAGTTGACAAGGCTAGATTAGCCGCACAGCTAGCAGCCGTTGAGCTAGGCTTCAAATACTGTGAGGCTGGAAAGAATCTCGCAGAAGCCCTTGAAGATGCACATAGGCTTCTTACTAATCAGCGCGAGTGTCCCATGTGCGGAGGCACCAAGACTCACACCCGCCACTGTATGAATCGCGGTACTCCAATCCGTAGCAAGGAGGAAGCCAATGCCCGTAGCGCGGGATAATTTCACTGAATACCTCTTGCGCCAAGAGAAGCCGCTTGCGCTTGGCCCACGCAAAGTACAGGCTCCCTTTCGTATGGTGGAATGCCGGGGCATCATGCACCTAACTTGGAACCTATACGCCTATCGGCTCCACTATGGATACCAGTACATCGGCTGGATTCATTGGCGCATGATTCGATACGCCCAAGGCTTCGATATCTCTTACGATTTCTTTAACGGTTCGCTGGCAGCGCATTGAACCCAAGCCGGAGTGCCGTGCGTTGCTAACGACGGAGGGTGCTTTCCCTGCGGGGGTACCCTCCGGGGATTTTCAAAGGAGGTGACCTATGGGACGGCGGCTAATGACCGCTCACTATCCTAACTGAATAGAACTATCTCCTGAGAATTCGGTCACACATGAGGTTAGGAAACCGGGGAGTCTGAGCGAGTCCATAAGGCTCCCCGGATATCTTCAAAGGAGAAACGAAATGAAAAAACAACTCCGATGGTTTTGGCTTGACACCCTCTGCTTTTTCTTCGGTCACTCGCGTAGCTTGACCG
>Ga0075021_10000625_pt1 | contig 18390 bp, 12 predicted proteins | sample ColStrG_CSR_2012_FD_72749 | JGI IMG/M metagenome (GOLD analysis project Ga0075021, IMG submission 72749) | Freshwater sediment microbial communities in response to fracking from Pennsylvania, USA - Cold Stream Run_MetaG_CSR_2012 | ecosystem: Environmental > Aquatic > Freshwater > Creek >...
CGGGGCATGACGACGCGCGAGATCCAGGGCCACCTGCAAGAGATCTACGGGATCGAGGTTGCGCCGACGCTGATTTCCAACGTGACCGATGCGGTGCTGGAGGGAAGTGAAGCTGTGGCAGAACCGGCCGCTGGAAGAGCTGTATCCGATCGTGTATCTGGACGCGCTGAGGGTGAAGGTGCGCGATGAGGGACACATCCAGAGCCAAGCGATCTACGTGGTGCTGGGCGTAAACCTGGAGGGGCAGAAGGAAGTGCTGGGGCTGTGGGTGGCGCAGAGCGTAAGGGCGAAGTTCTGGCTGCAGGGGCTGACGGAGTTGCAGAACCGGGGGGTGCAGGACATCCTGATCGCGTGCGTAGATGGACTGAAAGGATTTCCGGAAGCGATTGAGGCGGTGTATCAGCGCACCGAGGTGCAGTTGTGCATCGTACACTTGGTGCGGGCCTCGCTGAACTACGTGCCCTGGAAGCTGCGCAAGCCGGGGGTGGCCGATCTGCAGTCGATCTATCGCGCGGCGACGGTGGCCGAGGCGGAGCAGCCTCTGGCGGAACTGGAGAGCAAGTGGAAAGCCTATCCCAGCGTGAGCCAGGTGTGGCGGCGGAACTGGGCGCGGATCACGCCGTTTTTCCATTACCCACCGGACATCCGCCGAGCAATCTACACCACCAACCGCGTGGAATCGCTGAACCGGTCGCTGCGCAAAATCATCAAGAGCCGGGGCGGATGCCCCAACGAAGAGGCGGCGCTGAAGCTGTTGTTTCTCGCGCTGCGGCAGGCGGCCAAGAAGTGGACGATGCCGATTCATCACTGGCGGGAAGACTTGAACCACTTCACGATTCTGTGGCCGGAACGGATGCCAGCCCTGGAGAAAGTCGCGTCATGAAGGCGCAGAATCTTTCGAAAATCGCACCCCATCCCCAAAAGCAGAACCTGGTCGTTTACACAGAAGAGTTGACACACCTAGGTCGAGGCGCACTGTGCCAAGCTTCGGCTATCGGTGCACGCTCCCCAGTGACCGCTGTACGATATTCGTGGGAATGTGTGAGGTTCATCATGCCGTCATCCACTACAAACGAGAAGCGCATGGCAGTGCGCGGCCCTCGAAACCATAGTGTTGCGTACCGGCCGGCCGGTGCGTGCGGTTTCGAGAGACGAGCCCCAATTGACCCTTACGGACGCCGAAAGTGGAGTATGGCGAGATCGCTTGGCGAAAGCGCGTTCCATAGATATTGACTCCAGCAATTCGCGCTGTCGGAGTGTAAGGCTCAAGAACAACCCGAGATTCGATTGGGTCGGTACCGGATGGCTAATCCAACCCGATTTTATCGTCACCAACCGCGATGTCGTCTTGGAGTTTGGAAAAAGAAGCGGGGACAATTTTGTGTTCCGCCCTCTCCAGAACGGGCGCTGCGCGACGGCGATGCTTGTGTAGTCGGCGCCGACGCGCGTCCCCCGCCGAGTGCGGGACAAAAAAAGGCCGCGATCTCTCGCGGCCTTCCGTTTCTTTCTGGCACCTAAAGACCAGCGACTGCTCCTACCGTCTGCCTCCGCGTCCCCCGCTGTGGTGGCCGCCGCCGGAATGGCTCCCGCCACCGCCGCCTCCAGGGCCGCGTCCTCGTCCTCGCCGGCGCCGATTGCGATCGCCGCCGCGTCCGTCGCGCCCCCCTTCTGGCCGCGTTGTGGCGCCAGCCTCCACCGGAGCATGATCCGCATCCACGCGATTGAAGTTCGGTTCATCGTCGTGATCGAATTCCGCGCCGCCTTCGATCACGGCGGTCGGCGAGCCTTGCGCCGCTGCGGGTGCTTCCAGCGGCTCTCCGTCGGTCTCCGGAGGCGGAGCCCCGCCGCCCATTTTCGCGCGTTGCTCTTTGAGAATTGCTTTGCGGGACAGCTTGATCCGGTTGCCTTCCACCGCCAGTACTTTCACCAGCACCTGGTCGCCTTCCTTCAACTCATCGCGTACATCCTTAATGCGATGCTCCGCCACTTCGCTGATGTGCAGCAGGCCGTCCAGTCCCGGCAGAATTTCCACGAACGCCCCGAAATCCGCCAGCCGGCTTACTTTCCCGAGATAGGTCTTCCCCACCTCCGCCGAAGCCGTGAGGTCGCGAATAATCTGCAGCGCCTTGTTCGCCGAAACTTCGTCGTTTGACGCGACATTCACTTTGCCCGTGTCTTCCACGTCGATCTTCACGCCCGTCTGCTCGATGATGCTCCGAATCATTTTCCCGCCCGGCCCAATCACGTCGCGGATCTTGTCCACTGGAATCTGCAAGGTGTAAATGCGCGGCGCGTAGGCCGACACCTTGACCCGCGCTTCCGTTATGATTTCGTCCATCTTGCCCAGGATGAACAGCCGCCCGCGCTGCGCCTGAGCCAGTGCCTCCCGCATGATCTGCGGGGTGATCCCGGCCACTTTGATATCCATCTGCAACGCCGTGATCCCATCTTTGGTTCCCGCAACTTTGAAGTCCATGTCCCCATAGTGGTCTTCCGCGCCCGCAATGTCGCTCAGGATCGCGTATGCGTCGCCCTCCTTCACCAGTCCCATCGCGACCCCAGCAACCGGAGCCTTCAAGGGAACGCCCGCATCCATCAGCGACAGTGAAGCTCCGCAAATCGTAGCCATCGAAGAAGAGCCGTTCGATTCCAAAATGTCCGAAACAACTCGCATCGCGTAGGGCCACTTGTCTTCCGTGGGAAGCACGGCGGAAACCGCCCGCTCCGCCAGCGCCCCGTGCCCAATCTCGCGCCGTCCAGCCCCGCGCAAGAACGCGACTTCCCCCACCGAAAACGGCGGAAAATTGTAGTGCAGCATGAAGCGTTTTTTGGCTTCGCCTTCGAATCCTTCCAGGCGTTGCATGTCGTCGCTGGTGCCCAGGGTCGTGGTGACCAAGGCTTGGGTTTCGCCTCGCGTGAAGACGGCGCTGCCGTGGGCTCTGGGGAGGATGCCGGCTTCGATCCAAATGTCACGGATCTGGTCGAAGGCGCGCGCGTCGGGACGGCGCTTGTTGTGGATGACCTGGTCGCGGAAGATGCGCTCGCGCAGGAGTTCGTAGTACTTCTTGAGTTTCGTCTTGGCGACGGCGTCGTCTTCGGGCAGAGCGGCCTGTAGCTCCTTTTCGAGAACTCGGACTTGCTCGTAGCTTTCGGACTTCGGATGTTTCTGCGTGTCGAGACTGTCCGCCAAACGCTTGCCGATTCTCGCTTCGAGATCCTTGAAATAAGGTTCATCGAATTCAGGCGGCGTGACTTTGCGCTTCGGCTTGCCGGCTTTGTTGCGAAGTTCGCTGACGGCGGCGCAGATCTTTTTGATTTCGGTGTGGCCGAACTCAATCGCGTCCACCACCGTCTCTTCTTTGACTTCTTTTGCGCCGGACTCGATCATCACGATGGCTTCGGAAGTTCCGACGACCATGATGTTGAGGAGGCTGTCGCGCATTTCGGAATAGGTAGGATTGACGACAAAACGACCTTCGACCAGGCCGACGCGGACGGCGCCAATCGGGCCCAGGAACGGAATATCGGAGAGGGTGAGGGCGGCCGAGGCGGCGTTGATGCCAACCACGTCGGGGTCATTCTCGGTGTCGGCGGAAAGAACGAAGGCGATGACCTGGGTCTCGCACTTGAAGCCTTCGGCAAACATGGGCCGAACCGGCCGGTCAATCTGGCGACTGGTGAGAACCTCGCGCTCGCTCATGCGTCCTTCGCGCTTGATAAAGCCGCCGGGAATGCGTCCGCCGGCGTAGGTGTACTCACGGTAGTCGACGGTGAGGGGGAAAAAATCGATACCTTCGCGGGGTTCGGGATTGGCGACGGCGGTGGCGAGTACGACATTTTCACCGAGGCGCACCACAGCCGAGCCGTGTGCTTGTTTGGCAAGTTTTCCGGTTTCGAAAGAAATGGTTTTTCCGCCGGTAAGTTCGACGGAGACATGGGTGGGTTCAGGCTTCATAGGTCATCCTTGTGGACAGGAGGTGCGCGGCTGTCCCACATTTCGAAAAGCGCGAAGCGTGGGGCACCCGGCGGGCACGGAGTTCGAACGGATCGGCAGGTGCCAGTTGGTGTCGTTGGGAAAACGCACGATGATTCAGCTCAGCTCGGAAACTCAGGTGCAGAAAATGAAGTCCGGGCCCGCCCAAGCGTAACTTGGACGGGGCACCCTCTTCAACTATTTGCGGATGCCGAGTTTTGAAATCACGGTTTTATACCGTTCCGAGTCGTACTTCTTCAGGTAGTCCAGCAAACTACGGCGCTTGCTGACCAGCATGAGAAGTCCGCGGCGCGAGCCGTGGTCTTTCTGGTGCGCTTTGAAATGCTCCGTTAATTGACCGATGCGCTCGCTCAACAGCGCGATTTGCACTTCGGGGCTACCGGTATCGGTGGCGTGCGTGCGGTACGTGTCAATGACGGATTGCTTTTGCTCTCTGGCTAGCACTAACCTGTTGCACTCCTGTCTCGTCTCATTTCGTAACGTGTTCGAGAATAACATGTTGCGCAGGGCAGTGGCAAGGCGCGGAAAGCTGGCCCCGGCGTTAGTCTTTTGGCTCTCCGTTCTCGGCTTTCCAACCTCCGCGGCAGCCGTCATCCCGCTTCTGGAAGACCGCCCGAATGTGGGGTCCCCTTCAAAAAACTTAAGAACGCGGGCCACATCCTGGCGACCGACTGCCGCGCGGAGTCTTCTTAGCCGTGGTTCACTCTGGTTCGTCGACGGCAGATTCACCACGAGAATTGCTTACGGAGCCCTCTGGGCAATGGTGATCGTGTATCCGTCCGGATCCTCGAAGGCAAACTCTTTCATGCCGTAAAATTGATCTGTAACGGGCATCGAGATTGTTGCTTTGGCCTTCTGCACGCGATCGAAAGCCGCGAGAAGGTCGTGAACCTCCATGTGCAGCGTCAGGCTCCCGCCAACCTTGGCGGCCAGCCTCGGATACTCGGCGGCAACCGTCTTCTGATCGTTGAAAAAGATCTCGACCGCTTCGTTGGATACAGACGCAAACACGTATGGTGATTGATTCGGCACTGTGATCTGGGTGTCGAGGCCAAGGACCTCGCGATAAAACTGGAGGCTCGTTTCGACGTGGTGGACAACAAGGTTGGGAGTGAGCTTCTTAATCTGCATGGTGTTCTCCTCTCAGGTCTCCTGAATTGTCACCAGACCGTGTGCGGGCATGAAGCAAGAAGGACGATGGCCGCACACTTCTGGTGTGCTCGCATCTCCTCCATCCACGACCGTTGCGAGGAAGGACGTAGGTAGGGACCCTCATTGTAGGTGGCGCCGATAGGTCGACGCGCGGGCCACGCGAGGTACGACCGAGAGCATAGCATGGGATATTGTTCGTCGTGCGGACATTTCGCCTCCCACCCCTCGCAAAGGGCACGAGAAAGATGGGCACCAGCGGCATGGAGTGGCGCCCCCGGACCAAGCGGAGCTTGGACTGAGCGCAAGCCTGGAGCACTAATTTCCGGCACAAAAAGATTCCGGATCGTATAATAATCATTCTCATCCAAGTCCTATGCGCCTGACCCACACCCAGTTCCGCGATCTTGCCTGGAAGTTTGGCCTTGCCGCGACTCACCAGCGGCAGGTCATCTACGAGGCCATCGTCGGCGCCCCCGGGCATTATTCGCCGGAGCAGGTCTACGCCGACGTGCGCCGGCGAGTTCCGTCGGTGTCGCTTGCGACTGTGTACAAGAACCTCCGGCTGTTCGTGGACCACGGCCTGTTGCGCGAGGTCACTCCCCATGCTCCCGTGTTGCGCGTCGACGGCAACCTCGAACCGCACCACCACCTGGTGTGCACGCGCTGCAAGTCGGTGCAGGACATCGAAGGCGATTTTGTCGATTTCAAACGGCTGTCCCGGCAAGTCCCGGACGGCTTTGACCTTATGCAGCCGCTGATCGAAGTCTTCGGACTCTGCCAGCGCTGTCACGAAAAACCTCAACTCATATCCAGCAGCAAGACAATTTTGAGCAATAAGAATAAGAAGGAGAAGCTATGCCAGAAGACAAAAAAGTAATGACCACAGACGCTGGCCGTCCCGTCGGCGACAATCAAAACTCCCTCACCGTAGGCCCGCGCGGCCCGATTGTTTTCGAAGATTTCGTCCTTTTCGAAAAAATGGCGCACTTCAACCGTGAGCGTATACCTGAGCGCGTGGTCCACGCCAAGGGCTCCGCCGCGCACGGTCATTTCGTCTGTAGCAACCCCGACATGGCCAAGTACACAACGGCCAAGCTGTTCTCAAAAGCCGGCAAGAGCACGCCAACCTTTCTCCGATTCTCCACCGTCGGCGGAGAAAAGGGTTCCGCCGATACCGAGCGCGATCCCCGCGGCTTTGCCCTCAAGTTCTACACCGAAGAAGGCAATTGGGACATGGTCGGCAACAACACGCCCGTGTTCTTCATCAAGGATCCGTTGAAGTTTGGCGATTTCATCCACACGCAGAAGCGCGACCCCGAAACCAACCTCAAGTCGCCCACCATGATGTGGGACTTCTGGTCGCTCTCGCCCGAGTCACTGCACCAGGTGACGATCCTGTTCTCGGACCGCGGAACACCGGATGGCTACCGCCACATGAACGGCTACAGTAGCCATACCTTTAGCCTGATCAACACAAAGAATGAGCTGTTCTACGTGAAATACCACTTCAAGACCAAGCAGGGCATCAAGAACTTCACCGGAGAAAAAGCCAGCGAGATGCGCGGTATCGATCCCGACTACTCGCAGCGCGACCTGTTTGAATCCATCAAAAAAGGCGACTTCCCGAAGTGGCGCGTGTGCATGCAGGTGATGCCGGAGAAGGACGCGGGGACCTACCGCATCAATCCGTTCGACCTGACCAAAGTCTGGCCGCACAAGGACTACCCGCTCGTCGAGATCGGCGAGCTGACCTTAGACCGCAATCCGGAGAACTACTTCGCCGAAGTCGAGCAGGCAGCGTTTGAGCCGCGGAATATCGTCCCTGGCATGGGCTTTTCGCCGGACAAAATGCTGCAAGGCCGGCTCATTTCCTATCCGGACGCGCACCGCTATCGTCTGGGCGTGAACTATGACTCCCTGCCGGTCAACAAGCCGCAGTGCCCGTTTGCCACCTATAACCGCGACGGCGCCATGAGCTTTGACGGCAATGGCGGTGCATCGCCGAATTACGAGCCGAACAGTTTTGGCGGCCCCACCCAGGACGCAGCCTACCGCGAACGTCCCAGGACGATCAGCGGCGCCGTCGATCGCCACAACCACCGCGACGAGAGCGACTACTACACGCAGCCGGGCAACCTGTTCCGGCTCATGCCGAAAGACGCGCAGCAGCGGCTCATTAGCAACATCGTCGGCAACTTGGGACAGGCTCCCAAGCGTATCCAGGAGTTGCAGGTGGCGCACTTCTACAAAGCCGATCCGGCCTACGGAGAGGGTGTCGCCAAAGGTTTGGGATTGGATGCCAGCAAGCTCCGCGGCGTTCAAGCGCCCGAGCCAGTCGCAAGATAACTTGGGCAGTGGCGGGCGGTTCCGGCTATCCCGCCCGCCGTTACGGTTGAGTACCCGCCCAGGGTTTATCTTGGGCAGGTTTTTCTTTTTTGTGAGGTCGGATGGGGCAGCCTCTTCAGGGCCGGTGCCGTCGAGATCAACCACCTACGCGGGCAGGAATGCCCGCGCCACCTTTCTAGCCGAGTGCTTTGTTGATGGTGCCGATCAGCTTGCTCCATTGCCTGCGCTCATCGTCGGCGAGTTGCGTTGCCTGCTGAGTACTGGTCCAGGCCAGAAAGGCTTTGGCCAACCGATACTTTGAGAAGGTGCGGATCTCAGCGGCAAAGATTTCGACGATGGGGCGCGTGGGCTGCGCGGCAGCGGGGGCCTCGACGTTCCACCCCAGGCCATTCTTGGCGACGTGGAGTAGGGTGGTGCGCAGCATGTCCTCGATTTCAGGGCGAACGACGGCCCCATCGTAGACATCCTTTGTGCGAAGGATGGCATGATTGCCGAGCGTGCGAACCAGCACATCCTGCTGAGCGGCCAGATCGGCGGCGGCGTCGGAATCGAGCAGGGCTGCGACCTTGATTTTTTGAGCGTGAAGAATGGTCGCGTAGTACACGGCTTTACCCGCACTGCCGGCTGGCACCAGTGCAATCTGGTCGTCGAGGCGGGCGATGCCGGCTTCCCCCAGCAGATGAGCGACTGCGTCGACGTACCAATAGTCGGTGAGTCCCTCCAGAACGAGGTTGCGCTGCTGCGTGAACAGACTCTGAGCAAGGTCATAGCAGAGCGCGTCCTGGAGAGGGAGCAGGGCGGCGGGATCGCTAGCGGTGATTCTGGTGTGGACGCGAGTACCGACGTTGCGGTCGATCATTTCCACGACGCGGACCAGTGGGAGTTCGCTGGGTCCGATGAGGTAGGGGGAGTGGGTGGTGTAGATGGTCTGATTGGAAGCGACCAGGCGCGAGATGGTGGTGCGAAAATCGCGCTGCTTGAGGGCATGCAGGCTGAGTCCGGGCTCATCGAGGAGGAGGATGGCGTTCTTGTGCCGGTCGGCGGCTTCGGCGAAGAAGACGACGAAGAATGACACCAACCATTGGAAGCCCTCGGAGCGCTGATCGAGTTCGATTTCGACGCCGAGTTCGTCCTCGACGACTACCTTTAAGTACTGACCGTCGGCGCGGATGTGGAGGCGTTCGGCCTCGGTGCGGTTTGGGTCGGGGTACCAAACGGCGCGGATCTCGTTGGTGAGGCGGATGCTCGCGGCGTTCAGTTGATAGGAGCGGTGATCGAGCTGATCGCGATAGCGTTTGAAGGCGTTGGCATCGCCATGGGACGGCTCGGCGGCCTTGCCGAGATTCGACAGTTCGCGGGCTGTGAAGCCAAGAAGCTGAAGAAGGCACTGGTTGCCGTAGTCGTAGTACTGGTCGTCAAGAACGTTGCTTTCGAGGCGCTGAGCCAGGTGCTCCAGATGAATGAGCGGACGAACCTTAAAGTAGTTGCTGAATAACACAAAGACAGGAAGCCGCTCGCGGAGGGTTTGCAATGTCTGCTCGCGGCGCTGTTCGAGGCCAGTGGCGGCGGTGAGGCGGTCATGGCGGCCCTCTTCGGTCGGGTCGTGCTCATCGACCAGAGGCAAAACTTTTTGCAGCCAGGCCGCGAGCTGTGTGGCTTTGTCACCGATGATCTCGACGTGGTCGGCCCATCCCTGAGTAAGGGTTGCGAGTTGGGCGCTGGGAGTCTCTGGAGCAGGGCCGCCTTCGGGCGAAGCAGGAACGCGGGCGTTGATGTGGGCGCAGAGGCGCGCGAGATCCTTTTTTACGCTTTCGAAGCTAACCTTGGGAGGGCAATTCTCAAGGCGTTGCCATAAGGTGTTGTCGAGCTTTCGACCGCAGAGGAAAGTGGACTGGCGGAAGTCTTCGGGAATGAAGTCTTTGTCGGCGGTCTCGAGAGCGAAGAGTCCTTCGACGACGGTTACGTTCTGTGGGAGAACACGACCGTTGGTTAGATCGTGGTACTCGGATCGCGGGTAATCCCTAAGGGCATCGAAGCCGTGGATACCTGCAGGTGGATTGAGTTGCTGGAGAGCTTCGAGGATAACCGTCTTGCCAGCTTCGTTGGGCCCGACCATGATCGTTTTGCCGTGTTCGACATCAAACCAACCCGTATCCCGGATGCTTCTGTACTTGGTGATGCGCGCCTTTACCAATCGCATGAATCTGGTCTCCGTTGGAGTTGCTTCACTGCTTTACGCCGGGGCGGACGTTTGCCCTTCGCAAAACAGAGAGGCCAAAGAAAAAAAGGGCCACGAGTGACCCTCTTGGTCGGAAATCATTCTACTCTCCCGCAGCGAGGGCTTCTTTGGGGCTGGTCAATCTTGGGGTCCTGGGAGGCAGGTGAGGGCATGGCTGAACGCCAGTGTAATGGGCGCATGCGGGATCATGGGGTGGCAGCATAGCTTGGGGAATATCCTGTTGCACGACCGGCGGGAGCGGACAGGAGTGTCCGCGCCGCACGAGGCGGGCTCACTTCATGGGGGGCAGTCCTAGTCTAGCGAGTAACTGGCGAAACTGTGGATCGTCGTGCAGGCGATCGAAGGCAGGCTCGCTTTCTATGCCGAGCAGGTTGTCGGAGCGTTCTGCGTAGGCGGTGAGCAGATAGCGCGTTGCGTCGCGATTGTTCCCCATCCGGGAGCAGGTGACGGCCAGGAAGTAGGGCGAGTACTTGCCCTGGTCGAACAGGATTTTCTCCTGGCGAAACTGGGCCTCGAACATGGCTTTGGCGCCGCCCGCAGCAAACCCCTTAAAAGCCGCTTCGGCAACGGAAGAAGCGGACCTGTCATGTAGCAACAGGGCTTCCTTCTTCATCTCCGCCAGGTAGTTCGGGTAGTCGGACGATTCGAGGTAGGCAAATCTCAGGTAGCGGTGAGGAGAAGAGAATTCAGGTTCCGCCTGTTCGATTCTCTGCAGCAGATCGAGGCCTTCTTGAGTGCGGCCCGCGATCCAGAGGAGGCGTCCCTTGTCAGCCAAAATCGACGGAGAGTCTGGATTGAGCGTCTGCGCACGATTGATCTCGACGAGCGACTCGGAATAGCGGTGAGTGGCTGACAGAAACGTGGCGTACCAGTGGTGGGCTTTGGCGTTGTTGGGACCGAGTTCGATGGCACGGCGGAACTCGCGATCGGCCGCGGGGACGTCCCACTCGCCGTAGAACGAGACAAAGGCCAAAGAGGCGTGGGCTTCGGAGGACGACTCGTCAAGTTCGACGGCTTTCCTGGCGGCTGCCAGAGCGCGGGCGTAGGCCTCGGGCGCGGGCATCACGGTGTACTCCCGAAGCAGGTTGTAACAATCGGCGAGGCCCACATAGGCGTCCGAATAAGCGGGGTCGTGCACGACGGCTTGGGTGAAGTAATCGACTGCCTTGTTGAGATCGTTGGGCGTGCGCTTGTTCCAGTAATAGCGTCCCTGGAGGTAGAGATCCTGAGCATCGCGGTTGGCCATGTGATGAACGGGTTGGACGCGCGGCGCGGGCGGATGGGAACCGGCGCGGAAAATCCAGGCGGCGAAAAGCAGGGCCAGGATGGGAAGCACGTACATGATCTTCCACCAGGGAGAGGACCCCTGCGGTTGGGTGATGACCTCGGTTGGGACTTGGGGCGCCACCGGCATGGCAGGTGCGGTGACGTGCGTGGGTGCGATCCAGCGATAACCCCGGCGACCGACAGTCTCAATAAAGACGGGGTTGTCGGCGGAGTCTCCCAGCGCGTCGCGCAGGCGGTTCATGGCGCTGGTGATGCCGCGATCAAAATCGACGAAGACGCCTTCGGGCCAGAGGGCCTGACGAAGGTTGTCCCGGCTCAAAACTTCGTGGGGGTGGCCGACGAGAAGCCTGAGAGCCCGGAAAGGAAGGTCCTGGACCTTAATCTTGACGCCGTTCTTGCGCAGTTCGCCCGAGCGCAGATCGGCCTCGAACACACCGAAACGAACTACAGAGCCTGAGGAGCCAGTCGGGTGCATAGATTTGGTGCACACACGAGGGAGGAATTTCAGTCTAGCACGAGGAAAAAAATGCCGAACCCCCACTTTTGGGTAGGTAGTTGGCATGTGATCGTTCGATGCATGGCGTTCACCTTATGGGACTTACCGCGTGACTGACGTGTAGTTAGAGCGTGATAGGCAGAGCATTGACGGGGTTGGCAAATTCGCTGAAAGTCGCTGCGTGCACAAGAGCCGAGGATGGCGCCGCGCACAGAAACCCAACTGTTTCTTGCGGGCAAACCGCAAAATTCACAGGCAGACGGGGAATTTTGTACCCACCATGAAAATTCAGAGTAACTCTCCAAAAATTGGGGGGCTGATCCTGGCGCTGGCGATGATCTGTCTTGTCGCCACAGCGTCCGCTCAAACCAGCAAGGCGCCGGCGGCCATTCCCGGGGTTTTGCCCGCTTTTATCACTGCCGGCCCGATCGACCCGAACGGCAAGGTTCCAGTTTTCAATGGTGTCCCAGGCTCTGGCGTGACCAATCTGGACTTGGGAGTACCGCTGACGGTGCTGACGCAAGGATCGAACTACATGTACACGGTTGCCCTCCAGGATGTCAGCTTCAACGGTACCTGCGTCGTCTCGTACAAGCTGACTCAAGTGCAAGGCACGAAAACGGTTACCTTGGACTCCAACACGATTAATTCATTTCCATGTTCGGCTGGCGGAGTCTGGGCGTGGGCGCTGAGTGGGAAAGTGATTCCAAATTCGCCGGGAATCGCTACGCTGACAGGTTCTGTGAAATACGGAACTACGACGACCTCGGTCAAGACGACGGTGGTTTTGCAATAGCTGGCGATTGCGAGTGGCCGGATGCAAGGGCAGAACGCATGACCCTCCCCGAGCGATCACAAATCCCCCCGCAACACCCTCAGGAACGACTGCGTGTTCTCAAGGAGACCTTCTGTGAATTGTAGTCAGCACTCCTCAAATAGGCTTCGCATGGCCGCGTTGGCGGACAGTTTTCACCGTGAAGGGCTCTCCTGTTTTCACGGTGCCGGGGCGCGGCTCATGGTCCGCGCTCCGGTATTTGCTACAGGGGGATCATTCTTAGCGTAAGCAACGAATTCTGGTCTCTCTGTTGGCTGCGAGGACCGACTTTACAGTAAAGCCAGTTCTGGTTTGCTGTGCCGGAGCGCGCCGGGGAGGGTGCGCTCCGGGAACTTACCAGCGCAACCCGAGATAGTTGGCCTCCGGCTCTGATCACTCTCGTGAGTCAATGCGAATTTCGCAGAGACACTCCCCGGCGAATCAAGTCACGCACGCCCACCTACGCGAAGGTGCCGTCGGTCTGCCTGATGTTGCGCTGAACGCGCCTCTAGCCTATGCGCCATTGATCCAGCTTCAATCGATCCTTGGATCTTGCAGGGCGGGAGATGGCTCTGCCAGCCATACCAGCTTGCTGAAAAAACAAATCGCCAACTAGTTGCCCGCCTATCGTTACTCACAACTCGTCCCTGGGTCGTTCCAGCCTATGACTTAAGGGCTATATAGCCTAGCTAGGGGCCGACTGGATCGACGCACGGGCAGAGACTCCCGTCTATCCGGGACTTGCCGCTGGCCGGCGCGCGGACAGGGGCGTCCGCGCCGCACTTAGAGCGCCAGGCGTTTGAAGATCGTTTCGGGCAGGATGCGCACCACGGTCATGATGGGCCGCCAGAACCTAGGAGTGTAGAGAACGTCGGGGGAACAGCGTTCCAGGGCGCCGACGATGTCGCGGGCGACCAGTTCCGGATCGGCGAAGCGGACGGAGTTTTCCAGGTGGTCGGTCAGGGGAGTCTGGACTGGGCCGGGCTTGATGGTGATGACTCTGCCGCCGGCGGGATGAAGGCGGCTGCGAAGTCCCTGGAGGAACAGGGAGAGCGCGCCTTTGGCGGAGCCGTAGACGTAGTTGGAGCGCCGACCGCGGTCTCCGGCAACAGAGGTGATGGCGGCGATGCATCCGGTGTGGCGTTGTTCGAGATCGGCGGCGAACAGAGTGAGAAGCGCGGCGGCGCTGACGAAGTTGACGTTCAGTTCTTCGAGTAAGACGTCGACCGAGGCTTCCGCAGCTTTCTGGTCTTCCATATGGCCGTAGGCGAGGAGGACCGTGTCGTAGTTGGGGAAAGAACGGCGGACGAAATCGAAGACGCGCACGTGTTGCGGGATGTGGGCAAGATCGGCCGCGATGGTCAAGACGTTCTTCGCGCCTCGCGCCAGAAGGTCGGATTGCAACGCCGCTAGGCGCTGCGGAGCGCGAGCGACGAGGAGCAATTCACATTGTTGACGGGCGAGTTGGCGCTGGATTTCGAGTGCGATGCCGGCCGTTGCTCCCAAGACAACGATCTTCTGCATGCGAACGGGGCGCGGGGGCGAGGAACGCTTGGTGATGGTCACGGAGCCTCCGTGACACGGCGCCAGAACGACGAGGACATGGCCGGATCAATGCAGGGAACGAAATTGCGCCAGCGTGGGAACGACGCTTCGAAAAGGGCAGGGCTCATGCGCGCGTCTTTAGCGGGGTAGAGAGCACCTCCGCATTGCTGGACGACTTCATCGAGGGAACGCAGGAGTTGAAGCGTGCGCTCGCCGCGCATGGCGAAATCGAGGGCGAGGGTGAGTCCGGGACGAGGGAAAGACAGTAACCCAGCGGGAGGGGCAGAACCGAATTGCTTGAGTACACCCAAGAACGATCCCATGCCGGAACGGGCGATGCGATCGAGTAGTTCCTCCAGCGCGCCGAGGTTGTTCTCCGGGATGACGCATTGATATTGCAGAAAGCCTTGCTTGCCGTAGAGAAGATTCCATTGGCGAATGGAATCGAGCGGATAGAAGAACGAGTCGTACGCAACTAGAGCTGGGCCTTTTTGGGCGGCGTGAGCGCGGTAGTAGAGGCTGTTGAATGCCTTCACGGTGTAGCGGTTGAGCGCCAAGGCGGGCGGAGCGAATGGCAACTTGGAGCCACGCCTCGGACGAAAACGTCCCCATTGCTTTTCAGAATGATTGCCACGGAAAAAAATGCCGCGTGTGTTTCGGCCGGCGAAGCAGTCGAGCCACGCGACCGTGTAGTCGAAGCGTCCATCGCTCTCGCAGCTTAGGTCAAGGAATGAGTTGAGCGACTGGAAGGGGACAAGGTCGGAGTCGATCCAGGGCCCGGCTACGCGTTTGAGTTGGATGTCGGCCCAGGCAATCACACCGGTGAGGCCGAGGCCAGCAATGGTCGCCCGGAACATGCGGGGATTCTCTTCGGGGCTGCAAGGGACCAGGCCATCGCTGGAGCGGTGCAGGCCGAGTTGCCGGACATGGGCTCCGAAGGTTCCGGCGCAGTGATGATTCTTGCCGTGCACATCGTTGGCGATAGCACCTCCGACGGTGACGAAGCGTGTGCCGGGAGTGACGGGAAGAAACCAGCCTTTGGGAAGGAAGACGTCGATGAGCTCGGAAAGAGTGACGCCACTTTCGCAGCGGACCGTTCCGGTGTGTTCATCGAAGCCGAGGATGCGGTTGAGGCGGCGGCAATCGACGAGTTCGCGCCCGTCGTTGAGGCAGGAATCGCCGTAGGTGCGGCCGAGTCCGTATGGGAGCAGGAAGCCGGGCGCTGCGGTTTGCAGGATGTCTGGCACCTGGTCGTTCCATGCGGGCCGGTGGACGCGCTGATGGACGGTCTTGGGGTAACGACCCCAAGAAAGATATTGCTCGGTGGGCGCCGCGACAGCGGATTTTCTTTGCAACGCAACTGCCGACTGTCCGCACATTAGAAGCCTATGTGTAACATGCTCGCGGCGATGACGATGGAAGTTGCGAAAGCCACCCCGTAACTGACGCGGTCCCGGATGGCGAGGGTGACGGGGTCCTCTTTGAGTTCCCCGCGATGCGCCAGGAGCCAGTTCCGGCTGAGCCAGTAGAGAACAATGGGACAGAGAAGAAAAAGAAATTCCGGCGAAGTGTAGAGTACTCGCACTTCCTGGCCGTGAATGTACAGACTCAGGATAACGACCGATGCAAAGCTGCTGCCAACGCCGAGAGACAGCAGGAGTTCGCGATCATCGGCGCGGTAGCCGCGCCCCGAGTTCCCGGATTCAAGGAGATCGGCGGCGTGGACTAACTCGGAGTAACGCTTGGCCATCGCGAGACTGAGAAAGAAGAACATGGAAAATGCGAGGAACCACTGCGACAGCGGCGTGCCGGAGATGAGGGCGCCGGCGAGGATTCGGAAACTGTAAAAGCTGGAGAGAACAAAGACGTCGAGCAAAGCGATCTTCTTGAGGCGGAGCGAGTACCACATGGTGAGAATGGTGTATCCGAGCAAGACGCCGGCGAAGCGCAGGTCGAAGAAAACACCAAGTCCCAGTGCAAGCGAAAGAAGAAAGAACGCAGCGAACAGGCCCTGTGGAATCGAAATCTGACCTGCAGCGAAAGGTCGCTCTCTCTTCCACGGATGCTCGCGGTCGGAGTGGAGGTCGAGCAGATCGTTCAGGATGTAGAGGCCGGAGGCGCAGGCTCCGTAGAGCGCGAAACCGAGAAGAGTGCGGAAGATCGGTGCGAGAGCCAGACTGTGCGAGAGTGCTAGAGGCAGAAAGAGCAGCGAGTTTTTTGCCCAGTGATGTCCACGCAGAGCGTTGATCCAGGTGCGGGGCGAAGCAGACTCGTCGAGGATGGTGTCCTTGAGCGTGGTCACGGCGGCGGCCTGTTCGGCGCGGCGCCTCGAACCGACTACATAGGCGGCTTGAGCTCTGCGCCAAACGGCGAGATCGGCGGCAGAATCACCTACGTATTCGAAGCCGTGTTCGCTGAAACGGTCCGCAAGGAAGGCGGCTTTATTGCCTCCCTTCATGTTGAGCTGGCCGTCGCTGGCGTGCACCTCGTCAAAGAGACCGATGTGTTGCGCAACCGATTCTGCGATTGCTCGGTCGGCGGCTGTGACCATGGCGATCCGGCGACCGGCGGCCCTTTCTTCCCGGATAAGGTCAAGAACTTCCTGGCGGTAGGAAAGGCGAGCGGGGTTGAGCTGCGTCTTAACCGCAAGTTGACGCTTCACAAAAGCCCTTCCAGACAAGAGCCAGACGGGAACTTTAAACAGCGTGAAGGGATGAGTCTTGAGGAGGGCTAGAACACACTCCCACAGGAGGTTGCCGCGGATCAGCGTGCCGTCAAGATCGACACAAAGAACCGGGGACAGCGCCTTGGCGAGCTTGGCTCCTGTGACAGATCCCATGAACTCGATGGTCGCACAAAGGAGAGAGTGAAATAGGGGAGCAAATGGCACACCTCAGTAACCTGAGTAACATGCGCAGCAAGGGCGGCGGAGTTACCATGAGCCAATCCAGAGCGTTGTCGACCTGTGCCTGGAAGCGGTCCACGAAAGGAACGCCCACTGGCGGTGCGGAGCATGAGCGAAACACACAGCTATTCAGAACCTGGCGCTCTGGAATCGCTTGCGGAGTATCTGGGAAGACCATGGATACTGGTAACGGCGCTTGGGGTGGTTACTTTAGTACTCTACAGCGGGACGCTCTTCTTTGAGTTCGTGTGGGACGACTGGCCGCAGATTGTGAATAGTCCGATCATCCGCTCCTGGAGCAACCTGCCGCGAGCGTTCAGCAGCGATTTGTGGTATCACGTGGCGCGGCATCAGGTGTATTACCGTCCACTATTCGTGGCGTGGTCGATGCTGAATTTCACGCTGTTCGGGCTGCGGCCGTGGGGATGGCACCTGGGAGCAGTGATACTCCATGTAGGAGCAGTGGCATCGGTCTTCTGGCTGGCGCGGAAGCTGGGCTTGGAATACTGGACAGCGGCTCTGGCGGCGCTGATCTTTGCGGTGCACCCGGTCCACATCGAAACGGTGGCGTGGATCTCCGCGGCCTCGGACACGATGGTTGCGATGCTGGTGGCGCTGGCCTTTGTGGCCTTCCTGAACGGGCGGGACCCGGCGGAGGAAAAGAGAACGGTGTGGTGGATCGCATCCGGAGTGTTGCTGATGGGCGCTTTGCTGACGAAAGAGATGGCGGTGGCGTTCACGGCCTTGGTGGGGATCTATGCGTGGCTGCATCCGGATAAGGGAGTGATCGCTGGGCGGAGATTGCGCGGCGCGGTGATCGAAGCGATTCCGTACGCGGTGGTGACGTTAGGGTATGTCTTACTGCGGAAGCACGCTTTGCTGCACTCTACCGGACAGTTCGATACCGGCCATGGGGCCATGGATGTAGTTCGCACTTTGCCGCTAGTACTGGCTTTCTATCTGTGGAAGTTAGTAGTTCCAGTTGGTTTGACGGGACTCTATTACACGCCTTACCTGACGGGTGCAATCTTCCAACAACTGTTTCTGCCGGCGTTGGCGCTGGGAGCAGTAGCGGCGGCGCTGTGGTATTGGAACCGGCGCGAGAAGGATTCGACGATCGCGTTCGCAGGGCTTTGGCTATTGGTGGGACTGGCCCCGGCCCTCTATCTGCGAAATTTTGGCAACGGGGATTTTGTTCGAGACCGCTACATTTACCTGCCGTCGCTTGGCTTTGCAATTCTGGTCGCCAAGGTATTGCGGCGGCTGCCGGCTGTGCGGTCATGGAGCGCCAAGAGCCTGCAGGTTGGCGCGACGGTGGCCCTGTGCAGTTGCTACGTGGTGGCTTCGCTTTCACAGCAGGTCTACTGGGGAAATGGGTTTCTGGTTCTACTGCGGGGACAAAAGCTGTATCCGGGAAGCCCAAATGTGTTTGTGGGACTGGCCGCGGAATACAGTGAGCGGGGAGCTCATGAGAAGGCGATTGAGTTGGCACAGGAGGGCGTGCGGCAACATCCAGAGTATGTCTACACGCTGCTGGCGCTAGCGGAGACAAATATTCGGGCAGGGCATTTTGACGAGGGGCGAATATGGCTGGAACGGTTTCTGGCGGCGA
>Ga0075021_10000627_pt1 | contig 18364 bp, 16 predicted proteins | sample ColStrG_CSR_2012_FD_72749 | JGI IMG/M metagenome (GOLD analysis project Ga0075021, IMG submission 72749) | Freshwater sediment microbial communities in response to fracking from Pennsylvania, USA - Cold Stream Run_MetaG_CSR_2012 | ecosystem: Environmental > Aquatic > Freshwater > Creek >...
GTGGCCGTAAGCCACCCTTCGAGGGGTGGTCGAGAGGCCATCGAGGGGTGGTCTAGGGGCCATAAGTGCCCCTTGGCCCCTCGAAGGGCCACTTTCGAGGGGGCATACGGGCCGCTCGCCTCGAATCGTGTACGCCATCGACTATTGTCTATCTATCCGCTTCGTCGGGCTATACCACCACAGCGATCTGTAAATCAACGGGCTGACATTCGGGACTCATCGATAGGGGTTGTGCGACAACGATGGGGTATTGGCCGATGTCGAAGGTATTTGCTCAGCAGCAGCTTTGATGCGTGCAACCAAATCAGCCATCTTCATGGACTTGAAGTATTCGCCTAACTTGATGGGGTCGTAGTCGAACCCTGATGCAATTTCATCCCGAATTTTACGAGTCTCCTCTACAATTGGATCTGTCCACATCGTCATTCTCCGAGTTCGGCTGGCGTACAGATGACCGGCGGATTGAAGTTTGCCTCTCGAACCACCTTATTGATCGCCTCGCGCATGGTTGCGTTGGCAATATGTTTGTAATTCCAGGTCAACAAATAGTCAAGCGTATTGACGCTCGCTACTGCGATGTGAAGTGCATCCTGCACCGCCTTTTGCGGTAGAACTTGCCGTTCAAGCAATCGTTGCGCCAGCTGAATAGCCCTATCGGTCACCTCAAGAATTTGTAAGTCGGCGATAGCTGCAAGACGCCGCTGTGTGACATTGACATCGCCGCGAGCAGCTTCTTCGACAACTACCGCAGAAACGAATAGCGCGTAGTCCAGTCGTTTACCATCCCACCAGTCAAACGTCAACTGTTGATTAGCTGTAAAAACCAAGTCCCGACTTGGCCGCGGCCAAATAGCTTAGAACGCTTGTTTCAACGTAGACGGTAGGTTTGCTCATTCGACAGGATGATATCGCACGTTGATAAACACCCGTAGAGTAGGCCTCAGGCGGACGTTGGGCAAGACGCGGTGGATAACCATGTCAACAACTCAAATGCTTGAACACAAAACACGGGATAAGCCCATCAGTCTCAAGTTAAGGAGTTGAGGCAGATGTCAAGGGCAAAAGCAGGCAAGCCCGCCCCGGTCACGGATGGCAACGCCGCCGCGCTCAGTCATAGTGCTTGACCGAAGGCCACAGCCGCGCGAGGTTCATCGTGATCGTCGGGTTGGACGCGACCACGATCGGCACGTCCTGCTCGAAGGACACGCAATACTGGCACCTTTGTGTGGCGGCCAGCGCGATGTCGGCGTACGTGCCCTTGAAGTCGGCGGGCGAATACCCAACGCCGATGACCACCTGACCGGTACATGTGTCCGGTCCCCACAGGTAGTAGTTGTTGTGACCACTGATGATCGGTGGGAGGCGACCGGGAGCGGCCAGTTGGCTGAGCGCGCCGGCCTCGCCATAGTTGCTGGTCAGCACACAGGCCTGTGCGCGCTGCGCTGGCGGCAAGCCGGCATAGACCTGCCCCACGGTATTGGTGAGGCTATCCCAGCCAAGGCGATCACCGAGCACCTGCGTCAAGGACCCATAGGCATGCATGGCGGTCGCAGGTGGCAGGATGGGCATGAGATCCGGCGCCAGCAATATTCCGACGAGGGCGAGAAGGGCGACATAGGCGGGCCGGATCCAGGCGAACCGTGGTCGCAATACCCAGCGCTCAAAAACCACCGCTCCAGCTGCGAACACGATTGGGTAGGCGGGAGCCAGGAAATAGGGCTTCGTGCGCAGCAATGTGAGAAGCCCATAGAGGAGCAGGAATATCCAGCCGAGGAGGCGGTAGCGCACGCCTTCCTTTCGGAAGTAGAAGGCCAGACCGGCACCGGCCAGGGGGACTACGATGGGATTCATCTGCCCGATCTGGGCACCGAAGAAGGCCAGCGGGCTGGTGCCGACGCCATAATGTTGCCAGAATTCCAATGTGGGCCAGCCGTTGACCGCATTCCAAATGAGGTAGGGCAGCAAACCCAAAAAGGCGATGCCGCCCGCCAACCATGGCCATGGGGTGCGCAGAAAGCGGCGCTCGGGCGTGACGAGCAGCCCCAGGGCCAGCGCGAGGCCGAAGAACAGCACGGTCAGTTTGGTCAGCAGAGCGATCGCGGCGACCAGCCCGACGAGCAGCCACAGGCGCGGCGTGTCTCGCCTCAGCAGCCGAACCACGATGAGACTGGCCAGCGCCCACCAGAGCTGATCGAGCACATCCATGGAGAAGATGGACCCGGTGACCATGAAGTCTAGGGTGAACAGGGCCGCCACGCCGGCCACGAGCTGCGCCACTCGGCCACCGCCCAGCTCGCGCGCCATCAGGCCAGTCACGACGATGAGCAGGCCACAGGCGAGTGCCGGGATGACGTGAATCGCCACCAAGCCGTCGCCGACAGTGACGCGCACGAGCGCGGCCAGCCAGCCAATCAGCAGCGGCTGATCGACGTAGCCGAGCTGGAGGTGCCGGCCATCGGCGAGGTAGTACAGCTCGTCCCGAAAGTAACCATAGTTCCCGGCGACGAGCATGTGGGCTACGAAAGACACCCCGGCCAGGGTCACGAGCAGTCCGGCAGCGGGCCTATCGAGGGTGGGCACTTGTGCTCGAGGAAGGAGTGTCGCGGCGCTCGGGGAAGCATCCGATCCCTTACATCCCATCCTTCATGCCTCCATACGTTGTGCGTGTACGGGTGCATTCGCAGCAGCCACGCGCCTACAAGACATCCTTGCCCGAGCCTGATGTCGCCGTCTGCGGATCGCTGTGCTGCCGGAGCCTGTGGCCTTGTAGGTCACACGAGCCAGCACCACACCCAGGTGGACGTGGATGCTCGTGACCACCGGCAGCATCCGGGCGGCCTCGACCGCAGACTTACTGGTAGTCACATTGATGGCTTGCAGGCTGATCTTCATCCGCGGCACCCGCATGTCCACCTCGCGATTGACCACTTGTGCCAGTTCGCCCCCGCCGCCGGGGGTTCGCCCCCGCTGCCGGGGGTTCGCCCCGGACACCCCGTTGGGGGATGCGGCTGCCGGGGTTTGTTGCTCGGTTCTGTTGCTTGTTGCTTCCACTCCATTATTCTGCCAGCCTTTGCCCTTGACAAGCTGTTTAAATACTTAACTTGAGTCCGATGGGGTAAGCTCCAACGTTTTAGTTTGAAGGGGCACCAGGTTCAAATTACAATGTCACCCAGCTACTCAGCGCAAGGAACCACGGTTACCGTGGGGCAACACAGTGCGCCTTGCCCTTACCTTACGCCGGCCTCCAGAGGGCCACAAGTGGCCGTTCGAAAGTGGCCCTATGAAAGTGGCCCTATGCCACCCTAAGCGACCCTTTGAGGGGTCGTCGAGGGGTGGTTTAGGGGCCAGGCCGTGCGGCCCGTTCTAGGGGCTGGGCCATCTGGGGGCTGGGCCAGGCTGCGCGGCTAAGTGGCCCTCCGAGAGTCATGGGCTGGGCTGGGTATAACGTCAACGCCCGTGTTGGTCACTGCCCTGACTTATCTTGCGTCATGCTGAGCCCGTCTGAGCCCGTTATTGCTTCTTCCCAAGCGCCACGCTGCGCTCGTAGGCCGCAAACACCGCCCGCGCAATCACCGTGCGGATTCCGCCTTTCTCTAGCTCATACAGCGCGGCCGCTGTGGTGCCGCCCGGCGACGTGACCTGGTTGCGGAGTTGCGCCGGGTGCAACTTTGAGGCAATCGCAAACTCGGTGCTCCCTTTGAGCGTTTGCATCACGAGCCGCTCGGACACCGCTCGGGGGAATCCCATATGAACACCAGCATCGACCAGGGCCTCCATCAGCAAGAAGATATATGCCGGACCGCTGCCGCTGAGCGCGGTCGCCATGTCAAGATAGTGCTCGTCATCGACAAACACCTCTTCACCCATGGCATTGAGGATGGCAATGGCCTGCTGGCGCTGGGTTTCGCTGACGTCATCGGTGCACGTCCATACGCTGATGCCTTGACCGATCTGGGCCGGCGTGTTGGGCATGACGCGCACAATACTGTTGTGTCCACCCAGGCCCGTGCGCATGGCTTCGATCGAGATGCCAGCCGCAATCGACAACACGAGCGCATTGGGCTTGATCACGCCTTTTAGTTCGGGCAGCACCCGGTCCATCACCTGTGGCTTCACGGACAAGACCACGATATCCGCTCCGCGAACCGCGTCGGCGTTATCGGCACAGCCCCGCACCTGATAGCGGTCACATACAAAGATGCGCCGGTCGACGTTCGGTTCGCTCAGGGTGATTTTTTGCGGCAAGACGGCACCGGAACGCAATAAGCTCTTTATGATGGCCTCGCCCATCACCCCGCCACCCAGAAAGGCAATATGTGAATCAAAAAGCAAAAGCATAATTAAGCTGATTGTCTCTCAGAATTTCTCTACCCTATAATAGACGTGATCGGAAATTGGACACGCTCCTGAGCGGAGGATCGGGTCGGCTTTTGCACGCGCCGGTGTAGCCCTGAATACCGGCTAAGTGCCCGGAATGACCTCCGGCCACGTGTGGCCCGTAAGGCCCGCCTAGGGGCAAGTGGCCCTGGCCCCTCGAAGGCCGCGCGGCCCGTTCTAGGGGCTGGCCACCTTCTGAGAGGCCATGGGTCATGGGCAGGAGCGCCAGTGAGGATCACAGTGCGCGAGTCCAGCTGGGACCGCCCACAGTGGACTTTGTTCCAATTCACGCCGAAAGACGTTCTCATGAGGACTGAACAATGCCAAGCATCGTAGATCGAATCCTGGGGTTATTTTCGCTTGACCTCGGAATCGACCTTGGCACAGCAAACACATTGGTCGCAGTGCGCGGCAAAGGTATCGTCATCAACGAGCCGTCGTGGGTCGCAGTCAATCGCAAGACCCGCCAGGTGTTGGCCGTGGGCGCCGAAGCCAAAGAGATGGTTGGCCGGACGCCAGCAAAAATCGTCGCCATCCGTCCGTTGCGTGACGGGGTGATCTCCGACTTCGAGATCACCGAAGCGATGCTCGACTACTTTATTCGCAAAGCCCATAGCCGTAACCTCTTCAACGTCCCCCGCCCACGGGTCGTGATCGGCATCCCTAGCGGTGTCACGGAAGTTGAGAAACGCGCGGTGCATGACGCAGCCCTGTCAGCCGGTGCGCGCGAGGTGTATCTGATCGAAGAGCCGATGGCCGCGGCCATTGGTGCCGGCCTGCCGGTGACCGAGGCGCATGGCTCGCTCGTCGTGGATGTGGGCGGTGGCACGACTGAGGTAGCGGTGTTCGCCCTGGGCGGCATCGTGGTCTCTCGCTCGATCCGCGTGGCTGGCGACGAGATGGATGAGGACATCATCAACTATGCCCGCCAGAAATACAACCTGCTCATCGGTGAGCGCATGGCCGAGAAAATCAAAATCGCGATTGGCTCGGCCTTCCCGCTGCCTGAAGAAAAGACGATGACGCTCCGGGGCCGCAACCTCGTGACCGGCTTACCCGAGTCAGTCGAGGTATCGTCGATCGAGGTGCGTGAAGCGCTGGCCAACTCGGTCAATACGATTGTAGAGACAGTGCGCAGCACGCTTGATGAGACACCACCGGAACTAGTAGCGGACCTGATGGAGACCGGCATCTCGTTGGCGGGCGGTGGTTCACTCCTGCAAGGCTTGGCCGAACGTATTGCGGATGAGACGAACATTCATACCTGGATTGCTGAGGACTCACTGACATGCGTGGCACGCGGTGCAGAAGCGGTACTGTCGAACCTAGACGACTTGAGACAAGTGCTCGTGGGCTTGGAGCGCAACAGCACCTCGCGTCCATTGCAAACCAGCGCCAAGCGCGTCGCATAAGCCGAATAAGTCGCTCACGCCGTGCCGAGACAACAACTGGCAATTCGTCACGGGTAATGTCCCTGAATTACCCGTTTTCTTTCCCGCATGCAGACCCATTCTAGGCCGCGCTCAGCTTTACTCATCGTCGGACTCGTCGCTGTATGCGCGCTGCTCATACTCATCAACTTCCTTTCACCCGCACTCCTCAGCCAAGGGCCGCTATCGACTGTGTTTGCGCCACTACAAGACTTCTTCAATGAGGCCGGCCGGACAGCGAGTGGTCTATTCCGCACAACGGGTGAGTTGGCAGACCTGCGTATTCGCGCTGACACGCTGGCAGGCCAGGTCACTGACCTGCAAGCAGAAAACGCCCGGCTGCGCGAGTTTCAAGCCGAGGTGCAACAGTTGCGCAACCTGCACAAATTTGCTGACGACAACCCGAGCTTTAATGCCGTTGGGGCGGATGTCATCGGCACGGGTGATACGATTTTTTGCAAGGACAAGAAACCGGTGGGGCCCGAAGCCGGTAAATGCGCCAACGTTATCTCGGGTGACTCAAGCCCGTTTGTCCGCTATGTCACGATCAACAAGGGTGATCGGGATGGTATCAAGGTAGGGATGCCAGTCGTGGCGGGTGGCATCGCGCTGGTCGGGCGCGTGGCGGAGGTGAGCTATGCGTCGTCGCAGGTGCAACTGCTCAACGACCCTACCAGTTTTGTCAATGTGCGCCTCGTTGGCAGCCGGGCAACCGGCACCGTCGCGGGCACCAGCGAAGGCACGGTGCTGTTGCAAAACGTGTCACAGACCGATCCAGTCAAGCCCGGTGACTTGGTTGTGACAAGCGGACTCGGGGGCACGCTGCCACAGGCCCTGCCGATTGGCACGATTGAGCGCATCACCAGCAAAGAACTTGAAACCCAGCAGACTGCCATCATCCGCCCCGGCGTGGATTTTGACAAGCTTGAGGTGGTGATGGTTATTACCACCCCGCGTGTAGCAAGTGCCGTGCCGACGGCCGTGCCCGCAGCAAATCCTTGATGACTATAGCAAATTCCCAAACACATGGCGGTCGAGACAGCAAAAACAACGCGTGTTAGGCCCTAACATACCGTCAATCGATTCGGAATTTGCTATAGGCAACAGACTTTCGGGCGCGCGTTATGCACCAAAGACAGATCGATCATAGCGCCTGCGCCGGTTGTTTCCGCCGACTACGAATGAACGGCTGCACGGCTGGGACTGTCGGCGAGCCGACGCAGGGTTTAGGACACGGCGCACATCGGGTTGTGCTCGCGCGAGCCGCCTAGGCCACACGCGTGTCCACATGTCACGCTGAGGGCGTTCAAAAGCAGCGTGCTGCTAAACTTGCCCGCAGCGTCCGAAAGGCCGCCTGAACGACGGCCCGTGGGGTCAACCGGTGAGCGCGCGCGTCAGGCCCAAGGCGCTCGCCACGTGACTCCAGCTAGAATGGCATCTCGCTCCGGTGTTTGCGTAAGCACACCGAGTCCGCATCTTTAACCGAAACTGTCATGCGCCGTCATGTATACGCCGGCTTGGTCATCGCGCTGTTCGCGCTTTTGGAAAGCAGCTTCCTGCCCAGCGCGCTCGGCACCTTACCCCGCCCAAACCTGGTGTTGATCCTGACCGCGACGTGGGCGGCGATCCGGGGGGACGAGGGCTTCGTATGGGCGTTCTTTGGCGGACTGTTGCTCGACCTGCTCAGTGGGGCACCGTTCGGGATCAACACGGCCGGTCTCGTGCTGGGCAACACGGCGGCCATCTTGCTCGACCGCGTGCCCATCCCGATCGAGACGCTGCGGGCCACCAATTGGGTGGCGATGACGACGGTCGTGTTCTATAGCGTCACGCTTATCGTCCTGGCCCTTGCCCAGCGGCCATTCGACATTCCGCTCGCATTTTCAACCGTCGTCTTGCCTGCCCTCATCATCAACCCAGTGCTAGCCATACCAACCTACGTGGTGCTCAGGGCCTTGCAACTGAGGTTGCGCGAACGCGACCGGTTCATCCCCGAGCGCGGAAGGGCTTGAACGATGCACCCGGTCCTGTAAGGCAGGCGGGTGTTGGCGATTGATGTGCATGGGCACAAAGACCGGGGCGGAGGACCGACCGCTGAGGCGCCAGACATAAGCAGCATAAGCGGCAAGGGTTACGCCATTTTGATGCCTCTGTTCTCATCTTCGGGCCATATGATTATGACCCGCGTCTAGCGGACACGCGTGTAAAAACAGCCGATGTTGCTCGATGATATCCCCATCAAACGGCGCTCCAGCCAGACGCCACCGCCCGACGACGAGGGTGGTCGGGTGCGCTTGCTATTGCTCGGTATCGGCGTCATTGTGACATTTGCTTTGCTTGGCTTGCGTCTGTTTGACCTGCAGGTCAACCAGCACCAGGTCTTTAGCACCCAAGTGACCGAGCGCTCAGAGAACATCCGCGCCTTGCCTGCGACGCGCGGCTTGATCTACGACCGCAATGGCGTGCCGCTCGTGCGCAATGCCCCTGCCTATCAAGTCGGCATCATCCCCATCCAGCAGATTCAAAACGACAATGACATCCAGCAACGCATGGACCGCATGGCGGTCTACAACAAGCTGGCGCAGATGATTGATCAGCCCGGTGTCACGGCTGGCGTCATCTCGAAAACAGTCGGGAGCCGTGACGCGCAATTCTCTCCCTATCAGCCGGTGATCGTGGCCGACAACGTCCCGCGCGACAAAGCCCTGGCGATCCAGGAGCAATCGCTCACCATGCGCGGCGTCATCGTGCGCACCGTCGGATCGCGAGAATATCCATACAAGGAATTGTTTGGCAATATTCTGGGCTACACCGGGCGCATCTTCCGCGAGATGATCGATCGTGATCCGGAGTTCTACAACCCCAAGGTCTACGATTACGACAACGACCGGGTCGGGATCACGGGCGTGGAAAAAACAATCGAACCCATCGTGCGCGGCACCAAGGGCAGCCGAACGACTTTGGTCGATGCGCGGTTCGAAGAACTAAAAACGATCAGCGAGACACAGCCGATCAATGGCAACAGCGTGAGACTCACGCTTGACCTGCGCCTGCAACAGATCCTATCGGATGTGGTCATTAGCTCGGCCAAAGAAATTAGCAAGGAGCGCGCCGCCGCCGTCGCCATCAACCCTAAGACCGGCGAGATCCTGGCTATGGTCAGTTGGCCGGGCTATGACAACAATCTGTTTGCCAAAGGCATCACCGCCAGCCAACTCAAGGTGTTGACGGACAACGTGCAGTTGCCGCTGATCAACCACGCCACCAGCGACCGGGTGCCGCCCGGTTCGACCTTCAAGATCGTGACCACGGCCGCACTCTTGCAGGAAAAGGCGATCAACGAACAGACGGTCATCAACGACCCCGGCATCTTCAACCTGCCGGACAAGTATGACCCTACTAATCCCGACAAAGGCCAAAAGTTCTATTGCTGGTTGCGCTCCGGTCACGGCAACCAGACCATCCGCGACGCCTTACGCCACTCGTGTGACACGTTCTTCTACAAGGCCGTTGGTGGTTTCCCACCGGATAACATCGCGGGCCTGGGACCCGACTTACTCGCAAAATGGGCCAACGAATTCGGGATCGGCGAAGACTTCGACTTGGGCATCGATACGCTCAAAGGGCTGGCGCCCACCCAAAACTGGAAGGAGCGCAACGTCGGTGAAGTATGGACGACGGGCGACAGCTACAACATGGCCATCGGTCAGGGGTATATGCTCGCCACGCCGCTCGAGATGGCCAATGTGATGGCGACCATCGCCAATGGCGGCACGCTCTATCAACCGCAGATTATCAAAGACATCGTCAACGAGAAGGGCGAGATCATCAAGCCGTTTGAACCGGTGGTCAAACGTCAGGTCCCACTCGACCCGTATTACATGCAGTTGATCCAGGATTCGCTCAGGCGAGTGGTGAACGACCCGGACGGGACTGCCTACGCGGCCCACATTGATGGGTTTGAATTCGCTGGCAAGACGGGCACAGCCGAGTTTTGTGACGATGTCGCCTTCAAACTCAAGATTTGTTACAACGGCATCAAAATTCAGCCGTCGCATGCTTGGTTCGTGTCATACGCGCCGGTGAAAGACCCGCAGATCGCGCTGGCAGTGTATGTGTGGAACGGCGGACAGGGCTCAGGCGTCTCTGCGCCCATGACGCAACGCATTTACAACGAATACTTCAAACTTGGCATCCCGAAGGAAAAGTTGGCGCCAATTCAGAAGAGCACGTCCGAGTAAGTGGCCTTTTCTGCGTCAGCCACGTGCCGAGTGGGTCGTTCGCACGGGCGGCTCATAAACGCACGGTCGTCTGACCGTTTGCTGTTTCGCCGGTCAACCTTACAATCGGCCCTCCGTTCACTACCTTCCCCCATGATTTCCATCAAAGGCCTCCGCCAAGGGTTGCTGATCATATTCAGCGGGCCAGACAACGAACCGTGGCTGACGCGGCTGCGCGAGCTACAAGGCAAACTTGAAGCCAACCCTGGCTTTTTCAAAGGCGGCACGGTCGCTTTCGATGTAAAGAACATGCCCCTCAGTGAGGACGATCTACGCCGCTCGCTTGCCCTCCTAGACGCGCATGATGTGAAGCTATGGGCAGTGATCGCGCTGGACAGGGCGACCCAGGCGCGCGTGCGGGCGCTTGGCTTATCTGACACCTTGACCGCGCCAGATATCCCCCAAGCCCAGCAAACGGTTGACAGCGAGGGCGTGGGCCCCACTGTTACCGACGGCACCGACGCGACAGGTGGCGCCAGCGGCACGTTAGATAAGCCTGGCTTGCGGGGCAAGCGCAACACACCAGACAAAGACACACCGGCCGATGGGAGTGCCCCGGCCAAGACGCCGATAGCAGCGCCGCTAGCAGGGCCGACAACGATTGCAGATGCGATTTCGATCGAAGGCACGGACGGGTTACTTGTGCGGCGGCGGGTGCGGAGCGGGCAGGTGCTCCGACACCCCGGTCACATCGTCGTGATCGGCGATGTGAATCCCGGTGCGCAACTCTTGGCAGGCGGTGATATCATCGTATGGGGCAAGTTACAGGGATCGGTCCACGCAGGCGCCTTGGGTGATGACCGGGCCGTAATTTGCGCGCTCGATATGTCACCGACGATTGTCAAAATTGCGGATGCCGCGCTTGGGCTGCGCCTTGATGAACGCCGACGCCGGAAGGGTTTAGCAAAGACCGAAATGGCCCAGCTCATCGATCAGCAAATCACCTTTACACCCTGGGCTTAGCACCCCACGACCGGCGAAGGCCTCATACTCAAAATCAGCACGGATTGGCCCGATGAACGCGACTCCACCTTTAGCTCCTTTAGCCCGTCTCGTTTGTGTAGCACGTTTGACCCACCGGGTGGGTTGATTCTGGTCAAAGTTACGTCCACAGTCCCCACTTGGGATACGTTAGATAGCATGTAAGAGGATCATGGAAGGCACTGAAGTCTCAGCAAACGGCACCGCTCGCGCCGCAAATGCAAGCACAAACGCCGGCACGGCCGCCAACGCTACCGTCATCACCATCACGTCGGGGAAGGGTGGTGTCGGCAAAACAACGACGACCGCCAATGTCGGCGCAGCGCTAGCACTACTCAACAAGCGCGTGGTCGTCATCGACGGCGACATCGGCTTGCGCAATCTCGATATCGTCATGGGTCTGGAAAACCGGATCGTGTATGACGTGGTGGACTTTATCGAGGGTCGCTGCCGTCTGCGCCAGGCGATGATCCGCGACAAGCGGGCACCAGAGTTATATCTCTTGCCCACCGCCCAGACGCGCGACAAATCCGCCATGTCGCCCGAACAAATGATCCAGGTCTGCGACGAGCTGCGCAAAGACTTTGACTTTATCGTCATCGACTCGCCCGCCGGTATCGAACAAGGCTTTCAAAACGCGCTGGCGCCAGCCAACAAAGTGCTGGTCGTGACCAACCCCGAAGTGTCATCGGTGCGCGATGCCGACCGTGTGATCGGCCTGGTCGAGAGTAAAGAAAAGGGGCCAGCCGAACTCATCATCAACCGCATGGTCCCCGCGCGCGTCAAGAAGCAAGAGATGCTGTCGATGCAGGACATCATTGATGTACTCTCGACGGATATCGTCGGTATCGTGCCAGAAGATGAAGCGATCTTGTCATCGTCAAACCGTGGCACGCCGGTGGCGTTCAATGGCACCGGTGCAGCCGCCAAAGCCTACCGCGAGATCGCCCGGCGTTTGACCGGTGAGAATGTGCCCCTGACACAGCCGCAAGCCGCGTCGTGGTGGCAAAAACTGCTGGGGCGCAACGAATAATGGCGGTTAGGCGGCGAGTCATCGCTGTCATACGGACAAAATCGCAATAGGAATCGAACAGATGAGCTTCTTCGACGGCCTCTTTGACAAGTTTTTGGGCAAAACAAGCAGCGCGCAGGATGCCAAACAGCGGCTGCGCTTTGTGCTGGACTATGACCGGGCTGAGATCGCGCCTGGCATGCTCGCGCTCATCAAAGACGATGTCATCAATGTCCTCTCCCGCCGGATCAACATCGATCGTGAACATGTCCAGGTGAACATCACCCAAGGGACCACGGAGAGTAAGCTGGTGGTTGACGTGCCCTTGCTACCCGAGACGAATGGCAACCAGCCCGGGCGTGTGCGCGGCCAAGCGCAACGCCGCCGAGCCAATCCGACTGGGTGAATCTGACCGGGCCAGGCACAGACCCAAAAAGCGGGCCTGGGCCGGTTCTGCAAAGCGGCAAGCGGCCGCCCCAGACGTCCGCTTGAACGCGCGCAAACGCTTGTTGACAGCCTACTTCCCTGATCCACAACTGATATGCCTGATGCACGATTATGGCGCCGCTACGATTGGTGGCTCTTTGGCGCAGTCATCGTCCTAATCACGCTGGGGATTGTCATGATCAACAGCGCGACCCGCGGCGATCCTCAACTCCAGCGCACCTTTATCAATCAAGCCATCACCGCGCTGGCTGGACTAGTCTTGCTCTTCATCGTCTGCATCACCGACTACTCGCTGCTCCAAAACGTAGCCCCGGCGCTGTATCTTGGCATGTTGGCGGCGCTTGCCCTGGTGCTCGTGCCGGGCATTGGCAAGGTCGTAAACGGCGCACGGCGCTGGTTCTTTTTGGGCAGCTTTGACCTAGAGCCGGGCGAGATCGCAAAACTGGTCATGACCTTGATCGTCGCCAAGGTCATCGCCGACCGGCAAGGCCGGAGTGGCTATCTCAGCACGCTGCTTTTGTCGCTCGCGCTTATTGCCCCCTGTGTCATTCTGATCTTCCTGCAACCGAATCTGAGCACGGCGCTGACGATCGTGTTTATTTGGCTGGTGATGGTGTTTGTGGGCGGGCTTGAGCGTCAACATGTGATTATCATGCTCCTCACCGGCGTCGCCATCGTGCTGATTGTTACCCGATTACCCTCGTTTCAGAATTATCAATTAAGCCGGCTGGAAGCGCTGCTGGGTGTGTCGCAGGAACCCGGTGCAAACTTTCAGGCCGAACAAGCGCTGATCGCGCTCGGGAACGGCGGCCTGCTCGGTCAAGGGTATCTCCTTGGACAACAAACCCAGTTGCGCTTCTTCCCGGTGCGACACACCGACTTCATATTTTCAGTCATCGCCGAAGAACTGGGCTTTGTGGGCAGCGCCATTTTGATGGTTCTACTCCTTATTGTGATTCTGCGCGCACTACGGGTCGCGATGATTTCGCGCGACACGTTTGGCCGGCTGACGTGTGCCGGTATCGCCGCCATGCTCTTTTTGCAAACCTACATCAATCTAGGTATGCAGGTGCGGCTGATGCCGGTGACGGGCATCGTTTTGCCGTTTGTCAGTTACGGCCGCACCTCGCTGATCTCGGTCATGATGGCGATTGGACTGGTCGAGAGCGTCGCCATGCGCTACAAGAAACTGGAATTTTGAGCCGTTCCGAGCGCGTCCGGCGCTAGACACGGGTTCAGGCTTGAAGCCCTTCTGGGCAGTTCTTTAGCGCATATGGGCCCGAGACCAGGCCGCCTATCCAGCCGACCTCGACCGGCGCCTATTGCATGTGTAAGAGCACCGGCGCTTTGCTCCACAGCCCCTCGAGGTTGTAGTAGCTGCGGACGGATGGTGAGAACACGTGCACGATGACATCGCCGTAATCCAAGAGCACCCACCCGCCGCCCGTCAGCCCTTCGATATGGTGCGGACGCGAAGATAGCTGAACTTGAACGTTTGCCTCTATGCTCTCGGCAATGGCGCGCAACTGGCGCTCGCTGGCACCGGAGCACACCACAAAATAATCGGCGACGGACGATACACCACGGAGGTCAATCAGGAGCACGTTTTCAGCTTTTTTATCGGCGGCAGCACTAACAGCGGCACGGGCGATTGCCAGACTCTCTTCCCCAGGGCGTAACGTCATTGCAGCCATTATACTTAGCAGCATGCATATGGCCGCTGGCTTGCTGCTTCCCGTAGGCTTGTGGTTGATCCTCACATCCGGCATCCCCGTCCACCGTCATCGCAGCTTAGCCGCTTCGACCCTCATGGCCCTGGCCGTGTCGGTCGTAGTCTATGCTGCTTGTGGCTTTGCACTTATGTATGCCAGCCCACAGTCCTTGTTCGCCATCCCCACGGCAAGTGGACAGCGCTGGTTGCTCGCTGGCTCAAATGGCTTTTTTCTCGAGGGTGTTTCGTCATCGGTGGAGGCGCTCGGGCAGTTTGTCGAAAGTGCGCCGCTTGTTTTAGCAGCGGCCATTCTGCTGGCGGGCGCACTGGCCCATCGGATGCGCACCCTTGGGGTGGCCCTGGCCGTCTTTGCCGTATGTGGCCTGGTCTTGCCACTGGCGGGGTGCTGGATTTGGGGTGGTGGCTGGTTGCAGTCCCTGGCAGCCGCATCCGGCCTCGGAACCAGCACGCCGGACTTGGGCCGTTTGGCGACGGTAGGCGTGATCGCGGGCGTCACCGGCACGCTGGTGCTCTTGCGCTCACCCCTACGCACCCCACCCGTTCAATCCGACCTTTCATCCCCGCCTGAACTTCCGGCCGTTGAGCTACCCGTGCGGGCCGTAGCCGGTGTGCTGTGCGTGCTCGCGGCTTCGGCAAGCTTTACCCACACCGCTGCCAGCGACTTGACGGTGCTAGCGCAATTCGTCAACACCAGTATCGTGGTGAGCGTTGCGATTATTGTGGCGGGTGCCTATGCAGCGTTTACGACGCGTCGGCCTGAGGCGCTGAGCGCGGCTCGCGCCGCCTTGGCCGCGGTATTTATGGCATCGGCAGGCGGGGCCGCCACGCCAGTTTGGCTGTGCATCGCGCTGGGGGCCGGATGTGGCTTACTCGCGACGGTGGGGTTTTACTGGGTCAATGAAACACGCCGCCTCTGCGATGAGCATGCGCTGATCACATCCGTGCTTGTGCCCTCGGCCGCCGGGTTTTTGGTAGCCGGGCTGGTGCGTGGCAGCGAATCGAATCTGGTCGACGGCGCCTCACTGCTGACACTACAGGTCATCACGCTTGCAGTCATTGCGGGTCTGGCCTGGATCGTGGCGTTGGGCATTCTGGTGCTAGCCGAGCGCTTGCGCTGGGATTTGCGGCCGATGCAGCCAGTGCAACCGTTGGCCCCCTTCGAGTCGGCCCCCGTGCCAATCGCGATAGCGGCCACACCGACGACCAACCCAGCGTCCGCACTGGATGTAACGGTGACGACCCTGGCCACACCGACGACTTTGCCCATCTACGCGCCCGCGGCGAACGCAGTTGAAGTAACGCAAGCGGTCAATACGGCCATGATCCATGACACGCAGCTAGACGCCCAGCCCCTAGGCCCGACAGACAAAGCCGTGCCGAGCGCTGATGAAGAGGCACAGCCGATCCCCGTCTCAGAGTCCGGCGCGCTGGCAGCCTCTACGGCCCCTATAACCCCTATGACGTCTTCGGAAACCTCGGCGTCGGCTGCGACAGAGACACCCCAATCGCGCATCCATCGCCGGACCCGTCTCGCCAATTTACTTGCCCGGCTGCGCGGGACACCGGTCGAAACGCCGTCAAAGCCGCCACGTAGAGTCGCTTACCCCTATCGCGCTGGTGGCCGGCGCATGACATCCCGTCCGCTGACGGCCGGCCTGGGCGAGCCAGAACACGGCCCAGGCAGCGCCAACAGCGCTGGGGCCGGCGCTAGCAGCCCAAACAGCGCCGGATGACCCTTATCGCGTGCGCCCATTATCGTTACACCCAGTGATCTACATTTGTGCCAGATGCACAGCCCATAAGGAGATTTCCTGTTCGCATGCAACCGCCTGTTGTCAATTCCAACTCTGTATCAAATTCTGTCAATCTCTCGCCGCAACCGGCCCAAGGGGTTCAAGACCTGCAATCAAGGATCGATTCAGACGAAATTGAAATCGATCTGAGAAAGTATGTGTCGACCGTGACAGCGCGTTGGCGCTTGGTGCTCACCAGCATCGTCATCGCCGCGTTGCTAGGCGGTTTGTTTAGCCAGACACTGCCAGCGCCGTATGAAGCTGTGGCCACTATTGCCATTGTCAAAACGGCCACCCAAGTGCAGTTTGACGACAAATTTAAGACCGTTACCCAAGACCCAGCCAGCACCACAACCGCCGATACGCGTCGGGCGACCTTTGTCGGCCTGGTCGAGAATGCACAACTCGCCTCTAGCGTCATCAAAAGGCTCGACCAGCAGTTGGTAGGGGATGATCGCGATCCGGCGAAGCTACTCGACAAAGTCAAGGCCGTGTTGGGCGGTCGGGGCGACCTGATCTTGATCCAAGTGCGCAACCGCGATGCGAACATGGCCGCAACTATCGCCACGGCCTGGGCGCAAGAATACGAGCGTTACGTAAACGGCCTATACGCCGGCGCACCGGCCGAATATTCAACATCGGTGAGCAGCGAATATCAGCGCGCAGTGACAGATTTTGGCAAGGCCCAGACGGCCCTTGAACAATACATCGCCAATAGCCAGATCAACACATTACACCGCAGCATCTCAGAGACGGCCCAGTTGCTCGATACGCTGCAGATCGGCCGGCAGAACGCGCTCACGCTCGTGATCAGTGAGCAGCTCAAAGTCAATTCCCAGATCATTGCGGCCTATTTGGGTGCACAGTCGGCCAACCGTTTGGTCGCATTTGAAAAAGAGCAAGAGGGGCGGCGTAATTTGGTCAAGGCCTACATGGACGCCAAAAACAACGCCGAAGTAAGCGTGTTCAGCGAACAGGTGCAAGCCGATCTAGAGCTATTGCACGCGTTAAATCTGACGCAGGTGCGGGTGCAACAGTTGCTGGGCGATGCGACGGCGATGCGTGATCAGGTCCGTCAGGGTGGCGATGCGGCCGCACAATCGAACAGCCTGGCGCTCAGCCTGCTCAAGACGCAGGCCTTCGCCTTCACCGTGCCCATCTCGGGCAACGTGCAATTGTCACTCCAGAGCCAGCCCGCAGCAGCTTCGACCGCTGAGGGTCAAGTCGCTGACCTCAATGCGCTGGTCTCCTCCCTGACCGAACGCGAGAAGGCCATTGTCGAACAGATCAAGCAGGTATCGAATCGCCTGCTGACCGGTGCTGGCTACCGGTATGATGTCAATTCGTCTGACACCTCCAAGGTGACGGACGCCATCTCGACCACCTACTCACAATTGTTCGACGTCGGCCCCGTCGGCAAGCTCAGCGAAGCGGTGCCCATCACCAACCCGCTGACGCTCGCGGCCCAGCAGAAGGCAGGTGAAATCCTGCGTTTTCGCAGCGACAGCCTGTCCGTGAACACCCTGGCCGATGACGGCTCGAGTGACGACGCGATCAAGCGCCTGCAAAAGCGCCTGACGGATGCCGAAGCACAACTTGAAAACGCGCAGTCGACTTATGACCAGTTGCGGCGTGATCGCGATCTCAAGCGCGATACAGCCGATACATTGGCGCGCAAACAGGCCGAAGTGAATCTGGCCAGCGCGGTCTCTGGCAGCGAAGTGCGCATGGCGTCACCCGCCTTGCCGCCAGAGCGACGCGTCGTGGGGTTAGGGACGACGATCGGCATCGCGGCGCTGGTAGGGCTATTGCTGGGCATTGGGTTATGTTTTATCGCCCAGGCCCTCATCGGCGATGACCCCAAAAAGGTGCCCGGTCAGGGCAGTTTCGGCCGGCTGGCCCGCTGGGTGCTCTTGCCGCAACCGGCTTAAGCCCACGCTCGAGCCCGCCGTTGTAGGCGCTTGTCTGACACCCGCAGCGCGTCAAGGGGTTCCAGGGTGTTCCAGGATGAATACGCGAGGGGTAGGGTCTGGCTGCACACATCGCGTCTGTAGGCATCGCGGCATCAAACACGGTTATCTGCACCCGCCAAAGGTTAGAGATAACGCGCTAAACATGTCGCTGGATGCCTACGATTCTAAGCGTCAGATAGTCAAGAAAAGAATCGTCGGTTTGACGTAGACCGTTGCCGCGTTAAATTCTTAAAATGCTCCGTTCGTGACGCTTTACACATCGCGGCGGTGCGAGCGAATATTCCTGCACGTTCTTGTGCTTTTTGGATTACTCGCAACTATCGGTGCACCGCCGATTGC
>Ga0075021_10000629_pt1 | contig 18357 bp, 16 predicted proteins | sample ColStrG_CSR_2012_FD_72749 | JGI IMG/M metagenome (GOLD analysis project Ga0075021, IMG submission 72749) | Freshwater sediment microbial communities in response to fracking from Pennsylvania, USA - Cold Stream Run_MetaG_CSR_2012 | ecosystem: Environmental > Aquatic > Freshwater > Creek >...
AGATGTTGCCAAATATGCCGCCGGGTTTGGCGTTCGAGGCCGACGAGGGCAAGGTCTATTCGCAACTGTTCGCCGGGAAGTCGGCCTATCAGATGGCCGGTTCGTGGCATGTGGGTTGGGCCAAGGACAGTGGCCTGAAGAATGCGATTTATGGCCCTGTGCCGATTCCTGACGGTGGCAAACCTGCCAGCTATGTCGTCGGTAACGTGATTTACGGTGCGATGCAGGCCAGCAAAGTGCCTGATCTGGCCCGCGATTGGGTGGTAGCGGCCCAAGACGACAGCGTGCAGGGCATCGTGTTCAAGTCTACCGGCCGCCTGCCGTCGACCAAGAAAGCGATCGAAGCGATGCTCAAAGATAGCAATGTGGACGACGCCACCAAGCAGTTTGCGACGTTGCTAAAGGACAGCGACCTTGGTATTTTGCCGCAGTGGCGCAAGGAGCCAAACAAGCTAAACCAAATCTGGAACGATCTGTTTACGGCCGTCTTGACAACCAAGACCGATGTGGCAGCGCTCGCCGCCGATGCACAAAAGAAAGCGACGGATGTGATCGCAGCAGCGCAGTAAGAAAAAGCAGCCTAGACTCAAGCGTGTGGGTCGACTCTCTTGTGCTGACATGTGCGGGGTGCATGCTGACGATAGCCCCGGAGGCATGCACCCTCGTCTGCCGAGTCGGAGATCGCTCATATCGCAAAACCGCAGCCGCGTCGCAGACGAACGCGCGGGGCCAAGGGCTCGTGTGTCGCGTTCGCGTGACAAGGATTGACCCAGCCCGGTCGCGCCAGTGCCGATCTGCAGACTCAGAAAATCGAAAGCCAATCGGTGCTGCGTTGTCAGCAGCGATACGACCTGGAGCCCGGCCTGCGCGGGCATAATCTTTAGAAGATACACATGACTCAATACCAACACACGGATCAGCCCAGCCACGCTGGTCAAACGGGTAACGACACGCTGCGATCGCAGTATGATCGCGACGGCTATGTCATCGCCCGGAATGTGATTGATACGGACCTCTTGGGTGAAGTTCGCCAGCACATCGACTGGCTGATGGCAAAACATCCCGAACTGCGCCCAGAACAACTCGGCCATACGCTGATGACACATGACGCGTTTTGGGTGCGGCTTATCAGTGATGGTCGACTACTCGATGTTGCGCAACAGTTCATTGGCCCCGACATCGCTCTATTCGCCTCACACTACATCGCAAAGCGCCCGCGTGATGGTCAAGCCGTCTTGTGGCATCAGGATGGCAGCTATTGGCCTCTAGAGCCGATGGAAGTGACGACGCTTTGGCTGGCGGTCGACGAATCGACACCCGAGAATGGCGGGATGCGCGTGATCCCTGGCACGCAAGCGATGACGTTGCGGGGCGTGCAGCAGCGCACAGATGTGGACAATGTGCTTTTGTCGGGGATGGATGAGGCGTTGGTTGACGAGTCGCGCTCGGTGGACATTGTGCTCGGCGCCGGTGACGTATCAATCCATCACCCCAATGTGATTCATGGCTCAACGGCCAATACCTCGCCCAAGTGGCGGCGTGGGCTGACGATCCGCTACATCCCGACTCATACGGAGATCATCTCAGATGGTCCGTGGCCAAGCGCATTCCTATTGCGCGGCAGGGCTGTGTCTGGCGTGAACCATTATCTTCCCTGGCCAGCCTATTCGCCCGAGACGAGCATTCCCTTTCGCGGCAGCGAGAACTGGCAGCGCTGAAGACGTGTGCGCGAAGCAGTCAAGAAACGCGCACGGATCGATTTCCACAGCCAGCTTAAAGCCAGCTTATGCCCGCACGGTTTTTTGTTGTGAACCATTTCCGATACTAACTATGGAACCTCTTGCAAAACCAGGCCCGCTCAGCGACGAAGAGCGCTTCATGTTTGAGACGTTCGGTTATCTTGTCATTCCCGACGCATTGACGCCTGTGGAAACCGCAGCTTGTCTCGACGCAGCCAAGCACGTGCATGCACCGTTTCCGAAGGGTGAGTGGCGGCAACTCGGCCATACCTACGAACTCGAGCCAGCGATAGAGCATCTGATTGACCATCCGTCAGTCATTCATAAGGTGCGCGCATTGCTGGGTGACTATTTCATCCTGCAAAGTAGCTGGTGCACCTTGCAGCCAGCCGGTGGCAAACATGGTGGCTATCACCAAGATGGCTCGAGTGTGTATGACTTTCGGCGGTTAGCGACACCGACGCCCTTGGTGCAACTGCGCGTTGGCTATTTCCTCACTGATCAGAGCAAGCCAAACATGGGCAACCTGGCCTTGATCCCAGGCAGCCACAACGTGAACATGAAGCTTCCAAAAGGGGTGACTGGGGACAATGACTTGCCAATAAGCCAGGTGATCTGTGGCAAGCCGGGCGCGGCGCTGATGTTTCATCAGGGCGTATGGCACCGCACCCACGTGAACGAGATGGACTTTGATCGTTTCACCATGCACATGGTCTACGCGCCACCGTGGCTGGTGCCGAGTGACCGCATGGGCAACGACAAGGCGTTCGTGGCGCGCACCACACCGGTGCGCCGAGCCTTACTCGGTGAGTGGAAGCGGCCCGAGGAGCCCTTTGGAATGGGCTATCAAAAGGCCCCATTCCCAGACGCGCAAGGGTGACACTTGGGCCGTGAGGCTCATCCCTGATCCAACGCTCGAAGTTGGCTGATCGCTCGCTGCCCACGCCATAACCAAAAAAGTGCCCAGCAATGAAATAGGGCGCCGGGCCAGTCTTGGCCGAGTAGTGTCAAGCCCAGATCGAGCGCATAGAGCACCATGCCCAGAACGAAGACCCAACGAACACCTTGCCGCGCAAAATAACCAAAGACTGCAAACGCACCTGCGGCCCCAGCCAATACAAGCAGATCAATGAGGTCAAAGATCAGCGGCGAGCCAAGCTTACGCGTCAAAGACTTGGTGATGTAGTCCACAACTTGGGTGAACACCAGGCCGGATAAAAATCCGAGTCCAACTTGAAACTTGCTGCTCAGAAAGTTAATACACGAGAGTGCGGCGATCCAATTAAACCAACTCGCGCCACCGTGTAGTTGCCGGGTAAGGGTATCGCGCTTCTGGAGGGCGGCAACTTGCTCAGCTGACGGCGTAGGCGGTGGGGCCGGCGTAGGCGGTGGGGCCGGTGGGCGAGGGTGTCCATGATGTCCGTTGAGGAGGTGCCGTGATGGGCTGAGGTAGGCTAATGGTCCGACACATAATTGTCGCGTGACACCGCTACGGCTGCAACTACCCGATGGGGTAGGGCACACTATCTTTGGTGATTTTTGAGGATGATGGTCGGAAGATAAGGCGATGCGCCTATTGTCGCCCGCGCCTTTGCTTTAGCCGCGACCGGAACGACGCTTTCGCAAACGACGGGAAGTCGCGCTGCTTTGTCCAGGCATTGAGCGGCGGCGGCAAAGACTCAATATTGCCCTCGCGATTGCCCTGACTCAAAGCCATCACGCGTGTCGCGATGCCCGCTAGCCACCCGCCGCTCCGATAGAGCGCCGGTGACAGCATGGCCGCGCGCCAGGCGCGCATCCCAGACCGCCAGGGTAAGCTTGCATCGCCCTTTTGCACCAGATCACGCCGCAGCATGAGCAACATGTCGGGGATATTGATTTCCACTGGGCAGGCCTGCTGACAGGCGCCGCACAGGCTGCTCGCGTAGGGTAGCTTGGGCGCGTTGGTGATGCCCAGCAGCAACGGTGTCACAATCGAACCGATCGGCCCAGGATAGACCCAGCCATAGGCATGACCGCCGATGTTCTGGTAGACCGGGCACGCATTTAGGCACGCACCACACCGGATACAGGCCAGGCTCTCGGCATAGTCGCTGTCCAAGATCGCGCTACGGCCGTTGTCCATGAGCACCAGGTAAAACTCGTCTGGTCCATCTGGTTCGTCAGCGCGGCGCGGCCCGCTCATCAGGTTGTTATACACGCTCATGCGTTGGCCGGTGGCACTGCGCGTGAGCAACTGCGTGAGCACCGCGTAGTCTTCCCAAGTCGCGATGACCTTCTCGATGCCCATGACAGCGACATGGATGCGGGGCACGCTGCACGACAGGCGATTGTTGCCCTCGTTCTCAACCGTCACGACTGTGCCGGTCTCGGCAATCGCAAAGTTGACGCCACTGATGCCAAGGTCGGCCTCGATATATTTGCGCCGCATCACGCCGCGCACGAAGCGGGTCATGTCCTCCGGCTTGTCGGTCATCGGCATGCCGAGTTTGTCATGCAATAGTTCCGCTGTTTGCTCCTTGGTCTTATGCAGCATTGGGAAAACGATGTGACTGGGTGTCTCATGGGCCAGCTGAATAATGTATTCACCCAAGTCGCTCTCGTTGATTTCGATGCCATGTGCTTCGAGCAGGTGATTGAGGCCGCTCTCTTCGGTGACCATGCTCTTGCCCTTGGTCACACGCTTGGCCCCTTTCTGCGTACATAAATCCAAAATAAGTTGATTCGCTTCTTTTGCATCGCGTGCCCAGAGCACATGACCGCCGTTTGCGATGACATTTCGCTCGAGCTGTTCGAGTAAGTCGGGCAGGGCATTTAGCGCGCGTTCGCGCGCAAGCCGCGCTTGGTGGCGCAGGGACGCGGCGTCGGTCGTCTCACCCATGGCGCTGATGCGGGCGTTCACGGCCCGGGTGGTGCCTCGGTCGAGCGCGATTTGCAATTGCTTATCGCGCAGGGCCGTTGCGGCAGATGTCTGGAACGTATCACTCATGGCTCACCGGGGGCTTGATTTCTTTGAAGCACACCACGATTTTAGTATCGCTAGTACCATAGTGCCATGACGACCCCTTTCGACCCCTGGACACAGGTCAAAACCGTGCACGATTTGCCAGCGGATGAAGTGATCTCGGCACTCCAAAAGGAAATCCGGCGTGGAAACGTGGAGAACGCCTGTCTGCTAGCGGTTGAAATGCTGAGCACGAGTGAAGATCTTGAACGCAAGCTGTGGGATAGGTTGTGCGTCATCAGTGTCGAGGATGTGGGCTTTGGCGCGCCGACTGCACCAGTGCTCATCAGCGCACTGGAACACATGACCCATCGCTACCGCTACGGCGAGGGCGACCGTGCCCTATTTGCCATTCACGCTGTGCGATATCTTGCGCACGAGCAAAAAGACCGCAGTAGCGACGAACTACTCAACTGGTTGAAGCACGAAATTAAACACAGCGGTGCGCGACCGATAGTCCCGGACTATGCCATCGACATGCACACCGCTCGTGGTCAGTCGCTTGGCCGTGACCTGCGCCATTTTCTCGAGGTTGGCGCGCACATCTCGCCCGAACTTGCCGGACGGGAGCGCCTGTACCGCGAGCGGCTTTTGGCCGCACTGGATCGACCTACTCAGGGCAGCCAGTAGCATCAAATCAGCGCACCCAGCCGTGCGCAGCCGTGCGCACTCGCTCACACCCGCTCAAGTCTGTGGTGCGGCTTGGGCGGCAGCTCGACGCGGACCCGGTCGCTTGGCCGGACGATGCCGGAGGTGAGCACGATCGCCATGATGCCGGCCTTACGGACTACCTCGCCGTGTGCGTCGTGATCCAGAACCGCCGCCATCAAACCGTTCTGAATGCCGTCGAGCTGCGCGCACGGGTTGCGCAAGCCCGTGATCTCGACGATAGCCTCGCTGCCCAGGTATAGCCGTGTGCCAACCGGCAACGTCAGCAGGTCGAGGCCATGGGTGGTGATGTTCTCACCCATTGCACCAGCCGAGACGATAAAGCCCTTCTGGCGTAGCTCGTCGTGTAGCTCGGCATGGATAAGATGCACCTGGCGCAAGTTGGGTTGCGTCGGGTCACTGGCGACGCGCGAGCGATGCTGGACCGTGACACCCAGATGCGCATCGCCTTCCACGCCCAAACCCGCGAGCAGTCGAATGTGCAGTTGTGGATATTTCCGCATGGTGTGCGTAGCGCTCAAATGGACAGCTTCGATGACGCCGAGCATAGGCCACGGGTCGCGCATCGTGTGTTGACTGTCTGGTTGACTATCCATGGATTGGGCTGCCTCCTGCCCTATAATTTCAGCGGGCAACCGTATTCAGCGCCCACAGCGACCCAATATTTTAGGAGAAGAGCACGTGAACAAACGATTTACCGTAGCTCTCGGCGCAACAATTGCGTCGAGCGTCATCCTCGCGGCCTGCGCGACCCCAGCTGCGCCAGCGGCACAGCCGCCCGCGGCCACCCCCGCTGCCGCTGCGACCACCGCGCCAGCCGCCACCGAGGCACCGGCTGCCGCTGCCACCGAAGCCCCCAAGGCCACCGAAGCACCCGCGGCGCCGGCGGCCGGCAAGATCAAGGTGGGTCTTGTGACCGACGTCGGCAAGTTGAGCGACAAGAGCTTTAACGCCGCGGCTTGGGCCGGCGTGCAACGCGCCGTTAAAGAGTTTGGCGTCGAGGCCAAAGCCATCGAGAGCAATCAGCCAACCGATTACCAAAAGAACATTGAGCAATTCACCAGCGAGAACTACGACCTGGTCATCACCGTCGGCTTTTTGATGGGCGACGACACCGCAGCGATGGGTAAGAAATACCCACAGCAGAAACTCGCCATCGTGGATGTGTTCCAAGATGACAAGGCCCCCAAGAATGTGCTAGGTCTGACCTTCGCTGAAGATCAGGCAGGTTTCCTGGCCGGGGCGCTAGCTGCACAGGTGAGCAAGACTGGCAAGATCGGTTCAGTGGTCGGTATCAACATCCCGCCCGTGTGCAAATACAAGGTCGGCTACGAGAAGGGCGCCAAGTATGTCAAACCCGATATCAAGATCTTTGGCGTATATCAGCAGCCTGGCCCGAAGGCCTTTAACGATCCGGAGTGGGGCAAGGAAGCCACGCTCTCGCAGTTGAAGGAAGGCGCGGATATCGTGTTCGCCGCTGGCGGCCAGACGGGCAATGGCGGCTTGCTGGGTATCGCTGAACAAGTCAAGGCCGGACAAGCCGTGCTCGGCATCGGTGTCGACCAGGATCAATACAACACGCTCGAAGGCGCGAAGTCGATCCTGCTTACCTCGGCCATGAAGCGCGTCGATCAGGCCACGTATCTGGCCATCAAGGACGTGATCGATGGTAAATTCGCCGGTGGCAACAAGGTGTTCGATATAACGAACGACGGTGTCGGTCTGGCGCCCTTTCACGACAACGCGGATAAGGTGCCGGCTGACGTGCAAGCCAAGATGGACAAGATCATCGCCGGTCTGAAGGACGGCTCGATCAAGACCGGCGTGGTGGTCCCAGACGACTGTAAGTAAGCTGTCATAGCTGCGTCTACTCGGGTAAAGCAAGTCAACATCGAAACCCCGAACCCGCGTCACGCCAACCGAACAGCCTGTGCTGCATCTCCAGCACAGGCTGTGTTTTTGTATTCCCACTCTGCAGGGCCGGCATATTTAGGCCGAGAGTCAAATGCTGTGCCGACCCGATTGCCGCAAGGCACATAAACACAATTAAACCGATCACGATCACCTTTGGCCGCTTGTGTGTCTCCTGCCGCTCCAAATCGCACATGCGCGAGCTTTGCATGGATCGTTAGCCGTGAAATCCCGCGGGCTGAGGCGCCGGCTAAGGCACCGGCTGAAGCACTGCTCATGGGCCTGGCAAGCGCCCAGGTCAGGTGTTGGCAGCCTAAGGGCGCGGGCAGTGTATGCATATAGACCGCGGCCCACCACATCCAGCGCATCTCACGCCCAGCCAGGCCGCCGGTCAACGCAGCCAGTGGCCCAGACCAGGAACCGACCGCCAGCGTCACTTGGTGCTGAAGCCGTCCCATCACTTTGACGGCTGTGGGCGATTCTCACTACAATATCCACCGTGATACCCGTCCGCCCGAACAAATGACCACTGCCTCACAACCACCCGCCCTCGCCCTGGAGATGCGCCATATCACCAAGCGTTTCCCCGGCGTCCTGGCCAACGACGATATCAGCTTCGACCTGCGCACGGGTGAAATCCATGCGCTGTTGGGCGAGAACGGCGCGGGCAAGTCGACCTTGATGAATATCCTCTACGGCCTATATCAGCCGGATATGGGCGAAATCCTGGTCGAGGGTCAGCCTCAGAAGATCACCAGCCCGCGGGTGGCAATCGAGCGTGGGATCGGGATGGTGCACCAGCACTTCATGCTTGTGCCAACGCTGACCGTGGTCGAGAATGTGACATTGGGCATGGAAACGCGGGCCGGCATGTTTCTCAATATGCGCCAACCTTCGGCACAAATCCGTGACTTGGCGCGTAAGTATGGGCTGGATGTCGATCCCGAGGCATACATCAGGGACCTGTCCGTCGGCCAGCAGCAGCGGGTGGAGATCGTAAAGGCGCTGTATCGAAATGCGCGCATCCTGGTGCTCGACGAGCCCACAGCCGTGCTTACCCCGCTTGAGGTGACATCCCTGTTTGAGACGTTGCGCACGTTGGTGGCTCAGGGCGTGTCCATCATCTTTATCACCCACAAGCTCAAAGAGGTGCAGGCGGTCGCCAACCGCATCACCGTGCTACGGGGGGGCAAAGTGGTTGGCACCACGACGCCCAGCCAGACGACTGAAGCGGGGCTGGCGTCGATGATGGTCGGCCGGTCGGTGTTGCTAAAGGTGGATAAGCCGGCCGCAAACCCCAAAGAAACCGTGCTGGAGGTGCGTGACCTGACCGTCATGAGCGACCGCAAGACTGAAGCGGTGCACGGGGTGTCGTTCGCCGTGCGCGCGGGTGAGATCCTCGGCATCGCTGGGGTGGAGGGCAACGGCCAGAACGAGTTGATCGAGGCCATCACCGGCTTGCGCGCGCATGCGACCGGTGAGGTGCGGGTCAAGGGGGTGCTGATGCCGAATGGCACGCCGCACGCCTTGATCGACGCTGGTGTCGCCCACATTCCTGAAGATCGCGGGCGCTTTGGCATGGTGAGCGACTACCCCTTGACCTATAACTTCGTCTTGAGCACCATCGAACGGGAACCATTCTCGCGCGGCGGGGTGATCGATGAGCAGGCGATTGGGGCCCATGCTGAGCAACTGGTGCAACAGTTCGACGTGCGGACGCCAAGCGTCGTGACGAAGATTGGCGCGCTGTCGGGCGGCAATCAACAAAAAGCGGTGGTCGCGCGCGAGCTGTCACGGCCGATCGCGCTTTTGATCGCCACCCAACCCACCCGGGGTGTCGATGTCGGCTCGATCGAATTTATCCACAAGCGCATCGTCGAGCAGCGCGATGCGGGCGTGGCCGTGCTGCTGGTGTCAGCCGAACTCGATGAAGTGCTGTCGCTCAGCGACCGCCTTCTTGTTATGTATAAAGGCGGCGTGGTCGGTGAGCGCCCGGCCGGCGCGAGCCGCGAGGAGATTGGTTTGCTGATGATGGGTCATGCCTGACCTAGCCCCGCCTGGAAGCACCGGGTAGGGAGCGTTCGTTCTACACCAAACGCCATGTCATTACAACGTATTTCGTCGAATGCCTGGATACCGGTCATCGCGGTGCTGGTCGCCCTCATTTTGGCCGGCATCATCATCGCCCTGACTGGCTCGAATCCGCTGGAGGCATACCGCGCGCTCATGGAAGGCGCCTTTCTGCGGCCGGCCACCGGGAATCGTGCCGCAGCCTTGACGGATACGCTGGTCGCGATGACCCCGTATTTGCTGCTGGCTCTCGGGATTGCCCTGTCGTTTACGGCCGGGCTGTTTAACGTCGGTGGGGAAGGGCAGTTCTATATGGGTGCGCTGGTGGCCACCTTTGTCGGCGTCAAAATCACGACTCTGCCGCTGGTGATTCATTTGCCGCTCACGCTTGTGTGCGGCGCCCTGGCGGGTGCGATTTTCGCGGGTATTGCCGGCGTTCTCAAAGCCAAGCGCGGCGCCAGCGAGGTGATCACAACCATCATGCTGAACTACGTTGCGTATTCGCTGGTGGACTATTTGGTGAATGGCCCACTGCGGAGTGGTGGCAGTGCGCCGCGTACCCCCGACATCTCGCCCAGCGCAGCCGTTCCGACCATCTTTGCCGCACCGGATCGGTTGCACTACGGCTTTGTGATCGCCATCGCCATGGCCGTCGTGTATTGGTTCGTGATGTGGCGCACGACGCTCGGCTTCAAACTGCGCACCGCCGGCATGAACCCGAGTGCCGCGCGGTATGCTGGCATCAACACCGACACGATGACCATCACGGCCCTGTCGCTCAGCGGCCTTTTGTGCGGCCTTGCGGGTGCAGTCGAGGTGCTGTCTTTGTATCACTACCTGCCGTCGGCCTTTACGACCGGCTACGGCTTTGACGCGATTGCGGTGGCATTGCTCGGTCAGAACCACCCAATCGGCATTGCACTCTCGGCCCTGTTATTCGGCGCCTTGCAAAATGGCAGCACCTACATGCAGTTCGCGGCCGGAGTGTCCAACTACATCATCTCCGTCCTGCAGGCATTCATCATCATCTTTGTGGCTGCGCCGGAGTTGATCCGGGGCGCTGTTGGTGTATTCCGACGCAGAAAGGCGTGACGCAGTAACGACAAAACTTTACCGGCACGAGGCGTGTGCGTAGCGGATACGGCGTCTGTGGCCCGGCCGGATGCCTTTGACGCGACTCATATCATGGATTTCTCCCAATTCCTCGCCCTCGATTGGATCAGCATGCTGCAAGCCGCCTTGCGCACATCTACGCCGATTGTGCTGGCAGCGCTCGGCGGCATTCTGGCCGAACGCAGCGGCGTGATCAATATCGCGCTCGAGGGCATCATGCTGGCCGCGGCTTACGGCGGCTTTGTCGTTGGTATTGTGACAGGTTCGACCTGGATCGGCTTGGTTGGCGCGCTCGCGGCAGGTGCCCTCATCGCTGCCCTACACGCGGTGCTGTGTATTCGCTTCCGCACGGATCAAGTCATCAGCGGGGTCGTGATCAATATTTTCGCCGCTGGTATGACCGGTTACTTTTACCGCCAGTTCGATATCAACGCCGATGTGTCGACGCTGTCGGATGTGAATATCCCGCTCTTACAAAACATCCCTGTTCTCGGCCCGATTTTCTTCCAGCAACGGATATTGACCTATGTGATGCTGGCCTTGGTCATCGTCGTTCACATCGCTGTGTTTCATACTGCCTGGGGCCTGCGCACCCGGGCGGTGGGTGAGCGGCCCCGCGCGGCGGACACGGTTGGTATCAAAGTCAACCGCCTGCGCTATCTCAATGTGATTTTGAGCGGTATGCTGGCGGGGCTGGGCGGTGCCTATCTCACGCTGGGCTCAGTCGGCCGTTTCACTCCCAACATGACCGGCGGGCGTGGCTTTATCGGCCTGGCCGCGATGATCTTTGGCAACTGGACCCCGCTTGGGGCCTTGGGCGCCTCGCTCCTATTCACCATCCCCGACGCCATCGCTGTGAAGCTGCAAATCCTGGGTGTGCAGATCCCATCGCAGATCATAACGTTGTTGCCGTATGTGCTGACGATCATCGTGCTGGCCGGGTTTGGCCGTCGTAGCCGCGCGCCAGAAGCGCTGGGCAAAGCGTATGAGACCCAGTCGCGATAACGGGCGAACGCGCGTAGTCTGGCTGGCGGAGATGACGGGTAACACCTGTCTGCGTAGCTCAGCTATTTACCCAGCGCGCACAAAAGACACCGGCCAATTTTCTGTGGACCAGTCGTGTGTTTTGCGCGCCATTTGCAGGACCAGGGAAGCAACGGCTGATACCGTGATGATGCGGGTGTCGATGCGATACGTTCGCGTCACCCTCCCGTCTCCAGCACGGGTGAGTGTCCTTGGGCCAGTGTGCAGGCGCGGTGCGATGTGGCCATCAATGTCCCTGGCGTAAAAGGCGCTCCCCTGACCGGAGAAATTCGACCCCAGCCCATGTGGCCAGCTCACACCAGCTGTCCATACCGGCCACGCTGACACAAACGCAGCCTGTGCCAGCGCGTGCCAGTAAGGGTGTAACGGTGTAAGTTATTTGTTGGCACATGCTGCATACGGCCATACAGAGAATCATAAGCTAACTGCAATGAAAGGCTCAGAGATTCCTCAGCAACTTTGATTGCAGACTCGTCACTTGAGATCCGACTACAGTATTGCAATTTAAGTCACTGTTGTCATACCAAAGTGCTTTCGTGTCAGCCACTACGTCCTTAGCCTGATTCGCCAATGTCGATTCGTTGTGGTTTCGTTGATGCATCATAGTTGAAGTGAACACCTGATTCCGCCGGAACCAATACTATCTAGTCTCGTTAACTGCTAAAAGAAGCCTTGCCCATTTCAGATGCAGGCTGTCTCGTTTGCTTGTTTTCCGTCGTAGAGGCCTGTGATGTCCAAGCGCGCGATGATGAAATTCAGCCAACGCCAAACGCCAGAGCGCCAAACAGCTCGGGACGACCAGTCAGCCCGGTATTTGGATCTACCTACTGCCATTGTAGTCAGCACTCGATTCACACCGGCCCGGCGCCAGCCTCGCCCCGTGCTAGCACCAGGATAAACGTCGCACGCAAAACGCAGTCGCCACGAAGCAGGTCATAGAAGACACCAGGAGAAGATAGGATGAGCTTTCACGCGCCATATCCAAGCAGCAAACCAATCCCCAAAGGCGAGTGGGAAAAACGCAGAATCAACATGGCCAAGAGTAGCACCGAGAGGGTACTGCGCTGGGTCAGCATGGTCGGCGTAGGTCTGATTTTGTTGACGAGCAGCTTCGGCGCAGTCATGATGTTGCGGCGCGGAGCACAGTTCCGCGCCACTGCACCAAGCCACCTCAGCAGCGCAAGCACGGGACCGATTGCAAAATCCGCCTCCGGTGCTGCTTCTGGGGCTGTCAAGGTTGCCAGCCCCGTCACACCGCTGACTGCGCCAACCGCCAGGGCCCAGGCCAGTGCAGCTACGTCAAAAACGAACCCGGCTGCAAACCCCGTGACCATCCCAGCCGGCTTCGAAGCCCGTCCCGCACCGAACGCCCCAAAAGATCAGCCTGTGCCCCTGTTTGGACCGGGCTTCGACCCGAGCGACGGCAAACCCACGTATGTGTGTGGCACCTATCCAGACTCTAGCTATACCCTGCTCGACATGCAAATGAGCGGACGGGATGTGGCCCATGGTTTCCATCTCGGTATTGTGCCCATGGGCATGAGTGGCCCATACAACATGAGCGAAGAGTCCCATGTCAACTACATGGTTGATGGTACGTGGGATTGCATGGTCGAACGCATGGACGAAAACGCTGGACAAAGCATGGGCCTCATCACCGCGATTGTCGATGAAAGCGCCGGTAGTCTAGGAATTTACGCCCGGGGCGATCTCAAAACATATGAAGACTTGGGCGGTAAGCGCGTCGGGTTTGTCAACGACACCTCATCGCACTTCTTCCTGCTGTATACCCTGGCGATCATGCCGCTCGAGAGCCAAAAGACGGTGCAGATGCAAGGCTTCGATACGATCGATCAGGCGATCGCTGCCTTTAATGACGGCAAGCTTGATGCACTCTCCGGCTGGCAGCCCTATCTGTCGCAGACCGAGGCCAGGGGCGGCAAACCAGTCCTGACCTCCGAACAGCTGCGGATCATCGTGCGCAGCATCATCACGTCGCGCAAGGCAATTGCCGCCAAACCCGGTCTTGTGCAGGCCTTCCACGATGCTTGGTTTGATACGCTCAGTGCCCAGTTGAGTGATGTAGATGCGGCGGCCAAACAGATTGCGGCTTGGGGCCATAACGACTGGACCTCGATTGGCAGGGATAAGGCGGTGACGCAGTTCCGGGATATCTTGAAGGAGTCAGCCCAAGCGACCTTAAAGCAAAACGAGAGCATCGCCGCAAATGCAAGCCCGATCGTCAACATTTTGCAATCTTCACGCGACTTTTGGCTGAAGGAGCAAGCCAGTAACAATCAGCCTAAGCCGGACAGCCTTCCGCTAGTGAAGACGCTATTCGATTTTAGCTATGTACTCCAGACGGCCAAACAACTGCCCGGCCTTGAGACGACGGCCAAACCGATCAATGCCACCTTCTCGCTCTATGCCGATCCGTCTGCACATAGTGCACCGGCCGTGGTGAGTGCCGCGACGCCAGTTCCTGCCGCGCCGGTTGTTCCGGCGTCACCCGCGCTTGGCGCACCGATAACAACGACTGTTGCGGATGTGGCCAGGACGGTGGCAGTATTGCCGTGCCGCAAGTTCACCTTCCTGCCATCCAGCGCGGAGTTGACCGCTGACTCGATCCGCGTGCTCAATGTATGTGTGCTGCCCGCCTTGCAGCAACGCGGCACGGTGTCGCTGATCGTAAAGGGTTCGGCTGCATGGCCTGGACCTTCGGGCACCTACACCAAAGATCAGATCGCGAGCTTCGGGCGGGCACGAGCGCAGGCGATTATTGACTACCTGGTGTCGCAACAAATTGATCCAGCCCGGTTGATGATCGAGAGCACGTTGCCGCCGAAAGACAACTGGGACACGCTCGACTTGGCCAAACAGTCCGAAGATCGCTGGGTCGAGATGACACTCGTCGAGAGTGGCTGGTAAAAATACTGCTGCTGATAATAACCCGATTCCCTGCGCACCGGACGGTGTCACCCAGCGTGACCCGGCAAAATTCGTTTATTTCAGCGCAGCAATGTTGCGATATTCCGGCCAATCTTGTTTTGCAACGCAGTCTTCCGACACAGTCCGCGCTAGCGGCCACATTCTTTAGGCGGTGGGCTAGCCAAGCGCAGCTCAAGTGAGGTTTACCAACACTATGGCAACGGTTTCGGAGCGTGCACGAATCCCCCGCTGAGTAGTCATTCACATGAGTCCCGCTAAATAGTGATCACAGGCTGCTTGCCCATGCAATGATATTGCAACGCGACTGCCCCGAGCGGTGGGTAATCGCCGGGTAATGCAGTTCACTTCTCAGTGACCGATATTGCAGACTGGTCACACTTAGAGCGACTATTTTGTTGTGACAAAGACAAACGTTGCTAAGTGACAGCATCTTGATGTCAGCACACGCATCGAAAGTTGGAGTCAGGCGAGTGAGCACATCGTAGGAGATACAACAATGAGTTTTGGTGCACCCTATCCAAGTAACAACCCCAATCCCAAGGGTGACTGGGAAACCCGTGAACCGGGCAAGAACAAACCAGGCATCGACAAAATACTACGTTGGGTTGGCATCGTCGGCGCCGGCCTGATCGTCCTAGCGGGTGGTCTTGGAATTGGGTCGATGATTTTCCGCAATGCCACGGCACACCCACCTGCGACGTCTGCATTTGGCAGCGGCACGAGTGCTGCCGAAGCGACTGTCACACCGAGCCAGTCAGCCAATACGTCTGCACCGGCGGCGACCGCCATCCCGGCCCAGGTGAGTGCCGTTGAGACGAAACCCACGGCGGCCCCGACAGCTGCGCCAGGCACGCAAACGGCGCAGGGTGGCCTGGCCGCCATCCCAGTGAATTTTGAAGCGAGCCCAGCACCTGGTGCGCCAAAGGATCAGCCATCGCCATTTTTTGGACCTAGCTATAACCCTAAAGACGGCATGCCCGTCTACATTTGTGGCGCTGAAGCTGACAGCTCATACACCCTGATTGCCATGCAGATGAGTGGCAAAGATGTGGCCCACGGCTTTCACCTCGGTATCGTGCCCAAAGGTATGAGCGGTCCATATGACATGAGCGAAGCGACACATGTCAAATATATGGTCGACGGTGTATGGGACTGCATGGTTGAGCGCGTAGATGAAAACGCCGAACTAAACATGGGCATCATCACCGCGATTGTGGACGAGAGCGCCGGCGGCCTTGGCATCTATGCCCGTGGCGATCTAAAGACGTATGAAGACCTGAAAGGCAAGCGCGTGGGCTACGTCGATCAGACGTCGTCGCGTTTCTTTTTGCTCTATACCTTGGCCATCATGACGCCTGAGGACCAAAAGACAGTCCAGGTGACGGCGTTTGACACGATTGATCAGGAACTGGCTGCCTTTAATGAAGGTAAGCTAGACGCAATCTCCGGCTGGCAGCCCTATCTATCGCAGACCGAGGCGAAAGGGGGTAAGCCGGTCATCATGTCTGACCAATTGCGCGTCATCGTGCGCAGCGTGATCACATCGCGCAAGACGCTTGCGAATAAAGCCAATTTGGTCCAGTCTTTCCACGACGCTTGGTTTGATACGCTCAAGGCCCAACTGGAGGATGTGGATACGTCTGCCAAGCAGATTGCTGCCTGGGGTCACAATGATTGGACCACCATTCCCAAGGACAAAGCTGGGGACACATTCCGTGGGATTCTGAAGGTTTCGGCTCAAGCCACGCTCAATCAAAACCAGAACATTGCGCAAAACTCGGCGCCCATCGTCAACATCTTGCAATCGTCACGCGACTTCCTGATGAAGGAACTTGCGGATGGCAACCAGCCAGCGCCCAATCTTCCGCCGGTAGAGACACAATTCGACTTCGGCTATATCCTGAAGACGGCCAGTCAACAACCCAATCTTCAAACCGTAGCGAAACCGATAAACAACACCTTCTCGCTCGTGGCATCCAAACCAACAACGACTGCGACAGCCGTCGTGAGCGCCGTTGCCACGCAGGTCCCCGCCATTCCTGCCGCAGCGACGGCTTCGCCTGACCTGCCAACTGCGGCGCCGACTGCCGCACCGACCGCGGCCGCGGTGGCTGCGACGTCTGATCTGTCGACCACAATCGCGGTGTTGCCATGCCGGAAGTTCACCTTCTTACCCAACAGTGCTGAGTTGACGGCTGAATCCATCCGCGTGCTAAACGTATGTGTGTTGCCGGCCCTCCAACAGCGTGGGACCGTTTCGCTGTTGGTAAAGGGCTCAGCGGCTTGGCCCGGCCCGGCAGGAACCTACTCGAAAGATCAAATCGGCAACTTTGCCAAATCCCGTGCCCAAGCCATCGTGAGGTATCTTGTATCGCAAAAGATCGACCCGGCCCGCCTGGTGATCGACGGTGTCTTACCGCCGCAAGATCATTGGGAAACGCTCGATGCTACAAAGCAAAGCGAAGATCGTTGGGTGGAGATGACACTCGTGGCGACGGGCTGGTAGCGCTACATTACGACGCGGACAAAAATATAGCCCCTGGGATCGGAAGATCCCAGAGGCTGTTTTGTTTTTCGGATGCGCCCTTACGACGCGTGTTTACACACCGAACAGGAACACCGGCGGGAACGACAGGATCAGCGTGAGGATCACCAGCACAGTCGTGATAGTGACCATGGTGCGCGGCGTGACATCACGATTGCGCAGCAGGGCATGCAGAATCACCCAGCTCACGAGCCAACCCACGACACCGAAGATTGATTTGCCGCTGAGCGGGCCAACAGGTTTGTTCAACGTCATCGCGGCCTTGAAGGCCGGGATGTGTTCATTCAAAAAGATCAGGATCCCAAATACCGTTCCACCCAGACCGGCTGCGAACAGGGCCGCCGCGGCTGCGCCATTCTTGACAAGTGCAGCAGCTTGCTCGGCAGTTTCAATGCCTGGTCGCGTCGTGGCACCGATGGACGATGGTGTTTGCATGACGGGATTCTTGGTTGTCGTTTGCATCTTGTGGATCTCCTTAGTTTGTAGATGGGCTAGGTGAGGGAAGTGAGGACTTGGCTGAGCTTGAGGAAGGTATTGGGTGCAATCTTGTTGATCATGACACCCAACACGCCTGCCACACCGGCTGCGCCAAAGCTGACGGTGATCAGGCCGGCGAGCAGCTTGCGCGTGACGTCATCGTTCTTTAACCGGTCGGCATACCGGTAGACCACAAACATCACGGCCGTGGATATCATCGGCACGACCCAACCGATATGCTCCTTCCACTCCATGCCAAAATCATGCCAGAACGACAAGTTGTTATGAAGCAGATACTGCTGCGGGTAGTTCAACAAGTCGGCGCCCGTTGGGGGTGTCGCCCGATAACCTGGATACACAAACCATGTGCCAACGATGACGGTGACCCAGGCCGTTACGGTGAGCACGGTAATACCATACTTGATCCGGCCAGCGTCAAACTTGCGAAAGAACCCCGAAAAGACTTCGAAGGCTGCATGTAACAGCAGCGCCGAAATTGCGAGGTGCGCGACGAGCCAAAACGTGCGAGCGGTGATTCCTAGCATGAAAATCTCCTTGAAAAACTCCCTTGTGTGAAACCTGAAACTTGTTACCTCTGACGAAGCGCGACGTAGGCGTGGCCGTATCGCAACCAAGCATCCACTTTGTTGAACGAATATTGCGTCTACGCCACGGCCGTTGCTACTTTATTCTAATGCAAGGCTAAGACTAACGACCGCGTCCAGCCTCAGACTAAAGTAGGAACCCCAGCGATTCTATGTGAAATCTGATAAATTTCAAATCAAATTCTAACAGACTGACCCGCCAGCCAGCCGGTTGTCCAGGCGGCCTGGAAA
>Ga0075021_10000632_pt1 | contig 18304 bp, 13 predicted proteins | sample ColStrG_CSR_2012_FD_72749 | JGI IMG/M metagenome (GOLD analysis project Ga0075021, IMG submission 72749) | Freshwater sediment microbial communities in response to fracking from Pennsylvania, USA - Cold Stream Run_MetaG_CSR_2012 | ecosystem: Environmental > Aquatic > Freshwater > Creek >...
GGATGACACTGTACCGATTTTGCGGCTCAACGGCATCCGTACTTTAAAGGCAGAGGAACACGGGGGAAGGCTCCGGGGCGGTCCTCGTGGTGTTAGTCTGGTGCACTACGATTCAGGCAAGGCTGGAGAATCCTCATGGGGCAGAGTGTTGGCGCTAAGAAGAAAGTTGCGGTGCTGGGCGCGGGGAAGATCGGGTCGATTCTGTTGCAGTCGTTTTTGCGGGATGGACTGCTGACGCCGTCGCAGACTTGGGCCACGGTGGCGCATCCGGAACGGGCACGGCTGCTAAAGGACAAACTGAAGGTGCGTGCGGGCACCGATAACGCGGAGGCGGTGCGGGACGCGGACATCATCTTCCTGTGTGTGAAGCCGCAGGTGGTGGCGGATGTGGTGAAGGAGATTCGGGCGCATCTGAGCAAGAATGCGTTGCTGATATCGGTGGCAGCGTCGGTGCCTACGGAGATGATCGAGCGCGGACTGGAGAAAGAAGTAGCGGTGGTCCGGGCGATGCCGAATACTCCGTGTGTGCTGGGCGCGGGCATGACGGCGCTGTGCAAAGGAAAGTTCGCGCAGAAGCACCATTTGGATACGGCGACGAAGTTCTTTGATGCGGTCGGGCGCACAGTGGCGGTCGACGAGAAACATATGGATGCGGTGACGGGGCTGTCGGCAAGCGGGCCGGCGTACATCTACATCATCCTGGAGTCGCTGGCTGAGGCTGGCGTGAAGGTCGGATTGCCGCGCGACATCGCGACGCTGCTCGCGGCCCAGACAACGCTGGGAGCAGCGCGCGTGGTGCTCGAGACCGGAGATCATCCGGCGCTGTTGAAAGACGCGGTGACGACGCCGGCAGGATGCACGATTGACGGCATCATGGAGTTGGAAGAAGGCAAGTTGCGCGTGACGCTGATCAAGGCCGTCGTGAAGGCGGTGCAGCGGGCGAAGGAGCTTGCGTTTTCGTAGATCGGGCCTTTCGTAGGTTAAGCTGCGGTCTGAGAACCGCGAGGCCCTACGGTCGTCTCACCCAAGCCAAGCCATCCGGTCCCGGGCCCGCGTCGATACGGCCAACGGCTTCCAGAGTGTTCAGATTGATGACTGCGACATAGCCATCGGGCGTGCACGCTACGAAGGCGCGGGAGCCATCTGGTTGCATGACGATGCCAGCGGCGCCGTGTCCAACCGGAATTCGCTTGATGGTCTTGCGAGTCGCGCTGTCGATGATGGTCAGGTCGGGTCCGCGCAACGTAGAGATCAGCACTCGCTTTCCGTCGGGTGTGAACTTCAAACGGTTTGCGCCCCCTACATCGGCGGCCAGCGTTTCGGTCACCGTCTTGCTCGAAGTGTCAACGATGGACACGGTTCCGTCGCGCGCGTTGGCCACCCAGATTTCCCTGCCGTCCGGCGAGACGTCGAAACCTTCGGAGCCGCTGCCGACGCGGACCACCGTTTCATCCCAATCGCCTCCCGGAGCACCCATGGGACCACCAGCACCGGGCGGCGGCCCAGGCGGCGGTGGGCCCGCAGGCCCGCCAGGTCCGGGACCGTTGCCGATGATCTTCTCAATAATGCTCACGGTGGCGGACCGCTCGTTGGTGGTCACGATCCGCTTGATATCCGGCGAAACGTGGATCATGTGGGTTCTGTTCTGGCCGGTGCCGAGGATCCAATCCACCTTCTTGGCAGCTGGATCGTAACTGCCAATTGCCTTTGCTGCTTCCGCCGTGAACCACACTTTTTCTCCTGCAAAGACCAAACCATGCGGACCACGCAAAGGCCCCAGGTCGACCGAAGGCAATGCTTGCCGACTGGCGAGATCGATAACCGTAAGGGTGTTGTATGCTCCGAATCCGTAGTTGGACACGTACGCAGTCCTGCCGTCGGCGGATGCAATCACTTCGTGGGGATCATGGCCAGCCGGTATGCGCGCCGTCACTTTCAAGTTGGAAAGATCCACAATCGCGAGCATACTGTCGCCTTTGGAGAGCACCAGCAACTCCTCGGCGGGTGAGCCTTTGGCGTGAACCCGGCTGGGAACAAGCATGCCGGCGAGCAGAATCAGGGAAATCGGCGTGATCTTCATGATCAGAACCGTACACCATTGCATCGCCAGAGGCGAGCGGCAATCGCATCCGGCCAGGCCGGCATGCAAATCGGTTTCAGTTGGGCAGCGTGAATTTCAGCGAGACGTCGGTCTGAAAGGCGGATGGTTGTTTGTGCTGAAGATAGGGCTCATAGCGCCATTGGCGGACGGCATCGGCGGCGGCGGCGCCCAGCAGAGCATCTCCACTGAGCGCTCGAATCGAAGCTACTGAGCCGTCCTCGGCCACCAGGACCTCAAGGACAACGTCACCGGAGCTATGGGCAGCCAGGGCGCCCGTGGGATACTGAGGCTCGACACGATTGCGCAGACGGCGCTCGGCTTGCTCCGGAGCCAGCCAAACACCATGCGACCGCGGGATCCGTGTGCTTTCGGAAGCGGCCACCACAGGATTTGCGCCCGATTTTTGGCTAGTAGTGGGCACGCGGAAAATGACCCTGCCGTGATCGTAGACCACCAGCTCATCCATGACCCGAGCACGAGGCGGTTGAGTGGCCGATTTGGCATCCGCTTGTCGAATAGGCGGAGTTGCCTTCGCAGCGGGTGGGACTGGCGGAGCCGCGGCTTGTACCGCATGGGAAATCGCTGACGGCGAAGTCTGAACCTGAGCCGAAGGCGGAGATGACTTCAGCCATCCGCTGCGGAAGCCCACCAGAAAGCTCAGTGCCACAGCGGCGAGGATGACGAGCGCACCAAGCACCAGGGTCCATTTCTCGTACCGAGAGGGCGATCGTGCTACGTCGTCGAAGAGCGGCAGCTGAAGCTGCGGGGTCTCGCGGTGAGATGGGAATGGATCGACCGAGAGGAACTTGAGTGCCGCGGGCGGGCGCTTTCCCAACTCGGCGGCAGCTTGCCGGATGCGGGCACAGTCGGCAGCGGACTCTTCCAGCATGGCCAATTCGCGATGGGAGAAAGCTGCCGGCTCCGATGAAAAGACTTCCAACACGCCGATCAGGTTCTCGTCGTCGAGCACGGGAACAATCAACATGGAACGAATGCCGAGCCGACGCGCAATGGCGGCGTCAACGCGCAGATCGGATTCGGTGTCAACGCAAAACTGAGGCTCGTGAGCGTGGAGACAAGCACCAGAGAGGCCATCGCGAGTGTTGAGCGGAACTCCGAGATCGGGAGCGTGGAGTCCGGTCGCAGCGCGGCAAACCATCTCGCCCCCGCGGACAAGGGCCAATGCAGCGGCACTGGCTCGGGTGGCATCGACCGCCCGCACTACCAGCTCATTCAGGATGAGATCCAGCGCAAGTTCGGGCGGAAAACCGACCTCCACCTGTTGCTCTAACAAGCGGTTCAGATCCGGGCGGGCGGGGAGGATGGCTTCCAACGATTCGGGCTCGGACCTCGATATGGGTAGCGGACACATGGTGGTGTCCTAACGGCCTGCTAGACAACGAAAGAGGCAGGCTTTGAGATGAGTGTCCCGCGATTCCATGGCGAAGTCAATCGCCAAGGAACCAAAGTGTAACTATTGGACATTCCGTCTGTGGAAAACTGCCACACCCTGGAAACCCGCCGCGTCAGAGACTAGGCAGGGCGAGAAAAAAGGCCACTCGCGGGAACGAGCGGCCTTTGTTCCGATCCAACTGGGCTACTGCGCAGTCTCGGGAAAAGCTACGCTTTTGAGACCGGAGGATGTTGAGATCGTAGCCGTGACCTTGACTTTACCGGCCGTCGTGGGCAACGTGTAAGTCGTGCTCGCCCGGCCCGACGCATCGGTAACTGCGGAGGGCGGATTGAGTGTTCCATTTCCGGGGGCCGAGAAAGTCACCGTGATTCCGGGAACGCCGTTGGCGCTGGCGTCGCGAACCTGGGCCACAATGGGGTTGGGAAGCGTAGAACCGGCGGGGCCGGTCTGCGACGCCCCCTTGTAAGAAATGATTGCCACTGGCGGGCCCGGCAAAGCCGTCTCGGTAGCGGTAACGCTGCCCAGGTTCGGGGCGGATGCGGTCAGAGTGTACTTACCAGCTTTCTTTGGAAAAGTGTAGACCGTGCTCGCTGTGCCGGTGGAATCGGTGACTTGGGAAGGCGGGTTGAAGGTGCCACAAGGGGTCAAGGGTGGTTTGCAGCCATCACTGAAGGTGACGGTGATGCCGGCGCCGACGGGGCCTGAGTAGGGGCTCACCACCTGGACCTGAAACGGCAGCGGCAAACTGGTTAGAACCGGGGCACTCTGATTATTGCCGCCACTCACGGTCAGGTAGGGAAACAGGCCATAAGCTTCGAGACTATTCTGGGTGCCGATATAGACTCTGCCGTTGGCGACCGTCTGAGTCACAAAATGGCCAACCGGCGGCAATTTATCTCGCCCGCCGAGAGCCTGATTTGAGTTATAAAGCGGTTTGAGAGAAACAGCGTCAAACGCAACGAGCTGCGCGCCCGTAAGGACCCACAGAACTCCGTTGCTGTTATCGCCATTAGCGGAAATCGACGGGGAATGGCTGCCAGGATATGGGGCTGGACTCTTAATAGGGGTAGGAGCGAGCAGTCCTCCCGACACCGGGTACCCCAGGATCGGCGAGGAAGCGGGCGCGAAGTACACGGTGTGGTTCCAGTAGGCGGAGGACCCGAACAGGACATCGTTCATAGTATTGGGCTTGAGGGCGAATTCCTGAATAATCTGACTGTCCGACCCTGACGACCACGTCCCGAGTTGGTCGCGATTCAGAACATAAACCGTGCCCGACTTGCCGCTGGCAACAAGTTCATGAGGAGTCGGGCTGTCGAGTTGATCGGGCAGAACCAGGGCTCCGGTGGAACTCAAGTCGTAGTCGCGGGCATTGAGGAAAGCCACGTTCCACGGAGTGAAGTAGTCCGCTAGCGTGAGATCAGGCGCGAGTTTCAGGATGCTGTTGCAGAAGGTCTGGCCTCCGCTTGGGACATCGAAGCCATTCACGCCGGCTTCAGCGGTTTCGAAGAAGATGTTGCCGGCTTCATCGGCAGCCAAACCATTTCCGGCCTGCCAGATGGAACTCAATCCACGGTCGGGCGACGTATTGAAGACCGCCTGTTGCTGCAGATACTGAGGACTCCCAGGAGTTGCGTTGTAGGAAAGCACCCAGCCGCTGTTACCATCGTTGCAGTAGTTCGAACCGAAGCCCAGGTAAACCGTACCGTTGAGCAGTAACAGGCCGGGACGGTTTTTCTGGTGAAGGCTGTTGAAGACAGTGACGTGTCCCTTTCTGCTGGTGCTGGTGGCGGTGATCAGGACCGGACTGCCCGGTTGCTCATTGCCCGTACTGATGTCGAGGGCGTGCAGATGGTGACGGACAGTGGCATTGAGCAAAGTCTTGGCCACCAGATACATGGTGTTGGTCGCGGGATCGATCACCGGGGTACCAACGATGCCTTCCTGAGTAAAACCCGGACCACTGGTTCCGCACGGAAGATACACACCGCTGGCCGTGGTCCCGCCGACGTTGAGCATGCTGGCGGTCCAGAGGCGGGCGCCGTTGTCAGCGTCAATCGCGTAGACCGAGTCCGCCTGTGTAACTACGTAGACAACATTGTGGGTGCCCTGGCCGGGAATGCTCACGTTGGGCACGTAGAGCGGCTGGGCCATTACGATGTAGTCAACCGGCGCGCTAAACAAATGGCCGAAGTTATTCTTGTTGACGTTGTTGGGGTTAAGCAAGAATTCATTGGTGTTGGCGCCGGTGCGGCCGATATCACCCCGGCTGGTTGCAAATGGCACCTGCGCGAAGGAGGGCAACGACAGTGCCAGCCAGAGTGCGCAGAAAATCGTAAGAGCTCTGTCGGCAAAAAACAAAGGACGCGCGGCCTGGAAAGCAGGCCTCAGATTGGTCGATTGCATACTGTTTGACGAAAAGGGGCGCATTGCCTAATACCCTCCAAAAATCGTACCTAGAGCCGGGTCTGCATTGGAACAAGCACGTCTAACACCGAGGGGAAAAATCAGGGGAAGCAGCGTACTGCTGATTATGCAACACCTTTATAGTCCAGAGACCCAAGCGAGGACAACTCCACTTTCAGGGAGGACGCAACTTTTTGCACTTTTTGATTCAAGACTTGCTCTGGGATCCCCGGGTCTCGGCACCCCTTCAGTAGTCGAACCTCAGGCGCATCGAAAAGCTGCGCGGTGCCGCGATCGCGGTGCCCGAAAAGACGCTGGCAAAGTTGATCAAGTTCAGGCGGCCATTCAGGTTACCAACGTCACCTTGCAGCCGCAAGGTGCGTGACTCCTTCTTGTACAGCTCTACAGCGGAGGAAACGTCAACGGCCAGGGACGGCCGGATGCGCCCTGCACCAAGATCGACGCGTTTCACGACCCCTTGTCCGAATCGATCGATCAGGGCTGAGGTGCTCTCTCCCTCGATGTGGACGGGAAGGCCGGTGTTGTAAGAAGCGCCCAGTGAAGTCCAAAAACGGTGCCACGGCTGGTAGCGGACTTGGCCGTGAGCGGTATGGCGTTGGTCCTGCGAAACCCAGATGCGCTGGTTGGAATTGAGTAAGCTGGAAGCCTCCTCTCCCAGAAACAATCCTCCAACCACGGGCAGACGCGCCGATGCCACCATGTAGGAGTAGTTCACCCACGCCGAAAGCGGGCCCCACTCCGGCAAGCCAAGCTGGCTTTCCGCGCCGTAGATGTTGGCCGAACTGAGCGCGATCGGAAAAGTGATGCCGGTGTTGAGCAGGACGTCATCGTCGGCGAAATTGCGAATGCTCCTGCGAAAAACATTGGCGGAGACGTGCGCTTTCCGCAGCAGTTCCTTGGTCACGCCGAGTTCGTAATAGTTCGCCCGCGAGGGCCGCAAGGTTAACTGGGCGACATTGCTGTCGAGCGTACGCACTTTGGCCGACGCGCTCAGCAACAGATTCTCAATCGCAGGGGTGCCAAAGGCGCGGTCGTAGGACCCGCGGAAGACGATGCCGAGCTTGGGCACGTACCAGGAAACGCTGGCGCGTGGACTCCAGGAGGATTCCGACACGCGGACGCTGTAGTGGTCAAAGCGAATTCCGCCGCTCAGGTTCAGGTTGCCGAAGTGGGCGGTGTCCTGGAGGAAGAAGGCCTGCTCGCGATCATCGGCGGACTCGTGGAAGGCAAAGTCGACGGGCGTGGAGAGGTCGAAGATGGGCTGGCCGTTAATTTCGGTGGCGGTGATGTGATAGGAAAATTGTTCGTGAACGAAGCTGTTGATGGTGTCGGCACCAGCCTTGAATTCGTGATGGTTGAAGGCGGCGGCAACCGTGCCACTGATATACCCTTCGCGAAAGCCGCGGTCCTGAAACGGCTGCATGGGCGTGGAAAACGAATTGGAGGTCAGTCTCGCCTCGGAGTCTCGCCCACGCCCCTGCAGCGTAGCGAGAACTCTGGAGGAGAAAGTGTGCTGATACGCGACCTGGCCTGAGACTTCTTGGTTGTTGCGGTCCTCGCGTTGCGCCTCTCCGGGCCGAGTCCCCTGCTGGATGAGTTCATTCGGAACCAGAAAACCGGCGCGATCGAAATTGAGCGCGATGCGTAGGCGATCGTTCGGCGTGACGTCGCGCTCGAAGCTACCTTTAGCGCCAGCCATGGTGGCGCGATTGGTAAAGTTCGCTGGGACGGGCGGATCGAGAAAACGGTCCGTGCGCCCTGCGTTTATGCTCAGACCAAAGATGTTCCGGCCGTCGTAGTAGCTAGTGCCCAGAAAGCCATCCGCGGTATCGAAGCTACCTCCGCTGAGAATGGCGGTGCCGTGAACGCCGCGGGCGGGATTTCGATCGGTGACGGTTTCGACGACGCCACCAAGTTTGCGGCCGAACTCGGCGGGAATGCCCGAGGTGTAGGTCTTGACGGTCTGTGCATCGTCGAGATCTCCGGAGGGCGAAAACGCGGGCGAGCGATTGTTGAGGACGGGCAGGCCGTCGACAACGAATTGCGTGTCATATTCAGAGCCGCGCGGGTGGAGAACGCCGTTGGCCTCTAGCAGCCAGCCAGGCTGGTCCTGAACGACCTCGATTCCCTGCCGGCCGGGAACGGCGGCAGCCCAATCGTGAAGGGTGGATGCGCCGAGTTGATAGCTATTGCCTGCGTTCGTGGTGTCGAGCAGCGTGTCGGCATCCTGCACGTTCACACTCTGAGTAACGGCAGCGACGGTGAGGGTGGCGGAAAACCTGAGCGGCAGTTCTGAGCGCATCTCGATCAGCGAACTGTAGAGAGCGAATCCCGGATGCGCGAGGCTGAGCTTGTAGTTGCCGAGGGGCAGTTTCTTGATGGTGGCTTCGCCGGTGGGACCGGTGTCGAAACTCAGTTCAAAGCGGCGGCCTGGACTGATGAGCAGGCCATGGGCGGGCATGGCTGCACCGGAAGAGTCGGTGACGGACAGACGGAGTTCACCGGAGCGATCCTGTGCGCGAGAAGCAAGCGACAGCCAGAGGAGGAGCAGCACAGGTCTGGCGCTGGCGAAGGCGCGGTTCAACGAGATCCTCCAGGCGGCGAAAGCGCGCTCGCGTGGGATCTATTTTAGCGTGGTCGTGAGGGTCAGGTGAGAGACGATAGCGCTAGTACTTCTGGTGCCCAGCGAGCAGGACTCGGGGGCTAAGGGAGCGCGAAGCTGCCTACCGCAGCTCCTCCATACACTTTTCCAGCGCTTGCCTTCCCGGGCGCACCATGGACTCGGGTAGCGTCGCCAGCGGCTGGTCGGTCACGTTTAACATGTCGATAAAGCTCGGCGCCTTCGCGTTGATGTAGAACACTCCCGTCAGTACTTCGCCCTTGGCGTGCGACTGCATCAGCCGGTGCACGGCTTCGATTTTGTCCGTCGGATCGTAGTCTTCTTCGAGTTTGCGCAGGCGCAGACTCGATCCATCGTGCATCGTGACTTCGAGCGTGGTTCCGGGATCGTAGTCCACATTGATCTCTTCGAACGCCGGCACAAAGCTGACTTCGTGCAGCGGCTCCTCATGCGCCTGCATGTATTTGTAAGACTTGGTCGAGCCCTCGTGATCGTTGAAGGTAACGCAGGGCGAAACCACATCGAGCATGACCGTGCCGTTGTGCGCGATCGCGGCCTTGAGCATGCTGTGCAACTGCCTCTTGTCACCGGAGAACGACCGGCCGACAAACGTTGCACCGAGCTGAATCGCCATCGCGCAGGTGTCAATCGGAGGAAGATCGTTCACCACGCCTGTCTTCAACGTCGAGCCGAGATCGGCGGTGGCGGAGAACTGCCCTTTCGTGAGCCCGTACACGCCGTTGTCTTCGAGCACGTAAATGATCGGCAGGTTGCGCCGCATCAGGTGCACGAATTGCCCTGCGCCAATCGAAACGGTGTCACCATCCCCCGTCACACCGAGCGCGAGTAGGGTTTTGTTGGCCAGCATCGCTCCGGTTGCGACCGACGGCATGCGCCCATGCACGGAGTTGAAACTGTGCGAGCGGTTCATGAAATAGGCGGGACTCTTCGACGAGCATCCGATGCCGCTGAACTTCGCGACGCGCTCGGGCTGAACGCCCATTTCGTACATGGCGTCTATGATGCGTTCCGAGATGGCGTTATGGCCGCAGCCCGCGCACAGCGTTGTTTTGCCGCCGCGATAATCCAGCACCTGCAACCCGATGCGGTTCGTTTTCGGAGCTGGAGCGGTTGGAGTAGTCGACATTTACTTGCCCTCCATCATCGTGAGTTCGTCGGTCACCGAGCGCGCATCGATCGGGAGACCGTGAATATGGCAGATCGAGCGCAGCCGCGGCGTCAGTTCCGGTTTGAGATCGAGCTTCAGTAGACTTGCCATCTGCGCGTCGCGGTTCTGCTCGACCACATACACGCGCTCGTGCTGGCCGATGAAGTCGTGCACTTCGCGCGTAAAGGGGTAAGAGCGCACTCGCAGATAGTCCACCTTCAGCTTATGTTGGTTCTCCAGCTGATCAAGTGTTTCGACGATCGCCCAGTGCGATGTTCCAAACGCCAAGATGCCTATCTTTTGTTTTCCGCTGCCCGTTAATTCCGGCCGCGGCACGAACGATCGCGCCGTCTCAAATTTCTTATTGATGCGTTCCATGTTGCGCTCGAAGTCGTCGGGGCGCTCGCTGTACTGCGCCTTTTCGTTGTGGCCGCTGCCGCGCGCAAACCACGCCCCGGCGGGATGGTCCGTCCCCGGCAGTGTGCGATAGCCGATGCCGTCGCCATCCACATCTTTGTAACGCGCAAAGCTGCCCAACTTCTCCAGGTCCGCCTTGCTCAGCACCTTGCCGCGGTTGATCGGCTTCTCCGGATACGGGAACGGGTCCGACATCCAGTTGTTCATGCCCAGGTCAAGATCGGACATCACAAATACGGGCGTTTGAAAGTGCTCGGCGAGATCGAAGGCTTCCTGCGCCATTGTGAAGCACTCGATCATCGAATTCGGGAACAGCATGATGTGCCTGGTGTCGCCATGGCTCAGGAAGGCTGTCGAGATCAAGTCACCCTGCGAAGTGCGGGTCGGCAATCCCGTCGAAGGGCCCACGCGCTGAATGTCCCAGATCACAGCGGGGACTTCAACGTAATACGCAAGGCCCGTAAACTCCGCCATCAGCGAGATGCCTGGCCCAGCTGTTGCGGTCATGGAGCGCGCGCCCGCCCAGCCGGCGCCAATCACCATTCCGATTGCGGCCAGTTCGTCTTCGGCCTGTACGATGGCGAACGTCGCCTTGCCGTCGGGGCCAATGCGGTACTCCTTCATGTACTCGATCATGGTTTCGACCAGCGACGACGAAGGCGTGATGGGATACCAGGTCACTACCGTGCATCCGGCAAACATGCAGCCCATAGCTGCGGCTGAATTTCCGTCAACAATGATCTTGCCCTTCGTCTTGTCCATGCGCTGGATGTGGAAGGGATCTCGCTTTTTCAAGTTCGCGGCGGCATAGTCATAGCCCGCCTTCGCTGCTGCGAGGTTCAGGTTCGCGGCTTTGGCTTTCTTCGCGAACTGCTTGCGGATGGCGTTTTCGACTTCACCGATCTCGATCTCGAGCAACTGCGCCACCACGCCCACGTAGATCATGTTCTTGATCAGCTTGCGCAGCTTGGCTTCCGGGCATACGGGCGCCACCAGCTTGTCATAGGGCACGCTGTAGAAGATCAGGTCGTCGCGCAGCTTATCGAGCGCGAGTGGCTCGTCGTACAGTACTGAAGCACCCGGCGCCAGCGACTTCACATCGTCCTGAGCAGTCTCGGCGTTCATTGCGACCAGCAGATCGATTTCCTTCTTGCGCGCGATGTAGCCGTCCTTATTGGCGCGGATCGTGTACCACGTGGGCAGCCCGGCGATGTTCGAAGGAAATAGATTCTTCCCCGAAATCGGCACGCCCATCTGGAAAATACTACGAAGGAGAACCGTGTTCGAACTCTGCGATCCCGAACCGTTCACTGTCGCAACCTGGATACTCATGTCATTGACGACACGCTGATGCCCCAGTTGGCCCGATGATTCCTGAGGCACGACATCGGTAGTGGCCATCCCTATGTACCTTCCCTTGTCATAACCGGGCAAACCCCACGCGCCCGGGATTTTTGCGGAGTAGAACGGGAAAACCACTTATTATACGCGCCTGGCAGCGCTCGGGGTTAATTAGAATAGCAACAGAAAACAACTGCGAGAGTTCTCCTGCTTGGATAGAATCGGAGAGCGCACTTCAGGGGCGCGCCCTCCCGAATCGTTCGAAGCCAGCAAACAGATTCACAAGTGATGCGGTCGCCTGCGCTCTTGCTTCAGCTGCGGGCTTGCGTTCGACGGCTCCGGCCGGCTCCGGCTCCCCTCCGGCGGTGCCGTGCGTTGATACATGGGGTGCAACGTCGTACCGGCAATGTGGTTGAAAGGTACCGTGGGCGCGAACGTAGGCAGGTTGTGTTTCCGCACCTGGGTGACCGCCTCGAACCCGGAGGCGAGCTTAATCAACGTGGGTTCGCTGAACGCGGTTCCAAAGAAGCTGACACCGAGTGGCACGCCGAACACCATGCCCGCGGGCACCTGCACAATGGGATAACCGGGCGCGGCCGCCAGTCCTGAGGTTCCGAAAATGAAGTGATCGCCGTAGAGCAGGTCGGTCGCCCAGGCAGGATTATCGGTGGCGCTGACCACCGCATCGAGATGGAACTGACTCAGCGCCGCGTCGATGCCGTTAACCCCGGCGTTCTGGTCGATGGCGAGCGCCTGGTTATAGGTCATGTTGCCGAAGGCCGGCTGCGGATCGTCGGGGCCCGGCGCCATCGAATCGCAGAGGTCCCAAATATCCTGATTAAAGAACGGCATCTCAACGTTTGCGTGAGCGTTGTTGAAGGCGATAGCGTCGGTCAAAGTCTTTCCCGCCATGGGCACTGCAAGGCGAGTGGCGAAGTAAGCCTTGAGGTCGTTTCTGAAATCGAAGCAAAGCACCAAGAACTCGCCGTCGGCCGGGGGGAATGTAAAACCGGCTGTATCGAGATCAACCAGCATGGCGCCTGCCGCACTCATTGCTTTCAGGGCTGCCTCGAACTGCGCCAGCACTAGCGGCGGCGTTGTCACGTTCGGAAATCCGCTAAGGCCCACACGGGTCACGCCGAGGCGCGCACCTTTGAGCCCGTGCTTATCGAGGAATTGGGTGTAGTCGGTGGGGATGTTTGTCGGACGCGTAAAACGGCCCTGCCATCCCAGGGGAACGCCACCGGTCGCAGGATCACGGCCATCGAAATTGCGGCTCTGGACCACTCCCAGGGCCACCGCTGCGTCGGCCACCGTGCGCCCGTGTGGACCGAAAGTGTCCTGCGTGTGAGAGAGCGGCACGATGCCCGCGCGGCTTGTGAGGCCTACCGTCGGCTTGAGGCCGACTACGCCGTTCGCGTTCGCGGGACAGACGATACTGCCATCGGTCTCCGTCCCGAATGATACTGCGGCGAAGTTCGCCGACGCCGCCGCGCCCGAGCCGGAACTGGACCCGCAGGGATTGCGGTCGATACCATACGGATTATTCGTCTGGCCGCCGCGTCCCGACCATCCGCTAATCGATTCGAACGAGCGGAAGTTGGCCCACTCCGAGAGGTTCGTCTTTCCCAGGATCACTGCGCCACCCGCACGCAGATTGGCAGCGACCGTGGAGTCCTGAAGCGCCGGCTTGCCGAGCAGCGCGAACGAGCCGGCCGTGGTCTGCATGCTGTCGCCGGTCTCCACATTGTCCTTGAGCAGTACCGGGATTCCGTGCATGGGGCCCAGCACGATGCCGTGCTTGCGCAGCATGTCGGCGTGGCGCGCCATTTTCAGCGCGTCGGGATTCAGCTCGATGACTGAGTTGACACCGGGACCATTCTGGTCGAGCGCGACGATGCGAGCGATGTACTCCTTCGTCAACTCCTCCGAGGTGAGTTTACCGGACGCCATTTCAATTTCCAGTTGCGCCACCGTGGCCTCGTTGTGCTTGGTTGGAACGGCGCCTGATTCACTGCTCTGCGCGGTATCATTGGCTGCCGTCAGAGGGAGCGCCAGTAAAGCCGCTAGCAGGAGACTGCGTAAAGCGGGGACAAGCATATGGTTCCTCCTGGGAAAACCTGGGACAGTTGATGCGGGGAATCGTGCTACTGTGGACTCGGATTGTCAAGAGATTCCGAAGTTTCGCTTCCGCCGAGTGGGATCGGAAGGCCTCGCCCCGCTTGGGTTTCAGCCGCGCTGGTTCGGGCCAAGGCGGGCATTCGATGTAAGAACCGCGTAAACCACTGCGGACAAAGAACGTCTCCTACAGACAGCTCCAATCCCGTTCCGTCTCCGCACAGGCTTCGTTTCGCGGGAAGGGACCCAAGCGGCGCTGGCTCTTTAAGTAATAATAGAATGCAGGGGACAAGCGTTGCGGGGTGGCGAAGAAACGCGTCCGTGGGCGCCCATGCCCGCAACCTACACGGGAGATGGAATGACAGGCACTGCGAAACTCGATTCAGCGAGCGGCACCGCCGATGGCCCGCAAAACTGCAACGTGGCTCTGGTTGGTTTTGGCACGGTCGGAAGTTCCGTCGCCAGAATTCTTTGTGAGCGATCCAATACCCACTTGCGGCTAACGCACGTCTGCAATCGCAACGTGGCGCGGAAAAAAGTGGATTGGCTGCCCTCGTCAGTGCAGTGGACTGAGAACATCGACGACGTTCTCTCTTCCGACGTGGACATTGTGGTTGAGGTGATGGGCGGGCTTCAGCCCACGGAGGACTGGATCCGGCGCGCGCTGGCGGCGGGGAAATCCGTGGTCACGGCCAACAAGCAGCTGATCGCGCACTTCGGACCGGAATTGATCGCCCTGGCGCGGCGGATGCAACAGCAGATCGAGTTTGGCGCGTCGGTGGCGGGCGGTGTGCCGGTGATTTCCGGACTGCATGAAGGACTAGCTGGCGACGAGCTGTTCAAGATCTGCGGCATTCTCAACGGCACATGCAATTACATTCTGAGCCAGATCGAAGCCAACGGGATTCCCTTCGCCACCGCTCTACGCGAGGCGCAGAAGCTGGGTTTTGCCGAGGCCGATCCAACTGAAGACATCGACGGGTTGGACGCGCGGGCCAAGCTCGCCATCCTGGCGCGCGTCGGACTGTATTGCGACGTTAAGCCGGCGAGCATCGTGGCTCGGACGATTTCAGCCATCGACTCGGTTGATTTTGAATACGCGAACCAGTTGGGCTGCACGATCCGCCAGATTTCGTGGGCAGAGCTAAACGGCGATGAATTGTTTGCCGCGGTCCAGCCAGCGCTGGTCGGACTCTTGTCGCCCTTGGCTCGCGTGGAAGGCAGCCAAAACCTGGTGATGGCAACCGGAACCTATGGTGGCGAAACAGTGTTTGGTGGCCACGGCGCCGGCGGACATCCCACGGCGGTCGCGGTCGTCTCCGACATACTGTCGATCGCACGCGCCAAGCAGGCGGGAATGACGTACGCTGGACAGGCCGCCGAGAAAGTGCCCACCGTTACAGCCGATTTCACCACCAAGCACTATCTGCGCTTCCTGGTGAAAGACCGGCCGGGGATCATCGCCAGCCTCGCGACAATCCTTTCCCAGTGCGGTATCAACATTGACTCAGTGCTCCAGAAACCGGGCTGCCCGAAATCGCACCTGCCCTTTCTGATTACGCTGGAGGAATGCAAGGCATCGCTGGTGGAGCGGGCCCTAAAGCAAATCAACGCGCTGGATTTTCTGGTACAGCCGTGTTTGCACTTGCCGATTCTGTAGGAAGGGGTTCACGCAGCTCGGGAATGTCGGCTTCGAGCCCGACCATGGCGAACAAGCCAGAGATTTCGGTTCCCAGCCCGCCGTTTGGAACAGGTTCCTCACCCGCAGCCCTGCGCAGAGTGTCCCGAAGTGCCTGTTCCATAGTGTGGCCATGCCGCCGTGCCCGCCGTTGCAGTCGAGCCTTGACGGCATTCTCGATGTTGCGGACAAACCAGTTGGGCCATTGCACCTCGAGCTTAGGTCTAACTCGTCACAGCTTTTCGGCGCGGCGCGGCCTTCATGATTGCCCGCAGTGCGTCGTTAACCGATTCGCCCGTCTTAAACACTTTCGCAACGTCGGGAGCTAACAATACAACGACGGACTTCGCACGCGCACGGCGTGCGAAGCGGTTGGGGCGAGCTTGCGCGTAGTCAAATCTGTATTCACTGCGCATGTCTTTCGATAAACGCAATCCGCGAGATTTAACGGCCGGTGTTTTCTTCATAGTCCTTCTGCTCTCTTCGTGTGGGCTTTCGAGCGCTAATGATTCGAACTCAGTCCGTAGATCGCTCCGCAAAACTCACGAGCAGTAAACGGTCGAGAATCGAGTAGCCCACAATAATTTCCCGCTCTTCGCCATTGGAATGGCCCTCGTCTGGAAAGATCACCGCCAAAGAATCGTCGAAGACCGTGCACACCTCATCGAAACTGACCCCATGTTTTCGGAGGTTGTTTTTGGCTTTGTGAGAGTCCCATTCAAACACCAGCGGTATAACCTTTTCCCGATGATCAATGGGTTTCCTTGATTGATGGGCCTCCGGACTGCTTTGCACCTTTGGCATGATCGCCAGCCAGCGCCGTCCCTACACTTCCACCTGGAAGAACTGCGCCATGTTGCGGAACTTCTGGTAGCGAGAGTCGAGCAGGCCGCCTGCGGGCATCGCTTTAATTTCAGCCAAGTGCTTCGTCAATGCGGCGTCCAGCAACTCGGCGGCCTGGGCGTGGTCGGTATGGGCGCCGCCGGGGGGTTCGGGAACGATATCGTCGACGCAGCCTAGTTCGCTCAGGTCTTTGGCGGTGATTTTCATTGCCTCCGCCGCTAAGTTTTTCTTGCTGGCGTCGCGCCACATGATCGACGCGCAACCCTCCGGCGAGATTACCGAGTACACCGCATTCTCCATCATCAACACGCGATCGGCGACGGCAATGGCCAGGGCTCCACCGCTGCCCCCCACGCCGATTACCGTGGCGATGATGGGCACTTCCAGACGCGCCATCTCCAGCAGATTGCGGGCGATCGCTTCTCCCTGGCCGCGCTCTTCGGCGTGCAAGCCGGGGTAGGCTCCGTCGGTATCGACGAAAGTCAGGATCGGACGCTTGAACTTCTCCGCAATTCTCATTACGCGCAGTGCCTTGCGATAGCCTTCGGGGTGCGGCATTCCAAAGTTCCGATAGACCCGCTGCTTGGCGTCGCGCGCTTTCTGCTGCCCGACAACGACGACTTCCTCACCGTGAAAACGAGCCATGCCGCAGACGATCGCAGGGTCGTCACGGAAACCGCGGTCGCCGTGGATTTCGCTCCAGTCAGTAAAGAGACGTTCAATATAGTCGAGCGTGTAGGGGCGCTGCGGATGACGGGCCAGTTCCGTCCTCTGCCAGGCGTTGAGCTGAGAGGAAACTTCGCGGCGCAGGTCATTGACGCGATCATGCAGCTTCTGGATCTGGCGGCGGGTCTCGTCGTTTTGGCCTTCAAGCGTCTTCAGACGCTCGAGTTGCTGCTCGATCTTCAACAGTTCCTGCTGCGCCTTGGGTCCAGAATCCATTTTAATGGCGTTTCCATTCCTGCGGGTATGGTGCGCTTCCACCATCGAGAGAAGAAAGTCGGCTCCCGTCACCGCGGGATTTCCCGCGCCGTTGGGGGAGGTCTTGGCTCGCTTTATCTTCGCTCGACTCATTCGTCGAATCTGTTAACCTCGTTCGGATCAACTGATCACGCGCACACTGCCGCGTCCGCACAGTTCTTCGACTCGGCCAATGAACGCGCGGTCCGGCATCACATTATAGCCTTTGGCCTCCATCACGACCATGAAATCGCCCGCACGCTCCACGTCGAACAGGACCTTGGCCTCGCCCTTACGCTCGTTGAACAGCGCGTGCAGGGCGTCGACCGTGCCGTCGGTGGCGCTCTGCAGCGGGATGCGGACGCGGAGCGCCTTGGGCAACGGCACCTTCGCTTCGTCGAGCGGGATGATCTCGGCGGCAGTAATTTTGGGATTCGCGCCTTCTTCCACGCGCACGCCTGCCCGGACGAGCACCGGGACTTCGAGCTTCACTTTTTCTTGAAGACGCTTATAAGCCTCGGGAAATACGATCATGTCGATCTTGCCGGTCATGTCTTCCAGAGCGGCTTGCGCGTAGAAATCGCCGCGCTTCGATTTCAGCACGCGCACGCCGGTCATGATGCCGGCAGTGGTGATGACTTCTTCTTTCGCCGTCGAGTGTTTCGTGGCGGCAATCTCTTCGACGGTCTTGGCGTTCAGATCACTCAGCTTCTCCTTGTACTTCTCTAACGGATGACCGGTGATGAAGAAGCCAAGAATTTCTTTTTCGGCGGAGAGGCGGGTGTGCTCGTCCCAGTCGGGGAGGTTGGGGAGTTTTTCATCGCCAATGGCGCTCTCCTCCTCCGCTGAGGCCATTATGTTCAGAACCAGGCCGTACTGGCCCGATTCAGCGTCCCGCTGCGCCTTCTGCGCACGTTCGATCGCTTTATCCAACACTCCCGCCACCTGAGCTCTGTTGCCGAACGAGCGCATAGCACCGCTCTTGTTCAGCGATTCTAGTACCCGCTTGTTCATCAGCCGAAGGTCGACCTCTTCGCAGAATTCGTAGAGCGAGCGAAAATTGCGGCCCAGTTGTTTGCGCGCGGCGACGATCGATTCGATGGCGTTGGCGCCGACGTTCTTCACCGCGGCCAGTCCGAAGCGGATCGCCTGCCCTTGCGGCGTGAAGTTGGCTTCGCTGACGTTGATATCCGGTGGCTCGACGGCGATACCCATCT
>Ga0075021_10000635_pt1 | contig 18253 bp, 15 predicted proteins | sample ColStrG_CSR_2012_FD_72749 | JGI IMG/M metagenome (GOLD analysis project Ga0075021, IMG submission 72749) | Freshwater sediment microbial communities in response to fracking from Pennsylvania, USA - Cold Stream Run_MetaG_CSR_2012 | ecosystem: Environmental > Aquatic > Freshwater > Creek >...
CGACTTCATCCCGAACAACTGGTCGGCTTGGCCCAATACACGGCAGCAGATCGACATTCTGGAGCGAGGGCCCGATCGGGTGGTCGTCCGCGCGACAAGGGACTGGGGAATGGCGACCGTCACGACAACCTACGCCCTCAGGCGCAATGCCGATTCAATCGAGATTCAAACGACACTGACGAACCACGGCCACTTCGCGCTCGCCGGCCTGCTTTCCGGATTGACACTATGGCCGAATTCCGGATTCTTGTTCGGCGTTCCCGGCCTGTCGGGCAAGACCGAAGGCCCGGCGGACGGCGCGCTGTCGGATCGCGTCGTCGCATACGACGAGACGTGGTCGGTGACGTTGCACGCGCCCTATTTCGATCACATCGGTTACGGCTCCAAGGACATGTTTCAATTGCACACGCTCGCGCCCGGCGAAAGCCGCACGTTCGATGCACAGCTTCAGGTTGGCGGCAGCGGAGATCTGGCGCCGATACTCGAGAATGAAATCCGGAGACGACATCTGGATTCGGGCCTCGTCAGCGGCATTGCGAGGACCAAGGACGGCAAGGCTGTTCCGAGGCCGGTTCTGGTGATCGAAAAGAACGGCCATCCCTTCGCGTGGACCATCGGACACGCTGGCGCCTACGAGGTCAGACTGCCGGTGGGCGAGTACTCGCTCTATGCCACCGCAAAAAATCATTCCCAGAGCAAACGGGCCTCGGTCACAGTGACGGCGAATTCAAGGAAGACGCAGGATTTTTGGGACTTGGACCATCCCGGGCGCATCCATTTATCCGTCAATGACGAGCAGGACGCGAAGCCAATGGACGCCCGAATCACGATCAAAGAAGGGCAAAAGCCGCCAATCGGGTTTCTTGGGCCTACGACAATTTTCACCGAACTCGATCGAAAAGGGTCGGCTGATCTTGCAATCGCCCCCGGGCACTATCTGTTCACCGTGACATCGGGCGGCGGATTCACGTCTGCCGGCCGGGACGCATCGGTTGACGTGCGGGCGGGCCACACCACGCCGACAAGTGTCGCATTGAAAGTAAGCTTCGACCCCACGGCACGCGGCTGGTATTCGGCCGACATGCATCACCACGCTGATCAAGCCGAGGCGGTCACCCCTCCCGCCGACCTCGCCCGATCACAGCTCGCCGCGGGTCTTGATGTTCTGTTCGTCAGCGACCACGATTCGACGCTCAATCACGCGAAACTCAAGAAAATCGCCGATCGGCGCGGCATCGCGTTCATTCCCGGCATCGAAATTTCACCGTCATGGGGTCATTTCAACGCATATCCCGTGTCGTCCGGATCAACTCTTACGATCGACACCGGCAAGTCCGACGTCGATGCGGTGTTTGCCGAGGCGCGGCGACTCGGCGCGACCGTCATTCAAGCCAATCATCCCTTCATACCGTTTGGATATCTGACGAGCGCGGCGGCCGGCGTCGCTCCCGGCGGCTTCAATCCCGGGTTTGATTTGCTCGAGATCAATGCTGCGGAAGAAGGCGACGAAAAGGTCATGAACGCACTGAAGGCTTATTGGAACTCAGGCCACCGCTACTACTTGACCGCCGGCACCGATACGCACGATGTCTGGAAGGACGAATCCGGACGCGTACGCGTTTATGCGCATGTCGACGGGCCCGTGACTCCTTGGGCATTCGCACAGGCGCTGAAGGATGGTCACGCCTACGTCAGCTACGGACCGCTGATTTTTCCGGCAGCGATGTTCGGCGATACCTTGAGATTTAAGTCGGACAAACTGTTCAATCTCGTCTTTGATCTCAAATCGATTGCGGGCCTCGCCCGCGCCGAACTGACGGGACGCGGCGGAGTGGTTGGGACCGGCACATATGATGGAGCGCAACATGAAGCGCGCATCGAATTCCCGCTGAAAGCGAATCAATCGACTTGGTTTTCGCTCGAGGTGACCGATCGGCTCGGCAAGAAGGCCTACACCGACCCCATTTGGGTCGACGTCGTCCGCTTCTAATTCGGATGAGACGGACTTAACAGAATCAAGACGCCGGAATGAGCAAGACTGGCACCCTAACAACCGTAGGAGCAGCTCATGGTCATTCTCGATCTATTCGTCGCATCGCTGTGCCTCGCGCTGATCGTCGCGAACAGCCGCTTCAAGATCATGTTAGCGCGCGCGCGCCGACGGATCCGCCGATAACGGTCTATGGGCTTTTCGCCTTTCCCTTGAGTTCCTCGAGGCCCTCGGCGACTCGTTTCGTGATGACCGAGAACGCCTGATTGCTGGATTTGCTGACCATTTCAGCCATTTCCCGCATGTTGGACACCGCTTGCTCGAACGCCGCCTTGGCGAGTTCCGCCTGTTTGGCCGCGGCCTCCTTCGGGCCGCCGGCCGCCACCACTTCCTTTGCCGCTTCGGACGCGCCCTTCATCGCTTGCTGCAGGATTTCAACCTGGCGTTGAGCCAGGGCCTGCATGCCCTCGACCGCGTGCTGATTTGCCTGAGTCAGCGCGGCGATGTTCTTTTTCTGTGCATTGAGCAGCGCCTCCATGTCGACACCCGGCACTTTGAAGTCCGCGAAAACCTTCTGCACGTCAAACTTGCTGAAATCAAAATTCAGAAATGGATTCTTGTCGCTGCTCATGGATGATCTCCTTGCATTCGCCGACGCTACATGTAGACGCCGCCATTCACGTTGATCTGTTGACCCGTCACATAATCCGCATCAGCCGCGAGGAAAAGCACCGCCTTGGCGATCTCCTCGGGCATTCCGAACCGCCCCATTGGGATTCGCGCCTTTATCTGCGTCTGAATGTTATCCGGTACTTTCGCCAGCATGTCGGTCAGCGTGAAACCTGGCGCGAGTGAATTCACGGTAATGTTATATTTGGCAAGCTCGATTGCCGCGGTCTTTGTGAATGCGATGATGCCGCCCTTGCTCGCCGAGTAGTTGGCCTGACCGAAATTGCCGGCTTGCCCGACGTATGAACTGATGTTGATGATCCGGCCGAAATTCTGTTCGATCATGACGGGCATGGCCGCCATGACACCGTAATAGACGCTGTTCAAATTCGTGTTGATGACGGCGAGCCAGTCCTCGTCGGTCATCTTGCGCAAGGTCTTATCCCGCGTGATGCCGGCGTTGTTGACCAGGACATCGAGGCGGCCCCAGGTCTTGATGACACTTTGCACCAGCTCCCGCGCCTGCTTGGGATCGCTGACGTCGGCCTTCAATCGGGCCGATTTTGCGCCCAATGCCGTCAATTCGTCACATACTCTTTGCGCCTCGGCCTCGCTGGAGCGGAAGTTCACGGCGATCGAAGCGCCCTCTTTGGCCAGAGTCAAGGCAATGGCGCGGCCGATGCCACGCGATGCGCCTGTCACCAATGCAATCTTTCCGTCAAGTCGGCCCATAATTGTTTTTCTCCGTTCCGTTACGGCCGCGGGAGCGGCCGGATTTCCAATACGTCAACTGCTGATGTAGTTGGTATACGCTGCCGTTTCGCAGGCGTCAACCGCGTCATTCAAAGCGGCGATTGCGAGTCAACGTGACCGTGAAAATGGCTATCTTTTGTGACATTTCCTGGGGCGCAAGCACTTAACCTCGGCGAGCCGCGTGATCCGGTCGAAGTGCTTCGCCGCCGCCGTGTCCGGAATCTGAATGGGTTTTCGGCTTGGCCGCGCGCCGGATCCGCGGAACCAATGGATCGGTCGATCTACACTCGCCGCCCCTGAATGACCTGAACCAGAATCATCACGACAGCGATGACCAACAGAATGTGGATGAACCCGCCGATCGTATAGGATGAAACAAGACCGAGCAGCCACAGAGCAATCAATACAACCGCAATGGTATAGAGCACATCGTTCTCCTTTAGATAACTTGCCGTCTTATCGCCCGCCGCCGTACGTTGGCCGCGATCGGATCGAGTATTCGCCCATTCCCCGCATCGCGTCTGTGCGATACCAGACGGAACGATTGCGAGGGCCTCACTAGGGTGGCTCATGCAGTTCCAATTGCGACGGTGATCGAGTCATCGGTCGAGAAGCATTTGGAACACGCTGGGGATGCGCCGATGAAAGGATCCAACGATTCACTGCAAGCGCCCGCGGTTGAAAGCCGCCAACGGGATCTCACCGGCAAGCTCAATCTCTATTGCGACGCGATAATTGCTGCATTGCGTAAGCACTCGGGCATCCGGATTTTTAGACCTGGGAAGCCGGAGGCTAACTGCATGCCCGGCTCATCAAGATGAAGATTGGCGGACACGTCGTGGCCGTCGAGACCGAAGACAAGATGACGGGCCCACATATCGTCACAAAAGTCCGGGAGCATTTCGGAATTGCCGCGCCCGGCAGCAAGCGGATTGGTGAGGCGTAACTGATGCGCCGACAAGTATCCGCCTTGGGTCAGGCCTGCAAGAGGGTCATCTGATTCTTGACGACTGCGTAGCATTCACACACGCCATCATTCAGCCCGGAACGGTCTAGCACCGAAATATGCCCGCGGCGGTAGCGGATCGTGCCGGCTCGCTGCAATGTGCCCGCGACGTCGGTGACGCTCTCGCGGCGCACGCCAAGAGCGGACGCGATCATTTCCTGAGTTACAGCGATCTCACGTGAAGGGATGCGGTCCAAAGTCATCAACAACCAGCGGCAAATCTGCTGTGCCACCGAATGGTGCCGGTTGCATGCGGCTGTCTGAGTCATCTGTACGATCAGCGTCTGCGTGTAGCGTAGGAGCATGCGCTGCACGGCACCGGCACGGGAAAACTCGTCCTGTAGGTGAACCGCGTCGAGGCTGTAGCCGTGGCCGCCGATCTGCACAGCCGCTGAACTGGCGGTCGTGTACCCGCCCATGAACAGCGGAATGCCGACGACGCCTTCAAACCCGACGCCGGCGCTCTCCGCGGATGCACCCGACTCGAGAACGTAGAAAAGCGATACGATGGATGTGGTTGGAAAAAAGACACTCCGCAAGGCTGAACCCGGTTCGTAGAGCGTCTGTCCGAGCGGCATCGCGATTCGCTCCAAATGGGGAATCAGTCGGTCAAAATCCGTTGCGGGCAAGGCCGCGAGAAGCGAATTTTGCCTGGCCGGATTCGACTGAAATGCGGAATCCATACAATGTCTATGCAAGTGCCGTCAATTCGATTCCGACACCCCGGTAGCCGATAAATCGGCACGCCTGATCGAACATCGGCTGACCGCTGACCTGAAACCGCTGCTTCGTGCCGGACCCGTTGTCGCGGCTGAAGATAAAGTCCAGGAACGGCTCACGCGCGGCGATTAATTTGCGCAAAGTGGCCCGCTCCGTTTCATTCCATCCGGCCTCGGCTTCCGCATTGCCGTCATCGACGAGCGTGCCGACCCGTATCCCAAGCATCTCGAGCACTGGACCGGAAACTCGTGTGAATGCACCCTGCGTGTCTTGCTCCCAATACCAATCGGACGCAAGTTCCGTCAAACTTCGGTATCGCGCCTCGCTTTCACACAATTCGGCGGTGCGATTGCGAACAGCTTGCTCCAAACGTTCGTTATGCTCGGCTAGTTGACGGTAAAGCAACCGTACCTCCAGCATATTGCGGATGCGCATCTTGACTTCCACCAGATCAAACGGTTTGCTGATGAAATCCCGCACACCGAGTTTCAGTGCGCGCAGCTTGTGTCCGGGCTGCGCGGTCAGCACCAGTACCGGAAGGTAGCCGTCCACGTCATTCGACTTGAGTCCCTCGATCACCTCAAATCCGTCCATTCCCGGCATTTGCAAATCCAGGAGAATGAGGTCGTAGGCATGTTTGCGGTGCAGGGCACAGACATTGCGCGGCTGCATCGTCGAACTCACGCGTACGTAACCCGCATCGCCCAAGAGCCGTTCGAGAAGGCTTACGTTCGCCTCCTGGTCGTCGACGATCAGAATGCTGGCATCGAAAATCTCCGATTCGGCGATCATGGCGCAGTCTCTAATGTTGCGGGGGAATCCAATTCAGCGCCAATGCTGTCAAAGGCCATATCCAGCGTGTTGAAGAACTCAGTCACCTTGATCGGCTTCGTCAAGTAACGAAAGAAACCGGCGTCGAGTCCGCGAGCGATGTCGCGCGGCCCGGCATTCGCGCTGAGCGCGATAATTGGAATGTTCGCGGTGGCAGGGTCCAACGTCAAAATCCGCAGCGCCTCCACCCCACTCAGGCCCGGAAGATTGATGTCCATCAGGATCACATCAGGATGCATGGCACGCGCAAGATCGATGCCGGTTTGAGCATCCTTCGCGCTCGCCAGGCAAATATCCGGCCGGCGCCCAATCAACTCTTCGACCAACAAGAGATTGTCAGGATTGTCCTCGACGCACAGAAGTTTACGAATGCGCAGGTTGGTGGTGCGCTGCGCCGGAATGAACACGACCGGGTCCGTTTCGAGGTCCCGGAGATGGCGGGTCGTCGTCAGGTTCAACTCAATCCAGAAGGTGCTGCCGACCCCGACCGTGCTCTTTACGCCGATGATGCCGCCCATGAGTTCCACGAGACGCTTGCTCATGACCAGACCAATACCCGTACCTTCTCCGACATGCGCTTCCTGGCCCAGGCGATTGAACGGCTGAAACAGTTGCTTGAGTTGATCCGAACTCAAACCCTCGCCCGTGTCCGCGATGGCGATCCGCATGCGTCCGATCGAAGTCGTGGAACATTCAACGACGATGCTTCCGCCGTCGCGGTTGTACTTGATCGCGTTGGACAACAAGTTGATCAAGACCTGTTTGACGCGGGTGCGATCGGCGGAAATCAAGAACGGAATATCCAGTGGAGGAAAGGTCACCTGGATGCCGCGCCGGTTTGCCTGGGATTCGACCATCGCCCGGCTTTCGCGCAGGACGTCGGCCAGCGATATGGGTTCCATCGACAGCGACATCTTTCCCGACTCAATCAGGGTCAGATCCAGAATTTCGTTGATGAGATCCAGCAGATACCAGCCCGCCTTGAGAATTTGGGCAATACTGCGGTTCTGAGAAACGGTCGGCGCCGGCGTTCCGGATTCGATGAGTTGCGCAAATCCAAGAATCGCGTTCAAAGGCGTCCGCAACTCGTGACTCATGCCCGACAAGAACTCGGATTTTGCGAGATTTGCCTGGTCCGCGGCGGCCATCGCGTCATTCAGTTCACGCTCCACGCGCTTGCGCACTGAATTGTGGCTGCCGATCAGCAGGTATCCGATGATCTCACCGTAGTCGTCCAGCAGTGCCGTGATCGAAACGATGGCGGGGAAGCGGTTTCCGTCCGCGCATACATAGGTCAGTTCGTAAATATCCTCGATTCCGCGCGATGCCTTGAAGGCCAAGGCTTCAAATCCAGGCGCAATTGCGACGCCGAACTCCGCGCTCAGCGCCCGCGCCCGTTCCAGTACTTCCGTTGGATCGTGAAGGTCGCTGGGATTGACCTTGTTGACGACATTTTCGGCCGCGTATCCTAGCATGCGTTCGGCGCCGACATTGAACAGTTGAATGACGCCATGGGGATCCGTGGCGATGATCGAAAAATTGGCGCTGTTGAGAATTGCATTCTGCAGCGCCCGGGTCTTGATCAATTGGATCTCCGATCGACAATGAACCGCGACCGTCATGCAATCGCGCGACAACACAGTGTCCGGGATCCCCGCACCCGCGTCTGTACGGTGGCGCACATCGCCGCCCCGATTCATGCTGAGAACTGCCCGCGAGCGAGCCGTCAGCCGCAGGCGGCGCTGCGGTGTCATTTTTCGCTGACACGTAAAATCCCGAGATGTTCAACTACCCAAGGAGCGCGAAGAATGCATAGAAAATGATGATTTGAATCGTTTGGACTCGCGACAATTTCGGCGCCGGTTCGGTGCGTTGCCGTACGCTGCAGAAGAAATGCCGCCGCCCTCCTCGGCGTGGCGCTTGGCCCCGGCACCGTTTTGGCAGGGTAAACTCGCTTTTGTACGAGGTGGACGCCGCGCATGCGTGCGCCCTCCCTCGCGCGGTTGGCGATACAATCTTCATCAACATAAGAACCGCGGGGCTTTGATGCGCCATCTTTCCTTGACCGGCAGTCTGATTGCATTCGCGCTTTTGGTGAATTTCCCGGCACTCGCATCCGCGATTTCGCCTCCGGCGGAGCGTGTCCACCGCGTTTCCGCCGCCGCGATCGCGGGCACCGTCCGTTCGGCTCAGGACGGCCCGATGGAAGGCGTCGTTGTCGTCGCACAACGGCAAGGGACCAGTATCCTCACAGCTGTAAGCACGGATTCTTTGGGTCGATTCGAGTTTCCCCGCGACCACGTGCCACGGGGAAGCTACATCATGGCCATTCGGGCAACCGGGTACCGGTGGTCGGAGCCGGCGAAAAGCAAAATCATCAAGGTGGCAGGAAATTTCGCGCCCGAACTTGACGTAACCCTTTCCCCCGTCGCCGACAAGTCTCAACTCGCCTCGCAACTGACCAGTCTCGAGTGGTTGAACAGCTTCCCGGGGTCCCGTCAGCAGAAGGACGCTCTCTATCACAACGTCGTGAACTGCGGCTTTTGCCATTCACTGGAACGCGTTGCAAGCTCACGCCATACGACCGAGGAATTCCGGTCGGTCATCCAGCGTATGGCCACTTACGAACCGGATCATTCTTCCGCGGATCGAGTGCAGATTGCCTCGACGCCGGCACCGATCGAAGGTCTCCAATGGTGGGGAAGCGACGTGAAGGCAATGGCCGAGTATCTGGCCTCCGTCAATCTGAGCGGCGGCAAACCAACCTGGGGATATCCGCTCAAGCTCATGCCGCGCCCCCAAGGGAAGGCGACACGTGCGATCGTCACGGTATTCCCGATACCGCGCCCGCAAAGCATCATCCATGACCTTGACGTGGATTCCAAAGGCAACGTTTGGTACGGGAATACCAGTTGGGATTTTATCGGGCGCTTCGAGCCGGCTACCGGCAAGTTCAGCGAATGGCCGGCCCCCAATTTTCTTCCGCCCGCCGCCCCCAACGTGGATCGCATTTTGGGGGTTCAAGATATCCAGGTCGATTCCGACGATCACGTATGGGCGGCGATTGGAGGAACCAAGCTTGCGATGTTCGCCCCGAAGTCTGCGCAATGGGAATCCTTCGACGTTCCGGTCGTCTGGCTCAATCCCTTTCGCGCACCGGTTCATCGGGGCCAGCGGGCGATCTGGGTGACTGGCGTGACGCAGGCTGTCGACGGCGCTCGCCACGAAGCCGCGTTTCGACTCGACTTCGCCAGGGGCAAGGTCGGCAGGGCAATTCCACTCTTCGAAGGACTGGCGCCTCCCGACGATCACGCCCATGCACACCCTTTGCATTACTGCTACATGATGGATCAGGACGTGGCCGGCAACTTTCTATGCACCAATCCTGGCGGTTCGTTGTTGATGCGGGCCGACTTTAGATCCAGCCGGGTGCGGATGATTCCGACGATCACACCGTTTGCTTATCCTCGACGTGGATATCGGGATGATCAGAATCGCTTCTGGTTCGGTGAATTCTACGCAGACAAAATCGGCGTCATCGACCTGAACACGGATGCCGTGAAGGAATACGACACTCATTTCAAATATCTTTCTCCGTACTACGCGCGGCCCGACCAGAACGGCAACGTCTGGGTATCAAGCACCGGATCAGACCGTCTGCTGCGTCTCGATCCCAAGACGGGAACAATCGTGCAATACCTCATGCCCGTCCCGTATGACGCGAGGAAGGTCGTCGTGGATACGACCTCCAAGACCATCACGGTATGGCTGCCCAATAAAAACGCGGCGCAGTTGATTCGAGTCGAGGTACCCGACTAGCCCTCAAACCCGTAGGGGCTGTATCGTCCCGCGATAAACAGTTCCACTTGCGACGCACCCGTGGTGACCGAGCCATCCGGCGCGTAGGTGGTTACTCGCGCGAGGTATTCGGGACCATGAACCTCGGAGCCGCCGGCCGAGCCGATATTAAAGGTATCCGCCGCCGCCGCCCCGCTCACCTTGTAGGGTGTGTACTTGAGCGGCTGCACCGAGAAATCGAAATCATCCCATTCCAGATGCAGTTCCTCATTGCCGTGATAGGTGTGAAACGTGCCACCATCCTTGAAGCTGCCGGGAGTTGCGCCCATCGTCTGAACCAACCACGGAGGACAGGCCACATCGAACACCTGTTTCCAGGTCCGGCCCTGGGCATCCTTCATCGCAAAGGTTGCCTGCTTCAGGATGCGCGCGCCCGGAAGGAATGTCATCTGGTGCTGACCGGAGACGAGTTCGATGTCTTGCTCGCCCCACCCCTTGAAAATACGGCCGCCGAACGGCGTTCCGAAAACATCATTCATCTTGCACTGGACGCCGTCGGCCGTTTCGTGCACGTGAAAGAAGCCGCTGTACGGTTCCGTGCGAAAGCAGGTCCAGAACCGCAATGCGCGTTGCGGACCTGCGGTGCTGTCCCGAGGCGGCAGCAAAGTTGAGACTGGCGCAAGCGGCGGGCGTTCCGCGTACAAGCCCCAACTGTGATCGCGCGAACCGGACCACTTGTCGGGCGTCACCTCCCAGCGCTTGCCCTCCAACTCGATCCAGCCGCTGCATTTCCCAGGTTGCGAATAACGCGTCTGATCGGTGGTTCGGCGTCCGCGATTGGTGGCGATGTGATGCTCTTCCAGGAAGGCCGGCGATGTGCCCTCCCACAAGATGTCGAAACTGAATCCGCTGTCATTTTTGTCCAGCAGCAGCCGAATCTTCTTCAGCGGCACCACGATCTTCATGTGATACGGCCCGACTTCGGTCTCGAAATTCCGCCGCCAGCAGCGGCTGAATCGCACTGTGAATTGACGGCCGGCGACGTTGATCAGGGCGCAGCCGCCGATCATGTCGCTGTTCGGATTGACGCGCATGTACGTGCCCAAGAATATTTTTTCGTCGGGACTGAACACGCCAAACCAATACCCATCGTCCCAGTTGTAATCCGTCGACGGGATGTAGCTGAACGGATGCGGGACCTGGTGAACGGGAAACTCGTCGTACGGTGTCAGCATGGTCAGTACTCTTGGTTTGATTCGGGCGATGCGTCGCCTGACGATTTGTACAGCACGGTACGCTAGCGCATATTCTCACGCCGCCCGCCGACCGTCCAGCAAATCAGCCGCCATCTCTGCCGTGAACGGCATGATGATCGCCATCGACCGTGATGTCTTCGTCTCACGTTGATGTATGGAACAATACTTGTCTCGCTGTGCCCCTATTTCTCCGTGCGCCCCCCTATGATAGGTTGTTCATCGGGTAGGGTTTGCGTGCGAATCGCATGACTCAGGGGGTGGTTCGAGGCATGTTTGGAGAGCGTATAAAAATACCCGGCGGCGGGCCGGCGATGTTGGCCGTCCTGATGGGCGTTCCGGCGCTTTTCTTGCTCGCTCACCCATACCCGGGCATTTACCATGATGCCATTGGGTACACGCTTCAGGCACTCAAACATTTGGAACCCGATACGCTTGGCGGAGACCTGTATTTTCGGTTCGGATCCCAAGACCGCTTCACCGTGTTCTCGCCTGCCTTTGCCGCGGTGATCAGTCATTGGGGACTCGAGCCTGCAGCGCATGCCGTGGCGCGGGTGTCGAGTGCCGCTTTATGCGCATCGGCATGGCTGCTGGCGGCCCGGCTGATGGAGCGTCAGTTGGCGTGGCTCGCACTTGCCCTGTTCATCATCATTCCAGGGCGCTACGGCGCAATGCATATATTGAGTTACAGCGAGGACTTCGCAACGCCGCGCACGCTGGCCGAAGCCGTCGTGCTTCTTTCACTGGCGATGGCAGCCGACGGGCGTCGTTGGCTCGCCGTGCTCGTCAGCTTGGCCGCCGGGTTTCTGCACCCTCTCCTGGCGCTGCCTGGGTTTCTGATCAACTTATATTTGGCCGTTTCGCGGCGGCTGCGGCTGGGGTTGATCGCGTTAGGAGTCGCGGCAGCGGCCGCGATCACTGCGGTCGCGCAATTTGCGCCGGTCGGCGCGCTGCAATTCCTCGATCCCGAGTGGCGAGCGGTCTTGATATCATCGACCGACTACGTATTCATCGACCATTGGCGCGTGGCAGATTGGCAGCCGACCGTGGTTGCCTTGACAACCTTGGTTTGCGTTCTGTTGACGCTGCCGCCCGGACGCGCGCGCGAATTGGCGACCGCTGCCCTTGCGGTTGGAGCCGCGGGTATCGTGCTGTCGGCGGCGACAGCAAGGTTCGCACCGGTGGTGCTGATGATTCAGGGCCAGCCGTGGCGCTGGATATGGGCCGGGAAAGCGCTCAGCGTGCTGCTGCTCCCCGTATTAGGCAAGGAGTGTTGGCGCCGCGGAAACGCGGGGCGCGCCGCGATTGCGTTGGTGGCCGTCGCATGGGCCGGCTCAGAAAGCCCGGTTGGACTCTTTGCGGCAGTGTCCGCGTTGCTCAGCGTTTTTTTTCTGACGCGCGGCACTCAACGTTCCACGACCATTGTCGCGTGGGGAAGCGGGCTGCTGGCGGCGTTACTCGCTCTTGCGCTTTGGCGTAGCAACGGCAATCTGGCCGTGGCCGGCGTGGCATTGGCCGTCATCGCGTGTTGGATATGCGCGTTTGGGCCGGTTCCCCCGGCGTTGCGCTTTATTCCGGTCATTGCGGGCGCTGTGCTGTTGTCGATCCAATCCTATCCTTCGCTGGCCGGAACCGGCACCGTCGATCGTGCGCCTCGATATGATGAGGCGGCGTACCAGGCATTTGCCGCGTGGCGGGATCGTATATCGCCCGTTCAGACGGTGTTGAATCCGACACGTCCGGAGATGACCTGGCTGTTGCTGCACCGCCGAAGCTTCGCGGGCTACACCGACGTGATGTTTTCGCGCGATGCCGCGTTGATCGCCAAGGATCGCGAACGTCTGATGCGGTCGGTGTTTCCGGAGCTGTTTTCAAACCCGGGGTCGCAACCGCTGGCTACCCGAGCGCTCGGTGTGACCGCGGAGAAGTTTCGCGAACTCTGTCAGGTGCCGGAATTGAACTACCTCGTGATACGGGAGGATCTCCCTTATCCATTCCTTGCGAGCGCCGCACCGCCGCCGTTCGACGGCTACCGGTTGTATTCCTGCACGGACGTCAGAATTGAGCCGGCCGGCTGAGGGTTGCTCAGTTGACGCTAGCTGGCCGCGGTCAATTAGAAAGCCGCGGCCATGCGCACAGCGCCATCTTCAGTGCGCAGCACACCCGATTCTTGATTTGAAACCGGGGATGGGACTGCTGCAGCGCGATGCCGGCGCTGCTGGCAGCCGCGCTCCAAAATGCCACCGACAACATTTGATTCCTGTTCAATTCACCGGCCACTTGCACGCGGCCGAACACCGTTCGGCACGGGTAAACGCACACCGAATTGCCCGACGAGGACCGGCCGATCATCTCGGGTAAGGACTTCTTCGATCATTGCGAGTTTGATCCGCGACGACTCACGATCGACCGTGAGCCCTAGGATGCGGTCCGCTGGCTGTTGACAACTGGCAAATTTCGCAGGAACCGGCGGCGCTTTGGGGCGAAAACACACGGTCGGTCGCGGCAAATTCAAGCGGTTGCGGAAGATGCGCCGCAGAGCTTCGAATCCAAGAACCACGTACAATTGCCGTGTTGTGTTCTATGGACACGCGGCCCCAAGCTGCCGAGGCGGGAACGGCGACGCCAGACAAACACATGCCTCATGGACTCACGCAAGGAACGATCGATGAATCGCTGCTGCCGGCCTGACACCTCAGAACTGAGGAAATCTCAATGACCGCGAGAATCAACAAGTCCGGACTGCAGGTCGCAACGGCGCTGGTGCAATTCATTGATGACAAAGCGCTGCCGGGCACCGGCATTTCTGCCGACGCCTTCTGGGCGGGCGTTGCCGACATCTATCGCAGATTCGCTCCGCAGAATGCCGCCCTGCTCGTGAATCGCGACGCGCTCCAGTCGCAGATCGATCAATGGCACCGGACCCATGCCGGTAAACGGATCGACGGCAACGCCTATCAAGCATTTCTGCGCCAGATCGGATATCTGGTTGAAGAACCGGCGCCGTTCAAGATCGGTACGGACGGCGTCGATGCGGAAGTGGCGACGCTCGCCGGGCCGCAACTCGTCGTGCCGATATTGAACGCCCGCTTCGTGCTCAACGCCGCCAACGCGCGTTGGGGCAGCCTCTATGATGCCCTCTACGGAACCGATGCGATTCCCGGCTCCGCATCTGGAAAAGGCTACGACCCCTCGAGGGGTGCCCAAGTGATTGCCTGGGCCAAGGCGTTCCTCGACGAATCGGTGCCGCTGGCGATGGGCTCGTGGACCACGTTCACGGGTGGTGATCCGGCGCTGGCCGATCCGGCCCAGTTCGTGGGGCGTCGCGGTGAATCGCTCTTGTTCCGGCACAACGGACTGCATATTGAACTGCTCATCGACCGCAGTCACCCGATCGGCAAATCGGATCCGGCTGGCATCGCGGACATCATAATGGAGGCGGCGCTGTCCACGATCGTCGACCTGGAGGATTCCATTGCGGCTGTGGATGCCGCTGACAAGGTTGACGCGTACGCCAACTGGCTCGGGCTCATGAAAGGTGACCTTCAAGCCAATTTCGAAAAGGGCGGCCGGACTTTGACGCGCGTGCTGGAGGCTGACCGTGAATACCAGACCCCCGACGGGAAGACGCTAACACTTCACGGACGCAGTCTTTTGTTCGTTCGAAACGTCGGACACCTGATGACGACGCCCGCGGTGCTGCTGCCCGGCGGACACGAGGCGCCGGAGGGTATCCTCGATGGCATCGTAACGACGTTGATCGCGATGCATGATCTCAAGGGGCGCGGCCGCTTCCACAACAGCCGGACCGGATCGGTGTACATCGTCAAGCCGAAGTTGCACGGCCCCGAGGAGGCTGGATTTACCAACCGCCTGTTTGATGCGATCGAGGAATTGCTGGGCCTTCGCCGTCATACGATCAAAGTCGGCGTGATGGATGAGGAACGCCGCACGTCGGCAAATCTTGCCGCCTGTATCGCCGCTGTAAAAGACCGGATCGTGTTCATCAACACCGGATTCCTGGATCGCACCGGCGATGAAATCCACACCTCGATGCTGGCTGGCCCTATGATCCGCAAAGGCGATATGAAGAATTCCGCCTGGATCGCCGCTTACGAGAATCGCAACGTTCAAATCGGGCTCGCCTGCGGGCTGTCGGGCAAAGCGCAAATCGGCAAGGGAATGTGGGCCGCACCCGATCGCATGGCTGACATGCTGGCGCAGAAGATCGCACATCCGAAAACCGGCGCCAGTACGGCATGGGTGCCCTCGCCGACCGCCGCCGTGCTGCACGCGACGCACTATCACCGGGTCGACGTTTTTGCGCGGCGCGCCGCGCGGATCACCGAAGCGGTGGATCCCCTCGAAAGATTGCTCAGTGTTCCGCTTGCGACGGGCCACAATTGGTCGCCGCAAGAAGTCCGTGAGGAGTTGGACAACAATGCTCAAGGTCTACTCGGTTATGTCGTTCGCTGGGTCGACCAGGGAATCGGATGCTCCAAAGTGCCCGACATTCACGACGTTGGTCTGATGGAGGATCGCGCGACACTTCGAATCTCCTCGCAGCATATGGCCAACTGGCTTCTTCACGGCGTTTGCTCAACCGACGAGGTGGAAGCGGCTCTCGAGCGAATGGCCGCCAAGGTCGATGCGCAAAACGCCGGCGACCCGCTCTACCGGCCGATGGCCGGCAACGCGGCGACGAGCATTGCCTACCAGGCGGCACGCGCGCTCGTATTTGAAGGCGTTGCTCAACCCAATGGCTATACCGAACCGCTGCTTCACGCATTTCGCAGCAGGGTGAAACAGCGGCAGTCATCCTGAGGCGTCGGCGCGATTGACAATTGCACCAATCAATCAACCGAACTCGCTCGTGCATGGCGCCCTGCTCGTCGTAACAGCGCCGGCCAGCGCAAGATGCGCTTCCAGCGGGATTCAGACAACCTTACGCATTCCAAATCGAAAACGCCGAGCATTGTCGACATAGTGTTCCGCGCTCGTCTTTAGATCGTCGCGTTGCTCAGATGTCAAAGCGCGCTTTGCGACCGCCGGGATCCCCACGATCAACGACCCATCGGCAAATTCCTTGCCCTCTGTTATCAGCGCGCCCGCACCGACGATGCATCCCTTCCCTATGCGGGCTCCGTTCAAAATCACCGAACCCATGCCGATCAGGGAACCATCGCCAATCTTGCATCCATGGAGAACGACTCGGTGACCGACCGTCACATATTCGCCAACGGTCAATGGCACGCCGGCATCCGAATGCAATACGCAGGAATCCTGAATATTGGACCCTCGACCGATGCGCACCGGCTCAGGCTGATCGCCACGAATGACGCTCCCGAACCAAATGCTGACGTCTTCCGACAATTCCACTCTACCGATCACCTGGGCTGAATCTGCGACCCAAGCCGAGTCTGCAAGTATGGGCCGCACACCATCCAGATCGTATATGGCCATCGAGATTCCTTGACTCAAACGCGCCGATGAACGTAATCGTCGAGCAGTTCGTGGAATCGTTGGACGCGCTTTTCCTGATTGGTCAACAAGCAACCCTTGAAGCCTCGCGAATTCAAGCCCTGCTGCTGGCTTGTGCCGATGCTCAGATCCTGGTCCGCGACGAAGCCGAGCGACTGACCATCGCCGTAAACCGAGTGCCGATGTTCGGCCATTTTCAAAGGCACCGGTCCAATGGGGGTCATCACCTCTTTCATCCCTTCAATCGGCGGGACGAGCACCCAGTGCTGGAAAACGCACTTTTCGGGATCGGTCGGATGCGGTTCGGTGCGCAAAATCTGGCATTGCTCGGGCGACATGGTGAGTGTCAGATTGGGGAACAGCGTGCAGTGGAAATAGTCCACCAGTTGCTGATCGGTCATGTCCGCATAATTCTTATAGCCGCGTTCCGCGCCCAATTTGCGTTTCGCCGCGATGACGGCAGCGCGGATATCATTGGTGTGGCCCTTGTAGTCCGCGGGGTCGATTCCCCAGGCACGGGCGATATCATCAAGCGGGGCGGACACATCACCCTTGTCATTCGCGGGATTGCGGGTCGTGGCCTGATGGCCTTTCATCCACATGCTGTTGTGACCACTGTCATACATTTCAAACAGCGTGTCCGGAAGGCCATCGTTGATAAAGGTCGCAAGCTCCGGATGGATCGTCGGCAAATGATAGCTTTCGTTGAAATTGTCGCGGATGATCTTCCAATTAAATTCGCAATCCGCGGAGAGATGGAGTACGCGCACCCAGTTACCAAGTCCATAGCCCTTGAGACGCTCGGGCAACGGATCAAGCCACTGAAGCAACGGCTTGGAATCCGGACTCATGCAATAGAAAATGAACGGCCCCCAGGTCTCGCAGCGCACTTCGCTCAAACGGACCATCCCGCACGGATTGCCGCCGGGAAAATCCTCCGGATCCTGCACTCTGGCGAGCACGCCGTCGTTGGTGAATTGCCAGCCATGATACGCGCACGTTATCCGGCTGCTGCCGCCGAGATCGCCGAGAATGAGCCGGTTTCCTCGATGCGGGCATGTGTTGTAAAATGCCTTGATTGAGCCATCGGCCTGGCGAACCATGATCACCGATTCCTTGCCCAGATTGTGGCGGACGAGATCGCCCTCCTCTTCCAAGTCGGCGATCATTCCGCCCAGATGCCAGACGCGAGGCCAGAGGTTCCGGCTCTCGCGTTCCATGTAATCACGCGAGACGTAGCGGTCCGCCGTGATGGTGTCGCCGCGTACGGGCGGATCGAAGCCTTCGGAATAGCGGGAACGGAGGAGTTTTGCGTTCATTTCATTTTCCTCAGATGCAAATTCGACGATGCAACCGCCGGCGGCCCGAACTTCCATGGCTTCGTGATCTTAGAAACGCTCAGTTCTTGGACGCGCCCGCCGCGATCCAATCGCGTATCAGCTTGATGTTGTCGGCGGACAGCGGTTCGGCCCCGAACGGCATCCGCGCGCCGCTGCCGCCCTTGGATAGATACGTCCCTTCGAGTTTCATGATCAGATAACTCGCATCGGGCTTCCCCGGTTCGACGCGGACCAAGCCGGTCGTCGGCGATTTTACACCCACCAAGTTCTCGTACGCAGCGTCCGGGACCAGCGACATATTGCCGGCTTCCTCGCCGGTCAAATGACAAACGGCGCAGCGCGACCGCAAGATTGGCACGATATCGGCCGAGAAACCGGGCGTCTCGCCGGCCGGTGCCGGCTGCGCCATGAT
>Ga0075021_10000636_pt1 | contig 18234 bp, 16 predicted proteins | sample ColStrG_CSR_2012_FD_72749 | JGI IMG/M metagenome (GOLD analysis project Ga0075021, IMG submission 72749) | Freshwater sediment microbial communities in response to fracking from Pennsylvania, USA - Cold Stream Run_MetaG_CSR_2012 | ecosystem: Environmental > Aquatic > Freshwater > Creek >...
GCCCGTGATCGGTTCTGGGCAGGGGGTCTCGACCGACATCCTCGAGGCGGCGGCACGCGCGTACGTGCGGGCGCTGTCAAGCGCGATGCGGCGGCGCGGTGCGGCTCCCGAGGGCGAGCCGGTGAGCGCGCCGGGCGCCGCCGAGGCGGCTCTCAGCGCCCCTTGAGCACCGAGTCTGAAACCTGAAACCGCCTCAGCGCCTTGCGAAGGCCAGCCCCTGGCCGTAGCCGGTCTGGAGCGCGGCGTCCTGGCGGCCGCGGTCCATCAGGTCCGTGCCGATCGCCGCGCCGCTCAGGGCATCGGGTGAGAGCACCCGCACTCTCGCGCCGCGCGCGCGCAGCGCCTGGCTTTCGAGCAGGGCCCGTGACCGTGACGCGCCGCGCACGAACGCGCTGAGGTGGCGTGGTCCGCTCAGGCCGGCGATCGGGTTCAGGCATAGGACGTGCGTGTCGCGGCCGGCCGGCGCCGCATCGATGTTGGTCGGGCTCCAGACCGCGCCATCGATGTAGTCCCGACCCGCGATCCGTACGGGTGCGACCACCCACGGCACCGCGCAGGACGCGAGCACCGCGTCGAGTACAGAACTGGGGGGTGCGCCCGGGCGTCCGAACACGGTTCGCCGGCCGGTGTCACGGCGGACCGCCACGATTCGAAGCCGTCCGTCGAACGGCTCGTCGATCGGGATGATCGCTCGCTCAAGCTCCTCCAGGGTGCCGTGTGCGCGCGGCATCAGGCGCAACGCCGCCGATCGTGTCAGCGCGCCGCCCGGCTCGCCCACCCTCAGGGCCACCGGCGCCAGCGGTGAGCTGAGCGCAATCGCCCAGGCGCTCGCGCGGCGGGTCGTGCGAACCGTAAGCTCGGTCAGCCCGGCCAATACCCGGATCGGCGCGTCGAGCCGATCCGATCGGGTCGGGTCGTGCCCGTTGGCGGGTGGCGCGACCGACGCCCGCGGCCGGCGGGGGTGGTCGTCGCGGGTCTGCACGCGGGCGGGTCGCCGAGGCGATTCGCCGGCGGCGAGGCCGGCGGCGACGATTGCTCCGGAAGAGGTCCCGACAAAGTGCTCGCAGGCGCGCAGGTCGACGCCGGAGCCGTCCTCGATGCCGGCCAGCACGCCGCTCATCCACGCGGCGCCGAGCACGCCGCCGGCGCCGAGCACCAATACGTCCGGTCGTGTGCGCATCATCTTGCACAGCAGGCTACAAATTGAAACCGTCGCCCCAAAGCACCGATACTCTGTGTATCAGCGTGTCCGCAGACACCCGATCGATTTCGCCACGCCGCGCACGCGCGGTGCGCGTGCTGGCGCTTTTCGCCGCCGTGGGGTTCTTGGCGATCGCCGCCACGGCTGCCGGCGCGAAGGGGTTTCCGGTGCCCAACTGCAACTGGATGCCGCCGAGTCGCGTCTCGGCCGCGATCGGTGAGCGGGTCCGCGCGCTGGCGCCCGCATGGACCACGACGAGCGCACCTGTGCTCACCTGTGGGTTTGCCGAGTCCAGGTCGCTGCTGCAATCCAAGGACGGAGAGGTCGTGGTGGTCAGATTCGCCGAAACCCAGCGGCTCAGGCATTCCGCCGCCGCGACGCCGATCAAGCGGTTTGGCCACTGCCCGAGCTCGTATCGCTGCACGAAGAGGCGCGGGCCGGCATGGCTGACGGTCAGCTATGCGAGCACACGCGGGATCTACGCGTTCCGGTTCATCTCCGGGGTGGATGTCCGTGTGCAGGACGGTGTCAACGCGATCGAGATCGCCGTGATCACGCCGAACGGCCCGACGTCGGTGGCCAACGAGGTATCGCAGATCGAGGCGCTCGCGCGTCATCTGCTTCCGCGGTTTGCCGTGGGTTGAGCCATTACGTTTGTACGTGATAACGTACAAACGTAATGGTGACGGCGAAAAACCACGACGGCTCGGATCGTGAGCCGACCGCATCGGTCGCCGCCATCGGAACGCGCATCCGCGCGCTGCGCGAGGCGATGGACCTGTCGCTGCGCAATCTCGGGGAGCGCAGCGGCGTCAGCGCGCCGATGCTCTCGCAGGTCGAGCGGGGCGACACCTCGCCGACGCTCCAGGTCGCGGGCCGGATCGCGGCGGGGTTGGGACTGCGGCTGTCGCAGCTGCTGCGCCTGGACGAGGACGGCGCGGTCACGGTGGTTCGACGCCATGAGCGCCGCACCGGCCCCGCTGAGGTCGCCGGCCACAGCTACGAGATCCTCACGCCGCCGCTTCCCGGCCAGCGCGCGGAGCTCTCGCTCCACACGCTGGCGCCCGGCGCCCGCACCGGAGGTGGGGGCGATCCGCCGATGCACGAGCCGGGTAGCCGAGAGACGGCGCTGGTGCAGTGCGGACAGGTCGTGCTCGCCTGCGACGGCAACAGCTACCCGCTGCGGGCGGGCGACGTCGTCACCTTCGACGCCGACCTGCCTCACCACTTCGAGAATCCTGGTGGGGAGCCCGCCACCCTGCTGGCCGTGTTGAGCGCCGGGCTGAGGCGAAGCTGAGGAACGATCCGGAAGCGAAACTGAGAGGAGCCGATGGCCCGAAGCCTGTTCGAGAAGATCTGGGAAGACCACGAGGTGGCGCCCTCGCTGATGTACGTCGACCTGCATCTGGTCCATGAGGTGACCAGTCCGCAGGCGTTCGACGGGCTTCGCCTGAACGGCCGTCGGGTGCGCCGACCCGACCGGACCGTCGCGACCGCCGACCACAACGTCCCGACCGACGGGACCATGGCCGTGGCCCGGATCAAGGACGAGTTGTCCCGCATTCAGGTCGAGGCGCTCGAGCGCAACTGCGCGGAGTTCGGCATCCCGATCTACTCGCTCGGTTCGATGCACCAGGGAATCGTGCACGTGATCGGTCCGGAGTTGGGCCTTACCCAGCCGGGGATGACGATCGTGTGCGGCGACTCGCATACCGCGACGCACGGCGCGTTCGGGGCGCTTGCGATCGGGATCGGCACCAGCGAGGTGGAGCACGTGCTCGCCACACAGTGCCTTGTGCAGACCAAGCCGCGGTCGATGCGGATCCACTACGACGGGGGGCTTGGCTTCGGCGTCACGCCCAAGGACCTGATCCTCGCGACGATCGGCGAGATCGGCGTCGACGGAGCGGTCGGGCACGTCGTCGAATACTCCGGCGCCGCGATCGAGTCGATGTCGATGGAGGGACGCATGACCGTCTGCAACATGACGATCGAGGCCGGCGGTCGTGCGGGGATGATCGCCGCTGACGAGACGACCTTTGAGTACGTGATCGGCAGGCCGGGTGCGCCCACGGCGGTGCCGGTCGAGTGGCGGGCGCTGCGCAGCGACCCGCAAGCCTCGTTCGACCGCGAGGTGGTCCTCGATGCGGCCGGCATCAGCCCGATGGTGACGTGGGGCACGACGCCGGGTATGGTCGTGCCGGTCACCGGCGAGGTGCCGGAGCCCAGCTCCGAGCAGGATCTGAGGGCACTCGACTACATGGGACTGGATGCCGGCACGCCGATCGAGCAGATCAAACTCGACCGCGTGTTCATCGGCTCGTGTACCAACTCCCGGATCGGCGACCTGAGGGCCGCCGCCGAGATCATCCGAGGACGGCGGGTGGCCGATGGCGTCTACGCGATGGTCGTCCCCGGGTCGAATGCGGTCAAGGCGCAGGCCGAGGCCGAAGGGCTTGACCGGGTGTTCAGCGAAGCCGGGTTCGACTGGCGCGGAGCCGGGTGCTCGATGTGTCTGGGGATGAACCCGGACGTCGCCGCGGCGGGCGAGCGGGTGGCGTCCACCTCGAACCGGAACTTCGAGGGCCGACAGGGGAGGGGAGCGCGTTCGCACCTGGTGTCCCCGCAGATGGCGGCCGCCGCCGCGCTTGCCGGTCACTTCGTCGACGTCCGTGAATGGGACGGAGCGCAGCGGTGAGGGCAATCGAGACGATCACCGGGCGCGTCAGCGTGCTCCGGCGCGATGACGTCGACACAGACCAGATCATCCCCAAGCAGTTCCTCAAACGAATCGAGCGGACCGGGTTCGGCCGCTTCCTCTTCTACGACTGGGCGAAGGAGCCCGATTGGGAGCTCCCGGCCAACCCGATCCTGGTGGCGGGGCGCAACTTCGGCTGCGGATCCAGCCGCGAGCACGCCCCGTGGGCCCTTGAGGACTACGGCTTCCAGGCGATCATCGCACCCAGCTTCGGCGACATCTTTCGAACGAACTGCACGAAGATCGGGCTGCTGCCCGTCACGCTGGCACGCGCGGACTGCGATGCGATCGCCCGCGCCGGCGAGGCACAGATCGACCTAGCCAGCCAGGAGGTGCGCTGGCCGGGTGGCACGGCGACGTTCGAGATCGATCCCGGCGTCAAGCGGCGGTTGCTGGGCGGGTTCGACGACATCGCGCTGACGCTCGCGCAGGGGACGGAGATCGACGCCTACGAGCGCGACCGCGAGCGCCCGGGACCAGCGACCACCGCGTTGCCGTGAGCGGCGCCGGCAGGACCGGCGTCGATTGGGACGCGGCCACCTACGATCGCATCTCCGAGCCGCAGCTGGCGTGGGCGCGCGAGCAGCTCGAGCGGCTCGTGCTGGGCGGCGACGAGGTGGTGCTCGATGCGGGTTGCGGCTCAGGCCGCGTCACCGCGTTGATCGCGGAGCGCGTCCCGAACGGCGCCGTCTACGGCGTGGACGTCGCGCCGTCGATGGTGCGCCACGCGCGCGAGGCCCTCGGTGAGGGCGCCACGATCCTGTGCCAGGACCTGCTTGAACTCGACCTGCCGGAGCCCGTCGACGCGGTCTTCTCGAACGCCACGTTTCACTGGATCGCCGACCATGCGCGGCTGTTCGAGGTCCTGCGCGCGGCGATGCGCTCGGGCGCGCGGCTCGTCGCTCAATGTGGCGGCGCCGGGAACATCGCCGAATTCCGTGCGCGCGCCGACGCGGTCGCGGGGTCGGCGCAATTCGCGTCCTACTTTCGGGGCTGGCGCGGCCCATGGAATTACGCGAACGCGGAACAGACTGCAGCACGGCTCAGCGATGCCGGCTTCGAGTACGTGAAGACGTGGCTGGCCCCCAAGCCGACGCCGCTCGCCGACCCGCGTGGATTCGTCGAGACGGTCTGCCTGGTGCGGCACCTTGATAGGCTGCCGCCCGAGGTGAGGCGAAGCTTCGTCGACTCCGTTCTGGGGACCTACGGTGATCGGCCCGTCGTACTTCAGTACATGCGGTTGAACATGACGGCCAGCGCTCGATGAGCGCCGTCGACGACGCCGGCGTCGTCGTCCCCAAAGGCCTGAAGAGCGGCGCGATCGGCCTCGTCGAGAGCACCGGCATCGGCGTCGCGTCGACCGCCCCGGCCTACAGCCTCGCGGTGACGCTCGGGTTCGTGGTGGCGATCATCGGCGTGCAGACGCCGCTGCTGGTGGTTCTCGCCTTCGTCCCGATGCTGTTCCTGGCGTGGGCGACGAAGCTGATGAATCGAATCGACCCTGACTGCGGCACCAGCTTCACGTGGGCCGCGCGCGCCCTGGGACCGCGCACCGGCTGGTTTGCGGGCGGCTTCGGGACGATCGCCTCGGACTTCCTGGCGATGGGGAGCTACGCGCAGATCGCGGGTCAGTACATGTTCCTGCTGGTCGGAGCCGACGTGATCGGCCAGAACCCGACGAGCCCCTGGGTGCTGCTCGTCGGGGTGCTCTGGATCGTCGGCCTCACCTACATCTGCTACCGGGGGATCGAGATCTCCGCGCGCCTGCAGATGTGGCTCGTCTCGATCGAGATCGTGATCCTGCTGGTGACCGCCGCCGTCGCCGTGATCCGGCTCGCCAGCGGATCGGCTCCCGCCGGTCACATCCCGCTGTCCTGGAGCTGGCTGAACCCCACCAAGATCGCCTCGTTCAGCGCCTTCATGCAGGGAATGCTGCTGATGGTGTTCATCTACTGGGGGTGGGACACGACGACCTCGATCAACGAGGAGACAGAGGATTCAAGCCGGGTCCCCGGGCTCGCGGGGGTCATCTCGACCTTCCTGCTGCTCGGCACGTACTTCTTCGTGATCGTCGCCATGCAGGCGTACGTGGGGGTCGGAACGTCCGGCTACGGCCTGGGCAACGCGGCCCACGCGGGCGATGTGCTCTCGATCCTCGGCGCCGAGATCTACGGCAACTCGGTGATCGGCACGATCATGAGCCACCTGCTCATCTTCATGGTGCTGACCTCGGCGGCGGCGACGACTCAGACGACGATCCTGCCGAACGCGCGCACGATGCTGTCGATGTCGTTCCACAAAGCGCTGGACGGCCGCTTCGGCCGCACGCACCCGGTCTACATGACGCCGACGGTCGCCACGGTCTCGTTCGGCGTCGCGTCGGTCGTCTATTACGTGGCGCTCAACTTCCTGGCCCACGGCAACGTGATCGCAGACTCGGTCACGGGAACCACGTTCTTCGCGGCGCTGTACCTCGGGATCACCGCGCTCGCATGCGCCTGGCACTACCGCGGCGCGATTCACCGCGGTGTGCGAGCGGCGGTCAGCGAGCTGATCGTTCCGGCGCTCGGCTTCCTGATGATCTACGCGATCCTCGCCTGGAGCTTCAAGATCTATGCCGATCCGTCTCAGAGCTACTTCGAGCTCAATCTGCCCGTGTTCGGCGAGGTCGGAGGTGTGATGCTGACTGTCGTGGTTTCGACACTGGTCGGCCTCGCCTGGATGCTCTTCTCCCAGCGGCAGTTCCCGGCCTTCTTCCGCGGCGAGATGCACGCCCACTCCCTGACCGACGACGACGAGGTCGTCGCCGTGCGGTTCGAGTGAGCGCCGGAGCTCAGAGTCCTCGCCGGTGCGGGCGTCGGTAGGCGTCGTGGCGATGCGGCGCGTCATCGTCCTTCCCGGCGACGGGATCGGCCCCGAGATCGCCGCTCCCGCGCTCGAGTTGCTGGGCGCGGTCGCGCCTGGCGAGTTCGAGTTCGAGCAGCGCCCGTTCGGTGGCGCGTCGATCGACCTTGACGGCGTGGGCCTGACCGATGAGACGCTTGCTGCCTGCCGCGCCGCCGACGCCGTCCTGCTGGCCGCGGTCGGCGGGCCGAAGTGGGACAGCACGGACCCAAGCGCACCACGGCCCGAGCAGGGACTTCTCGATCTTCGCAAGGGACTGGGCCTGTTCGCGAATCTCCGCCCCGTGCGTCCGCAGCCGGCGCTGTATGACTCCAGCCCGCTCAAGCGCGAGCTGATCGACGGCACCGATCTGCTGGTCGTACGCGAGCTCACCGGCGGGATCTACTTCGGCGAGAAGACACGGACCGCCGATCGGGCGTCGGATGTGTGCGTCTACACGCGTGGGGAGATCGAGCGGATCGCGCGGGTCGCGTTCGGCGCCGCGCGGTCGCGCGTGACGAGCGTGGACAAGGCCAACGTGATGGAGACGAGCCGCCTGTGGCGAGAGGTCGTGCGCGAGCTGCACAGCCGCGAGTTCCCCAACATCGAGCTCGAGCATCTGCTTGCGGACAACGCCGCGATGCAGCTGGTCGCCGCCCCCCGCCATTTCGAGGTCATCCTGACCGAGAACCTGTTCGGCGACATCCTCAGCGACGAGGCCGCGATGCTGACCGGCTCGATCGGGATGTTGCCGAGCGCGTCGCTCGGAGAGCCGGGCGCGCCCGGGTTGTTCGAGCCCGTGCACGGTTCGGCGCCGGACATCGCTGGGACCGGCGCCGCGAACCCGCTTGCGATGTTCCTGTCCGCGGCGTTGATGCTGCGCCACGGCTTTGGCAAGGATGCCCAGGCCGCAGCGATAGAATCCGCCGTCGAACGGGCGTTGCTCGAGGGATTGCGCACGCGGGATCTCGGGGGCGCCGACGGGACGCGAGCGGCCACTGCGGCCGTCCTCGAACACCTTTAAGGAGCAAGTCGTGGAACAAGCGGACCTGATCTGGCACAACGGAGAGCTGGTCGCCTGGGAGGACGCGAAGGTCCACGTACTGACGCACGGCCTGCACTACGGAACCGGCGTGTTCGAGGGGGAGCGCGCCTACGACACGCCCCAGGGACCGGCGATCTTCCGCCACCTGGATCACCTACAACGGCTGATTGCCTCCGCCGAGCTCTACTACATGCCGATTCCGTACAGCCTTCAGGAGCTCCGGGCCGCAACGCATGAGCTGATCGCCGCCAACGAGCTGCGCGAGTGCTACATCCGCCCGCTGGCGTTCCGTGGCTACGGCCAGATGGGCCTGTACCCGCTTGACGCACCGGTCGAGGTGACGATCGCCGCGTGGCCGTGGGGCGCGTACCTCGGCGAGGAGAGCAAGCGCAACGGAGTGCGCGCCAAGGTGTCGAGCTGGCGGCGGATCCCGCACGACGCCCTGATCCCGCACGCAAAGGCGTGCGGTCAGTACCTGAACAGCGTGCTGGCGAAGATCGAGGCGAGCAAGGCCGGCTACGAGGAGGCGATCCTGCTGGACTCCCACGGGTACGTGTGCGAGGGCTCGGGCGAGAACATGTTCGTGGTGCGCGACGGCAGGATCATGACGCCGCCGCAGACCGCCTCGATCCTCGACGGGATCTCCCGCAAGTCCGTGATCACGATCGCCAATGACCTCGGCTACGAGGTCGTCGAGCGGGACCTCGCGCGCGCCGAGCTGTATCTCGCCGATGAGGTGTTCATGTCCGGCACGGCGGCCGAGCTCGTCCCGGTCCGCGAGATCGACGACCACGTGATCGGCTCGGGCGCGCCGGGCGCGGTGACGTCCGCCGTGCAGGCGGTTTTCGAGGACGCGCTGCACGGCCGAGACCCCCGTTACGCCTCATGGCTCGACCTGGTGCAGGTACCGGCGAAGACCGCCTAGGTGCCGGCGTTCGCACGATAAGCCGGCGGCGATGAGCTCGATCGAGCTGTATGACACGACCCTGCGCGACGGTATGCAGGGGGAGGGCATGTCCCTGTCCGCCCGGGAGAAGCTCCTTGTCGCCCACCGGCTCGACGAGCTCGGAATCGACATGATCGAAGCGGGCTTCCCGAGCTCGAACCCGAAGGAGCAGGAGCTGTTCGCGCTGCTCGCCGCCGAGCGGTTCAGCGGCGCTCAGATCGTCGGGTTCGGGATGACCCGCCGACGCGGGGTGCGAGCCGAGCGGGACCCGGCGTTGCGCCTGCTCGCGGAGTGCTTCGCCTCCGTCTGCACGCTTGTCGGCAAGACCTGGAACCTGCACCTGGAGAAGGTGGTGAAGGTCGATCGTGAGGAGAACCTCCGGATGATCGCCGACTCGATCACCTTCCTGGTGGCCCAGGGAAAGCGTGTGGTCTACGACGCCGAGCACTTCTTCGACGGTTACAAGGACGATCCGGAGTACGCGATGCGTTGTCTGCGCGCCGCCACGCAGGCGGGCGCGCAGACGGTCACCTGCTGTGACACCAACGGCGGCACGCTGCCCGACCGCGTCTCGGAGACGATGAGCGCGGTGATCTCGGCGCTGGCCGACTCCGGCGTCGCCGTCGGGATCCACTGCCACGACGACGCCGGATGTGGCGTTGCGAACACGCTCGCCGCCGTGCGCTGCGGCGCCACGCACGTGCAGGGGACGATCAACGGCTACGGGGAGCGGTGCGGCAACGCCAACCTCGTGACGGTGATCGCGAACCTCCAGCTGAAGCTCGGTTACGAGTGCCTGACCGCAGATCAGCTCGAGTCGCTGACGCCGACGGCCCATTACATCGACGAGCTGCTGAACTTCAATCCGGACCCCGACCAGCCGTACGTCGGACGCAACGCGTTCGCGCACAAGGGCGGGATGCACATCGCCGGGGTGACCGTCGATCCGTTCACGTTCGAGCACATCGATCCTGAGCTGGTCGGAAACAGCCGGGAGGTGCTGGTCTCGGAGCTGTCGGGCAAGGGCACCGTTCACAGCCTCGCGGCCGAGGCTGGGATCGCGCTCGACGACGCCGCCGCTGCGAGCATGGTCGAGCGGGTCAAGGAGCTGGAGCATCGTGGCTACCAGTTCGAGGCGGCCGACGGCAGCTTCGAGCTGCTGCTGCGCAAGGAGACGGGCGAGTACCAGCCGCTGTTCCGGCTCGAGTCTTGGCGCGCGATCGTCGAGAAGCGGGCCGATGGCCGCGTGGAGACCGAGGCGACGATCAAGATCTGGGTGGACGGCGAGCGGTACGTGCGCACGGCCGAGGGCAACGGCCCGGTGAATGCGCTGGACCGCGCGCTGCGCGACGCCCTGGTCGAGATCCATCCGCATCTCGCCGACATAGACCTGGTCAACTTCAAGGTTCGGATCCTCGACGAGTCGAAGGGGACGGGCGCCGTCACCCGGGTGCTCCTCGACGCGTCCGACGGCGACACGGTTTGGGGATCGATCGGGGTGTCCGAGAACGTGATCGAGGCCTCGTGGGAAGCGCTCGTCGACTCCCTGGAGTTCGGGATGCAGGCCGGGCGGCGCGTGTCGGGCGACACTGCGACCGCCCAGTGAGCGCCGAGCCGCTCGAGCAGCTGCCGCTCGCTTCACCGGTGATCGGCGAGCGCGAGGAGGAGCTGGTGCTGGCGGTGCTCCGCTCGGGGCGGTTGTCGCTCGGGCCGATGCTCACGGCGTTCGAGCACACGTTCGCGGCTCGGCTCGGCGCGGCGAACGCGAGCGCCGTCTCGTCCGGGACGGCGGGTCTGCACCTCGCGCTGCGCGGCGTGGGCGTGGAGGCCGGAAGTGAGGTGGTGACTTCGCCGTTCTCTTTCGTCGCGAGCGCCAACGTCGCCGTGTACGAGCGGGCTCGGCCGGTGTTCGCCGACATCGACCCGGTCACCCTGAACCTCGATCCCGCCGCGGCGGCCGCCGTCGTGACCCCGCGTACGTCAGCGATCCTGCCGGTGCACGTGTTCGGTTACCCGGCTGACATCGCAGCCTTCGAGCAGCTCAGCCTGCCGATCGTCGAGGATGCATGCGAGGCACTTGGGGCCTGCTACGCCGACGGTGGCTCGGTCGGTGGCCGAGGCCATCCGGCCGCGTTCGGCTTCTACGCCAACAAGCAGCTGACGACCGGCGAGGGCGGGATCGTCACCTGTGCCGATCTGCGGCTCAAGCAGCGGATCGACTCCGAGCGCAACCAGGGGCGAGCGCCCGACATGGGCTGGCTTGACCACGACCGCCTCGGCTTCAACTATCGCCTGTCCGAGATCGGATGCGCGCTCGGCCTCGCCCAGTTGGAGCGGCTCGATCAGATGCTCGCCGACCGAGCCGCCGTCGCGGCGCTCTACAGAGCTGCGCTGGCGGATCTCGACGAGCTGACGTTGCCCTGTCCGGACAGCGGTCGGGCGCGACGTGGCTGGTTCGTGTTCGTCGTGCAGCTTCCTCACGGGGTCGGTCGCGACGAGGTGGTGAACGAGCTCGGCCGGCGCGGCGTGCCGAGCAAGCCGTACTTCCCAGCGGTCCATCTGATGAGCTACTACCGCGAAGCGTACGGGCATCGCGAAGGCGAGTTTCCGGTGTGCGAGGACGTCGCCGCCAGATCGATCGCGCTGCCGTTCTTCCCGGGCATGTCCGAGGCTCAGGTCTCGCGAGTCGCGGACGCGCTGGCGGAGGTTCTGTCGAGGAGTCGCGGGAGTCTGCCGCCGCGCCCCGCGGGTCGGGTCTGAACGTGTCCAGGTTCGCGGTGCCGCCGGACGACGCCTTCCGGGCGATCAACGACTCGCTGTCGTTCGATCGCAGGCTTGCCGCGTTCGACGTCAGCCAATCGATTGCCCACGTGTCGATGCTGGCGGCGCAGGGGATCATCGAAGCGCAGGACCGCGAGCAGCTCCACCATGCGCTGGCGCAGGTAGCCGAGGAGCTGAGTGACGGGAGCTTCCCATTTCGTGACGATGACGAGGACATCCACATGGCGATCGAACGGCGAGTCGGCGAGATCGCCGGGCGCGTCGGCGGAAAGCTGCACACGGCGCGGTCCCGCAACGACCAGGTGGCGACCGACGTCGCGATGTTCGTGCGCGCTCACGCCCTGACGGCGGCGTCGGCGACGATCGAGCTGGCCGAGGAGCTGCTCCGCGTGGCGGTCGAGCACCTCGACTGGCCGATGCCGGGCTACACGCACCTCCAACGCGCGCAGCCGGTCTACCTGAGTCACCACCTGCTCGCGTACGTCTGGATGCTTCTCCGAGACGAGCGCCGATTCATCGAGGTGACCGAGGGGACGCGGGCGCTACCGCTCGGGGCCGGCGCCCTGGCGGGGGTCAACTACGAAACCGATCGCTCGATGGTGGCGGCGGAGCTCGGGTTCGGCGGCGTCGCGGAGAACTCGATCGACGCCGTCTCGAACCGTGACTTCGTGCTCGACTACCTGGCAGCGGCGGCCACCTGCGCGACGCATCTGTCGCGGCTGGGCGCTGAGATCGTCATGTGGTCCAGCACCGAGTTCGGCTATTGCGAGCTGTCGGACGCCTGGACCTCCGGTTCCTCGATCATGCCTCACAAGAAGAATCCCGATGCGGCCGAGCTTCTGCGAGCCAAGGCGCCCCGGATCGCCGGTCACCTAGTCGCGATGCACGGCGTCATGCACGGGCTGCCGCTCACCTACAACAAGGACATGCAGGAGGACAAGGAGCACCTGTTCGACGCAGTCGACACGCTCGAGCGCTCGCTGGTTGCGGCGCGCGGGATGGTGTCGTCGCTGACGTTCAACCGGCAGCGGCTCGCCGCGGCCGCCGCCGATGAGTTCCTGGCGGCGACCGACATTGCCGACCTGCTCGTCAAGCACGGGCTCCCATTCCGTGAGGCGCACGGGGTCGTCGCGACGCTCGTTGCCCGTGCGGTCGCCGACGGGCGCACGCTGTCCGAGCTCACGCCGCAGGAGCTGGCTCAGTGTTCGCCGCTGCTCGATGACCAGTTCTATTCGCTGCTGTCCGACCGTGCTTGGCTGGAGTCGAAGAATTCGCGGGGCGGGACGAGCCTCGCGATGGTCCGGCGGCAGATCGAGCGGGCGAAGGCCCAGATACATCGGGCGCTGACCGGGCGGTGAACGCCCCTTTACACCAGCGGCCTTTACACGAGCGGCCTACGACGGCTGGCCGCACGGTGAACGCCTCCTTCTACGAGCGGCCTGTCGTCGAGGTGGCCCGTGACCTGATCGGTTGCGTGGTCTCCAGCTGCGGCTGCAGCGGCGTGATCGTCGAGACCGAGGCCTACCACGACAGCGAGCCCGCCTGCCATGCGTACGCTGGCCTGACCGCCAGGACCGCGACGCTGTTCGGGCCACCCGGCCGCGCCTACGTGTATCGCTCCTACGGCGTGCACGCGCTGTTGAACGCGGTCAGCGAGCGCGAGGGGGTGGGCGCGGCAGTGCTGATCAGAGCGCTCGAGCCGCTCGACGGGATCGAGCTGATGCATGCCAGACGCGGCGTTTCGCGCGAGCGTGACCTGTGCTCAGGGCCTGGGAAGCTCACCCAGGCGCTCGGGATCTGGCTTGACGAGGACGGGGGAGACCTCTCGAGCGGACCGGTCACGATCTCGCACCGGCCCGCAGCGCGCCTCGAGCCGGAGATCGTCCGTTCGCGCCGGATCGGGATCACGAAGGCGGTCGAGCTTGAGTGGCGGTTCTGCATGCACGGCAGCCGTCACCTGTCCTCGTCGGAGCGTCGCTGATCGTCGGGCAGGGCGGCCGCCGCCGAGCCCGGCCCGGTTCTCGGCACCTCAGCCGCCGCCGAGCCCGGCCCCGCCGGTGCCGCTGCCAGACCCACCCGCCGGCGTGGTCGTGCTCGGCGGTGGCGCCGGGGTGGTGTTCGACCCCCCGGGCGTGGTCGCCGCCGGAGACGGGATCGTGGTCTGCCCAGCCGGCGCGGTGTTCGTACGCGGATTGGTAGCTGTGCCGGCCGGCGCCGTCTGCGTCGTGAGCGCGGGTTGGCTCGAAGCCGCCCCACTGACTCCAGTGGCCGGCGCCACCGGCAGCGTTGTGGTCGAGACGCCCTGGCCGGCGTGATGGGGGCCGTATTGGAGCTGCTCCTGCGCGAGGATCTGGAGAGCCTGCACCATGAAGTGGTTCCAGATCAGCGCCGGATAGGTGCCGCCCTCGACCGGCTGACCGTTGTACGCGGTCGTCATTGGGATCGCGCCGCTCGGATAGCCGACCCATACGGCGGTCGTCAGCTGCGGCGTCCAACCGACGAACCAGGCGTCGGCATAGTCGGTTGTCGTGCCGGTCTTGCCGGCGACGGTCACGCCCGGGATCGCCGCCAGCGCTCCGGTTCCGCCGGGAGCGACCACCCCCTCGAGCAGCATGCGCACCTCGGCGGCAACGGGCGCCGGCAGTACCCGTGTGTAACTCGGCCTGTCCCTGGCGTCGCGCAGCGGGCAGACAGGACACTTGATCTCGGCGATCCCGGTCGGTCCCGGGTTATTGATGCCCGCGCCCATGTCCCCGAGCAGTGGGTTGTAGACCTTCAGACCGCCGGTGGCGAGCGTCTCGTAGGCGTGGGCCATGTCCAGCGGGGAAACCCCGATCTTCAACCCGCCGAGGATCATCGCGTAGTTGTCGGACACCGGGGAGCGGATGCCCATCGCCCTCGCCAGCCGGCTGACCCGCTTCGTGCCGACGTGAATCCCGACCTGCGCATAGACGCTGTTGTCCGAGATCGCCGTGGCCGCCGCCAGCGAGATCGGCCCGGAGTACGTGTTCCCGAAGTTGTGGACGATGAAGTGCTCCTTGCCGGCGGAGTGGGGGACGATGAAGTTCTGCGGAGCCGAGTCGATCAGCGAGTACGGGCCGTACTCACCGGTGCGCAGCGCCTCGGCGAGCGTGAACGGCTTGAACGAGGACCCCGGCTGGCGGTGGCCGAGCGTCGCCAGGTTGAACGGCGAGGCCGCGTAGTCGCCGTTGCCGCTGACCATCGCTCGCACCTCGCCGGTGTGGTTGTCGATTGTGACCAGCGAGGCTGTCGGGCCGCCTGAGCCGGGCGGGAACTCCGAGTCGATCGTCTGCTGGGCGGCCTGCTGAAGCTGGAGGTCGATCGTCGTACGGATCCGCAGGCCGCCGTAGTACGCCTTGTAGGGCGCGATCTTCGACGGTATCCCCTCGTGTTCGAGTGCCGCGATGATCTGCGGTTGCAGCCAGCTGGTGAAGTACGGCGCCGCTGGTGGCTCCTGCGGCTGCTGGATCTGGTTCTCGGTCGGAAGCGGCTTGGCGATCCCGATCTCGTATTGCGCGCGCGAGATGTAGCGCTGCTGGAGCATGTCCAGGAGCACGAAGTTGCGCCGCGCCATCGAGTCGTGAGGGTTGGCGATCGGGTCGAACGCCGCCGGGTTGGCGACCATCCCGGCGAGCAGCGCCGCCTCCCAGTAGGTCAGCTTCTGCGCGCACTCGGGTCGGTGTGGTTCGGCCGCGCTCGGGTCGCCGCAAGCCCCCGGCAGCTGGTTTGGCCCGTTGTTCGCCTGATATCCGTGGACCGAACCGAAGTACACCCTGGCGGCGGATTCGATCCCGTACGCCCCTTCGCCGAAGTAGATCGTGTTCAGGTACTGGGTGAGGATCTTCCACCGCGGCCAGCGGTGCACGAGCTGGAACGCGAGCGCCGCCTCGCGCAGCTTCTCGAAGATTGTCCGGTTGCTCTGTTCGGCCAGAACGTTCTTGACGAACTGCTCGGCGATCGTGGAGGCGCCCTGGTGTGGGCCGCCCGTGATATCGGACACGAACGCTCGGGCAATGCCTCGCAGGTCGATGCCCGGGTCGGTCCAGAATCGCTTGTCCTCCACCGCGACGATCGCGTGAACCATCGCCGGCGAGATCTGCTGCCAGCTGTCGATCACGTTGTAGTTGGGCGGCTCGAGCATTCCGATCGGGCGCCAGTGGTCGTCATACAGGTAGGAGTTGTGGGTGAGCGCGAACTGGGCACGGTTCTCAAGGGCCGGGAGGTCCGCGGTGACCGACATCGCCATCCCGAACACGGTCGACGCGAGCGCCAGTAGGACGAACCCGACGATCGTCAGCAGCAGGCGGAGCTTGCGCAGCCGCGGCTTGCGACGGCGCCCGGGTCCGTCCGGCGGTGGCGGGGTCAGCGGTGGCTGCGCCGGCGGCGCTGGAGGCCCAGCCGGGCCGATGGGCGGGGCTGGCGGTGCGGAGCCGACGCCAACTGCCGCGCGGCTCAGGCGGTGTGCGCGAGTTTCATCGTCGCCGTCCGACGGCTCGGTGCGCGCCCGTGTGCCAGCCTCGTCGGCCGGGATCAGCGTGTGGTCTTCGACGCTCATGCAATCGGTGTGGGGCCCTGAGCCTCGACGATTACGGGCCGACGGCTGTGCCCTGTGATGAGGTGGCCCGGCTGGGGTTCGTGGGCCGCTCCTGCCCGAAGGCGGGAGTCTAGCATTGCCGAGATGGCGCCCGGACCCTTTCAGAACCGTTCCGCAGGGTGGCCAGCCTCCGGCCCAAACCCCACGCGGACGCCTCAGTCCCGAGCGCTGACGCGCGGCCGGGAAGCGACCCCGTGGCAATGAACCCGTCAGAGGCGGCCGCCTGGCTCGCGCGAGACACGGTCGACTCGCTCCCCGAGGGTGGCCTCGAGACAAAGCTCGCGGCCGGTCGGCCGCTACGGGTGAAGCTGGGGATCGATCCCACCGCGCCGGACATCCATCTCGGGTTCACGGTCGTGCTCCGGAAGCTGCGCGAGTTCCAGGAGCTGGGGCACACGGTCGTTTTGATCATCGGCGACTACACGGCTCGAGTCGGTGACCCGAGCGGTCGCGCGACCACGCGGCCGGTGCTGTCTGGCGAGGAGATCGACGCCAATGCCGAAACGTTCCGCAGCCAGGCGATGAAGGTCCTGCTGCCGGACGGACTCGAGGTGGTACGCAACGGCGAGTGGCTCGACATGAGCATGGCGGAGCTGTTCAGACTGCTGTCGACGACAACGGTGGCACAGGTGCTCGAACGCGACGACTTCGCCAAGCGCTACGCATCCGGCGCCTCCATCTCGATGCTCGAGCTGCTCTACCCCTTGCTCCAGGGCTTCGACTCGGTCGCCGTCACGGCCGACGTCGAGCTCGGCGGCACCGACCAGAAGTTCAACCTCCTGCTGGCGCGGGACATCCAGCGCCACTACGGCCAGGCGGGACAGGTGATCATGACAATGCCGCTGCTCACGGGCACAGACGGCATACGCAAGATGTCCAAGTCCTACGCCAACTACATCGGGGTCGCAGAGCCCGCCGCACAGATCTACGGCAAGACGGTCAGCATTCCGGACAAGTCGCTCGAGCCCTGGTACTCGCTTCTGCTGGGCGGCGGTGTGCCGGACAGCCTCGACCCGTGGGAGGCGAAGCGGATGCTCGCGCGGACGCTCGTCGAACGTTTCCACGGCTCTGCGCAGGCGAGCGCCGCCGAGGAGGCATTCGATCGCGTGCACCGCCGTCGCGAGCTGCCCGACGAGGTGCCCGTGCTGCGGTTGAGCTCGCTGGAGCGTGCGCGCGGGGACGGCGCGGGCGGATCGGACGGGAGCGGCATGGTCCACCTGCCCGCCGTCCTTGCGCAAGCGTTCGGCGTGTCGAGCTCGGAGGCCCGCAGGAGCATCGCACAGGGCGGTGTACGCCTCGACGGCAAGCCGATCGCCGCCGATGTCCTTGATCTTCCAGCTGAGCAGATCCGCGGCCGGGTACTGCAGATGGGCAAGCGGCGGTTCGTGCGTGTCGAGCTCGATTGACGGATCCCTACCGGCTGCGCGGTCGCGCGGCGGCGAGGTGGCGACGGGCTGAGATGCCAGTGCACGGAGGCATGCTGCGGATCCAGACAGCCGGTCACGGCGCGGTCGTCGATCTGACCGAAGGCGTCGCTCGCGTCGTGTCGACCGCCGGCGTCGAGCGAGGCCTCGTGAACGTGTTCGCTCGCGGTTCCACAGCCGCGGTCACGACGATGGAATATGAGCCCGGGGCGGTTCAGGATCTGACCGAGCTGCTCGGGCGCCTCGTACCGTCAGGCGCCGACTACCACCACAACCGGCTCAACCACGACAGCAACGCGCACGCCCACCTCTGTGCGGCCGTGATCGGGCCGTCCGAGACGATTCCGATCGTGGACGGGCGCCTCCAGCTCGGGACCTGGCAGCAGATCGTGCTGGTCGACTTCGACGACCGCGCGAGGACACGCACCGTGTCTGTCCAGATCGTCTCCTGAGGGGTCGTCGCTGCGTGCGCCGGCGCCGCGGGCTGTTTGGAGCGCTCGCCATCCACGTGCTATATTCATCGGTCCTGCCCTGAGGCCCGATCGTGGCCTCGGGCGTACCCCTGAGAAGGACAACCCTTC
>Ga0075021_10000637_pt1 | contig 18212 bp, 16 predicted proteins | sample ColStrG_CSR_2012_FD_72749 | JGI IMG/M metagenome (GOLD analysis project Ga0075021, IMG submission 72749) | Freshwater sediment microbial communities in response to fracking from Pennsylvania, USA - Cold Stream Run_MetaG_CSR_2012 | ecosystem: Environmental > Aquatic > Freshwater > Creek >...
GGCGACCAGGCCATGTCGATGTCGCCGGCCACAACCGCGCGTGCGGCCGCGGTGCCGTTGTCAAACGGGCGGATTTCGACATCCACACCATGCTTTTTGAAGAACCCTTGTTTTTGCGCGACGAAAGCGATGGTCACCGAATAAATCGGCGGAATGCCGGGAATCGCGACAACGATCTTTTTGCCTTGCGCTACGGCTGGACTGATGCCCGCCAGTGACGCCGCCAGCAGCAGGCCGCCGGCCATCAATGCGATGGTCTTTCGGATCATGGAATCCTCCCTTTAGGCTTCACAATTTTCTTATTCAGCGTTCGAGATGGAATTCGGCTTCGCGAGCTTCCCTCATCAGCGTGCCCCACACCCGCTCGCGCAGTTCGGCGAAGCGCGGCTCGCGCAGCGTCTGCCGCGTGCGTGGGTTTGGCAGATCGATGGTGATGGTCTCATGAATGCTGGAGGGCCGCCCCTTCAGCACGATCACACGATGTCCGAGCAGCACCGCCTCCTCGATCGAGTGAGTGACGAAGACCATGGCGGTCGGTCGTTGTTCCCAGATGCGCAACAATTCGAATTGCAAGATTTCGCGCGTCTGCGCGTCGACCGCTGCAAACGGCTCGTCCATCAGCAATACATTCGGCTCGACGGCGAGGGCACGAGCGAGGCCACAGCGTTGCTGCATGCCACCGGACATTTGATAGGGATATGCATTTTCGAAACCGGTGAGACCCACCAGCTTGATGAATTCCGGCACCTTACGCTCAATTTCCGCTTTCGGTGTGCCGGCCATACGCAAGCCATACGCCACGTTTTCAAACACGGTCTTCCACGGAAACAGTCCGAAGTGCTGAAACACCATGGCGACGCCGGCGATCGGTTCGGTAACGCGCTCGGCGCCCACCCAGATCTCACCGGAATCGTGCGGCAACAGGCCGTCGATGCAGCGTAACAATGTCGTCTTGCCGCAGCCGGAGGGCCCTACGATTGCAACAATCTCGCGCGCGCCCACATCGAAGTCGATGTTTCGGAATACTTCGAGCGAGCCGTAATGCTTGCCCAAACCCCGCACGCGAATGCGTGGTTCGTCTTTGGCGCCCTGCGAACCAGGTGCCGGACGGTTGAGAGATGCCGCCATTGTCTGACTTGTCACTCGGCGGCCTGGTTTGAGGGTTTGGCGTTGATCTTGGCCCAGTATTCTTCGGCTTCTTTTGAACGCTGAAGTGCCTCCAAGGTCTCAAAGCCGGGCGCCATCGACGCGTCGGTGCCGGCAAGAATCTGGTGATGTTCAATGTTGAGCGTGCGCAGCCAGCGCTGCTGGCCCATTGTGATGGCAACGAAATAACCGATCTCGACCAGTTCCGGCTCGCTGAAGTGCTTGTGCAGCCGACCCCACAATTCATCCGTTGCGGGCAGGTCCCACGTGATTGCTTCTGCGTAAGCCAACGCCGCCTTTTGCCTGTCATCGTAGCGCGTCGAACCCTCGAAATTGATCAGGTCCGAATAGTCATCTTCCTTGAGACCGGATTTGGCCGCCTTGATCGAACGCTGGTTGCCGCAGAATTCACACAGCACCGAACGCGATACATAGATGCGGCAGAGCTCCTTGATCTTGTGATCTGCAACCCCGTTCTTGAACACGTCGCGCCAGGTGTTGGCGAACGACCAAAAAGTCGCGGGCACATGGGCCCGAATGGCCTGGCTTTCCGGCCGCGGTGTTCCTTCCCGCGCGCATCGTTCGAATTCGGCGATCATCGCAGGATCCTTAATCGTCGAAGGATCGACATAACTAATGCGGGGTTTCGACATCTGTAGTTTCTCCCGGAAAAATGTCACAGCGCTCCGGCTTAGGATGCGATGTCCTTTGTCTGACGACGGGTAGAGCATGTTGCCGCAACGCCGATGCTCGAGCAACGTCGCCTGCTGTCGTTCGGTAACCGTGTCTTAGGCTTGACGAAATTCCAACTGTGGTTGGGTGGGTCAAATAGCCCCATGATTGCAGGCCTTTTTGAGTACACACGTCATCGTCACGCTGAATCATTTCTTACCGGACGCGCAAGTATACAAACCAGTATTCTTAATTTCGTGCAAGGTTACTCTAAAGTTTATAGGGCCTCAGCTACCAGTTTTAAACGCTACGAATTCATGCGCCCTTCAGCATAGGCGCAATTGCGACAGTGATATTAGTGATTCAATACTGCCTCGCCTCTAGTGTTTGCACGAATAGATCGCGCAGTTCGTGTCAAATGGGGCTTGTTGCCGTGCGTGCCAGTACCATCGTCATGATCGGGTTCGCCGTTATTTTCGGCTTGCTCGCCGTTTTCATCGCGCAGGTCTGGCTCAACAACCAGGCCAGCATGCGGGCGAAGAATTTCGAGACGAAGCCGACGCAGGTCGCGTCGCAAACGGTCGTTGTTGCTAAACAAGCGCTGCGCTTCGGCACCGAGCTCAGCGCCTCGATGCTTCAGGAAGTGCCCTGGCCCTCCGACGCGCTGCCGGGCGGCGCCTTCGCCAAAATCAGCGACATCATGTCGGGCGGCCGCCGCGTTGTGCTGGCGGCGATAGAAGCGAACGAACCGGTACTCGCGCTCAAGATCACCGGGCCTGGCCAGCGCGCGACACTGTCGTCGCTGGTTAAGCCGGGAATGAAAGCAGTGACGATCCGGGTCAACGATGTGGAAGGCGTCGGCGGCTTCGTACTGCCAGGCGACCACGTTGATATCGTGCTCACGCGTCAGATCGAAAAAGGCTCGGCTACGACGCAAGTCGTCTTGCAGAACACTCGCGTGCTTGCGGTCGACCAGACCGCTGATGACCGCGCCGCCAAAGCCACTGTGGCGAAGTCGGTCACGCTCGAAGTCGACACCGTGGACGCACAGAAATTATGGCTTGCGTCGTCAGTCGGCAGCCTCTCGCTGCTGCTGCGTAAGGCCGGCGAGACTGCCGAAGTGCGGACGCGCAAAGTCACGCTCAACGATTTGGGGACCAATGAACCCGTCGACAAAGGTGCGACGGTGACGGTGGTCGTGACGCGCGCGTCTGCAAAACAGGAATACACCGTTCCAGCTGAGGGCAGTAATGGGGCCTCGGCTGCGGCGGAGCGGAGGCAAGTGGCCTGGTAGCTCCGGGCTTGGGATCACTTTAGGGGTGGGGTGTGTGTGTCGTGAACAAACACAATGAAATTAGCGTCGGCTTTCGCTGGCGGTCTGCGGACAGGACCACGAAACGTGGCAACTGGCTACGCGATCTTGCGATCGCGCTGGCCATTGCCATGGCGGCATCGATCTTGGGCATGATCGGCGAGGCGCACGCCCAGCGATCGATCCAGATCACCGGCAATAATCGCACCGTCATGGTGACAGTGCCGATTGGCAAATCGGAAGATGTGCGCACCGACACCAGCTTCGTCGACGTGGTCGTTGGCGATCCGGAAGTCGCTGACGTCAACCCTCTTACCGATCACGCGCTATCGCTTCTTGGGAAAAAGATCGGAACCACCCGCGTGTCGGTCTATGCCGAAGGCAAGAAGCTTGTCGGTATTTTCGACGTCGAGGTGTCATACGACATCACCCGCCTCACCAACGAACTGCGCCGGCGCTTTCCCGGCTCCCAGCTCAAGGCTTCCACCGTCAACGGCCGCATCATGCTGTCGGGTGAAGTAATAGACGCCGCTTCTCTCGACAAAGCGGTGACGATCGCACGCCAGTTCGGACCCGAGATCATCAATACCGTGTCGGTGATGTCACCGCAGCAGGTCATGCTGGAAGTGCGTTTCATCGAAATTTCACGAACTGCAAGTCGAGAGCTCGGCTTCCAGTGGAATCGCTTCGGCGGCCACAGCACGACCAATATTGGTACGCTCCAGCCAGCCCAGAACCTGCCGGTCAATGTGCCGGCGAGCGGTGGCAGTATCCCGGTCGGCGAAGTGGCCGCTGGCGTGCTGTCAGGCACGTCACCCTTCGGCTTCATGATCGCCCGCATCTTGGGCAACGGCGTCACGACAGACGTACTGATTAACGCGCTTGAGCAGAAGGGCCTTGCCCGTAGCCTGGCTGAACCGAACCTCGTCGCACTGTCCGGCGATACCGCCAGCTTCCTGGCCGGTGGCGAATACCCGATCCCGGTGTCCGGATCGTTTGGTCAGATCACTGTCGACTACAAAAAGTACGGCGTCGGCCTCGCCTTCTCGCCAACGGTGCTCGGCGGCAGTCTGATCAATCTGAAGATCGAACCTGAGGTGAGCCAGATCGACACGACCCATACGATCGCGGTCAGCAACGGCGTTTCGGTGCCGGCGCTGATCGTGCGTCGCGCTTCGACCACTGTCGAATTGCGCGACGGCCAAAGCTTCGTGATTGGCGGCCTGCTGCAAACCGACAACAAGAACGCGATCGATCAGCTTCCTTGGCTTGGCAGCGTGCCGGTTCTGGGCGCGCTGTTCTCAAGCAAATCCTATCAGAAGAACGAAACAGACCTCGCCATCATTGTTACGCCGCATCTCGTGCGTCCGGCGCGGCCGGGCGATGAGGTCCGAGCGCCGACGGACGACACGTTGCCGCCGAATGACGTCGATTTCTTCCTGCTCGGAAAGACCGAAGTCACACGGCAAGAAGCCCGCCAGCTTACGCCTGCCACAGCTCGTTTCGCTGTTGCCGGCGACCGACCACTGACCGGACACATGCTCGATTTGCCGAAGGGGGATTCCAATGCGGCCATTCAGTAACGCGCTACGGAGCCTTACCCTTGGTGCTCTTCTCGCCGTACTTGGCGGTTGCTCGGGCTACTACCTCGATCGGCGTGACACCATAGCGCTGTCGGGGGGCAACGCGGTCGCAACAAACATGGTGACACAGATGGTCGATCCTTGGCCACGTGAGAGCGCCAACCACAACATTGCCTTCAACGGCCCGAGGATGGAAGGCGCGATGGAGCGCTATCGCACCAACCGGGTGACGGCGCCACGCGGCATCGGCACTTCGGGCGCGTATCAGGACGCGGGTGCGAACTCGCAGAACAACGGCGCGCCAGTCGGACCTCCCGTCGCTACCCCGCCGGCGGCTCCCGTAAAATAAGTGGAAATTCGATTGCACCATGCGCATTGGACGCACCCCTGAGACGAATCGGACTCGCGTGGTGGTTCTTACCGCCGACGCTGAATTCTCGAATTTGGTACATGCGACCTTTAGCGCGTCGTCTGCGATAGAACTCGCCTTGGTTTCAGGGCGCCTTGCTGAGCAAGGCGACGCGCTCGATGTCGCGGACGCCACCGTTGTGGTGGTTGATATCGATGCCGGCCGCGCCGACGAGATGACGGCGCTTGCGCGGCTGATGGCGCGCGTTGGCACCTGGCCGCCTGTTGTAGCGGTCACGCAGACATTTGATGAAAATGTCGCGCGCACGTTGTTGCAGATGCGGACCGCAGATTTTCTGGTGAAGCCGGTCGAGCCGATCGATCTGGTGCGCGCCTGCGCTCGCGTTGCCAAAGGGCCCGGCGGGGGCGTCGAGCCAACTGATGCAAAGATTTGCACCTTTCTGCCCGCGGTCGGCGGTGCCGGTGTCACAACGCTGGCCGTCCAGAGTGCCATGATTCTGCTCAACAGCGGCAGCCTCCGCACGAAACCTTCAACTTGCCTGGTGGATCTCGATTTCCAACATGGCTCGGTCGCCGACTATCTCGATCTCGAGCCCCGTCTCAATCTCGCTGAGATCGAACCGCGGCCGGACCGTTTGGACCGCCAATTGCTGGAAGTCATGCTCTCGTATCACGCCTCGGGCCTTGCCGTCGTCGCGGCACCCAATCGGCCGGCTGAGATGCGCTCGTTCGATCCGGATGTGGTGACGCGCCTGCTCGATCTCGTATCCAGCAACTTTGAATATGTCGTATTCGATATGCCGCGCACCTGGTTCTCATGGACCGATAGTGTGCTGCTAGGATCGAACAAACTATTCATCGTCAGCGAAACCACCGTGCCGGGCCTTCGCCACGCCAAGCAGTTGGTGGCGGCAATCAAGGAGCGACTGGGTGACGGACCAAATCCGCGGGTGATCGTCAACCGTTTCACTCAGCGCATGTTTGATTCCGGTCTACGCCGCGGCGACCTTGCGCATACATTGGGCGACGCCTTCCTAAGCGCGATTCCCAACGATTACGCGCTTGTTCGCGAGGCGATCGACCGCGGCGTCCCGCTGGACGAGGTCAAGCCTGGCAACAAGATCACCGCCGAACTCAAAAAATTGGTGCTTGATCCAACCGTGTCCAAGGCAGCGGCCGATGGTCAGGCCATGCCGCTGATGAAGAAACTCAAGCTCTCCGTGGGTGGCTAAGATGGTCGGCCGTTTCACAGCCCGGCGTGCTGCAGCGCCAGATTTGCCGGTGGAGGAGCCGTCCCCGTCCGCCCTCGAAGGCGTGTCCTGGACCGTGGCCCCCGGGGCATCGGCGACGGACCCAATGCAGCCAACGCAACCGACCGAAAGTCCTTTGCTCAGCGACAGGCTGCTCGATGCAAAAGTGCGGCTGCACCGTCGGCTGATTGAGGAGATCAATCTTTCGACCCTGGATAAGGTGCCAGAAGAAGAAATCCGCCGTCACGTCCAACAGCTGGTTACACAATATGTGCTGGTTGAGCGTCTCGCGCTGAATACCCAGGAACTTAACGATTTTGTTTCCGAAATTCTCGACGAGATGACGGGCCTGGGCCCGCTCGAACCGCTGCTCAAGGACCCGAGCATCAACGATATCCTGATCAATGGTCATGAATGCGTCTATGTGGAACGTGCCGGTGTGCTTGAGCCACTGTCGGTGCGTTTCAAGGACGAGCAGCATCTTTTGCGCATAATCAATAAAATTGTTTCGGCAGTCGGTCGCCGTGTCGATGAATCACATCCGCTCTGCGATGCGCGACTCCAAGACGGCTCACGTGTCAACGTGGCGGTGCGGCCGATCGGCGTTGATGGCCCGCTGGTCTCGATCCGAAAGTTTTCGAAGAAGCCTTTCAATCTCACGAAGCTGATCGATGTCGGCGCGCTGCGTCCGCCAATGGCTGAATTGTTGGCGGCGGCGGTTAAATCGCGCATTACAACGATCATTTCCGGGGGTACCGGCTCCGGCAAGACGACCATGCTCAACGCGCTGTCGGCGTTCATCTCCGAAAAGGAACGCCTCCTCACAATTGAAGACGCCGCCGAACTGCAACTGCAACAGCCGCATGTCGGCCGCATGGAGACGCGCCCTCCGAACATTGAGGGCAAAGGTGAAATTCGCCAGCGTGAATTGGTGAAGAACGCCCTGCGTATGCGGCCCGACCGCATCATCCTTGGTGAGTGCCGCGGCGAAGAAGCCTTCGATATGTTGCAGGCGATGAACACAGGCCACGAAGGTTCGATGGCGACAATCCACGCCAATACGCCGCGCGATGCGATCTCACGTCTCGAGCAAATGATCGGCATGGCCGGGTTGCCAATGACTGTAGCTTCCATTCGCAGCCAGATTGCCAACGCCATTCAGCTCATTGTGCAGCTTCAGCGTCAGTCCGACGGCCGGCGCAAAGTCACTTCGATTGCCGAAGTTACCGGTCTTGAAGGCGACATCATCCAGATGCAGGAAATCTTCAAGTACGTACGTACAGGCACTGGGCCCGACGGGACCGTGCAAGGCCATTTCCAGGCCACCGGCGTGCGGCCCCGCTTCCTGGGCCATCTTGCTCACCAGGGTATCAAAATTCCCGGCACCTATTTCGATCCCTCGCAGCCGCTCTGAACGGCCATGTTCGATTTCAATTCAATTTACCTGTTCTATCTGCTGGTAGGCTTATCCGCGGCGATGTTTGCGGAAGGCATCTACCTGCTCGTTTACAGCAACGCTTCCTATCGCAAGAACATCAACCGCCGGCTCAAGGTGATGTCGGACAAAACCGACCGGGAAAGCGTTCTCGTGCAATTGCGGCGCGAACGCGGTTTGACCAGCGCTGGCGACTATCGATTACCAATCGTCAGCCTCAACCAGCTGCTATTGCAATCCGGTCTTACCATCGGCTTCGGCCGGCTGATTATCGTCATCGTGGCGGGAGCGGTTGCAGCATTCGTGGCAATGCTGACCTTTGAGGGCAGTGCCTTTCACGCTTTTCTTGCTGCGCTGTTTTGCGGGATCGCATTGCCACCGCTCGTACTGAAATTCATGCGCTCGCGCCGGCAGAAAAAATTCAGCGCGCAGTTCCCCGATGGCATCGACATTATCGTCCGGTCGTTGCGTGCCGGACATCCGGTGCCCATCGCTATTTCTATGGTTGCGAAGGAGATGCGGGATCCGATCGGCACCGAATTCGGTATTGTCTCTGACGAGCTCACATACGGCTCAGACCTTGAAACCGCAATGCGCAATCTCTTTTTCCGCATTGGCACCGACGATTTGCCTCTGTTCGTTACCGCAGTCGCAATTCAGCGGTCGACCGGCGGCAACCTTGGCGAGATTCTCGAAAATCTTTCGTCGGTAATCCGGCAACGATTCAAGATGCGCCGCAAGATTCGTGCGCTGGCAGCCGAGGGCCGCGCATCCGCGTTGATCTTGTCTTCACTACCGATCGGCATGTTCGCAGTCATCCAATTTCTGGTGCCGAGTTTTTACGCCAGTGTTTGGGACCAGGATTTGACGAAAATTGCTCTTTCATTGGCAGGGTGCTGGATGGGTGTCGGTAACTTCATCATGTACCGCATGGTCAATTTCAGGATTTGACCGATGGACATGATCCTCGCCGTATTCGGGAATATGCTTAGAGACAGCAACACCATGTTCATGGCGCTGCTGATATTTCTCGCGGCCGGGACGCTGGCATTTTCGCTCATGGCGGCGGTGCGTGTGCGCGGCGCGGTCAAGAAGCGCACCGCGCGCATCATGAATGACGAAGAGCGAGCAAATCACGGGCGCTCCCTCCAGTATTCCAGCGCGAGGGCGCTCAGTAAACTCATCGACTACACGACCAAGCACTACTCAGACTCCAACGAAGAGAACATGAAGGTGCTGCGCCGGCGATTGGTACAGGCCGGCATCTACGATCCGCGCGGCGTGGCCTTCTTCTTTATTGGACGGACGGCTCTGGCGATCGGTTTGGCTGCTGCCGTATTTGTATTATTGCCGTTCATAAGGCCGAACAGCAGCGGTTCAATGTTCTGGTTGATGGTGGTTGCGGGCGGGCTCGCCGGCTACGTCGGACCGAGCATGTATATCGACAGGCGAATTTCTGCACGTACGCTCCAGCACCGCTCCGGTTTCCCGGATTTCATGGACTTGCTTGTCGTATGTGCCGATTCAGGATTGTCGATGGAGGCCTCACTCGAGCGTGTTGGGCGAGAGCTGGGTCAAGGATACCCTTCACTCAGTGCCAACATCCATTTGACCAATCTTGAGATCCGCGCAGGCCGTGCGCTCAAGGACGCCCTTGAGCATTTCGCCGAACGTCTGGCGCTGGAAGAGGCACGGGCATTTGCGACCCTGATAAACCAGTCGATCGATCTCGGGTCGAGCATTACCGACGCAATGCGCGTGTACAGCGATGATATGCGCCATAAGCGGCTCTCGCGCGCCGAGGAAAAAGCTTACGCTTTGCCTGCCAAGCTGGCGGTGCCGATGATGGTGTGCATCTTCCCGGTGCTGTTCGTAGTCATCCTGCTACCGGTTGTCGTACGCCTGCATGTGGGCGGCTATTTTTGAGGACAGCGACGCTTCTGGCGCTTTTTTGGGCTCCAGCACTCCGTGTTGGCCCACCGAAATACCAGGGTGAAGATTTTCTTAACCATCCTCCCCTAGCTTGACGGCGTCCCGTTACCGGGCGACTCCGCAAGGCGTTGGCATGCTTAATGGAATTGCCCGAGGATTGATTGTCGCCGCTGCCGGCCTTTGGCTGATGGGGTGCACAACTTCCAATAGTGTCTCCGACCTGTTTGCATCAAAAACGCCATCCGACGATGCGTCGTCCCCGCAGTCGGCTCTCGCCGCGTCCGAGCCGCAGCAATCCGGCGACGAAACCACCGGTACGGTCGCGCAACCGCTAGGTGTGAGGACGGCAACGGAGCCGGGCTTGCTCGGCAGCGATCCGAATGACGAGTTGAGTCTCGGCAAGAAGCATTATCGTGCCAACGATTTCGGTCTTGCCGAAAAACATTTCCGGCGCGCCGTCGAGACACATCCACGCGACGCCGAGGCGTGGCTCGGTCTTGCAGCATCCTATGATCGTTTGCGCCGTTTCGATCTTGCCGACCGCGCCTATTCTCAAGCTGTCGGCATCCTCGGGCCGACGGTCGAGATCCTCAACAATCAGGGATACTCGTACATGTTGCGCGGCGACTATAAGCGCGCGCATGCAACTCTGATGGCAGCCCAGCGCAAAGCTCCCGGTAACAAATACGTCCAGAACAACCTGCGTCTTCTGGAAGAAAGCTACCGTAAGGGCAAGGCCATCCAATAGGCCCAGCAGGATCTTAGCGCATTCGACTCTATTCGCCTCGCTAATTGGTGATGGCAGAAATTGTTGGATGTGCGAATATTATCAAACAAGTGGGGTTGATCGGGAGTAGGGCGGCTGCCCCGCCGGCTAACGAGTCGGGCGACAAATCGCTATCGGCCATCGATTTCCCGCGATAAGGGAAACGGTGGATAAACAGGGAGGGACCGGTGATGTCGGTAAGAAAAAGCAAATTTGGAATGTCACGCCGCACACTGCTGAAAGCGGGCGCGGCGATAAGCATGCTCCCCGCACCGCGGGTGTTCGCGCAATCCTCGGAGCCGCTCAAAGTCGGCTTCCTCACTGTCCTCACCGGCCCGCTCGCCGCCGGCGGCAAACAGCAGGAAGAGGGGGCCGCGCTGTTTCTCAAGGAGCGCAACGGCATGATCGGCGGCCGCAAGGTCGAGCTGATTACCCAGGATACGGCCGGCAATCCGGCGCTTGCCAAGACGAAGCTCCAAGAGCTGGTCGAACGCCACAAAGTAGCGGTGTCGATCGGCCCGCTGGCGACCAATGAAGCCATAGCGATGGACGGCTATGTTCGCGACACCAAAGTGCCGCTGATCACCACGACGTCGGCCGCCACCGTCGATCTCAAAAGCCACGCAGTGAACCCATGGGTGCTGCATGCTTTCGGCACGGCGCCTCAGGTCACCTATCCGCTGGGCGACTACGCGGCCAAGCAACTTGGCTTCAAGAAGATTACGATCGTCGCCGAAGATTTCACTTATGGCCACGAAGGCGCCGGCGGCTTCCAACTCGGCTTCGAGGGTGCTGGCGGGAAGATCGTGCAGAAGCTGTGGCCGCCGCTCAACGCGCCGGAATACGGGCCGTACCTGGCGCAGATCAAGAGCGACGTTCAAGCAATCTACATGGGCTTTGCGGGCAGCAATCCGCTGCGCTTCCTCAAGCAGTTCAGCGAATTCGGGCTGAACGGAAAAGTTGCTGTGCTCGGTAACACCACCAGTACCGATGAAGGCATCCTCAAGGTCATGGGCGACGAAGGGGTAGGTGCCATTACAGGTGGCTGGTACGCCGCAGGTCTCGACACGCCGGACAACAAGAAATTCGTCGCCGGCATCAACGAAGCCTATAAGCACGATCCTGGCTTCTACACCGCGGGACCTTACACGGCGCTTCTCATCATTGAGGAGGCATTGAAAACCACCGGCGGCAAGACCGACGACGCGGCGGCCTTCCTCACGGCGATGCACGATGTCCGTCTGACCCATGGCCCGATCGGTCCGGTGCGGCTCGACGAATATGGCACGCCGATCCTCGACATCCACATTCGCAAGGTGGCGCGCGTGGACGGAAAGCTCACCAACACTATTGTCAAGACTTATCCTCAGGTGAGCCAGTTCTGGACTTTCGATCCAAAGACATTCGTCCAGCAGCCGGTATTCTCGCGCGACTTCCCGCCGAGCAAATTTCTCGAGTAGTGCAGGCGGTCGGCGGAGCTTCGTCTTGGCGCGATAACCGCGCGCGCGGGTATGATGAAAATATGACGAACCTGCGCCCCGTCACAGTGGTCACCGGCGCCTCGGCTGGAATTGGCGTGGCGCTCGCGCGTGTATTCGCGCAGCGCGGTCATGAACTGGCGCTGATTGCCCGGCGAGAAGACAAGTTGCATGCGTTGGCCGATGAAATCGCCGCTACCGGCGCGCGCCGGCCAATTGTCATCGCAGTTGATCTCCTGAAAACTGGCGTTGCGCGACTGATCGGTGAGGCATTGGCGGCGCAGGGCGCGGAGCCGCAATTCGTTGTCAACAATGCGGGTTTTGGCCTGGTCGGCATGGCCAGCGCGCGCGACCGTAACGAACAGCTCCAAATGATTGATCTTAATGTGCGGGTGTTGACCGAATTGTCGCTTGCCTTTGTCGATAGCCTCGCGCGCCATCGCGGTGGCTTGCTCAATGTCGGCTCAATGGCAGGTTTTTTGCCTGGTCCAGGCATGGCGGTCTACTACGCCACCAAGGCCTACGTCCTGTCATTTACAGAGGCGCTGCACAGCGAGCTAAAGCCCCTTGGAGTAAGGGTTGCAGTGCTATGTCCCGGCCCGGTGCCGACCGAATTCGCCGAGCGTGCCGGCCTCACCCGCGGCATGGCGCCTGGCATCCTGACGCAATCGGCGGACTATGTGGCGGAGGCGGGCTTTCGCGGACTGATGGACGGGCACCGGACGATAGTGCCGGGCGTTATCAACAAACTGGTTACACTGTTGATCCGCATAATTCCTCGCCGTGTGGTCCTGTGGGTCGTGGACAGACGGCAAACGCGGCGTAGGTCCGCACAACCGACATAGCCGCATCCCTGCTGTTGATATTGCAAACGCCGGCAAAGCCGTTAGTAGTCACCAGCGCGCAAGCCCGCGCTGAATCGCCATGTTGAAGCCCGTTCTTCTTATCCTCCATCAGGAGCACTCGTCGGCCGGCCGCGTCGGTCAGACTCTGGCGAAGCTCGGCTATCCGCTCGACATCCGGCGTCCACGATTCGGCGATCCTCTGCCCGATACGATGGACGAGCATGCCGGCGCTGCGATTTTCGGCGGGCCACAAAGCGCAAATGACAATGAAGAATTCGTGCGACGAGAGATCGACTGGATCGGAGTGCCGTTGCGCGACAAGAAGCCATATCTTGGCATTTGCCTTGGCGCGCAGATGATGGCGCGTCATCTGGGCGCCCGTGTCTATCCGCATCCGCAAGGTCATGCCGAGGTCGGCTACTATCCGATCCGCCCGACGGAGGCTGGACGCAACGTCTGCCCGGATTGGCCCGACCACGTCTATCAATGGCACCGCGAAGGTTTCGACTTGCCTTCCGACAGCGAGTTGTTGGCCGAAGGCGACGCTTTCTGCGTCCAGGCATTCCGCTTTGGTACCGGCTATGCGCTGCAATTTCACCCTGAAGTGACGCACGCGATGATGTATCGATGGCTCGTGCGTGGCGCGCATCGGATGGAATTACCAGGGGCGAAACAACGCCACGAGCACATCGCCGATCGAGCAGTGCATGATCTGGCCGCGCGCAATTGGCTCAGTGACTTTATCGACCATTGGATTGGCTGCGCGCCCACCAATAAGGCAACGAAAAACCCGTCCTGATTGGTATTTGCGAGGACTGTCGCCGGTAAGCCGGTTCTAGTCCGGCTGTACCATTGACAAATTGTTATTCAATCTGATCGTTGCAACGGGGCGGACGGATCAATGTCCACGCGGAGGCGTGCGGATGGTTGATTCCAACGAACGCGGCCATTACATCGCGCGGCCGATTCCATCCCTATTGAGCGCGATGTTGCGCGCGTCCGACGGCATTCTCGAGTTGCTGCCGATAGCGACCTTCATTTGTGACGCGAAGGGCACAATCCTTCAATATAACTGCCATGCCGCTGCGGTTTGGGGCGCAAAGCCAGGTACCGGCCAAACACATGATCAATTCAGAGAAAGCATGCGTTTTTTCGAACTGGATGGAACACCGGTTGCGCGTTCGATGGTTGCCGAAGTTCTGGCAACCGGTAAGCCGGTACGTGACGTGGAACGGATCGTCGAACGCGCCGATGGCACGCGCCTGATCGTATCCGTCAACATCGATCCACTGCGCAATGCTAAAGGCGAGTTGGTCGGGGCGGTGAACTGCTTTCTCGACATTACCTACCGCAAACAGGCGGATGCGGCACTCGAGCAATCGCGCCTGCACGCACTTGAGCAGGAGCAGCGGCTCGCAGCGACATACGAACATGCGGCCATTGGCATCTCTGAAATTGCTCCCGACGGCCGGTTCCTGCGCGTCAACGAGGCGATTTGCGCGATCACCGGCTACAGCCGCAGCGAACTTCTGGCGTCAAAGTTGTTTCGTTACACACATCCGGACGACGCAGATCCAGATCGGGAAGGATTTCGCAAACAGGTTTCCGGCGAGCTTGAATTTTATTCGGTGGAGAAACGGTTCATCCGCAAGGATGGCCGCGTAATTTGGCTTTCGGTGCGATCCTCACCGGTTCGTGCCTCCGATGTTCGGCTGCGCTACGTGGTGAGAGTGGTACAGGATATTACCGAACGCAAAGCGGCGGAGCAGCGCCAGAAGCTTTTGATGGATGAATTGAACCATCGCGTGAAAAATACGCTCGCGACCGTGCAGTCGCTGGCCTCGCAAACCGCGCGTGGGACACATACACCGGCGGCTTTTCGTGAGCGCTTTGAAGGGCGGCTGATCGCTTTGTCCAAGGCGCACGACCAGCTCACGGTCCACCATTGGGAGAGCGCCGATTTGCGCGCGCTGTTGTCGGGAAGCCTTGCGCCCTATGCAGGGGCCGGTCCAGAACGGGTTGTTCTGCGCGGTGAAGACGTTGTACTGCGGCCACGTGCGGTACTGACACTGGCAATGGCCGTGCATGAGCTCACCACCAATGCCGCAAAATATGGTGCTTTGTCAGCGCCCGGAGGGCGCATCGAAATTCAGTGGCAGCCGGTCCGCGCTGACAATAGCCGTCCGGTCCTGCGCATCGACTGGCTCGAGCGGGGCGGTCCGCCGGTCGCTGACCCCGGGCAACGCGGCTTTGGCTCGAAGTTGATCGAAGGCAGTATCGCTGCTGAGCTCGGCGGTACGGCGCGGCTGACATTCGAGCCAGAAGGGCTACACTGCCAAATTGCCATCCCGCTGGAGAATGCGGTCGTAAATTTTCGGGCAGGAGCCGGCGAGGACGTGCCGGTTTAAACGAACGCCGTCTTCGCTCTGCGAACTTTGACGTGACCTTCGGTGTCTTCGACTCGTGCGCGCTGGTATTCAAATACTGCGCGCGCCTAATTAGAAATGCCGCCTAGGCTAGAAGCGAGCGTATACGGTATTACAAAAGTAATTCCGTGGCTCCTTCGATGATCGGTTCTGCAGACCGCCATAGGCCGCCCCATGAGCGCTTCCGCGCCCTGACCTGAGCCTCAGAAATAGTGCAGGCAGAAAGGAGCTTACCATGCCGTTCACCATCAACGTCAACGGTACATCGCGCGACATCGATGTCGACGGCGACACCCCACTGCTTTGGGTGTTGCGCGATGTGCTCGGCATGACGGGCACCAAATACGGCTGCGGCATCGCCCAATGTGGCGCCTGCACCGTTCATATCGATGGCAAACCAGTGCGCTCGTGTCTGCTGCCGGTCGGAGCGGTCAGGGATCGCGCCGTCACCACAATTGAGGGCGTCGGCACGACCGAAGCGGGCGCCAAGGTGCAAAAGGCCTGGCTTGATCTCGAAGTGATCCAGTGCGGTTACTGCCAGTCTGGGCAGATCATGTCGGCGGCGGCGCTACTCGCGAACAATCCGCATCCAGACGATGCTGACATCAACGCGGCGATGGCCGGGAATATCTGCCGTTGCGGCACCTACGTGCGCATCCGCGAAGCCATCAAGAGCGCCGCGGGTGATGGCTCGAGGAGGTCGTCATGACGCCAACGCGCACCGCCCTTTCACGTCGGGTTGTCCTGCAAAGCGGCCTTGCTGGCGGACTAGTGCTGGCGTTTCAGTGGCCGCTGCATGCAGCGCCCGTTAACGAGCCGGAGCAGCCTCCCGACAATCCCGGCGGTCAGTTCGCACCGAACGCCTTTATCCGCATCGACAATGCCGGCAAGACCACGCTGGTGATCCCGCAGGCCGAGATGGGGCAGGGCGTCTACACCGCGATCGCCATGATCCTCGCCGAGGAACTGGACGCCGACTTCGCGCAGGTCGTGATCAAGCATGCGCCGGCGAGCGACAAGCTCTACGCCAATCCGCTTTTCGGGATTCAGGTCACCGGCAATTCCAACTCGATCCGCTCGTTCTGGGACAAGTTGCGTGAGGCAGGCGCGGCCGCTCGCGCCATGCTGATTTCGGCTGCGGCCGCGCAGTGGCAGGTCGATGCAGCAAGCTGCAGCGCTTCAAATGGTAAGGTCACCCATGCCGCGAGCAACCGCACGCTTACTTACGGCGAGCTCGCCGATGCAGCCACCAAGCTGCCGGTGCCGGACAAGCCGAAGCTCAAGGAGCCGAAGGATTTCACGCTGATCGGCAAGCCGCTGAAACGTCACGACACGCCTGACAAATCCGACGGCAAGACTATTTACGGCATAGACGCCATGGTGCCGGACATGAAGTTCGCGACCCTTGCCCAGTGCCCGGTGCTTGGCGGCAAGGTGAAGCATGTCGACGACAGCGCCGCGAAAAAGCTGCCCGGTGTGCGCCAGATCGTCGTGCTCGACAATCTCGTCGCCGTCATTGGCGACCACATGTGGGCCGCCTCGCAGGGGCTCGACGCTCTGAAAGTGACTTGGGACGAAGGGCCGAACGCAAAAACCAATTCCGCCGACATCTGGAACGACTTGCGCGCGGCGAGCAAGAAGGACGGCGTCGTCGCCAAGTCTGAAGGCGACATCGACAAAGGCCTGACGCAGGGCGAGCGCTTCGACGCCGACTACGAGCTGCCGCTGCTCGCCCATGCCACGATGGAGCCGATGAACTGTACCGTGCGTCTGACGCCGGGTACCTGCGAGATCTGGACCGGCACACAAGTGCAGAGCCGAGCGCAAGAATATGCGGCCAAGGCCGCGGGTCTGCAGACCGACAAGGTGACGGTCAACAACCACTACCTCGGCGGCGGCTTCGGCCGCCGGCTCGAGCCGGACATGGTCGCGAGCGCAGTGCGCATCGCGAAGGAGGTTTCGACCCCGCTTAAGGTTGTGTGGACGCGCGAAGAGGACATGCAACACGACGTCTACCGGCCAGTCTACCGCGACACGATTTCGGCCTCGCTGTCGAATGGCAAGATCGTAGCCTGGAAATACCGTGTCACCGGCTCGTCGGTGATGGCTCGCTGGATTCCACCCGCATTCCAGAACGGCATCGATCCCGACGCCGTCGATAGCGCCGTGGACATGCCGTACGACATCCCGAACAAGCGCGTCGAGTATGTGCGCGCCGAGCCCCCAGCGGTGACGACCGGCTTCTGGCGCGGCGTTGGACCAAACAACAATGTCTTCGCCATCGAAAGCTTCATGGACGAGCTCGCGCGCAAAGCGAACATAGACCCCGTCGCCTTCCGTCTCGGCATGCTCGATGGCACGCCGCGATTGAAAGCCGCGCTCAAGCTGGTCGCCGAAAAATCCGGTTGGGGCTCACCACTGCCGGCTCGCGTCGGCCGCGGCGTCAGCGTACAGCCCTCCTTCGGCAGCTTCATTGCTACCGTGGTCGAGGCCGAGGTCGATGATGTCGGCGCCGTGCATCTACGGCGCATCACCTGCGCGGTCGACACCGGCATCGCCGTAAACCCCGACACCATCATGGCGCAACTCCAGGGCGGACTGATCTTCGGCCTGACTGCGGCGCTGTGGGGCGAGGTCACGATCGAGAAAGGGCGCGTGCAGCAGTCAAATTTCAACAATTACCGCATGCTGCGCATCGACGAGACGCCGCCGATCGACGTCCACGTGATCAAAAGCGGCGAGCATCCTGGCGGCATTGGCGAGACGGGCGCCACCGCCGGTCCGCCCGCTTTGCGCAACGCGATCTATGCGGCAACCGGCGTGCCCCTGCGTCGCCTGCCGATCGACCGCGCCGCCATTGCTGTGAAGAAGGCGTAACCGCCATGCGGCGTGTCGCCATTCTTGTTGGAGCCGCCATCGTCATTGCCATCGGCGTCTTTGCATGGCGTACCTTCGCCCGCGGACCGCTTGCGTTTGCCGGCGGCTCGACGGTTACGCT
>Ga0075021_10000638_pt1 | contig 18207 bp, 14 predicted proteins | sample ColStrG_CSR_2012_FD_72749 | JGI IMG/M metagenome (GOLD analysis project Ga0075021, IMG submission 72749) | Freshwater sediment microbial communities in response to fracking from Pennsylvania, USA - Cold Stream Run_MetaG_CSR_2012 | ecosystem: Environmental > Aquatic > Freshwater > Creek >...
GTACTTGTGTAACGTAGTGTGCCGTTGCCCCAATCAGCTTCACGCCCCGCTGAAACGCCCGATGGTAGGGCTTCGATCCGACAAAAGCGGGCAGAAAAGAATGGTGAATGTTGATAATGTTCTGCGATCCCAGGGTGGCGATAAACTCGTTTGACAGTACCTGCATGTAGCGTGCCAGCACAACCAGTTCGCATTTGTGTTCCCGAACCAGGGCAATCTGCTTTTGCTCAGCTTCCCGCTTGTTGTCCGTTGTCACCGAGATAACGAAGAAAGGAATCCGATAAAAGTCTGCAATGCGCTGGTTGTCAGGGTGGTTCGAAACAATCAGCGGAATCTCGCACTTGAGTTCGCCGCTCTGGTGTCGGTAGAGCAGGTCTTGCAGGCAGTGGTCGTATTTCGACACAAAGACGGCGATTCGCGGGCGGTTGGACGAATGAGCCAGGCGCCAGTCCATCTGGAAGTCGCGGGCAAGCGGGGTGAAGCGCTCGGCAAACTGTGCGATGTCAAAATCGAAATCAGTCGCGTCGAACTCAACCCGCGTGAGGAAAAGGCTCGATTCTTCGTCGCCGTGCTCGTCGTTGAAAAGAATGTTGCCGTTGTGACGGAAGATGAAATCAGCGATGGAGGCAACCACGCCCTTACGGTCTGGGCAGGAGACGAGGAGGATGGCAGAGTTTTTCATGATTAACTTCTGATTCAGCCGGTTTCCCCAGTGCTCCCCTGTGTCTTCTGTGGTTCAGAACTTGTTTACCACCGAGCGCACAGAGTGCACAGAGGAAACCGGATCGTCGCCCGCGCTATTTTTTCAGCGCCTTCACAATCTCGCGCGCCGCATTTGCTCCCGATCCGCCTGTCAACCCTGTGCCGGGATGCGTGCCGTTGCCACACAGGTAAAGCCGCTCGATCGGGGTCTGGTAACGCGCCCAATCGAGCAGCGGACGCATGGTGAAGAACTGGTCAAGCGCGAGTTCGCCGTGGAAGATTTGGCCACCGGTCAGGCCGTAGGTTTCTTCAAGGTCCTTCGGCGTGATGATCTGGTGGCTGAGAATTGTCGGCGGCAGGTCGGGCGCATATTGCGCGATCGTTTTCACTACGGTTTCACCGAGCGCCGCGCGCTGGCTCTCCCAATCGCTGCTCTTCAGTCTGTAGGGCGCGTACTGCATGTAAATCGACATCACATGCTTGCCCTCTGGTGCCAGCATCGGGTCGGAAAGCGACGGGATCGCGATCTCAATGTAGGGCGCGCGCGAGAAGTTCCCGTACTTGGATTCGTCAAAGGCCCGCTCGAGATAGTCAATCTCTGGACTGATCTGGATGCGGCCTTGCAGGAGGTTTCCATTGCCCTTTGCTTTCAGGGCTGTAAATTCCGGCAGCGCAGACAATGCTAGGTTGATCTTGGCCACGGTCCCCACGGAGCGGTAGTTCTTGATTTTCTGCACAAAGTCAGGCGGCAGGTGCGTGGGGTCGACCAGTTGCATTAGCGTTCGCTTCGGGTCGGCGTTCGAGACAACGGCCTTCGCGGAGATTTCTTCGCCGGAGGAAAGCACAACTCCGGTGGCGACGCCCTCTTTCACGCGAATCTCTGAAATCGCTGCATTGGTGCGGATCTCGGCGCCCGCTTGTTTGGCGGCGCCCGCCATGGCTTGCGTGATTGCACCCGCACCTCCGGTCGGGAACTGAATGCTGCCGGTTGGACTTGGATCGGCGGCCGCACGCAGCAGCAATACCAGCGCGCTGCCCGCCGACCACGGGCCCAGAAACGTTCCGAAGACGCCGCGTGCTGCAATTGTGGCCCGCAGCGGCTCGGTGTCGAAGAACTCGGCTGCCAGGTCCGCCACTGCCATCGGCCCCCAACGCAGCACCCGATACATATCTTTTTTCCCGAGATTGCGGATGGCGCGCCCGGTCTTCAGCATGCCCCAGAGATCGCCGCTGCTCGGGTGGTCAATGTTGGGCGGTGTGAGCGCAAGCGCTTCGCCGATGACGGTGCCGATTTTGCCCAGCGCGGCGCCGAAATCCGCGTACGCGGCAGCATCTTTCGCAGACCACTGCGCAATCTCCTGCGCAGCCTTGTTGAGATCGGAGTACAGCAGCAGCGCGCGGCCATCCGGCAGCAGCGACACTGTGCTCACATCTGGCTTGGTCAGCTTGAGCTCGTGCCGCTCCAACTGCATGTCGCGCACGACATCGGCGCGTAGAGGTCCCGTGTTGTGCGACAGAGTCGAGCAACGAAAGCCGGGATAGAACTCCTCGGTGATGGCCGCTCCACCAACCTGCGCGCGGCGCTCCAGAACCAGGGGCTTAAATCCGGCTTTAGCGAGATAAAAAGCGGTGACCAACCCGTTGTGTCCGCCACCGACGATGACGACATCGCGTGTCTCGGACATCAGGCCACCTTTCCGTCTTTCAGGATCTCAAGCGCGGCCAGGCGGCCCGGAGCGCCCATGATCCCGCCCCCCGGATGTGTGGCGGATCCGCACAGGTAGAGGTTCTTGATCGGCGTGCGGAAACGCGCCCAGCCTGCAACGGGACGCAGGAAAAACAACTGTTCGAGTGAGAGTTCGCCCTGGAAGATGTTGCCTTCGCTCAGTCCCCATTCGCGTTCCAGATCAAGCGGGGTGACCACCTGGCGGTGGAGAATGATGTCCTTTATGTTGGGTGCGTATTCGGCGATTGTGTTCACGACTGTAGCGCCGAATTTCTCTTTTTCCGTGTCCCAATCGAGCCCGGGCGCGAGCTTGTAAGGCGCGTACTGCACAAAACAGGAAAGGATGTGCTTGCCCGGCGGTGCCAGTGAAGTGTCGGTAAGCGTCGGGATGACCATGTCGATATATGGGTGCGTAGACCAGTGTCCGTACTTGGCCTCGTCGTAAGCCTTCTCCATGTACTCGACGCTGGGGGAGATTGACATCGCGCCGCGCAGGTGAGCGCCGATTCCCGGCAGACACTTGAAGTTTGGCAGACCGTCCAGCGCCATGTTCACTTTGCCGGAGGACCCGCGGAATTTGTAGCGCTTCACGCCGTCCATGAACTCGTCGGGCAGATTCCCGGGTTCAATCATCTTCGTGAAGGTCAGGCGCGGGTCGACGCTGGAAGAAACAACGTCGGCATAGATTTCGTCCCCGTTGGTGAGCGCCACGCCGGTCGTGCGCCCGTTCTTGACCATGATCCGGGCGATCGGCGCCTCGGTGCGGATTTCCACTCCCGCTTCGCGAGCGGCGTCGGCAATGGCGTTCGAGATGGCCCCAGTGCCGCCACGCGCGAATCCCCAGGCGCGGAACGCGCCATCGATTTCACCCATGTAGTGGTGGAGCAGAACGTAAGCGGTTCCCGGCGATCGAACGCCCAGAAAAGTTCCAATGATGCCTGAGGCCGACATCGTCGCCTTGAGCACATCGGTCTCGAACCACTGGTCCAGAAAATCGATGGCGCTCATGGTCATGAGCTGAACCTGGTTGTACTTGTCTTCGCTCGACATGCCCTGGAAGCGGCGTCCGATGAAGAGCAGCTTCATCAATTCCTTGGGATTCAGCGTTGCCGGATCGGGCGGAATCATGCTCAGGATCGGCTTTACGAAACGGCACATGGCCTGCATCGCCTTGCCGAATTCATCGTAGGCCTCGGCGTCCACCCGCGAGTGGCGCGCGATTTCGCGATGCGTCCGGCCGTGATCGTTGACACGCCAGAGATAGTCGCCGCTGGGCATCGGTGTAAATGTCCCGTCGAGCGGAAGAATTTCCAGTCCGTGGCGCGGCAAGTCGAGGTCGCGAATGATCTCCGGGCGCAACAAAGAGACGACGTAGGAGCAGACGGAAAACTTGAATCCGGGAAAAACCTCTTCCGTGCAGGCCGCGCCCCCGAGCACGTGTCGGCGTTCGAGCACCAGGACTTTCTTCCCCGCTTTCGCAAGATAGGCGGCGTTGGTCAGACCGTTATGCCCTCCGCCAACGACGATCACATCGTATTTCTTACCGTTCGAAACCGAGCGCATATGCTTGATCCAACTCGACTAGAAATGTCGGCAGAAAATGACTCGCCATTCTATAGGGAAACTATCGGTTTGTCTGCCTATTACGCAGTATGTCTGACCTGCGGTCAATTCAAATTCATGGCTTGCTGCGAGGCGGTAAGACTACATATAATCCGGCGTCGGAGTTCAACGGGATTTGCTCTGCGCTCTCTGCGTCCCCTGTGGTTGTCTTTTTTCTGCTACGTCACCACATAGGACACACGCAGTTACAGAGTCAACCCGACCGAGGTCATCTTGCCCATTGGAACCGCATTTCACGAGAGAACCTTTGCCCTCTGCCACAGCCTGAACTACCGCGAGTGGTCGGGATACTACACCGTCAGCGTGTACGAAGTGCACCACGAGCATGAGTACAACGCGATCCGTAACGCTTGCGCGCTGATCGACATCTCCCCGCTCTACAAATATTTGATCACCGGCAAGGACGCGACCAAACTCGTAAACCGCGTTATCACGCGCGACGTGAACAGAGTTGCCGTGGGGCAAATGATTTATGCGTGCTGGTGTGACGAAGACGGCAAGGTCATCGACGACGGTACCATCACTCGCCTCGAAGAAGACAAGTATCGCTGGACTGCGGCCGACCCCAGCCTGCGCTGGTTTAGCCAGAGCGGCGCGAACATGAATGTTCGGATCGAGGATATCTCCGAGCAGATGGCGGCGCTGGCCCTGCAGGGGCCAACCTCAGCGAAACTGCTCAAGACCGTTGCCGATGCCGACATTGCCAACTTGAAATACTTCCGCAAGACGAGTGGCAAAATTGCGGGCGTGCCCGTGGATATCTCGCGCACCGGATATACAGGAGACCTCGGCTACGAAATCTGGATGCCGTGGAACGATGCGGTCAAGGTCTGGGACGAACTGATGGCCGAGGGCAAGCAGTTCGACATTCACGCGGCCGGGATGCTGGCGCTCGACGTATCGCGCGTAGAAGCGGGGCTGCTCCTGATCGAGGTCGACTACACGAGTTCGAAAAAAGCGCTGATCCCGTCCCAGAAATATTCACCCTACGAGCTAGGCTTCGGCAAGATGGTGCATCTCGACAAAGAACACTTCATCGGCAAGCGGTCGCTCGTGCGAGATAACAAGCAGGGTGTGGAACGCCAGTTGGTCGGGTTGGAAGTGGATTGGGTGGAAGTGGAAGAGCAGTTTGACAAATTCGGCCTGTCCCCTGCGGCTCCGAGCCAGGCTTCGCGCGTGGCGGTGCCCGTTTATTCGGGCGACCGTCAAGTGGGCAAAGCGACCACTACCGCATTTTCGCCGCTCTTAAAGAAGCTGATTGCCCTGGGAAGCCTGAGCACCGAGTACTCCAAGCCCGGCACCACGCTGCAGATGGAGTTGACGATCGAGGCCCAGAGGAAGAAAACGACCGCAACGGTCGTACCGCTGCCGTTCTTCAATCCCAAACGGAAAACTGCGGCTCCGGTATAGTCGAAGCCACGGATTCGTCACTGCACTCAACGGCGGGCGGAGCTATACTCGCCTGTCGCGCGCGGGCATCTTGTCATCGATCTCGTCCGGCAGTGAACGATGAGGACCTTCCGCAATCTTAAGATCCTCGCTGCTGCGCTGGCCTTCGTGGTCGGCCTCGGCACGCTTGGGTTTCACTACATCGAAGGTTGGGCCTGGTTCGATGGTTTCTACATGGTCATCACCACGCTGACCACCATTGGATATCAGGAAGTCCACCCCCTGTCGCATGCAGGGCGCGTGTTCAACGTTTTCATCATTCTGGGCGGAGTGTCGCTGTTGTTCTTGGCTATCGGGTCCCTGACTCAGGCTTTGCTAGAATTCGAGCTGCAGAACTTCTTTGGAAGGCGCCGTATGGAACGCGATATCGGCCGTCTCACTGGCCACTACATTATCTGCGGTGCGGGGCGCGTCGGCCGCAGCGCCGCACGCGAGTTGGCGCGCCGCCCCGCTCCGTTCGTGATCGTCGAAAACAGTGAGGCAAAGGCGCAGAAATTTGCCGGCGAAAACTGGCTGATGCTCATCGGCGACGCCACCCAGGAGCAAACTCTTCGCGACGCCCGGATCGAGCATGCGCGCGGCTTGGTCGCCGCCACTACCACCGATGCCACGAATCTTTATATCGTGCTGACCGCACGTGGTCTGAATCCGAACCTGCGCATCATCGCCCGCGCCAGTGAAGAGATGGCGGACAAGCACTTGCGCGGCGCGGGAGCGGACTCGGTCGTTTCTCCCTATGTTTTTGCGGGACAACGCATTGCCCACTCACTCCTGCGGCCGCACGTGGTCAGTTTCCTCGACACCGCTACCACGCATCTTGGCATGGACCTCGAGATTGGCGAGGTCCCAATCACGCCGGCCAGTTTGTTCGCGGGCAAGACGATCGAGGCGTCGCGGATACGCCAGGACCGCGGGGTCATCATCCTCGCGATTAAGCGCGAGACCGGCATGCGTTTCAACCCCTCGCCTGAAGACCTCATCGAAGTCGGCGATTTTCTGATCGCGATGGGCGAGCCGCAACAACTCCGCGACCTCGAGCAGATGGCCGGGCCGCAGTTGTCCGGGCCGCCACAATGAAGATCGTCAGCGCAGCGGAAATGCACGCCATAGATCGTGCTACCTCAGAACGATTCGGCGTACCTTCCCTGACGCTGATGGAAAACGCAGGAGCGGCGGTCGCTCGCTTCATTCTTTCCGATTACTCTCAAGCCCAGCGTGTTGGCGTCATCTGCGGCAAAGGCAACAACGGTGGCGACGGCTTCGTCGTCGCGCGCAAACTTGCCGAAGCGGGCCGTGCTGTGCGCGTGATGCTGCTGTGCGCTCCGCCAGAACTTCGCGGTGACGCCGCCGCGATGTTTCAGCAACTTCCGGTTCGTCCACTCATTGTTCCTGACGCTGCTGGTTTGGACTCGGCCGACGCAACCGAGATGTTGGCGGCTGACCTCCTCGTGGATGCCGTTCTGGGCACAGGATTCCGTCCGCCGGCGAGCCCGCTCTATGCGGCCGCAATTCGCAAGATGAGCAACAGCGGCGTGCCGATTGTGGCAGTCGACATCCCATCCGGCGCCGATGCCGATGACCGTCAACCTCAAGATGGGACTATTGCTCGAGCCGATGCCGTGGTCACGTTTACCGCGCCGCGGCCGGCTCACGTTTTTTCGGGATGGACCACTGGACCCACCGTTATCGCTCCCATCGGCTCTCCTCCCGACGCAATCGATTCGAAGCTCAGACTCCACCTGAGTACAGCCGCGGATTTTGCTTCTTTGCTCGCGCCTCGCGCCCGCGATGCGAACAAAGGCAGCTACGGTCATGTGCTGGTCATCGGTGGTTCGCTCGGCAAAGCGGGCGCGGCCACGATGGCCGGATTCTCCGCGCTGCGAGCGGGGGCCGGCCTCACTACCGTAGCCACGCCCAAATCTGTGCTTGCGACGGTTGCCGGCTTCCATCCCGAAGTGATGACCGAACCGCTCGCGGAAACAGAAGCTGGAACCATTTCCCCGCGCGCGCTCGAACCATGTCTGGACCTGCTGCTCGAACGAAAAACTGTGGTCGCGATCGGCCCAGGCATTTCCCGTCATCCCGACACCGTCGAGTTCGTGCGAGGCGCAATCGAACGGTGCAGCCTGCCCATGGTCCTGGATGCGGACGCGCTCAACGCTTTCGAAAACTTCGGCGGCGGGCTGAGCGGGCGCGGGCGCGCCCTCGTGATCACGCCTCATCCCGGAGAAATGTCGCGGCTCGTTGGCCGCAGCGTGGCCGACATTCAGGCTGATCGCCTGGAGGCAGCGCGGAACTTCGCCCGCGAACGCGAACTGATCGTCGTGTTGAAAGGCCATCGCACCTTGATCGCCTCGCCCGACGGTTCCGTCTGGGTGAATCCTACCGGCAATCCTGGCATGGCGACTGGTGGCGCGGGTGACGTTCTGACTGGAATGGTGGCAGGCCTAATTGCGCAACATCCAGAGCACGCTCTTGCCGCAACCTCGCTCGCGGTCTACCTTCACGGCTTGTCTGGCGACCTGGCGGCGAGTGCAGTCGGTGAGAACTCGATGGTCGCGACCGACCTGGTGCGATTCCTGCCAGCCGCGTTCTCGGAAATGCGGGCCCCGGAATCCATGGACCTCCGAATCCACGCGTAGGTCGGACTTTCAGGCGGATGCACTGAACTACGTTTCTATTCTGTCCGTCCCACGCGAGGTTAACGCGGAATGTAGCTGTCGAGAAGCGGAATCAGTTGCGATCCTACTTTCATCACCCGGGCTTGGGCAGCGTCGGGCGATTCTCCAGCGTACATCGGGCTGATCAAGCGGACCAGACCGCCGTCGCTGCGGTTCATGCGGATGGAATCGGCAACCAGATAGTACTTGGCCCAGTACTCGCTGGCCACGGCTCGGCCATGCGCGTAGAACCAGTACAAGACCAGTTGCCGGTTTCCTTCTTTTGAGACTACGTAGCGGTTGACGGGGAATGATGATCCGTCGGGGCGTGAAACCTGAACCACTTGCCGCAGCGTTGGAACCCATCCCGCTCCGGGCAGACAATGATTGGGCGAGTGAATTGTGTCGCCGGCCTTTTGCGATGGGAAATACGCGAGGAATAGTCCGATGGGGGGCTGGGGATGGCTCGCGTCTTCATAGTCGCGGAGCAGGAACTCTCCCTGGCCAAGAATATCCAAGGTCTGTTGATCGAGGCTGAATTCTTGTCCCCTCCATCCGCCGAAATGCAAGGGCAGGGAACTGAGCGGCTGGCGGGGTGGAAAAAACTCGCTGCGAGAATGGGCCTGTAGAACCAGGGCCGCCGCCGCCATCAGCGCCGCTGCCACCACGAACCGGAGTGACAACGCCTTCATGCCGGTCTCTTCTCTGGGTCGGCCTTCCATATCCAGGCGACTACGCGGTGCAGAGTGAACAGCATGAACAGGGAGACCACAAAAATAAGCCATCCAGAAAAGGAGTGAAAGAAGCCTTCGGCTTTGTCCGGGTCCCAGTACTGGACCAACAGGCCCGTACCAAAAATGCGAAAGCTATTGGCCGCTACCGCGATTGGCACCGCCGAGCATGCCAGCACAACTCGCACCCACCTGCGGTGGTCCATGAGGAACCCGTAGATGATCGCCAGCGTCACGAGCGAGAGCAGGGAGCGAATGCCACTACAGGCCTCGGCGACTTCAAGCGGCATGGACGGCAACACAATGACGTTTCCTTCCCGGAGCACCGGCACTCCGACGAGCGGCAGCAAAGTGCTGGCCAGAGTCGAGGCTAGCAGTTGCAGCGGGAAAGTGACCTTTTGAAGAACCAGGGTCGGTATCGGGATCATGAGAATCAGAAACGTCCAGGGAAATAGAACCGCGCGAAACAGGCTCCATCCCTGAAAAAGAATGATCAAGCCGGCCAGCAGGACCAGCAGCGAGCCGCGTGAGAAAAAAAGCTCTGCGCCCAGCACTCCCACCATCAGGATGAGCAGAGCCAGTGCGACGATCGGAAGTCCAGTCCATGACGGGGCCGAGGTCAGCGCCTTGAGCCGCTTTCGATCCTGCCAAACAACAAATAGGGCAAAGGCGGGGACGAAGATGCCGTGGGAGAAGTTTGGATCGTTGATCCACTGGGTAAACAGGCGGGCGAGTATCGAGGCATAAAGCCAGACAAGAAGGATCAGTAGCGTCACTCCCTGCCACCAAGGCAAGACGGATGAGAGACGATCCTCCCGCACAGAGACGAAAGGAGTTACGTGTACTGAGTCACCCATATGGCGCGCTTGGTTGTGAGCATATGCGAAAAGGTCCCGTAGGCGCAAAAACAAAATATGACCCCAATGGCACAAGCGGGCTGTGTCCATTCGGCCAATTCCGACAGCCCTTGGGAGCGATATAGAGACACGCGACCAGGCGCGGTCGCTATTTCTTTGGTTTGGAACGATTTCTGGCGAAAAGCCTAGCGCGGGAGGAGCAGTCTGTCGATGGCGTGAGGGGCATTCCTAACCCAAAAATAGGTAGGTAACGACCCAAGAATGACTCCAAGAATGGGAAAAAAGTTTCCCATTTGTCCGCAGTGTTGTAAGATGCAAGTCATATTTCTGATTTGGGCTTCGAATCCCAAGCTGTTGAAAAACAAGAATATGTCGCGGTAGGCAACCGACGGGTACATCCATGGGTATGGCAGTGAGTGTGCTCTGGTCTACTCAGCACTTATCCGAGACGAAAATCCCCCCTTGTCTTGGAACGGAATAGCATGGACCTCCAAAGCTCAGAAATCCTGGCTGGCGCGGGAAGCTCGTCGAACGGCGCGGCACGGGTGTGGCTCGAAAGCATCAGTTCGGGAATGCGCACGGTTGAGGCGGTCATTCGCGAGCTGTCGCAGAATGATGTTCCGGTCCTGGTGGTTGCCGAGAAAGGTTCGGGCAAGGCCGCTGCGGCAGCTCGCATTCATAGCCTTTCGCATCGGGCGGGAGATCCGTTCGAGGTTCATCACGGGCGCGACACTACGAAAGAGAGGCTTGTCGGCTGCGCTAACCAGGGCGGCACGGTGTATTTGCAGGAAGTTAGCGATCTTCCGGCGACGGCGCAGGCGGAGCTAGTCCGGCAAATCGGGCTGACCGGTAGTGCGGAGCGCGTGCCCCGGTTCGTTTGCGGGACTTCGCACGAACTCGGGCCAGACGTAAGGACTGGGAAGTTTCGCGAGGACCTCTACTACAGAATTAGCGGGGTGTGTTTGCGACTGCCGCCCCTGCGCCAGAGGAAGGAAGACATCCCAGCGCTGCGGGACTGGTTTCTGACTTGCGCCGCCCAGGATTTCTGCCGGCCGGTGCCGGTGCTAAGTGCGGAGACCGACAGTTTCTTCCTCGAATATCACTGGCCCGGCAATATCCGCGAGTTAAAGGATGCCGCCCGGGCGATCGTGGCGTTGGGCGATGAGTCGCTGGCTATGGGGGGATTGAGGTCGCTTCTACGGCGGGGCGAACGCGGCAGCAACGCAGAGAAGATTTCCCTCAAGGATGCCGCCCGCGCGGCATCGCGCGAGGCCGAAAGGGAGCTGATTCTCCAGGTACTGACTCGCACCCGTTGGAACCGGAGGCGAGCCGCGCAGGAATTGCAGATTAGCTACAAGGCACTGCTCTATAAGCTCAAGCAGATCGGGTACGAGCAGTACGGAGTATAAGGGAGAGGATATGAAACGACCCTGGACACTGACGGTGGCGGCAATTGTTCTGATGACCGGTATCGCGCTGGCGCAGAATGCCGCGCCGAATCAGCCTTCCGGCAGTTCAGTCGCGGACAAGATTGGGAGCGATGTCGCCGCCAATCAAGCCGGCCCTGATTACGTCATCGGGCCCGAAGATGTCTTGCACATTGCGGTGTGGAAGGAGGCCGACCTTACCGCTACTCTCCCGGTTCGCCCGGATGGCAAGATCTCGCTGCCACTGCTCAACGATGTGCAGGCCGCGGGGCTTACGCCGATTCATCTGGCGGAATCGGTGACGGAGAAGCTTAAGAAATATATCGCCGATCCACGCGTTACTGTGGTCGTTACCCAGATCAACAGCAAGCGTGTGTACATGGTAGGCGAAGTTGCGCACACGGGCCCCCTGTCCATGCTGCCCGATATGACCGTCCTGCAGGCCCTTTCGAGTGCCGGACTGACCCAGTTTGCCAATACCAAAAGCATTTACGTTTTGCGAACGGTGAATGGCAAGCAGGAAAAGATGCCGGTGAATTATCGCAAACTGGTCAAGGGCGAACAAATGGAACAGAACTACCTTCTACAGCCGGGGGATACTATCGTTGTCCCGTAAATGTGTAACGGGTTGAGAGAGACTGCAAAATGACATCAACGCGAACCATGTGGTTGGCTCTAGCAGTATTCAGTTTGAGTGTGTGGGCGGCGGCGCAAACGAATGGCGGACAGCAGCCTGCCGCCACTCCTGCCCCAGCCTTCGGACAGAACGCTCCGATTTTGAACCCGGATAACCCTCCCATCTCAGGCCTGGACGAGCCGGGATTGGAGCTAAAAACGGCCAACCGGAGCTTCATTGCGCCCGCTTTGCAGTTGAGTCAATCCGCGGACACGAACGCCGGCAACCGGTTGGGCGCCAGTGGAGTCGATGGGATCACCCGCTTTCTCGGCGCGCTCGACTTGCAGCGCTTCTGGTCGAAGAGCGATTTCCTTGCCGAATACCTCGGCGGCGGAGCGTTCTTTTCCAGGGACACCAGCGTGCGGCAGATTCAGGCACTGGGAGTCGAGGGGATCACGCGCTGGCGTACTGGCCAGGGAACGTTTCGGGATTCGTTCAGTTACCTGCCGGAAGGCGCATTCAGTCTCGGGGCCTTCGGCGGACTTCCGGGTCTGGGCCTGGTGTCGAACGGAATCGGGGGGCTGGCGGGGCTCCACAGCGCCAGCAACGGTACGGTGGGATTGGTGCCAAGGCTTTCGAACACGGCCAGTTTAGACGTCGTTCAGAGCGTGACCCCGCGTTCCGCGATTACGATTGCGGGCGGATTCAGCAACGCGCATTACTTCGACGATACGTTGAATTTGATTAACAGCGATCAGACAACCATCCAGGCTGGATATAGTCACCTGTTGAACCGTCGCGATCAGATTGCTGGCGTCTACGGCTACCAACTGTTCCGTTTTCCGCAGGCCACCGGCGGCCAGGTTCAGAACCACATTTTCCTGGTGCGTTGGAGCCACATGATCACTGGGAAAATGAGTCTGGTGGCCGGAGCCGGACCGCAATACACCACTATTCAGTTTGCGGGCGCGCCCGATACCAAGCACTGGTCCGCGAACGGAAGGGTGCAGCTGCACTACCGGGTGGGGCGGACGTCGCTGACGGTTGGGTACGAGAAATACACATCGTCCGGGTCGGGTTTCTTCGCGGGCTCCGATACCCAGCGGGCAAACTTCGGAATGAAAAGGGAATTGGGCCGCACGTTGGATCTGCTTGCCGACTTGGGCTATTCCCATAACAAGAGCCTGCAGCCCTTCACGGGGTCTGGTGTCGCCGGAAATCACTACGACGAAGGTTATGCGGGAGCGATCCTGCGCAAGCACATCGGACGTGTCTACGACGTTTTTGTTGGCTATCGCTTCGGCGAAGCGGGCTTTGACAATGCCGATCCCCTGTGTACGTTGGGCGCGGGAAGCTGTGGGCGCACTTCGCAGCGGCATGCCGGGACAGTGGGGATTGAGTGGCACCCCACGCCGACACGGATCGAGTAGCTCTGGGCCGCAGCCGGCGGCCGGAATGGTGAACAGAATGATTGAGAATCGTGAACTGACGATGGACGATTACCTGGCGATGGCGCGGCGGCGCTTCAAGGTCATCTTGATTCCGGCGCTGCTTGCCCCGTTAGCGGGCTTCCTGGTTTCCTATGCTTTCCCGCCCAGATATACATCGCAGTCCCTGGTTTTGGTGGAAGGGCAGCGGGTGCCCGACAACTATGTGAAGCCGGTCATTACGTCTGACTTCACCCAGCGGATTGCGACCTTGCAGCAGCAAGTGATGAGTGTTAACCGGTTGCGGCCGATGGTGGAGCGTCTCGGCATCTCCAAGCCCGAGGAGCAGAGCAAGCTGATGGCTGAGATTCAGAACAACATGACAGTACAGCCCGTGATTACCGCCATCAGCTCGGCCACGGCTGGAGTTGCCGCCAAAAGGGCCAAGCCGAGCGCAAACTCCGAACCCCTGCCGGGTTTCTATGTTGCCTACACCGACAACAGCCCGAATCGCGCTCAGCAGATCTGCAACGAGATGACTTCGCTCATTCTCGAAGAAAACCTCCGCACGCGCGCCGAAGTCGCTCAGGGCACCACCGATTTTCTATCGCGCCAGCTGGAAGATGCGAAGCGGGGACTGGATCAGCAGGATGCCAAGATGGCCAGCTTCAAACGACAGTACATGGGCCAGTTGCCGGGTGATGCGGATAACAATGTGCGGATCCTGATGACGCTCAACACGCAGCTCGATGCCAGCACTCAGGCATTGAGCCGCGCCCAGCAGGATAAGGCCTACACCGAAAGCATGCTGGCCCAACAATTGGCAGCCTGGAAGAGTTCGCAATCCAGCACAAACCCGCAAACGTTGCAACAGCAGCTGGACGTTCTGCAGGCCCAACTGCTGCAGTTGCAGGCTCGATACACGGACGACCACCCGGATGTGATTAAGACCAAAGCCGATGTGGCGGAGGTCAAGAAGAAACTTAGCCAGGTGAACGCTGCTGCTGCCGCCGCCACCGCGACCGACAGTACGAATCAGGACAACGGCCCCGAGCCTCCCGAGATCCGCCAGCTTCGCCTTCAAGTGCACCAGTATCAGAACGTGATTGAGCAAGCGACCGGTGATCAGAAGAGGCTGCAAGGTCAGATCAGCCTCTACCAGAGCCGCAGCGCGATGAGCCCGGGGATCGAGGAGCAATACAAGCTGATCACCCGGGACTACGACAATGCGCAGAGTTTCTATCGAGACCTGCTGGCCAAGAAGAGTTCTTCGGAAATGGCCACGAACATGGAAAACCAGCAACAGGGTGAACAAATGCGCATCCTGAATCCGGCTGGTCTGCCCGATGCCCCGAGTTTTCCGAACCGCCCGTTGTTTGCGGGAGGCGGCTTGGGCGCCGGCCTCGCCCTGGGCATGGTGATTGCCATCTGGCTGGAACTTCGCGACAAGTCGATTCGCACCGAGAAAGACGCGGCTGCGGTGATGGATCTGCCGTTGCTGATTTCTGTGCCATGGCTCTCTGGCCAAGAAAAACCGTCGGAGGACGGGAATGGGCGGCGCTTTTGGGGGCGGCGCGAGGGCCCGGCTCCGGAAGACCGGGAAAAGATCGAGGTCTAACGCAAGCGTATGTATAAGGAGTTTTTTGGCCTTCGGGCGAACCCGTTCAACGTCAATCCGGACCCGCGTTATTTGTATCTGACGCGGCACACCGAGGAGGCGCTCGCCTGCCTTACCTATGGCATCCAGAGCCGCAAGGGCTTTGTGTTGCTAACCGGCGAGGTGGGAACGGGGAAGACGACGCTGATCAATAAATTAATGGAATGGCTGCGCCTCCAGCAGGTGGCCACTGCGTTCATTTTCAATTCGCGGATGGATGTCACGCAACTGCTCGATTTCATGATGGCCGACTTCGGCATTCCTTGCGACATGAAGTCGAAGAGCCAGGTTTTGCAGCGGTTATACAACTGGCTGCTGGATCGCTATCGCGCGGGCGAAACGGCCGTGCTGGTGATCGATGAAGCGCAGAATCTGTCGGACGAAGTGCTGGAAGAGATCCGGATGCTGACCAATCTGGAGACGTTCACCGAAAAGCTGCTCCAGATCGTTTTGGTGGGACAGCCGGAACTGGAGCAGCGGCTGAAACAGCCCCAGTTGCGGCAGCTGCGTCAGCGCCTAACTTTGCGCGCGAAAACGCATGCCTTCAATCTGGAGGAGACCAAGGCGTACATCAACCAGCGCCTGCGCATCGCCGGTTCCAACGGTGAACCCGTCTTCGAACCGGAAGCGTTGATCGCGCTGTTTCGTTACTCGTCCGGCATCCCGCGCGTCATTAATCTCTTGTGCGAGCACTGCCTGGTCAGCGCTTTTGTCGACCAGAAGAAGACGGTTGCCCCCGAGATCGTGGATTCCGTGGCCCGTGACTTCGACTTGGGCGACGGAACCGCGGCCGCAGCGATGACTCCAGCTGCAACACCGGTGGCAGGCTCGGAAAGGTTCGATCTGGTTGAGGCGTTACGAACCCTGGCAACACTGGCGGATCGCCTGCGCCAATCCGAACAAGATCTCCCCAAGGAAAGGAAATTATGAGCCGAATCCATGACGCTTTGAAACGCGCCGAACAGGAAAGAGCGACTTCGGTGGGGGGACATGCTGACACAACCCTTGCCTCGCCGGAAGTGCCGCCCATAAACATGCCGTCGCTGGGGCATTCGACCGCCATGCCTTCGATGCCGGGCGGGTTGACCTACGAGGCGCTGCTGGCCCGCTGTCCTCAGGCCAGCTGGACGCCAGACCTGAGCACGATGCTGTTTTTCCAGGACGACGAAAATCGCATTGGGGCTGAGGAGTTCCGCACGTTGCGGTCGCGGCTCTACCAGATTCGCGAGAAAATGCCCCTGAAGCGGCTCATGGTGACCAGCGCTCTGCCCAAGGAAGGTAAGTCGTTCGTCACCGCCAATCTCGGCCAGGTGATGGTGCGCCAGCATGGACGTCGCACACTGATCATCGATGCCGACTTGCGCAGCCCCGGCTTGCACCGGCACCTCGGGGCTCCGCAGACCCCGGGACTCTCCGACTATCTGCTCGGTGAATGCGACGAATTCAGCGTGTTGCAGCGGGGGCCGATGGAGAACCTGTTCCTTCTGCCCGCCGGCCGGCTGGCATCGAGCGCGTCGGAGTTGCTGTCCAACGGCCGTCTGAAGATCTTGCTGCAACGGGTCGAACCGCTGTTTGACTGGATCATTGTCGACACGCCGCCGGTCATTCCGGTCGCGGATTCCACGTTGCTCGCCAATTTCTGCGACGGCATCCTGATGGTCGTGCGATCCAACGTGACACCAGCCGACTTGGCGCGCCGGGCGCGGGAAGAGTTCCAGGAAAAATTGCTGCTCGGTGTAATTCTGAACGGTGCCCCCGCCGGGAAACTTGCCCAGTCGAAGTACTACTATGGCGAGGCTTTGAGCAGCCACGCCTAAGCTGAACCGAGGTCAAATTGATCCGGCTCTTCAACGTCTATTACCCGATTCGAACGCTCATCCTGCTGATAGGGGAGGCCCTCATTGTGTGGACCTCGTTCCTGCTGGCGGCTGTGCTCGAGCTGCGGGAGGACAGTTACCTAGTACTGAACTACGAGGGCGGCTACATCAAACTCTTCGTGCTGACCGGCGTTGTGTTGCTGTGCTCGCACTGGTTCGATCTTTACGATACGGCCCGGATGACCACCAAGGGTGAACTCTATTTCCGCTTGCTGATGGTGCCGGGTCTACTGGCCTTCGTGATGGCGGGAATCAGTTATGTCCGTCCTGACTTTCTGCTGGGCGGTGGCTCGTCGGCGCTGGGCTTGCTGATTCTGACATTCGCCCTTTTTGGATGGCGCCTCGGTTATGGCTGGCTGGTGCAGCTGCCGATCCTTGTCGAACGTGTCTATGTTCTCGGTACAGGGGAACGTGCACAGCGCGTGGTGAAGGGCCTGCGCCAGAATCCTGAGATTGGTGTGGAGGTTGCCAGCTGGACGGGCAAACTGGAAGGCGCCGTCACACGCGACTCGGTTGCCGATCACCTGATGGAGGTGGTCAAGAAGCAAAAAGTGCACCGAGTCATCGTTGCCATGCCGGATCGCCGGGGAACCATCCCGATGCAGGAACTGCTTGAGCTGCGCATGCAGGGTGTCAAGATCGAGGAGGCAACCTCATGGCTCGAGAAGATTTCGGGCAAGATCGAGATCGACACTCTCTACCCGAGCTGGCTCGTGTTCAGCCAGGGATTCCGCCGGAGCACCGTGTTTATCATTGTGCGCCGCCTCCTGTCGGTTGTGATTTCGCTCATCGGGCTAGCCCTGGCGGCGCCGCTAATTCCGCTGGTCATGCTGGCCATCCGGCTTGATTCCCAGGGGCCCGTGTTTTATACGCAGGATCGCGTTGGCAAGGCGGGACGTGTTTTTAAGGTCATGAAGTTCCGCACTATGCGTCAGGATGCCGAGGCAGCTAACGGTCCGCAATGGGCGGGCGACAATGATCCGCGCGTGACACGCGTGGGCAGGTTTTTGCGTTCGTCGCGGCTCGATGAGATCCCGCAGCTGTGGTGCGTGCTGAAAGGCGACATGGCCTTCGTGGGGCCGCGACCGGAACGCCCGGAGTTCATTGAGTGGCTGTCGAAAGAAATTCCTTACTACGGCGTGCGACACATGGTGCGACCGGGCGTGACGGGATGGGCACAGGTCCGCTACAAGTACGGCAGCACCATCGAAGACTCGCGCGAAAAGCTTCAGTATGACTTGTACTACATCAAGAACGCGTCGATTGGCTTCGATCTTCTGATCATGTTCCAGACCGTTAAAACGGTCTTGTTGCGCCGGGGGGCGCAATGAAATGGGTGTTCTGGATGGCCGCCGCTTGTATCGGCTATTCGTATCTCGGGTATCCCGTGTGGCTGTGGCTGCGCAGCCGGTGGGCGCCGCGTCCCGTTCGCCGGAGCCACGAAGAACCCGCGGT
>Ga0075021_10000639_pt1 | contig 18187 bp, 15 predicted proteins | sample ColStrG_CSR_2012_FD_72749 | JGI IMG/M metagenome (GOLD analysis project Ga0075021, IMG submission 72749) | Freshwater sediment microbial communities in response to fracking from Pennsylvania, USA - Cold Stream Run_MetaG_CSR_2012 | ecosystem: Environmental > Aquatic > Freshwater > Creek >...
CACCAGCTCGCCCAGCTCAACATTGCGCTGCCGCGCAAGCCGCTGCACTCACCGCTGCTGGCTGAGTTCGTCGCGGCGCTGGACCGGATCAACGCGCTCGCGGATCACCACCCCGGCTTCGTCTGGCGCCTGCAGACCGAGGAGGGCAACGCGACCGCGATCAAGGCTTTCGACGACGAACGACTGATCATCAACATGTCGGTGTGGGAGTCGATCGAAGCGCTCGCGGGCTTCGTCTACCACAGCGGTCACATCGAGGTCCTGCGGCGGCGGCGCGAGTGGTTTGAGCGGATCAAGCCGCACACCGCCCTGTGGTGGGTGCCGGCCGGCCACATCCCGTCGCTGCAAGAGGCGCAAGCGCGCCTCGCCCACCTGCGTGATCACGGCCCGACGCCGCTGGCGTTCACGTTCACGGCGCGCTACGCGCCGGACTCGGTCTCGATCGGCGCGGCTCCGGTGCTCGTCCCAGAGGAGTGCCGCTGAGCGCCGCCGGTGGCCCGCCCGCCGGCGCCTTCCCGATCGGTGCCCGCGTGCGGCTCCGGCAGTTGGCGGGAGACCCCCACGCCGTGCTCGCGCGTCTGAGGGCGAGCGAGCCGGTCTCGTGGATCAGGCCGCTGGAAGGCTGGCTGGTGACTCGGCACGACCTGGCCCTCACGGCCGTCCGCGACGCCGACGCGTTCACCGTCGACGATCCGCGGTTCTCGACGGGGCAGGTCATCGGGCCGAGCATGCTGAGCCTCGACGGCGAGGCGCACGCGCGGCATCGTGCGCCGTTCTCGCCGCCGTTCAAACCGCGCGCGGTGCGCGCCAGGTTCGCCGCGCCTGTCACCGCTGAGGCAGACGCGCTGATCGACCGCCTGCGGGAGCAGCCCGGCGCCGAGTTGAGGCGGTCGTTCGCGGGGCCGCTGGCGGCCCGAATCGTCTCCGACGCGCTGGGTTTCGATCCGGCCGAGGACGATTCGCTGCTCGGCTGGTACGACGCGATCGTCGCCGGAGTGACCGAGATCACCGCCGGCGAGCGCCTCCCCGACAGCGCCAGGAATGCGTTCGCGTCGCTCAGCGGCCGCCTGCAGGCCGTGATCGACGACTCCGGTCGCTACTCGTTGCTGGCAGCCGCATCGGCGGCGGCCACACTCACGCAGGAGGAGGTGATCTCCAACGCCGCGGTGCTGCTGTTCGGCGGCATCGAGACGACCGAGGGCATGATCTGCAACGCGATCCTCGCGCTGCTCTCTCATCCCGACGCACTCGCACGCGTTCGCGCCGACCCTGCCCTGCTTGAGCGGGCGATCGACGAGTCGCTCCGTCTGGAGCCGGCTGCGGCGGTCGTCGACCGCTACGCAACCCGGGAGATCGAGCTCGGCGGTGCGAGGATCGCCGCCGGCGACCTCGTGCGCGTGTCTATCGCCGCGGCCAACCGGGACCCGACGGTGTTCCAAGACCCAGACAGGTTCGACCTGGACCGAGACAACCCGCGCCGGCATCTCGCTTTCGCGCACGGCCCGCACGTCTGCCTCGGCGTCCATCTTGCGCGATTGGAGGCGCGCACCGCGATCGCCCGGCTGCTGGAGACCTTCCCGGGCATTCGGCTTGATCGCACCCGCGTGGAGCCGGTCTGCGGGCTCGTGTTCCGAAAACCCCGGACGCTCTACGCACTCTGGGGACGATGAACGGAGATCCTCGGGTCAATGCCCGTGCCGGTAGCCGAGCTCAGCCGCGTACGTGCTGCGGTAGTCCCGCTGTGCCTGCAGGACCCGCTGCACGTAGTCACGCGTCTCGGGGAACGGGATGCTCTGCACGGTCAGGTGTCGATGACGGACCTCGGCGGTCGCCATCCACCGCTGGACGTTCGTCGCGCCGGCGTTGTAGGCGGCCAGCGCGAGCGGGACGCTGCCATGGAACTGGTCGATCAGCACGCGCAGGTAGTAGGTGCCGTATGCGATGTTGACCCCAGGCTTCCAGAGGTCCGAGACCCTGAAGCGATAGCCGCCGGATTGGCGCGCGAGGTACTGGGCCGTGGGCGGCTCGATCTGCATCAGACCCTCCGCGCCCGTCGCCGAAGTGCGGGCGTCGAACTTGCTCTCGGCGTAGATCACGGCCGCGACCAGTGCCGGGTCGAGGTGCTTCTGGGCGGCCTGCTGGCGGATGATCTGCGGGTAGCGCAACGGGAGTCCGAACTCGGACTCGGCCCGCCGGATCAGCGGCAGCGCCAGCACCACCACACCCGCCAGCGCGGCCAGAGCGAGCAGCGCCACGGTCGCGCGCTTGCGCCGCCGGCGGCGCACCGCCGCGGCGCGCGCCCCCCGCCGGATCGCGGGGGCACCTGCCGTGCGAACCGTCGAGCTCATCCGTTCAGCATGCCAAGAACCGAGGACAGCGCCGACTGCAGTTGCCGCCGGTCACCGTCGTTGACGACGACGTACGTGGAACGTGCGGCTTTTTCCTCCTGGGTCAGTTGACGCGCCCGGCGCGCGGCAAGCCCCTCGTGGCCGCGCGCGTCGGCACGTTCGCGCCGAAGCTCCTCCGGCGCCATCACCGTGACCGTCGCATCGAAACTCGACTCGAGCCCCGCCTCGAACAGCAGCGGGATCTCGACCACCGCCACGGCGACCGGTGGCGCCGCGCGCTCCACGTCCTCCCGCCACGCCCGGACGCGCTCGCGAACGAGCGGCCACAGCAGCCGCTCCAGCCAGTCGCGGTCGGCGTCGGAGGCGAACGCGATCCTCGCGATCGCCGCACGATCCACCACTCCCCCGGGGGCCACCTCGTCACCGAAATGTGCGATCACGGCGTCGCGCACCGCGTCAGCTTCGTACAACTCGTGGACGACGGCGTCACTCGACAACGTCGCCGCCCCCAGCTGCGCCAGCGCCGCCAGAGCGGTCGACTTTCCTGCGCCGATCCCGCCGGTGAGTCCGACGAACGTCGTCACGGAGCCGTCAGCCGTCAGGCTGACGGCTCCCCACCTTCGCCAGCCACCGCCTCGGTCGAAGCCTCCGCTTCATCTTCGCCAGCCACCGCCTCATCGCCGACCACCGCATCAGCTTCGCCAGCCACTGTCTCATCGCCGACCACGGCATCAGCTTCGCCAGCCACCGCCTCATCGCCGACCAGCGCTTCACCCTCGGCAACGTCCGCCGTCCCAGCCTGGGCAGCCGCCTCGGCGGCCGCGGCCTCGGTACTGCCCTCGTCCTCAGCTACCGCACCAGTTGCGTCGCCCGTCTCAGCCGCCAGGACAGCCGACATGTCTGCTCGCGGAAGTTCGTCCTGCGCCTCGTCCTCAGCCGCGGCAGACTCGTCGTCTGTCTCCGGCGGCTGATCATCGGCTGCGAAGACGTCCTCGGACAGCCCCAGCTCGGGCAGATGCTCGAGGTCCCCGGCGTCCGACGGTGGCACGATCGGCCGCACGGGCAGGACCTGCCCCTCCACCCGTTTGATCGACAGCGACAGCCGCCGCCGCTCCGCGTCGATCTCCAGGATCTTGACGCGCACCTGATCGCCCGGCTGGATGATCTCACGGGGGTTCTCCACGTGGTGCTGGGCGAGCTCGGAGATGTGGACGAGCCCCTCGACTCCGTCGAGGATTTCGACGAACGCCCCGAATGTGACGACCTTCGTGACCGTTCCCTCGAGCTCGTCGCCGATGTTGTAGGTGTTGACAACGCGCTGCCACGGGTCCTCCTGGGTCTGCTTGAGACCGAGCGAGATCCGCTGGCGCTGCCTGTCGATGTCAAGCACCTTGACCGACACCGTGTCGCCGATGGAGAGGATCTCCGAGGGATGGTTGACGTGCGACCAGGACAGCTCCGAGATGTGGATCAGCCCGTCGATGCCGTCGAGGTCGACGAACGCGCCGAAGTCGACGATGTTGGAGATCACGCCCTCGACAACCTGTCCGGGCTGGAGGCGGTCAAGGATCCGCTCGCGATCCTCCTTGCGCTGCTCCTCGAGCACCGCGCGCCGCGACAGCACGACGTTGTTGCGCGAGCGGTTGAGCTCGATCACCTTGCATTCGATCGCCTGTCCCATGTACTCGTCGAGATTCGGGACGCGCCGGATGTCGACGAGCGACGCCGGCAGGAAGCCGCGGACGCCGAGGTCGATGATCAGGCCGCCCTTCACGACTTCGATCACCTGCCCCTCGACGGGCTCGCCGGACTCGGCGGCGGCTTCTATCCGCCGCCACGCCTTCTCGAAGCGGGCTCGCTTCTTGGACAGGATCAGGCGACCGTCCTGGTCCTCTTTGGTCAGGACGAGCGCGTCGACCTCCTCGCCGAGCGACACCTCGTCGCCGGGGTCGACCGACTTGCGGATCGACAGCTCGCTGGCGGGGATGACCCCCTCTGACTTGTAACCGATGTCGACCAGGACCTCGTCGTTGTCGATCCGGACAACGTGGCCTGTCACGACATCGCCTTCCTGGAACGGATGGATGGTCGCGTCGTAGTTGGGGACGATCTTGCCGTCGATCTCGAGCAGCAGACCGTTCGACCCTTCCACGATCTTTGCACTCGGTTGATCGGCTGGCATTGGGACTGTGATTGTGGACATGTGTTCGGCTGAGGATAGCCGCCCCGCGTAGCGGGGTGCGCTCCGTATCATCCGGCGCCGGATGCCGACACGAGCTACGAAGAGCCGCGAGCAGCGCACGCGGCTGGATCGCGACTGCGACGTGCTGATCTGCGGCGCCAGCTTCGCCGGCCTCGCCGTCGCTCGGGAGCTCGCCGGGACGGGCGCCGAGGTGCTGGTCGTCGACCGCTACGAGATCGGCGAGCGCCAGACCTCCGCGTGCGGGATCCCTACGCGGTGGCTCGAGGTGATGGATCTGACCGGGGCGCTGAGACAGACGTTCGACGAACTCGTGATCCACACACCGCACGCGACCGTTCGCTACGAGCTTCCGTGGACGTTCTCGACGTTCGACTATCGGGAGCTCTGCGCCCTGCTCTCCGACCAGGGGAGCTTCGAGTTCGAGACGGCGACCGTCGAGGGCCGCTCGGGATGGGCGGTCCGGACCGACCGCGGCGAGATCCGCGCGCCGCTGATCGTCGATGCGCTGGGCTGGCGCCGGGTGTTGGGCGGCGGCGAGCCGATCCAGCCGCCCAACGCGTACCTGTCGCGCGGGCTCGAGGTGCATCCGCACGGCGCCGGCGAGGAAATGGAGATCTGGATCGACCGGGCTTACGTGCCCGCCGGCTACGGCTGGAGCTTCCCTGCCGATGAGGAGGTGCGGGTCGGAGTCGGCTCGTTTGACCCGCGCTTTCACGTCAAGGTGCCAACCGTGCGCCTCGCCGACGACCTCGGGCGCGCGGCGGACGGCTATCAGGGCAACTGGATCCCACACCGGATTCGCGAGGCGGCGCAGGACGGGATCCTGTTCGTCGGCGACTCAGCCGGGCAGTGCCTGCCGTTGACCGCGGAGGGGATTCGCACGGCGTTCTACTTCGGGATCGCCTGCGGCCGCGAGTTGGCAACGGTGCTCGCCGGCCACCAATCCCGCGCGGCCGCGCTCGCCGGTTACGGTGCCTTCAGCGCCTCACACCGATGGCAGTTCGAGTCGTTGCTGCGCGTTCAGCAGGTCGTCCCGCGCGTGCCGCCGAGGCTGCTCGCGCCGGGGTTGCGTGCGCTCGGGCGCAGGGCGCTCGTCGCCTGGTCGTTCAACCACTATCTCGCGATCGCGCCACCCGAGTTCGCGCTCGGTGCTTCCGCGCCGGCGCGGCGGCTTGCGGCCGCGGCGTGACGCTGACGTTCGCTCCCGCGAACGCCCAGTTGTCAGCGGAGTCGGTGATCCGCAGCATGATCCGGTAGCGGCCCCCGCGTGCGTAGACGCGCGAAACGCTCCGGCGGTATGCAGTTCGACCGGCGCCGAAGGACCATCGGTAGGACTTGACCGCACCGCCGGGCTGACGCGCCCTGGCGGTGAACGTGGTCCGGACGCCGGCCGCAAGTTGACGCGGCCCGACGATCGCCACCCTGTCCGGCCGAGGTCGTGACTCGCAGCGCCGCTGCAGGCGGCCGTAGACCTCCTGCAGCCAGTAGTGATGGCCGTTGATCGTCTGATTCCAGGAGACGGCGCCTTGGCCTCCGACGGCGCGGCCGAAGGCGCTCAGACACACGTCGGCGATCTCGTCACCCGACGAGGTGATCCACGCGTTGCCGTAGGGATCGGTGACCGTCTCGACAAGCTCATGCGCGATCGTCGACAGGGCCGGGTCGGCCGAGCTGGAGTTCGGCCTCGGGTTGCCGGATTCGCAGTGGCCCGCAACGGCGTTGAACGGCACCACGGCATAGATGATCCCCGCGGTGGTCCAAGAGTGATATCCGCAGTAGCCGGTGCGTGATCCGCCGAGGGCGCACGACGACGAGGCCGTGTCCTGGCAGTCACCCAGTCCGGCGGGGGTGAGCAGCACGTACACGTTGGGAGGCCCGTTGGGCAGGTGCTCGGCTTCGATCACGTGCTCTAGCTCCTGTTGGATCTGAACGGCGGTCAGGCACACCGACCATCCTGGTCCGGTGCTCGCCGGTTCTGTGCATTCGCTGCTCGGCAGGGGATCGCTGACCAGCAGCGAGCCCGCGTATCGGACGGCATACGCGGCGGGGCCCCTGGCGTCACGGTACTGGCCGGTGAGCGCGAATACGTTGGTGGTCATGTGGCTCATGGCGGCGACGTCCTGGACGAACTGGGCGACGATCGGGGCGTAGTCGGGATCGAAGGCCAGGCCGGAGCCCGCGGGCTGCCAGAAGATGAGATGGACCCGGGTCGAATGCAGCACCGGCCCGCCCCGGTAGGGGATGCGGAGGGGACGCTTCGCGGAGCTGCTCGCCACCGCTGTCGCGCCTAGGTCAGGCTCGCGCGCCAGGAGCCTGGTGCCGAGGTCGGCTGCGCGGCGCGACTCGGCCTGCGTAGCCGCGGCGAGCAGGCCGAGGCAGAACAGTGCACCAAGCGCTACCAGGCGCCTGATCGTGACCGGGCTGCGCTCGCTCACTTGGCGGACAGCCAGTCGGAGCCGACCCCGGCCTCGACCGCGAGCGGGGGATCCATTTCAAACGCCCCGGCCATCTGCCGGACCGCCAGCTCGCGGACCGCTTCCGCCTCGTCCTCAGGGCCTTCGAACAGCAGCTCGTCGTGGATCTGGAGGATCAGTCGCGAGCGCAGGCCCGATCGGGCCAGGGCCTGGTCGCAGTCGACCATCGCCAGCTTCATGATGTCTGCCGCGGTCCCCTGGATCACCATGTTGACCGCGAACCGCTCGCCCTGCTTGCGCAGCTCCCAGCGGCGCGCGCGCAACTCCGGGACCTGCCGGCGGCGACCGAGCAGCGTCGATACGTAGCCGTGCTCAGTGCCCTGCTCGATCGTCTCGGCGATGAACCGTTCCACCGCCGGGAAGCCGGCGAGGTAGCGGCGGATGAAGTCGTCCGCCTCGGCCTGAGGGATGTCGAGGCGGTCGGCCATCCCGTATGCCGACAGCCCATAGACGATGCCGTAGTTGATCATCTTCGCCTTGGAGCGCATGCCTGGGTCGATCTGGTCCGGCTCCACCCCAAACACGCGACAGGCCGTCGCGGTGTGCACATCCTCGCCGCGGCGAAAGATCTCTTTCAACACGTCCTCCCGGGCGATGTGCGCCAGCAGGCGAAGCTCGACCTGCGAATAGTCGGCGCTGACGAGCAGGTTGCCCGGCTCGGCGACGAAGCAGGCGCGGATCTCGCGGCCCAGCGGGGTCCGGATCGGGATGTTCTGCAGGTTCGGGTTGTTCGAGGACAGCCGCCCGGTGGTGGCGGCCGTCTGATTGAACGTCGTGTGGATCCGCCCGTCCTGCGCGATCAGCGCCGGCAGCGCGTCGAGATACGTCTGGGCGAGCTTGGTCAGCTCCCGCCAGCGCTCGATCTTGGCGATGATCGGATGCTCGCCTCGGATCGCCTGCAGGACGCGGGCGTCGGTCGAGTAGCCGGTCTTGCCGCGGCGCTTGCGCGACAGTCCGAGCTTGCCGAACAGGATCTCCTCGAGCTGCTTCGGGGACCCGAGCGTGAACTCCTCCCCCGCCAGCTCGTAAATCTCGCGTTCCAGCGCGTCGGCCTCCTGCTTGACACGCCCCGAGATGCCGGCGAGGCGGTCGACGTCGAGCCGCAGACCGGCGAGTTCCATGTCGCGCAGGATCCGCACGAGTGGCAGCTCGACGTTGTGGAGCAGGTCGGTCAGGCCGCGACTGCGCAGCTCCTCCCGCTGCCAATCTGCGAGCTGGGCCACCAGCACCGCATCCGCTCCGGCCGGGTCGTCGATCGTGGTCGCGAGGCCGCGCTCCTCGCACAGCTCGCGGAATGGGTAGGCGCGCCGGGCTGGCTCGAGCAGGTAGGCGGCAACCTCGGTGTCGTGTGCCAGCGCCGGGGGAACCGTGCGCAACGACTTGGCGTCATGCGCGCACACCGGCCGATTTCCGATGGTCGCGATCAGCTGCTCGGGGCCCTCGCAGTCGCCGACGAGCACCTCCGTGGAGCCCTTCGCCTGGACCCCGAAGCGCCAGCTCTCCTCCGCGGCGAACAGCGCTCCCTCGGGGGCGAGCGGCGCGCGGATCGCGACCGCGAGCTCGGTGTTCGGCAGCGAGGCGATGTCCCTCGGGGTCGCGGCGCGTTCACGCGCCTGCACCCGGTTCTCGGCGACGGGCGCCGGGGCGGCGGCGTCCGCGGAGCCGAGCGCCTCCTCGAGTCGGCGCAGCGGCTCTCGCAGCTCGAACTGGCGAAACACGTCGCGGAGCCTGGAGCGATCGGGCTCGTGGGCCACGTACTCGGCCAGGTCGATGTCGACTGGCACATCGCGCTTGGCGGTCGCCAGGCGTTTCGAGACGCGCGCGTCGTCGGCGTACTCGATCAGGTTCTGCTTGCGCTTGGTGCCGGAGACCTGGTCGACCTGGTCGAGCACATGCTCGAGCGAGCCGAACCGCTGGAGCAGCTCGGCGGCGGTCTTGTCACCGATACCGGGAACGCCGGGGATGTTGTCGGAGGTGTCGCCCTTCAGGCCGATGAAGTCCGGGACCAGCTCGGGTGGGATCCCGTAACGCTCGATCACGCCTTCCCGGTCGTAGATCCTCGTGTCGGTTACGCCGCGGGAGGTGGTCATGATCCGGACTCCGTCTCCGACCAGCTGATAGGCGTCGCGGTCGCCCGTCACGACCATCACGGGGATCGGCGGGTCCTGGTGGGAGGCGCGCTCGACGATCGAGGCGATCACATCGTCCGCCTCGTAGCCGTCGACGTGCAGGTTCCGATAGCCGAACGCATCGACCAGCGGCTCGAGGTGCGGCCACTGCTCCTTGAGCAGGTCCGGCCGGCTCGATCGCTGCGCCTTGTACTCGGAGTAGATCTGTTTGCGACCCGTGTCGCCGGCGTCCCAGACCACGACGGTCGCGCGGGGTTGATGGTCGGTGAGGATCTTGACGAGCATCGAAGCGAAGCCGAAGATCGCGTTGGTGGGCACTCCGGTGGATGTCGCGATCGACTCCGGAAGCGCGAAGAAGGCCCGGTAGGCGAGGCTGTTGCCGTCGATCAGGAAGAGCTCGTCTGACACCGCGACGGAGGCTATCTGGCGGTCATGCGTCAACGATCGCTCGGTCGTGCGTCAACGATCGCTCGGTCGTGCGTCAACGATCGCTCGGTCATGCGTCAACGTGACTGGGTCATGCGCCGACCAGCACTCGGCCATTTGTCACATCAATGTCAAGAAGCGTGTCGAGAGTGTGAATTCTGCGGCCGGTGGGCTTGCCCTCCGGGCCGGCGCGAACGATGCTGCACGATTCATGTCGTCTCGCGATCGCAAACGAGCCCTCGCCGAGGCCACCACCGGCAGTTCTTCCCACGAGAGGGGGGCCGGCGAGGCCAAAGGTCGTCAGGGCCGCGAGGGGCGGCAAAACTTCCCATCGGGGGTGAGGGTGCTCGGACGAAGGGAAGTTTTGCCGGTCGACGGGGGTGCAGACGCGCGCGTGGCGACGATCGCCGGCCTGCAAAGGGGTAGGGTGAGCCGCTCCCAGCTGATCCAGGTGGGCATCTCTCGACACGTGATCAGCTCGATGCTCGATTCCGGGCGTCTGATTCGGCAATACCGTGGGGTGTACGCGGTTGGTCACTCGGCGGAGGTCCGGCTGGGCCGGGAGGCGGCCGCCCTCCTCGCCTGTGGGGGAGGCGCGGCGCTGAGCCACCGGACGGCGGCATCGATCTGGGCGCTCGGAGGCCCTCTGGGGACGGACCATCCCGTCGAGGTGACGATCGCGGGGCGCGAAACGAGCAGAACCCGGACGGGCATCATCGTTCATCGCAGCAGCTTGATCCGGCCGATTGACATCGTGATCAGGGACGGCCTCCCGGTCACGTCGCCGGCGTGGGCGCTGCTCGATCTGGCCGCGCATACGAGCACGCGGGAGGCCGAGCGGTCGCTCGACGAGGCGCTCGCACAGAGACTCGTCAGCCTCACCAAGCTGCGCGAGTTGCTCACCCGGGTCCAAGGACGCCACGGCGGTCAACGGGTGCTCTCACACCTCCTCGGCGGGCGGAGCGGCCCTTCGACGGTCACGCGTTCCGAGGCCGAGGAGCAGATGCTCGCGCTCATCCGAGCGGCGCAACTGCCTGCGCCTCAATTGAACGTCAGGGTGTGCGGCTACGAGGTCGACTTCCACTGGCCCGAACATCAGCTGGTCCTGGAGGTCGACGGCTATGCGTGGCACTCGGGCCGCTCGGCGTTCGAGCGCGACCGGCGCAAGGGGATCGCCCTGGCTCGCGCCGGGATCGAGCTGCTGCGCGTCAGCTGGAGGCAGATCCAGGAGGAGTCGCTGCCGCTGGTGGCGGGCCTGGCGGCGCGGCTGGCCGCCCGGTCGTCGGGAGCGTGGAGGGTCAGATCGGCGGGAGGCGACTGACGCGGGCCGGCGAGGGCTGACCCGGGCCGGCGAGGACTGACCCGGGCCGGCGAGGACCGACGCCAGACGACGAGGACCGACGCCAGACGACGAGGACCGACGCCAGACGACGAGGACCGACGCGACGAGGACGGAGAACGGCCGGAGCGTGGGGACTCAGAACCCGCCCCGCGGATGCAGCGTCGTCGCGTAATGCGGGTTGCCGTTCACGCCAACCTTGTACAGCCCATAGACGTCGAGCGACGTGTCACCGTAGCGGTCGAACGAGAAGGTTCCGATCGGCGTCGCGTGCGAGGTGTCGAACAGCCAGCGCAGGACGGCGGACCGCTCGTCACCGCGACGCCCGAGGGAGGCGACCGCTCCCAGACCCAGCTGCATCGCCGTGTAGCCGAGCAGCGCGTAGACATCCGGTACGGCGGTTGCGCCGAACGCCGCGGCATAGGCACGGCGGAACGGGGCCGCACCTGGGTATGAGTCGAGCGGAAGGGTCGGACGCGTGCACATCAGCAGGCTGTCCATCGCCGACGGCACGCCCCCGTGCCGTGGATTCGTCCAGGCCGGAACGCACATGCCACTGGAGCCGAGGAACACCCGAACGAGTGGTGCGGCGGCGTGCACCCGCGCGGTCAGTTGGGTCAGCGCCTGGGTGGCCGAGCCGGAGATCTGCACGCAGTCGGCGCGCGTCGAGCGGACGACGTCGGGAAGCCGCAGGCGGCCCGAGACGTCGCCCACCGGCACTGTCGCGGCGACCGTGATCCCGAACCGGGGAGCATCGGCCCTGACCAGCTGAGCGAGAGTCAGCCCCGGTCGGTCATACGCGAGCGCGACGCGCGAGCATCGGGCCGTGGACAGTGCCGACAGGCTGGCGAGCGCCTGCACGGCATCATTGGGCAGTAGTCGCGTGAAAGTGCGAGATCCGCTCGGGTAGTAGGGCGGTTCGCTGTGCGGGTTGCCAGCGATCGGTGCTGTCAGCCCGATCGCCGTCGCGGTCGGACTGAGCTGTGGGATTCCGGCCTCATTGAGGATCGGAATCGAGATTCGGTTGGCATTCGACGAAAGCTCGCCGATGTAGAACACAGCGCTCGGGTCGGTCGCCGCAATCCGGGCGTTGCGGGCGACCGCGGTCGCGCCGGCCGACGGGGAGCCGCCGGCGGCCGAGCCTGCATCGAGGCCCACGTATCGGACTTGGTACAAGCCTGCCCGATGGTGGTGTTGGCTGAGCGCCAGCGCGATCCCGTTCGCGATTTGAGCGGCGCGGGCGGCGTCCGGTCCGGCGCTCGGCAGGCTCGAGTAGATCCGGACGAACGCGCCGGGCCTGAGGCGGCTCGGCGTCGTCGAGCCGCCGCCACCGCAGGCGGAGATCAGGATCACGACCGCGAGAAACCAAGCCGCAGACGCGCCGGACAGGCGCGGACAGCGCGGGAGGCTGCCCAGCGTCACGGGGTCCCAGCGCTGACCACCAGTCGACCGTTGCGGACCTGTTTGATGACGAACGACGCCGGGGTCGTGTCGCCGTCCGGCTTGATCGTGAGGTGGCCGAGCACAGACGTCGGATCGTTGAGCTCGAGAAAGTCGCGAACGACGGTCGCGCGGTTGTTCGCGTGCGAACCGGCGGCGCGCAGAACCGAGAACAGAGCATCGACGGCGGCGAAGCCGTAGATCGCGCTCGGCGCCGGAGCATGCCCGTAGGCCTGGATGAAAGGAAGGACGAACGAGCGGCGGGCGCCGGGCGGCGGTCGCACGAATCCCGGGCTGCTGATCCTGACGGCCCGTGCCGCCGCCGGCGAGAGCAGGCTCACGAATGGCGGGGCGTCGAGCGCGGCAGGCCCGTACAGGCGAGCGGTCGGGGCGAGGAGCGCCGCCCCGTTCATGAATCGGGCGCCCGTCGCCGGAGAGGCGGCGCCGAAGAAGATCGCGCCGGCGGCGGACTCCCGGTCGATGATCCTCAACCCCGACCCGGCGTCGGCGAGCACGGCGGCGGCGATCGAAGCTCCGTAGCCGCTGGCGTCGTGGGCGACATACAGGCTCGTGGCCCCGCCGGCGCGGATCGCGGCGACGAGCGCGCTCGCCTCCTGAGCAGTACTCGGGACGACGTGAGCGAAGGTCCGGCCGTAGCTGGCCCACGACTGGTAGTAGCGGCTGGGTGCCCCTGCGACGGCGGGCGTCGGCCGGGTCATCTCGAGCGAGCCATCGGAGGGGCTGATCTGAAGGAGGTCAAGCGCGTTGGTGATCCCGGCGCTGTCCTGAGAGCTCCCGGGCGCCGCCTCGCCGACGAAGGCGATCGCGCTCGAGTCCTGGATCGCGTGTCGGGCGTTGGCCGACAGCTCTCCCGTCTGGACGCGGCGACATGAGACCGCGAACGCGGTGACCTCGCCGCGGTCTCGCGTGCACGCGAGCTGCTCGGCGCCGAGCAGGTCCTGCTCGGCGCGGTCGGAGCCGATTCCAGGCGGTACGCTCAGATAGACGGTCAACGTACGCCCCGTCACGACCAACGCCGACCCGCTGCGGGCGGCGGTGGACGTGCAACCGCTCAGCGCGGCCACGCCGAGCACGAGTGCCGCCAGCCGGGCCGAAGCCGCCAGCCGGGCCGAAGCCGCCAGCCGGGCCGAAGCCGCCAGCCGGGTGCGAGCGGCGGCTCGCATGGGGATCGTCACCTACCGGTCGCGCCGGTGTCTGAGACCGGGCAGCACGGAACGCACGGCGAGCGCAATCAGGACCATCACGACAGCGATCAGGATCGCGTCGAAACCCGACATGTTCAGCGACCAGAGGACGATCCAGATGCAGAGGCCCGCGGTTGCCGTGAGGATCACGCCCATCGCGCGCCATCCTAGCCGGTCGGCTGGGCCGCAAGCGCCGTGGCGAAAGCGTGCACCTGGCGCTCGACGGCCTTCACCGGCTCCCGCTCCTCGCGAACGCAACGCACCAGCCGACTGCCGATGATCACACCGTCCGCGCCCGCCGCCGCCGCCGCCCGTGCCTGCGCGGGCGTGCCGATCCCGAACCCGACAGCGACCGGAACCGTGGTTCGCGACCGCGCTCGTGCGATCAGCCCCGCGAGTGCGTCCTCGCTGCTCGCACGCTCGCCGGTCGTGCCCGTCACCGACACCACGTACACAAATCCGCGGGCACTGCTCCCGATGCCTGCGAGCCGCTCGTCGGTGGTCGTCGGGGCGACCAGCGGCACGAGCGCGACCCCACGCGAATCGAGCGTCTCCAGAATCGGCCCGGCCTCCTCGGCAGGCAGGTCCGGAACGATCAAGCCACCGCAGCCGGCCTGCGCCAGCGCGTCAGCGAACGACTCGACTCCGTATGCCAGGATCGGGTTCGCGTAGCTCATCACGATCACCGGTACGTGGTCGGCGAGCTCGCCTGCAAGCGAGAGGATCTCCCGCAGACGAACGCCACCTCGCAGCGCGGCCGTGGCGGCGGCATGGATCACCGGCCCGTCGGCGAGGGGATCCGAGAACGGCACCCCCAACTCGATCAGATCGGCACCTCCGCGCACATACGCCAGGCCGATCTGGTACGAGGTGTCGAGATCTGGATAGCCGCCCATCAGGTAGGGCATCAGCGCCGCGTCGCGTCCGTCGGCCCGTGCGCGCTCGAATGCGCCGGCGATGCGCTCAAGCCCGGTCAAACCTGCGCCTCGCGGGCGAGACCCTCATCGCGGGCGAGACTCTCGGGGCGGGCTAGGACCTCATCGAGGTCCTTGTCGCCTCGGCCCGAGAGGCAGACGAGGTCCAGCTCGCTGGGTGACGCGGCCAGCGTCCATGCGATCGCATGCGCGCTCTCCAGCGCCGGAATGATGCCCTCGAGTCTGGCGGTGCGTACGAACGCGTCTATCGCTTCGGCGTCGGTCACGGCGACATAGCGAGCACGCCCGCTGTCTCGCAGCCAGGCGTGCTCAGGACCGGTCCCCGGATAGTCGAGCCCAGCCGAGATCGAGTGCGCCTCGAGGATCTGGCCGTCCTCGTCCTGCAACACGGCGGAGAAGGACCCGTGAAGTACGCCCGGACGTCCACCAGCCGCCAGCGGCGCACCATGGCGCCCGGTGGCCAGCCCCTCCCCGGCCGCCTCGACGCCGACCAGCTCGACTGAGGCGTCGTCGAGGAAGGCTGTGAACATACCGATCGCGTTGGAGCCTCCGCCGACGCAAGCGATCACGCGGTCCGGAAGGCGGCCGGCGACCTCCAGCACCTGGCTTCGCGCCTCGTCGCCGATAACGCGTTGAAGGTCGCGCACGAGCGCGGGAAACGGTGCCGGACCGACGCACGAGCCGATGATGTAATGCGTGGTGCGGACATTCGTGACCCAGTCCCGGATCGCCGCCGAGACCGCCTCCTTGAGCGTGCATGCGCCGGCGTCCACCCCGACGACGCGCGCGCCGAGCAGCCTCATGCGCTCGACGTTGGGACGCTGACGGCGCATGTCCTCGGTGCCCATGTAGACGACACACTCGAGGTCCAGCAGCGCGCACGCGGTGGCGGTGGCGACACCGTGCTGCCCGGCGCCGGTCTCAGCGATGATTCGTCGCTTGCCGATCCGAGAGGCAAGCAGCGCCTGCCCCAGCGCGTTGTTGATCTTGTGTGCGCCGGTGTGGTTGAGATCCTCGCGCTTGAGGTATATCGGCCGACCGGCGGCGGCGCTGAGCCTTTGCGCCAGGTACAGCGGGGACGGGCGGCCGACGAAGTCGCGCAACAGCGCTCGCAACCGCTCCTGGAAGGCCCGATCCGCTCTGGCGGTGAGCCACTCGAGTTCGAGCTCGGCCAGCGCCGGCATAAGCGTCTCGGGCACGTACTGGCCCCCGTAGGGGCCAAACCGGTGCTCGATCGAAGCGCCGGCCGTCATCGCGCAGCCCCGGCGGCGAGCGCGCCCGCAGCCTCCCGCGCGAACCGCCGCATCTCCGCGTGCGACTTGACGCCGGGGGATGACTCGACACCGCTGGCGACATCGACCGCGAACGGCCCGACCGCCCTCACCCCGGCCGCGACGTTGTCGGCGGTCAGCCCGCCGCTGAGGATCAGCGGCACCGACCCGCGGTGCTCGCGAGCCAGCTCCCACGCGAATGTCTCCCCGGTCCCGCCGGGCACATCAGGGGTGTGGCCGTCCAACAGATGAAAATCGGTGTGGAAGCTTCCGAGCGCCTGGATCTCCGCGCGGCTTTGCACACGGGCCGCCTTGATCACGCGGCAGCCGGTCCGGCGCGCGACCTCGGAGCAGAATGCCGGGCCCTCCCGTCCGTGCAGCTGCACGATCGTGAGCCCGACCGCGTCGGCCACCGCGGTGAGTTCGCCGAGCTGTGCGTCGACGAACACGCCGACCAGTTCGAGCCGCCGCCTGACCACGGCCACCACCTCAGCGGCACGCCCGACATCGACCGCTCGCGGCGACCCCGGCCAGAACACCATCCCGACGGCCCATGCCCCCAGCTCGGCAGCCAGCTCCGCGTCCGGGCGCCGTGTGATCCCGCAGAACTTCACGCGTGTGGCCGGCTCGCTCACCCCCTAATCGTAGAAGTGAACGCGCTCGTCGCTCCGCGGGCCGTCCGGCGCACGGCAGATCAGGCAAGCGTGAGCGCCCGACAGGACGCCTCGATGTCGGCCGCCCGCATCAGGGCCTCGCCGATCAGGACACCGTGCACGCCCGCCAATTGCAGTTCCTGGAGCTGGGCCCGGTCGCGCAGACCGGACTCGGCCACCACCACCGACCCGTGCGGCACGTCCGGGAGCAGCTCATAGGTGCGCCCGGTGTCAACCTGAAGCGTCGTCAGGTCACGGTTGTTGATCCCGATAAGGCGTGCCCCCGCGCCGGCCGCGCGCGAGCACTCCGTGCGACCGTGCACCTCGACGAGCGCGTCCAGCCCGAGCGTGCCGGCAAGCTCGAGCAGCTCCGCGAGCATGGCGTCGTCGAGCGCGGCGACGATCAGCAGCACCGCATCGGCCCCGGCGGCGAGCGCCTCGTGGACCTGGTAGGGATCGACGGTGAAGTCCTTGCGCAGGATCGGCAGCCGGGTCACGCGCCGGGCCGCCTCGACGTCGGCGAGCGTGCCGCCGAAGTGAGAGCTCTCAGTCAACACCGACACCGCCGCCGCTCCTCCGTGCTCGTACGCGGTGATCACCTGCTCGAGCGGGCGATCGGCGCGGATCATGCCCGCGGACGGCGAGCGGCGCTTGTGCTCGGCGATCAGCGAGATCTCGTGACCGGCGGTCAGCGCGCCTCGCAGCGAGCGGGGCGCGCCGTACCTGGCGAGCCGCTCCTCGCCGCCGGCCACGACCTCCTTCAGTGACCGGCGCTCGCGGCGGCGCGCGAGCTCGCGGCGGGTGTCGGTCACGATCTCGGTGAGCGCGTTCATGCCGCGGCCGTGTCAGTGACCATCTCGGCTCGCGAGTTCACGAGGCGGCCAGCTGAGCGCGTTCACGGGCCGGCCAGCTCGCGCGTGCGCGCGACGAGCGCCTGCAGCTTGGCGGCCGCTGCGCCCGATTCGACCGCCTCGGCGGCCGCCTGCACCCCGGCGAGCAGCGACTGCGCACGTCCCGCGGCGAGGATCGCGGCCCCCGCGTTCAGGAGCGCCATGTCGCGCGCCGCACCCGGGGCACCGGCAAGGATGTCGCGGGTCGTGGCGGCGTTCGCGTCAGGGTCGCCGCTGGGAACAGCGTCCTGCGGGTGACGCTCGAGCCCGACCTCCTCCGGGGTGACGATGTACTCGCGCACATCGCCGTCGACCAGCTCGATCACCCGAGTGGCGTCGGAGATGCTCAGCTCATCGAGCCCGTCAAGCGAGGACACGAGCAGCGCGTGGCCGGTCCCCAGCAGCGCGAGCGCACCCGCCATCGTCGTCAGGTAATCCGGATCGGACACGCCGATCAGCTGGTGCCCCGCCCCGGCCGGGTTCGTCAGCGGCCCGAGGAAGTTGAAGGTCGTGCGCACAGCCAAGGCGCGACGGACGTGGACGACATGTCGGGTGGCCTGGTGGTGCGCCGGAGCGAACATGAACCCGAAGCCGACCTCCTCGATGCACAGCGCGACGGCCCGAGGATCCAGATCGATCCGCACACCCAGCGCCTCCAGCAGATCGGCGGAGCCCGACAGGCCGGTCGCCGAGCGGTTGCCGTGCTTTGCCACAGGGCAGCCGGCGGCGGCAGCGATCAATGCGGCGGTGGTGGAGACGTTGAAGGTGCGCCGCCCGCCGCCGGTGCCGGCCGTATCAAGCAGGCCCTCCCCCGAAATCGGGACCGCGGTCGCGAACGCGCGCATCGTCTGCGCCAGCCCGGCCAGCTCGGCGA
>Ga0075021_10000640_pt1 | contig 18166 bp, 21 predicted proteins | sample ColStrG_CSR_2012_FD_72749 | JGI IMG/M metagenome (GOLD analysis project Ga0075021, IMG submission 72749) | Freshwater sediment microbial communities in response to fracking from Pennsylvania, USA - Cold Stream Run_MetaG_CSR_2012 | ecosystem: Environmental > Aquatic > Freshwater > Creek >...
GACAGGGCGTCGGGCGGGCAGCCTTTGGGACGGCCGATGTCGATCGGGCCCGAGATCGCCTGCGTGATCACCCCTTTTTCGAGATATGCGTACGTGACGGTGAGCAGCGCGTCGACGCGCGGCTCCGTGCACAGCTTCGTGCCGATTGCGAACTGGCCGGTGATCGCCTCGTAGCCGGCTCTGGTGGCTCCGACGCAGTTGAGCGCATAGCCGGGGACTTCACCCGAGCACGAGAACGTGTCCTTGAGCGGGTTCGGCGTGGCTGCGAGGTCGGTCACCGCCGGCGGGCTCTGGATGCCCGTCAGCGGCACCTGCGCCTGCAGCTGGTAGCCGGTGATCGGCCCGTTGCAGTAGAAGCTGTACCTGACCTGCTGTTCTGAGCTGCCCAGTTCCGGCGTGCCCGGCGAGAGGCTGCCGAGGCAGTTGTAGTTGTTCGGGTTCGCTTCTTCGGCGTGGCTCATAGCCGGCGTCGCGAGCAGCAGGGCGAGGCAGCCCGCGAGCGCGGTGAGCCACAGCGTGGCGTTGCGGTGGGCGGGTCGAGATGCGTGCAACGGGGTTCTCCGTTCCGGTCGTTGATGTTGGTCTTCCTCAGTGCAGGAGCTTTTCGAGGCTCTGTCTGGGTGAAGTCGGGTTGAAGGCGGCCGTCGAGCTGCCGGGCCTGGCAAACGGCGAGAGCAGCGTGACTCCGGCGGGAGGCTCGTAGGTCAGCGTGCTCGACGAGGCGCCCGCCGGGAGTCCCGACTGCGCCGCGACGCCGACGGTCGCGAACGTGACCACGACGAGGCCGTGTTCGCGATATGCGGGCGTCGTCGTGATCGTCGCGAGCGTCGCCTTCACGAATTCGTCGGCCGCCGTCAGCGCACCGGGGCTGGCGGGCGCGCAGGCCGCGCCGGCCGCGCCTTCAGGGCACGGCGGCTGCACGATCGAGCGCACGAGCGGCGGAGTCGCTCCGGGGGAGGGTGGTTCGGCGAGGGCAGCCTCCGACGCGAACGCGCTGGCGCTGATCGACGACCAGCCGCTCAGCAGCGTGGAACCCGGGATCAGTGTGCCGGTGATGTAGGGCGCGGCCGTCGGCCTGGCGGAGGCTTCGGCGAATGAGCCCCCGGAGAGCGTGATCAACCACACGTTGGTGATCGCGGGCAGCCTCTTGGCACGGCTGGCAGCAGTCTTTTCGGTGGCGCTCGATGAGCCTTCTTCGCCCGACGCGGCGGGCGTCGTGGCAGCTGCCGAACGGGTCACGGTGTTCGTCGACGGCGTCGCCGTCGCGGCGGGCGTCGCGACGGTTGACGGCGCCGCGGTCGCGGCGTAAGCCGCGGCGCTCGTCGGCGTCGTTGTGGCCTGCGCGGCGCTGCGGCTGGCGAGCAGCGCGAGCAGTTGCGGCAGTCGCTGCGCCAGGCCCGCCGGGCTTTCCGCATACGAGCCGTCGGGGCCGGGTCCGATCGCCACACCGACAGCCACGCCGAGGCCGAGCATGATCGTCGCGAGCACGGCACTCGCGCGCACCGAGGGCAGGCGCAGCGTTCGGGGTGTGGGCGTCGCGGGCGGCCCGTCGGGGTTCTGTGTGTCCGTCGTCTTGGTCATCCAGGTCACCGTGGCGCGCCTGCGGGAGACGCTGCCCTCCTAAAGTCATCTAAGTCGATCTAATCTATCGGAATTATGATAAGTTCGTCTGGAGTCGTTGTCAAACACCAGGCAAATCGCCAGAAACGGAGTCCCATCCCGATGACACGCATCCGCCGTCTCTCGGTTGCCCTCGTGGTGACCGGTGTGCTGGGGGTCGCGGCGCCTGCGGCTGCCTCGGCCCTCACCACGATCACGATCAGCGGCGCCACGGCGTCCTATCCGCTCGTGCAGCTGCTGGCGCAGAAGTACGTCAAAGTTCACCCGCACAAAGTCAAGTTCAAGGTCACCGAGGGCGGGGCGCAGGTCGGCGTGAACAACGTCGTCTCCGGCGCCTCGACGATCGGCGACGTCTCACGCGACCCGCTCTCGAGCGATCCCAAAGGGCTCGACTTCTACCCGATCGCGAAGTACGGCATCTGCGTGATCACGAACAAAGCGAACGCGCTTTCGAACCTGACACAGGCGCAGGTGATCTCGATCTTCACCGGTAAAACCCGCAGCTGGAGCGGAGTTCCCGGCGCCACGGCAAGCGGCACGATCGATCTCATCAGCCGCACCTCGGTCGCCGGCGTGCTGACCAACTTCCAGACGCTGCTGCTCGAAAACAAGAAGGTCTCGAGCATCGCCGCCGAAGAGCCCTCCGAGGGTCTGCTTCGCCAGCAGGTGGAAAACGACCCGAACTCGATCGGCTTCGCCTCCAACTACCAGTCAGACAAAGGCGGCGTCAACGCCGTCGCGCTCAATGGCGTCGGGTGCAACCGCGCGAACGCGCTCTCCGGGCAGTACGCCGGGGTGGCCCACTTCTACGAGGTGACCAAAGGCAGGGCGAGCGGAGCAGCGGCCGCCTTCATCGGCTGGATCGAGAAATCGGCGGCGGCGCGCAAGATAATCAACACGCAGTGGATCTCGATCAGCTGAGCTGATCGTGCTGAGGCGCCTGCGCAGTCCGTGGTCTGAGCGCCGCGCCGAGCTCACGCTCGGCGCGGTTGCTCTATCTGTCGGCGCCGTGGTTGTCGCGATGCTCGTGTTCGTCGCCGTTCACGCCTGGCCGATCCTCGAGCACAACGGCATCAGCTGGCTCGGCGGTGCTGGCAACCTCGAAGCGCAGATCGCGACGATGCAGGCGACAGGGCGGGGCGCGCCCGCCTCGGCGTACAAACTGGACGCCTGGCCCTTCATCTACGGAACGCTGCTCACGGCGGCGGCGGCGGTCGTGCTGGCGCTGTTCGTGTCGGTGCTTTCGTCGATCTTCATCGTCGAGCTCGCGCCCTCACGCGTACGGCGCATCGCGATCCCTGTGATCCGCGTGCTGGCGTCGGTGCCATCGGTCATCTACGGCCTGATCGGCGTGCTTGTGCTCGTGCCCTTTGTCGGCAACCATCTGATCACCGGCGCGCAGAAGGCCTCCGTGCAGAATGTCGTCGAGCTGACCGGTGCCGGACTCCTCGTCGCCGTCGTGATTCTCACGGTGATGATCACGCCGATCATGGTCGCGCTGATCTGCGAGGCATTCGTGTCGGTGCCGAATTCGTGGCGGGAGGGCGCGATCGCGCTTGGCCTGAACCCGCTGCGGGCGATGCTCTCCGTGACCGTCCGCGCGGCGCGGCCGGCGATCGTCGCGGCCGTCGTGCTCGCAACGGCGCGGGCGCTCGGCGAGGCGGTGATGATCTCGATGGTCTCCGGCTCGCGCACGTTCGTGCCGAAGCCGATCGACGGCGCGATCTTCGTGTTCGAGCCACTGCGAACGCTCGCCTCGGCGATCATCGACTTCCACGAAGGCATCGGCGCGCCGGCGCTGTCCTCGACGCTCTACGCGCTGGCGCTGGTGCTGCTGTTCTCGGCGGCCGTGCTGTCGGTCGCCGGCTACCTGATCAAGCTGCCGCTGCGGCGCTACCAGGTGCGCGGATGAGCGCACTCGCGCCCGAGCGAACGCTCGGGCAACCGTGGCAGACCGGTCCCGGGCGGCGCTCCTCGCCGATCGGTTGGCGCTGGGGCGACCGCCTCGCGCTCGCCGGCGCCTGGGTCGCGGGGATCGGGCTGTGCGTGATCGCAGCGGCGATCGTCCTGTACATGGGCTACCGCGGCATCGAGTACCTGCGCCCGCAGCTGATCTTCTCGCGGCCGGCCGTGGGCACCAGCCAGAGCGAAACCGGGGGCTTCCTCGACCCGATCCTCGGGACGGCCCTGCTGACGCTGATCGGGATCGTGTTGGCCGTGCCGCTGGCGGTCTCCAGCGCGCTGTGGATATGCGAGTACGGGCGCCCGAGCTGGCTCGCGCGCATCGTCGAATCAAGCATCGAGATCGTGGCCGGCACGCCCGACATCGTGATCGCGCTGTTCGGCCTCGCGATCTTCCAGCTGCGGCTGTTCGCGCCGTTCTCGTTCACCGCCTCGGGTGGCGGCGTGTTCGGACGCTCGTTCATCGCGGCCGGCGCGATGATGTCGCTGATCGCGCTGCCGCCGCTGTTCGCCACCACCCGCGACGGGCTGCAGGCGGTGCCGACGCACATGCGCGAGGCCGCGTTCGCGCTCGGTAAGACGCGGATCGCCACGATCCGCCGGGTGCTGCTGCCGAGCGTACGCTCGAACATCGCCACCGGCGTCACATTGGGTGTCAGCCGGATCATCGGCGACACCGCGATCGTCGTGCTGCTCCTGGGCGAGTCGCTGCGCCTTGAATCACAGGGCTCCGCGCCGGTCGCCGGCCTGCTCCGCGGCACCGGCTCGACGCTGACGAGCTACGTCTATGACAACTCCCCGGCCGGCGAAGGCGCCGCGCCGCAGAAGGCATATGCGGCGGCGTTCGTACTGCTCGCGCTCGTGCTCTGCCTGAACCTGCTCGTCGACCGGATCGGACGCTCCCAGGCGCACGCCACCGGCCTGAGGACGCCCGCGGCGATCCTGTGAGCTGTCCGATGCGCGGTGCTGGAGGGTGGTTTACAAAGCCGCCGGCCTCCGCTAATCTCAGTAGTTCGATGAACAAAGTCGCCGACAAGTCCGATGGAGAATATGCCGATGAGTCCCGATGAGATGCTGCTCGACCTTCCGTTCATCACCGTGAACGCGGACGAGCCGCCGCGCGTGCAGCCGCTCGCGCACGGTGCGCCGGCGCCTGCGCCGGCGGTCGCGCCCGTGCCGCCGGTGCGCACGATCGTGCTCGACCGTCCACCGGTGCCGGTCGCTCCGCCGCAGGATCGCGAGGCGGTCAGGGCGCCGTCCTCGAGCAGCGGACCGGAGCGACTGCGGCTGGAGGGCGTAAGCATCGCCTACGGCGGCAAGCCGGCCGTCAAGTCGGTGTCGCTGTCGATCCATCAGGGCGAGGTCCTGGCGCTGATAGGCCCGTCGGGCTGTGGCAAGACGACGCTTCTGCGCACGCTCAACCGCCTCACCGAGCTGACCCCGAGCGCGGCGCGCGCGGGGCGCATCATGCTCGACGGCGAGGACATCCACGAGCTCGCTGACACGACGCTTCGCGCGCGCGTGGCGATGGTCTTCCAGCAGCCGAACCCGTTCCCGATGTCGATCTTCGACAACGTCGCCTTCGCGCTCCGCGAACAGTCGCGCAAGCGCCCGCGCCGGCGTGAGCTCGAGCCGCTGGTCGTCGACGCGCTTCAGCGCGCCGGCCTCTACGACGAGGTTCGCGACGAGCTCGACCGCCCGGCGCTGCGCCTCTCCGGCGGCCAGCAGCAGCGGCTGTGCATCGCGCGCGCGATCGCGCCGCGGCCTGAGGTGCTGCTGATGGACGAGCCCTGCAGCGCGCTCGACCCGATCTCCACGAACACGATCGAGAAGCTGATCGGCGAACTGCGCCGCGAGCTGGCCGTCGTCGTCGTTACGCACAACCTCGCCCAGGCGCAACGCGTCGCCGACAAGGTCGCGTTCATGTACCTCGGCGACCTCGTCGAGTACGGGGAGGCCGCTGAGGTCTTCGACGAACCGCGCGCCGAGCGCACCCGCGACTACGTCCGCGGAGCCTTCGGATGACGCCCCGCGACTCCTCGGCGCCGCCGAGCGGCGCGAGGCAGTGAGGAGAGGGTTGGCCGTGGCGAGTTGCGGGCTGGCGGCGATCAGCTTCGCCGCGTGCCAGAGCACCGAGCAGGAAAGCGCGAAGCTCGCGCGCGCCGGCGGCGCGCAAGCAGCCGGCCCGGCCGCGCTCGAGCTCGGCGCGAGGAACCGTTCTGTGCGTGTGTCGCAGGTGACGCTCGTAGGTGAACCCGGTCGGGTCGCCGTCGCGGCCAGGCTGACCAACACGTCCACCCGTGCGCAGACGAACGTGCCGCTCCTGGTGCGCGTCACGGGCAGGGGCGGCAAGACCCTCTACACCAACGGCACGGGCGGCATCGAAGCCTCGCTACAGCGGATCGCGCTGCTGCGCGGCGGGCAGAGCGCGTGGTGGGTCGATGACCAGGTCCTCACCTCGCTGGGCGCCTCGGCGGCCCGGCTGCGCGCCGGCACGGGCTCCAGCGCGGCTGGCGCCGGAGCCGCCTCGCTCTCCACGAGCGCGCCGCAGATCGCGCAGCAGGCCGGCGTCGCGACGCTCAGCGCGAGCCTGGTCAACCACTCCTCGACCGCGCAGAGCAAGGTCCCCGTCTACGCGGTCGCCGTGCGCGGCGGGCAGATCGTCGCGGCGGGCCGCGCCGTCGTCCCCCTCCTTCCGGGCCGCCCCGGCGCGTCGGCGCCCTTCCAGATCGTGCTCGTCGGCAATCCGGCCGGCGCGAGCCTGCAGCTCGACGCGATCGCGAGCGCGGGATGAGCAACGCGAGCCTGATGCCCGTCTCCTCCGAGCGGGGCGCGCCCAGCTGCGCCAACTGCGGCGCGGCGCTCGTCGCCGACCAGCGCTACTGCCTCGCCTGCGGAGCGCCCTGCTCGCCGGTGCGCCTGGCCTTCCTCGACGTCCTGCAGGACCAGCCGGCGAAGGCCCGCGAGGGCGGCCGCGCCGGCTGGACGACGGGAGTCGCGATCGAGGTCGGTCCGGCGGGCCAGCTGCCTGTGATCGACCAAGGGCCGGCGGGCTGGCTGCGGCGATACTCGGGTCTGCTCGGGCTGCTCACCGTGCTGCTGCTGTGTCTGATCGTCGGGCTGCTGGTCGGGCACTGGGTGACCCAGGGCGCTGCCAAAGCACCCAGCAGGCAGGTCGTGGAAATCAAGGGGCTGACCGGCCTGCCGGCGGCCGCCGCGCCAACCACGGGCGCAGGCGCGGGCACGACGGCGGCGGAAACGCCGGGCGCGAACAAGGCGAGCGGCAAGGAAGAAGCGGCGGAAAGCAAGGAAGCCGCGAAGGAAACGAAGGTCGAAAAGGCGCCGCCGCCACCCCCGGTCAAAGTCTCCGGGGCGAAGCTCCAGAAACTCTCCAAAACGACCGGCAAACAGCACCAGGAAGAAATCAACGCGCTCGGCTCGCAGCCGATCGAAACGGGTTAGAGGGCGAACCGATGAGCTCGCTCGACGGAGGCGGCTCGATGGCGGAGCTACGGAGGCGACGCCGAGAGCTGGCCGAACGCGTCGCCGAGCTGACCTGGGATCTCGGCGGCCTGACATACGAGATGGCCGTGCGCGACCACTATCGGCTCGACGTGCTCGCTCGCCGTGCGGCCGAGCTGCAGCAGGCCGACGCCGAGCTCGGCGAGGTCCAACGCCTGCTCGCCGGCGCAGAGGCGGGCGTGCACGGCGAGTGCCGTGCCTGCGGTGCCGTCCACAGCCGAGGCGCCGGCTTCTGCTGGCACTGCGGCGCGCCCCTGCTGGAGGAGGCGCAGCCCACCGTCCTCAACGGCGGCGCGCCGACCGACTGACGCGCGGCGCTCGCGAGAACCGGAGGCTCGCGAGCGTGACGTAGCGGCCGATCCCGCCTCTGCGGCGGATAGCATCCGCGCGGTGATGGGGACGCGCCGGGCATGGATCGTCGCCACGACCGCAGCGCTGGCAGTCCTCGCCACGGCGGCGCCCGCCGGGGCGGCGATCACGAGCTTCGGCGCCGACCTGGGCGCGGAAGCGAACGACCCGGCAGTCTGCGGCGAAGGCTTCTATCCGACGCTGATTCCCAGTCCGTCGTGCACCTGGGCATCGGGGTCACCCGGAGCGTCGTTCTACGCGCCGGCGAGCGGAACGGTGACGGCGGTGCGAGTGCGCGTCGGCTCCGTCAGCGGGCCGATGCAGGTGGTCGTGATGCGCTCGATCTACCAGAACAGGGCCGGTGACCCCGAACACCCCTACTTCACGTGCTGCTTCGTCGAGAGCTACGGCCCGATCTTCCAACCGGGCGCCGGCACCGTCACGACCGTCGCGAGCTCGCTCGCGGTGACCGAGCAGCCGACGCCGCCGTCGTCGGACGTGACGACGAAGGCGATCGGCGACTTCCTCGCGATCTCGGTACTCGCTCCCGGCGTCCCGCTCCCGGCGTTCATCGACGAACAGAGCAGCGACGCCGGGTTCTACCCGTCGCCCACGCCGTCGAGCCTGACGGCGCCGTCGGCGTTGCAGCTGAGCCCGTCGGCGACCCCGAGCGGGGCCGAGATGCTGCTCGACGCCGATCTCCAGACTCCGGCCGGCGCCGTGGCGCAGCCGATCCCGGCGCCCGCGTCCGGCGGCGGCGGGCGCGCGCCCGCGACGATCCCCCACAACCCGGCGGCGCTGGCCCGCCGCGCCGCGCCGGCGGTCGCGCTGACCGTCCGCGCGATCACCGTTCGCGGCGCGAGCGTCGCCGTGCCGTTGCAGTGCCTCGCGGCGGCCTGCACAGGCACGATCGCGCTCGAGAGCATGCGACCCGCGCGCCTCGCACGCGCCCGCCAGCGCCACGCACGCCAGCAGATCTTCGGCACGGCGCGCTTTGCGCTGAGAGCGGGCGCGAGCGCGAAGGTGACCGTCAGGCTGCGCCCGTTCGCGCGCAGGATGCTTCGCCGCCGCGGCCACGTGCTGGCGTGGGCGACGGTCACCTTCAGCGGCGGGCTGGCGGCGCCGAGCAGCGAGCCGATCACGCTCAGCCGCTGAGCCTCGTCAACTCGTCCGCGGATGACGGTCGCGGCCGCGTGCTCGCGTAGCGTGTCGGGCATGCTCGCAAGCGCCCGCAGGACCCTCGCCGCCGCGATCCGGCCGCTCGCGCTGATCGCCGCGGCACTCGCTCTCGTTTGCGCCGCCGGCGCCGATGCCGCCGACGCCGCGGCCGTGCGCGCAGCGGCCGGACCGCACGAGTACGGCTGCCCGCTGTTCCCGGCGAACAACGCATTCAACCGCGACATCTCGCGAGCCCCCGTCGACCCCAACTCGGCGCGCTACATAGCGGGTATCGGGCTCGCCGGCCACCTGCACCCGGACTTCGGCTCAAACCCCTCCTACGGGATCCCCTACACGGTCGTCGGTCCGCGGCAACCGCGGGTGCCGATCACGTTCAGCGAATACGGCGAAGAATCCGATCCGGGCCCCTACCCGGTGCCGCTGAACGCGCCCGTGGAGGGCGCCGGTGAAGCAGGCGACAGGCACGTGCTCGTGCTGGCGCGCGGAAGCTGCCGCGTGTACGAGCTGTACTCGGCGCGTCGCAGCGGCGGTGGTTGGGAAGCGGCGTCGGGGGCCGCGTTCAACCTGCGCAGCAACGCGCTGCGTCCTGAAGGCTGGACGTCGGCCGACGCCGCCGGTCTGCCGATCCTGCCGCTGCTGGTCCGCTACGACGAGGTCCGCGCGGGGCGCATCGAACACGCCCTGCGGATGACCGTCAGCCGCACCCAGCGCGCGTACATCCACCCGGCGACGCACTTCGCCTCGAGCAGCTCGGACCCGAGCCTGGCGCCGATGGGCCTGCGCCTGCGCCTGCGCGCCGGCTACAGCATCGCGGGCTTTCACGGCGAGTCGCTCGTGATCCTGCGTGCGCTCAAGCGCTACGGGCTGATCGTCGCCGACAACGGCTCGTCGTGGTATGTCACCGGAGCGCCCGACCCGCGCTGGAACGACGCCGACCTGGAACAGCTCAAGCGGGTCCCCGGCGCTGCCTTCGAGGTGCTCCGCAGCGGCGCGATCCACCGCCGCGGCTGAGCCGCGCGACGCGGGCGGGCAGGGCCGGCTAGGCCTGGCGCGTCGGCTCGCCCGGAACCGCCGGCTGCTCCGGCGCGGGCGTGCCGAATGCCTCGGCTGCCTGCGACGCGGTCGGCTGGGGCGTTTGCGGGGTCGCCTGGCTGAGCGCGGGCTGCGCGGGCTGTGCGGACTGCTTGCTCTCGCCGGTGACCGAGTCCTTGAACTCGCGCATGCCGCTGCCGAGCGAGCGCCCGATCTCCGGCAGGCGCTTCGCGCCGAAGATCAGCAGCAGGATCACGACCAGGAAGGCGATGTGGATTGGGTTATCGAGTCCCATGGGTCTCAGCCAAGTCTAGCCGCGTAGCGCACGGTGCACCAGTTGCGCGGCCACCAGCACCATCAATGCGGCGAACGCGTCGCGCAGCACGACGCCCGAGAGCGCGTTCGCGAGCGCGACGCCTGCCGCGGCGCCGGCCACCGACAGCAGGCCGAGCAGCAGCGCGTCGCCGCGGACGACGTTGCCGTAGCGCTCCTGGCGGTAGGTGCCGACGATCGCGACGGGCACGATCGCGAGCAGCGATGTGGCCTCCGCCTGATGCTGGCCGAGGCCGAGGAAGAAGACGAGCCCGGGGACGAACAGCACGCCGCCGCCAACACCGAGCAGCCCCGCGACGACGCCGGCGGCCAGCCCGATCGCGATCGCGCCGATCACCGGAGCACCAGCTCGACGGCGCTCGCGACGAGCACGACGGCGAACATCAGCGAGATCGCACGGGCCTGCAAGCGCTGTTGCAGCCACGTGCCGAACAGCACGCCGGCGACGGCCGGCACGCCGACGAGCGCCGCGTCGCGCAGATCGACGTTGCCGTACACGCCCTGGACGGCCGCCGCAAAGGCGGCGATGAAGACGATCGCGGCCAGCGAGGTCGCGGTTGCCGTGCGCTCCTCGTAGGCGAGCCAGAGGATCAGCAGCGGCACGATCACGCTGCCGCCGCCGACGCCGAAAAGCCCGCTGAACAGACCGGCCAGCGTGCCGATCGCAGCGAGCTTCAGCGTGCGGTTGGACGAGCGCTCAGCGGCCACGCGCACGAGCGGACGGGCCGGGCTCCATGCGCGGCATACTAGAGATCGTGTCCCCCGCCGCAACGCTCGTGGAGGCGCTCGAGCCGCTCCGCTGCGACCCCGCGCATGCCGCGATCCTGCTCGACATCGACGGCACGCTCGCGCCGATAGTGCGCCACGCCGCCGATGCCCACGTGCCGGAGGCCACGCGCGCGCTGCTGATCGAGATCGCCAAGCGCTACGAGGTCGTCGGCTGCGTCAGCGGGCGCCGCGCTAGCACGGCGCGCCAGATCGTCGCGATCGGGACGATCGCCTACGTGGGCAACCACGGCGGTGAACTGCTGCGGCCCGGCGCGACGCGGCCGGAGGTCGACGAGGAGCTCGCGGCCTGGACGGCGCGGGTGCGCGCCTTTGCGACCCGCGTCTACACCGCGGAGCTCCAGCGATTGCGCGTGCGCAGTGAGGACAAGGACTCGATCGCCGCGTTCCACTGGCGCGGGGCGCCCGACGAGGACGCCGCCGCGGCTGCCGTGCGCGAGATCGCCGAGCGCGCGCAGGCCGAGGGCCTCGCGGTGCACTGGGGGCGCAAGGTGCTCGAGGTGCGTCCGCCGATCGTGCTCAACAAGGGGCTTGGCATCGCCGCCCTGCTCGACAACGGCCCGGCGCGCGCCGCCCTGTTCGTCGGCGACGACACGACCGATCTGGATGCGTTCCGCGGGCTGCGCGAGATGGTCGATGCGGGCGAGCTGACGAGCTCGGTGTGCGTCGCCGTCAGCTCCGACGAAGCTCCCCCGGAGCTGGCCCGTGAGGCGGACATCACCGTCGACGGGCCCGGTGGCGTGCGCGGTCTGCTCGAGGCATTGCTCTAGCTCCGTGCGGTTTGTCGACTTCCTCCGCACGACGGTGCTCCTGAGCGCCGGCGCCGCGACGGCGCTGGCGACCGTGACGGTGCTCGCCGCGGCATCGAGCGCTGAAGCGAACAGATACCTCGTGCCGATCGCCGTCGGATGGTGGGTGATCGCCGTCGCCGTCGGCCTGCGCCTCGGCCGCCGCGCCCAGACGAGCCCTCCGATCGCGCGGCTGCTCGCCGGCGCGCGCGCGAGCACCTCGCTGCCCGAGCACCATCCGAACGCGATCCTCGTCAACAGGCTGTGGCCGCTGGCCCTGTTCACGCTGCTCTCGGGCGGGCTCGCCTTCCTCGCCCCGCAGATCCCCGGCATCGCCGCCGGGTTCGCGATCATCTGGGCGCTCGCGTGGCGCCGGCAGGACAGCGCGGTCGCCGCGATCGAGGAGCGCGACGGCGCCGCCTTCTACGTGCAGCGCACGTCGCCGATCCGGCCGATGTCGCTCGTCCGCACTCCGGGCTTCGCGACGTCGCGCCCGGATCCCGCCAACGGCGCCGTGACCTGAGATGGGCCCGGCTCGCCTGGGCCCGGCTCGCCTCCTCGACGTGCTCGTCGTCTCGCTCGGCTCGACGCACGGCCTGCGCGTCGCCGACGAGCAGCTCGCGGAGGCGCTCGCCGGCGCGGGCGCGAGCGTCGAGATCGCCTCCGCGACGCCGCCGCGCCCGACGCGGACGATGATGCTGACCGACCTCGGCTGGGCGCGCGCGGCGCGCGCGGCGGCGCAGCGCGCGCTGGAGCGGATCGAGCCGCGCGCGATCGTCTACTCGAGCACGACCGCCGCGCTGCTGTGGCCGCGAGCGGGAGCGATTCGTTTCGACGCGTCCTGCGCCGGGAATCGCCCTGGCCGCGATGGGCTCTGGCAGCGGCCACTCGAGCGCCGTCGCCTGGCGCAGGCGCCGCTGCTGCTGCCGTGGAGCGCTGCCGCGCTCGCCGAGCTGCCCGCGGGCCTCGCGCGCGGCGCTCGGCCGACGCTCGTCGTCCCCGTCGCCGTCGAGCCGTCCGGGCCGCCCGCCACCGAGCGCGACATCGCCGCGATCACCTACGCAGCCAACCCCGCCAAGAAGGGCCTCGGGCGCGTGCTCGCGGCCTGGCGCGCCGTGCCGCGCGAGATACGCGGCAGCGGCGAGCTCCACGTGGCCGGTGTCGGCGAGCGCGAGCTGCGGGCAGCCGGCCTCGTCGCGGGCGCGGGTGTGCGCATCCACGGGTCGCTCGCGCGCGAGGACTACCGCGCGCTGCTGCGGCGCGCGCGCGTGTTCGTGTGCGCGCCCCGTCGCGAGGACTACGGCATCGCTCAGCTCGAGGCGCTCGTCGACGGCTGTCAGCTCGTCAGCACCCCGGCCCCCGGGCCGTACGCTGCGCTCGCGATCGCGCGCGAGCTCGACCCGCGCCTCGTCGGCGAGCAGCTCGATTCGGGTCTGTGCGCGGCGCTCTCGCAACCGCGCGGCGACTACGCCGAGCGAGCGCTCGCGGCGCTCGCGCCGTACCGGCTGGGGGCGGTCGAGGAGCTCGTGCGCGACCGCTTGCCGGCCCTACTGCTCGGCGAGCGCCCGCAGCTCTGAGAGCGACCGCGTGTTCGCGACGTGCTCGGCGCCGAGCCACGCGCGTCGCGCGGTCGCGACGCCCCAGCGCATGTTCGCGAGCGTCGCCGTGCGGTGCGCGTCGGAATCGATCACGAGCATCACGCCGGCGCGCGCGGCGGCGCGCGCGTTGACGTCGGAGAGGTCGCGGCGGTCCGGGTTGGCGTTGATCTCGAGCATCGTGCCCGTCCTCGCCGCCGCGGCGTAGACGGCGGCGAGGTCGATCGCATACGGCGCGCGGCGCTCGATCAGACGGCCCGTGGGATGCCCGATCGCGCGCACGAGCGGATGCTCGATCGCGGCGATCATGCGCTCGGTCATCGCCTGCTCGCCGAGGCCGAACGACGTGTGCACGCTGGCGATCACCCAGTCGAGCTCGCCGAGCAGATCGTCGTCGTAGTCGAGCGAGCCGTCGGGGAGGACGTTCACCTCGCTGCCGGCGAGCAGCTCGATCCCGGTGAGGCGCTCGTTGGCCGCGCGGACTAACTCGATCTGGCGGCGCAGCTGTTCTGGAGAGACGTCATTGCCGAAGCCGTGGCTCGCCGAGTGGTCGGTGATCGCGAGGTACTCGTAGCCGAGCTCGCGGGCCGCGCGGCCCATCTCGGCGATCGTGTTGTGCCCGTCGGAGGCGATCGTGTGGCTGTGCAGGTCGCCGCGGATGTCCTCGAGCGCGAGCAGGCGCGGCAGCTCGCCACGGCGGGCCGCCTCGAGCTCGCCGCGGTTCTCGCGCAGCTCGGGCTCGATGTAGTCGAGGCCGACGCGGCGGTACACCTCCTCCTCGGTCGCGTGGCGCTCGGTCGTGCCGGTCGCGTCGTCGAGGATCCCGTACTCGGACACATGCAGCCCGCGGCGCACGGCTGCCTCGCGCAATGCCGCGTTGTGCTCGCCCGAGCCGGTGAAGTGCTGCAGCAGGTTGCCGAGCTGCTCGGGCCGCGCTATCCGCAGATCGACAGCAAGGCCCGAGTGCGTGCGCGCGCGGGCGCCGGCCTTGCCGGCGGAGGAAACGGACTCGATCTGCTCGAGCTTCGCGAGGGCGCGCGCCAGCGTGGTCGGGCGTTTGGTGACGGCGACCAGATCGATGTCCTTGACGCTGTCGGCGCGCCTGCGAGCGGAGCCCGCGACCAGCACACGCGTGCCGGGACCGCCGAGGTCTTCAAGCGCCGCCGCGAGCTGCTCGCCGACTTCGATCGCGCGCGGGAGCACCAGCCGGCGCGCCACGTGGGCGTCGGGCTGTGCATCGAGCGCGTCGAGCGAGGACAGCACGCTCGCCTCGAACTTCGCGCCGAGCCCTCGCACGTTGCGAAGGCGCTCGCCCTCGGCCGCCTCGCGCAGAGCCTGCGGCGAGTCGATGCCGAGCTCGGAATGCAGCAGCCGCGCACGCTTGGGGCCGAGCCCCGGAAGCCGCGTGATCGCGATCAGGCCCGGGGGAAACTTGGCCCGCAGCCGCTCGGCGGCCGGGATCTGCCCGGTCTCGAGCAGCGTCACGATCTTCTCCTGCAGCGTGGTGCCGATCCCGGCCAGCTCCGTCGCCCGCCCTTCGCGCGCGAGCGCCGCGACCGACACCGAGGCCTCGCGCACCGCCTTCGCGCCCGCGCGGTAGGCGAGCACGCGATGCACGATCGCGCCGTCGAGCTCATACAGGTCGCCGAGCTCCTCGAAGGCGTCGGCGATTGCCGCGTTCGAGCACTCGGTCCGGTTCACCGCAACAGCGTACGGCGCCTCGGCCGCGAGCCGTCGGTGATCGCCCCGGCCGCCGCGTCGCGCCACGGCACGGTCTAGGGTACCCCGACCCATGTCCGGCGAGCCCTGGCTGATACTCCCCACGTACAACGAGGCCGAGAACGTGGAGGCGATCGTGACCGCCGCGGGCGACGTGCTCGCCACGGCCGCTCCCGACGGCTTTTGCGTGCTCGTCGTCGACGACGGCTCGCCCGACGGAACCGGCCGCCTCGCCGACGGTCTCGCCGAGCAGCACGACTGGGTGCGCGTGCTCCACCGCAGCGAGAAGAACGGCATCGGACCGGCCTATCTCGCCGGCTTTCGACACGCGCTCGACGGCGGCGCCGGCTACGTGATGGAGATGGACTCCGACTTCTCGCACGATCCCGCCGACCTCGCGCGTCTGCTCGCGGCCGTGTTCGCCGGGGCCGACCTCGCGCTCGGCTCCCGCTATGTGCCCGGTGGCGGCGTCAAGGACTGGGGGCTGCTGCGGCGCCTCGTCAGTCAGGGTGGATCGACCTACGCGAGGATCGTCCTCGGTCTGCGCGTACGCGACCTCACGGGCGGCTTCAAGTGCTTCCGCCGCGAGGTGCTCGAAGCGATTCAGTTCGACGGCGTGCGCTCGCAGGGCTACGCGTTCCAGGTCGAGCTCACCTACCGCGCCGTGCAGGGCGGCTTCACCGTCGTCGAGGTGCCGATCCTGTTTCGCGACCGCGAGCGCGGTCAGAGCAAGATGTCGTGGCGAATCGCCGCCGAGGCGATGTGGCTCGTGCCGCGGCTGCGCTTCAGGTAGCGCTGCGCGCCGGGGTGGAGGAGCTTCAGCTCTGCCCGCGCGCGGCCGATGCACTGACGATGGATGCGTCGGCTTACGCCTTCACGCACGGCGTGCGCCACACGCGCGCGACGCTGCGCGCATGGCAGCGCGCGCCGTGGCCGGTCATCGGCCGCTGGGCTGCAGGCTCGGCCGCCGCCGCCGGCGGCCTGATCGTCGCGGTGCTCGTGATCGCCTACCTCGATCACGGCTACCAGCAGGTCATCGCGCTGCAGCCGCCGTTCGCCGTCGGTGACTTCGGCGACGTGCTGCGCGTGCTGCGCAGCAACTCGCTGGTGCTCGCCCTGCACGCGATGGCGTGCGTCGCCGGCTTCATCGCCGGCAGCTCATTGCCGCTGCAGGCGGAGCACCACAGCGGCGCGTCACGGTGGGTGCACGAACACGGCGGCCGCCTGGCGATCATGTTCGTGCTGGCTGCGACAACGTTCTCGCTGAGCGCGCAGGCGTACGTGATCGGACACAGCCTCGCCGGGGTCTCGGACTTCCTGCGTGTCTCGCCGGCGCTGCTCGTCCTCGGCGTGCTGCCGCACGCGCTGCCTGAGCTGATCGCTCTGTTCCTGCCGCTCGCCGCCTGGATTCTCGCGAGCCGCCGCGGTGAGTGGGAGCAGCTGCTCGCCGCGACCGTCGTCACCGTCGCGATCGCCGTGCCCGTTCTCATCGTGGCGGCCCTGATCGAGGTGTACGTCTCGCCGCACCTGTTCACGGCGCTCACGCACATCCACCCTCCGATCGTGCGCGACTCAGAAGGTTGGCGGGTGACCGTCCACTGAGCCGGCGGCCTGCTTCGCCTGCGCCGCGAGTCGCGCCTGCTCGGCCTGCTCGCGCGCTTCGTCGCGGCGCTCGGCGCGCAGCAGCAGCCAGATCGCGAGGGTCGACGGCACGACGATCGCGCCGATCGCGACCTTGCCCGAGATTGCCAGCGGGACGAGCATCATCAACAGGGTAGCCGCCGACGTTGGTGCCCAACTCGCGGGGGAAGCTTCCTTCATTTTGTATAGTGGTACGTAAGCGACCAAGGAGACCCCCGATGGCAGGCACCCTCAAGCAGATCACTGACGACAACTTCGACGCCGAGGTCATCGAGGCCCAGGGCCCCGTGCTGGTCGACTTCTGGGCGGCATGGTGCGGCCCGTGCCGGGTTGTGGCGCCGGTGCTCGAGGAGATCGCCTCCGAGCGCCCGGACCTCACGATCGTCAAGCTCGACATCGACTCGAACCCGCAGACGGCAGCGCGCTTCCAGGTCCTCTCGATTCCGACGATGATCCTCTTCAAGGGCGGCCAGCCCGTCAAGACGGTCGTCGGCGCCTACCCGAAGAAGAAGCTGGAGCAGGAGCTGGAGCCCGCCCTCGCCACCGCCTGAGGGGCGAGGGCCGTCGCGGGGCGGCGTCCTCGGTCGCTCGTGGGCTCGCGCCCACGTCGCTCCCTGCGTCCTTGCACCGCTTGACCCTCGCCCCTCAGGAGCGTGGTTGGGGCGGCGTCCTCGGTCGCCCAGCGGTGCCCCGAAAGGGTGGCGGCCGGCGCCTCAGGGCGCGCCGGCAACCGGGCTGAGCGAGATGCTCAGCGGCAGGCCGTCGATCTCGGTCTGCTCGGAGTAGTCCATGCCGGCCGCCTCCTCCGCGGGGCGCTCGCTCAGGTCGAGCTCGACCGCGAGCGTCTCGCCCGTCAGGTAGTCGCCGTGAGTCGCGGCCGCGTCGAGCAGCTCGGCGGCGCCGTCGAGCGCGAGCTCGATCCGGTCCTCGACCTGAAGCCCGGCGGTCCTGCGCGCGTTCTGCACCGCGTGGACGATCTCGCGCGCGCGGCCCTCACGCAGCAGCTCCGCGTCGATCTCGAGGTCGAGCGCGACCGCGTGGGCGCCCTCGCGCTCAACGCTGTAGCCGTCGGGAGCGCGCATCGTCAGGATCACGTCGTCCGCTGAGAGCGTGTGCTCGCGCTCGCCGACGGCGATGCCCAGCGCATGGCCGTCGCGCAGCGACTCGGCGACGTGCCCGGGGTCCAGCGCCGCGATCGCCTTCGCCGCCAGCGGCATGTCCCGGCCGAACAGCGGGCCAAGCGTGCGGTAGTTCGCCTTGACCTCGTAGCTGCCCAGCTCGTCCGCGGCCGCGACGAATCGCACCTCGCGTACGTTGAGCTCCTCGCGCACGACCTCCGCCAGGCGTTCGATCGCCTCGCGCTCGCGACCGTCGGCGACGACGACCGCCTCGCCGAGCGGCTGGCGAACCCTGATCTTCGCCTTGCCACGCGCGCCGAGCCCGAGCCGGACCGTCTCGCGCGCCAGCGCCATCGCCTGCTCGAGCGGCTCGTCGCGCTCGCCGACGTCGTTGGCCGTCGGGAAGTCGCACAGGTGGACGCTGTCGAGCTCGCCGTCGAGGTTGTCGTAGATCTCATCGGCGATGAACGGGCACAGGGGCGCCAGCAGCTTGGAGACCGTCAGCAGGCACGTCCGCAGCGTC
>Ga0075021_10000641_pt1 | contig 18142 bp, 13 predicted proteins | sample ColStrG_CSR_2012_FD_72749 | JGI IMG/M metagenome (GOLD analysis project Ga0075021, IMG submission 72749) | Freshwater sediment microbial communities in response to fracking from Pennsylvania, USA - Cold Stream Run_MetaG_CSR_2012 | ecosystem: Environmental > Aquatic > Freshwater > Creek >...
ATCGAGAACCCGCCGCCAGCGTGAACCCGTTCCGCGCGCTTCCGCTGGAAGCGGGACACTACCGGGTCGCAGCTCGACGAGGTCGACCGCAGACAGCAGGTCCTCGATGGCATTCGCCTCGTAGACCAGGCGTGCCACGGGAACATCCTCGCCGCCGAGTTTCAACCGGAGGCGTCTGCCGAGGTCCCGGTGGATCACGTCGACCATGTTCCCGAGGTGATCGGTCAACCACGGATCCGACGCAGACGATGCCTCGGAAACCAAAGGGACCCACTTCCATGCGGCGCGAGGCGCGATTCCGAACTGCCATCTCGCGGCTGCACCGACGAGGTCCGCAGCACGCTGGATGAGCCACTCGTTCCACCGTATGTGTTGAATTCGAACGCGTGCGGTATCGGGATCGAACTGGGCATTGAGGTTGAACGGCAGACTCGACTGAACGCGGAGCGGGAGACCAGCGAAAAGGCGACCGACAGGTTCGCTCTCTCCGACGGCGATCGAAATCGGCGAACTCCGGGCCGTCGCTTTGCCGGCGCGGGCAAGGTCCTTGGGCACAGCGAACTCGGCTGTGACACGTGTCCACGAGGCGCGGGACTTCGGGTCACGAAGCCGGGTCATAACGGCGTGGATGGGTCCGCGCGGTCCAGCCAGCTGGAGTTGCGTCTCGGGTCCATGAGTCAGGTTGTGCGAGACCACGCGTCGGTTTCGTCGTTCAAGGTCCACAAGCCGCACGGACGTCACCGTGTCGAGGAAGAGCATGTGGGCGGCGTCGAGGCTCGCGAACCAGGCGCGGAATTCCTCCTCATCGAACCCCGCCTTGAGGGTCATCCGAAACAGGGTGTCGCCGGACTTGGGGTCGTAGAAACCAGGTATCGCGGCGGCAGGGCCTGTGCTCCGCGGTCCGTGGCCGCGGACAACAAAGTGATACGGGGCGCAATGGACCTCAAGGTTCGACCCGAGGCGCGCCAGCGTCTTGAGCCCGATTCCGAAGCGGCCCTTGGACGTCGCATCCTCGGACTTGGTCGTCAGGAAGGCGAATGACATCGCGACAACGTGCCGGAGGAGGACGCGCCCGCCGTCGTGCGCGACGAGCAACTCAGGGCCGTCGGCCTTTCGTCTGATCGCGATCCGTACCTCGCTCGCTTTGACATCGTCGGCGTTCTGGATGATCTCGATCAGACCGTGGAACTCTTCGACGTTGAGTTGGCTGGCGCCGTGCGTGGCGCCCCTAAGGATTTGCCGAACGAGTCCTTGCGAGGCGAAGTGGTCGCTGATCGCGTCGATTGCGGCGCGCGCAAACTCAGAAGTAAGCGGTTCCTCGAAGACCGCGTCGTCGGTTCCTTGATCCAGGATCGCCCTTGCGGCAAGACGGCCGAGTTCGGCGTCCGTCTGGGCGCTTGTCACCGCGACGATGGCTGATCAACCTCCTCGTGTGACGGGCGTCGGGAGGGACCTGAAGGTACGGCGTAGCAATCCAGAGCCTCGCGAGTCCGTTTCCTCAGGCTAGATGACGCCAGCCCCTTGCGCCATACCAGGCGGCATTGGGCGTGACGTCGGCATTGAACCAGTCGGTGCGGACCCGCAGGACGCGCGTCCTTGTAGTCGGCTCTTGAGCGCTGGCAGTCGCTGTCGTCAGCCGAGATCCCTGGTGTGCCGACGCGCCCACTCCGCCAGATCTGACCGCCGAACGCGGTAGATGACGCGCGACCCACTTTCGATCGCGCGGGCAGGCAGGCGCCCGTCGCGAATCATGTGAGTCACGGTCTGCCTAGACACGCCGATTATTTCGGCGACTTCGGCTGTATTCAACCAGTCATTCGGTGGCATGTTGGAGGGTCGTCGACACTCGCGCGAGGGTCAATCGAACCCCGAATCGACGCACCAACTCGGAAATCTCGGAAAGGTCGGAAAGCAAATCCGACGCTCTCGGGCGCAAGGTGCTTGGCTGGGTTCATGGACGAGTCCTACAAGCCAACGCCCGCCGATCTGGGCGCGATCCAAGCGAGGCTCGACGAGTTCGTCGCGGCGGGCCTGATTGAGATCATCGAGTACGACGCCGCAGCAGACGAGGGCACGATGCGCTTCCACCCTGCCTGGTTTCGGTTGATGTGTGCGGGTCGGAACGACCTCATCGATCGTGCGTTTTCCGACGCGGGTGTCGACCTGGTTGCGGCCCGCAGGTCGCTTGAGCGTGATGCCGAACGAGTATGGCCACGCAGCGATACGACGGTTGACGGCCGTGGGTGAGCGGCATGACGCGGCCCTTCCGCACCTAATCGACGCCGACACGCCGGACGAGGAGGTCGCAGCACTCGTCGAGTCGTGGCGATACCGGGGCGCCCACGTGCCCTGGGAGTCCATCGTTGGACATGAGCCCCAGATCCGACGGTGCAAAGAAGTCGTCGAGGCGCTGCATCGGACGGACGATGAACTGGACCGCCTCAATGTCCGCCTGGGCCGCGGCCTGGTGCTGTCGGGTCCAGCGGGCGTTGGAAAGACGCTTATCGCGCGCGCCATCGCAGGCAGCATCGATCGAGATGTCATCGCCCCACCCGTCGCCGAACTGACACCCGGGCTCATGGCGCGCCTCTATGCACACTTGGCGCGGATCGATCCGACGGTCGTCGTCCTCGACGAGGCTGAGCGGGTCGTCGGACATGGCTATGAGATCGACGAGGATCTCGTTCGGGCGATGTGCGTGGCGCTCGATGGACTCGACCGTCCGAATCGGGCGCCTATCACCTTGGCTCTGACGACGTCGTGGGCGATTGGGCTATCGACCACAGCAACGCGACCGGGTCGACTTTCTCCACGGCTCGAACTCGGCCTACCAACGCCCGAGGAACGGGCGGTTCTGCTCGAACGCGCCATCGCGAGCGTGCCCGTTCATGGCGAGATCGTCACCGCCGTGCTCGTCGAGCGGACCGCGGGATGGACCGGTGCCGAATTGTCGGTCGCGATCGAGGAAGCGATGTCCCGGTCGTTACTAGATCACACGGACGCCCTAACGTCGGACAACCTGCTGGCGGTCATTGCAGAACGCTATGTGATCAGCGACCCGTCCCCGCGCAGGGCCTTGATGGAACGCACGATCGCCCTCCATGAAGCGAGCCACGCCATTTATGCATTCCTTCGATGGCCGGAGGACGTGGAATACCTGTCGCTGTCCGGGATGCCCAGCACGAGGCTTCGCGAGTCTCTGGTCGATTCCGTGAACGACGTCGCCGGCTACCGCAACATGGCCGGGTTCGCTCTCGCCGGTCTCGCCGGGGAGATCGTGGCGCTCGGGCGCGAGATGGTGACCCCTGGAGCGACGCGAGATCGCGGGTCCGCGACGGACTACCTGCTTATGGTGCGGCACGCGACCCAGCCATACGAAGAGGACCGCCTGGAAGGCGGAATGGGCTCTGATCGAGGCTCAGAACGAATGCGCGCAGCGGAGCACGCATGGTTGGAAGCGGAAGCCGCGCGGACGTTGACAGACGCCGTCGCCACGTTGGCGCCGCGCCGCGCCGCGATTGAGCACCTCGCCGACGCTCTGCTCGAGGCAGAAGACGTGACCCTGTCCGGCGCGACCCTCCTGGATGCGATCAAGGAGGCGATCGTCGAGGAGAGTCTCGCCGCCGGTCCGGACCGATGACCTGCGGTCTCCCGTCACTGAGTGACTTTCAGGTTAGTGGCGTGCACCTCCGAGCGCGACATTGCATCGGCTATGGCCTATGGACAGGTCGGGGCTCGTACGGTGGGACGAGCAGTCCCTCGCGACATGACGGGCAATTCCACGCTTCGGATCGCGTCGCATCCGTGACAGCCGGATCGCTCGAACCGCGAATTCAGTCGGGTCCATCCACGTGAAGCGCTCGAGCATCCTGACGCCTCCAAGGTCCCATTGCGAGAGCGGCGAAGGGGCACCGAAGGTTGAGCCAGCAGGTGACGGTCGGAGCGTCCATTTCGGTGGAAACGACGACCGCGCCTTCTACACGGTCATCGAGGCAGCCGCGTTCCTTGGCTTGTCCCGAAGCTCCGTGTACTCAGCCATTCGGCGCACCGAGCTGCCGAGTCTTCGCGTAGGGCGACGGATCCTCGTACCACGCGCGGCTCTCGTCGAGCTGGCGCGGTGGGGCTCGAACCGACGCATCGAGGACTGATCATGCACGTCACCAGGAAACGCGATACCTACTACGCAGTTGTCTACGCTGGCCGGGACGCGGACGGCAAGGAGCACCGTAGTTGGATGCGACTCGAGGCCAAGGATGAGGGCGAGGCGAATGTCGAGGCCAAGCTCCGCTATGGGAGCGGTAACGATCATCGAGGTCCGCTCCGCCGGATCCGTCTCAGGGACTGGACGCCTCAATGGCTCCGAGTCAAGTGGAACGAACTCGAACTCGCCTCGTATCAGGGCTATGAGTCCTATGCGCGCCGCTACACCCTCCCTCAGCTCGGTCATCTCTATCTCGACGAGATCACCTCGTGGACGATCCGTTTGTGGCAGGGCTGGCTGACCGAACAGGAAGGCCAGTTCGGCCCCCTCAGCTGGAAGTACCGCCGCGAGATCGTGCTCGCACTCAAGTTGGCCATCGGTGACGCAAGTGGCGAGTTCGCCGTGCATCCGTCCCTGAAGGACGTCAAGCCGCCGACCGGCCCCGCGCCCAAGGTCGTGCCGCTCACTGACGCGCAGGGTCGTCTCCTTCTTCAGGAAACGAAGGGCACCTGGAGCTTCGCGGCAATCCTTCTCGCCCTGATGGCGGGCATGCGCCTCGGAGAGATTCGAGCGCTCGAATGGCGTGACCTAGACTTCGAGGCGAGAACCGTCGACATCACGAGGGCCATGAAGCGCGCGCGTGCCCCCGGCGGTGAGAGCGTCGGCCAACCAAAGACGGCGAAGGGCGTGCGAGTCCTCGACCTGAATTCGTGGGTCGTAGAGGAACTACGCAGCATCCATGCAGAAACGGCGGCCCAGTTCGGCGACATCTCCTCGCGCCGCGTCCTCGTAGGCCCGGTGTCGGGACGGCCGATGCGCAGCGGCCAGTTCTACAAGCAGTATCGACGGGTCGCCCTGCGCCTCGGGATCTCGACGCGATTCCACGATCTCCGCCACACGCATGCCAGTCAGCTGCTTCGCGCTGGCGTCAGCATCAAGGTGATCAGCGCTCGACTTGGCCATGCAAGCGAGGCCTTCACGCTGCGAACGTACATCCACCTGTTGCCGGGCGAAGCTCGAGAGGCGATCCGCAATCTCGACATGATCTACCCGGCGGGACCGGACGTGGCGGCCTGAACTCCAATCGCGGTATCGGGGGAGAGGGCGTCGGCGCTGCTGGCGCCCTCTTCGACGTCCTGCGGTAGCGGACGGTAGCGGCAAGCACTTCACCGCGTCGGCGAGCGAACAGGAATTATCCATCCGGGATGCAGGGATTCGAACCGGAGACCGATCGTGCGTTTGCGTACATCTGGTGTGGTCTGCTGTTGTCTCCTCGTGTCGCTGGGTGACTCGCAGGGTCTGCGCGGCGCGCCTAGCCGGAAGCGGCCGGTAGCGCCGATGCGGCCAAGTCGACGTCCGCGTAGAGCTTGCGGCGTCCGGCAGAAAGGGCCGCCGCTCATGGCCGGCTCGCGTCGATCGGCTCGTGGCTGATGGTCCTGCGGACCCGGAACGCGGGCCAAGTACCGCAGTACTGACCCTGGACGATGCAGCCATCGAGCGTGTCACGCATCAGAGTCGGCCACCGCCTCCGGTCTGGGGTGGTGACGGACCATGTTGAATGGCCGCGGTGGAGCCAGTCCGACCCAATGCCGCCCTGTCATAGTCGTCGCCACGGGCGAGACGACATGGACGGAGGCTCCCTTGGGCATAAGATAAGACAGGCCATCTGGAGGGTTGATACCTCACCCAGCCAGCTGCCCGATGCCTTGCTCCCGAGCGAGAAGGCACTCGAGGACATGATCGTCGCCGCGCCGCCGATGCTGTCGGACGAGTGGATGCTGATAGGCCGTCAGGAGTCGACGGGCTACGGTGGCCGGATCGACCTCCTCGCCATCGCGCCCGATGCGGCTCTCATCCTTATCGAGTTGAAGCGCGACCGGACGCCTCGCGAGGTCGTCGCCCAGGCGCTCGACTACGCGAGCTGGGTCGAGGGCCTCGACGCCGTCGAGATCGGGGCGATCTACCAACGTTTCGCCCCCGGTGGCAACCTAGCCGACGACTTCAAGGCGCGGTTCGGTCAGCCGCTCGATGAAGAATCGCTCAACGCGGACCACCAGATCGTGGTCGTGTCGGCGGCGCTCGATGACAGCTCCGAGCGCATCGTCCGTTACCTCAATGAAAGAGGGATCGCGATCAACGTCCTGTGCTTTCAGGTCTTCCAGGACGCCTCCGGACTTCTCCTAAGTCGCGCCTGGCTCCTGGATCCGGTCCGCGCGCAGGCGGGCGTGGTCGCCGGCGTCAAGGGGGCGTCCGAGCCTTGGAACGGCGAGTTCTACGCCTCGTTCGGGCACGGGCCGTCGCGTTCGTGGCAGGAAGCGATCGAATACGGCTTCATCAGCGGGGGCGGCGGACCTTGGTACAGCAAGACCCTGCAACTCCTGAGGCCAGACGACCGCGTGTGGGTCAGGGCCCCGGGCTCCGGGTACGTCGGCGTGGGTCGGGTCAGAGGCGAGGCCCAGAGGGCATCCGAGTTCATGATCGAAACGCCGACGGGTCCCAAGCCCGCTCTCGAACTGTTGACCCAGGGTAGCTATCACCGAGCCGATGCCGACGATCCTGAACAGTCCGAGTATTTCGTGCCTGTGGCGTGGCTCGAGACTCGACCACTCAACATGGCCATCACGGAGATCGGACTGTTCGGCAACCAGAACACGGTTTGCAAGCCGGTGACGCCGAAGTGGCGCCACACCGTCGATCGCCTCGAGGAGTTGATGCCCGGATACGCCAGGCCTCGGACGGCTGGCGTCGCAGGCATCGACCTCGAGACAGCCCCGGATGTCCTTGCCAAGGCCGGCGGGGCGTAGACCGTCGCCCGTACGGTTGGCCACGACTCCGGTTTTGCCGCTCCCGATGGACTTGGGCATTTTGGGAGGCGTTCTGGCAAGTCGGGTGGGAGCGACAATTGGCCGCTCGCAAGGGGTGCACGCTGGTCTCAAGCTCAGGGTCCTGGCCGAGAGCCTGTCGACTGTTTCTTGGGCCTCGGCGGCGACCTCGGCAGTCCCTCGAGCGCCAGGCGGTGACTGCTAACCGTTGATAGGGAGGCGCACGACGCCCGGCCCGACAACTACACCCGGCACGGCGGATAGCACGGCGCCAACGAAAGCGCTGCGGTAGCCAACTGACTCGACGTTGATCTCCACCGCTCCGTCTGTCGTCAGTCGATCGAGGGCCGACTGAACCCACGCGATCGGAACTGGTCGACCTTCCGGCGACTTGTTCGTCGCGACGATGGCGTTGCTGCCTTCGATGCGAAGCACCCGATTGGGCTTACCCGTCAGGGTGTGGATCGCTCGTCCCTGCAGCGAACCAAGCAACGCGACCGCGTCGATTCGATCCATGTGATCTCCTGGTCCCACGGCGGAAGCTCGGCCTAGTCCACCCGTACGAGCACGTGTTCATCGATGAGTGTCATGAAGTGTCGCGACAAGCGACTGGGCACCGCTCCGCCTCTGACCAGCAGTCCAAGCTCCATGTTCTCGTCGAGGGCGGCGCCGGTGAGATTGGCGCTGGTCACCAGGGCGGCGTGCTCGTCGGCGATCGCTGCCTTCACGTGGAGCTTGCCTCCGGGTTGGCGCTGTTCGGCCGGCCAGACGTAGAACTTCGCCTGGCCGTCGAGCGGCGTGAAGGCCGCTGACGCGTCGAAGGTCAGAGCGCCGCCGGACGCCTCGGCTGTCTCAAGTACGAACCGGACATCGACCCCTCGGCCGTGCGCGGCGAGCAACGCGCCCACCAAGTCATTGACCTTGTACGCCGCGTAGGAGACAAGGATCAAGCGATGACGGGCGAGGCCGATGACCTCGAGAAGCGCAGCACGACTCAGGCGGACGGTCATTTCGGCGGTCGAGGGGCCCGTCCAGACCGGCTCGACCGTCATCTCGCCGCGAATCGCCCGGGCGGTCGCCCCGGCGGCCCGGAGGGCCAGGGCGATCCCTGCGCCGTCCACCGCTTCAGGCGAAGCCTTCCAAGCCTCGACGAGGTCTGAAGCCTGATCGCGGAGCAGGGGCGTCTGGAACTGAGACGCCAAGTTCCCACCAGAGCCTGGCGACCCTGCCTTGGCGAAGGCCGTCGCAAGGGCCTCGATCTGACCCTCCGGATAGTGATCGGCGGCCGAGCGGATCTCGTCTTCGAGCGTGCGCATCAGGTGTCGAAGTAGCCAATGCCCGCCCTGGCGAGGGTGTCGACGAGTACGGCGCGGTCCAGGTATCGATTGCCGATCTCGCAGCAGGTCTCGGGCACGAACAGGCACGCAAGGCATGCGGCGCCATGGAGTGACTCGTCCTCGGGGTCCGGGAGGCGCTCGGCGCAGATCGGGTCCGAGCTGCAGAGCCGGGATCGCCCCAGGGAAAAGTCGAGCATTCGCCCGAGATGCTCCGGCCGGCCGAGCCGGACGAGGCCCCCGAGCGTGCCCTCGGAGTCGGTCGCGGCCGTGTACAGGAGGATCCCGGCCATCGAACCGTCCGGGCCCGGCTCTCGCGCATAGACACGCTCGCGGATCGACGCCGAGGCGTACCCGGCCTCGAGCGACAAGGCGAGGATCAGCGAGTGCGCGAGTGTGTGCAGTAGCACATACCGATCGCCGGGCCACCCACCCGCCGGGTCCAGGCCACGACGTCCACGCCAACGCTGGTGCCGGGTCCGTAACCCTTCGAGCATCGGCGAGCCGCCCACACGGTCGGTCCAGGCAGCGACCCGCTCCTCAGGCAACTCTAGGAACACGCCTTCCCCGCGGACCTCGGCGCCAGGAACCCACGTCGGCGCCTCGCGAGCGAGTTGGACAGCGCCGCTCATGGCCGCGTCCGAGGTAACGCCCGAGTCTGGGGCGTCAACGCGCGTGAACCCAGTCAGAGCGACGACCTCACGGAGGCGTTCAGCGAGGCCCACTGACAAGATTAGGTCCCGAAATGCCCGCGGTACATCGGCTGGCGCAACACGGAAATCGCGGGACTGATGCCCGCGCGGCTCCCGCAGCAAGCTCCACTCGGGTCCCTTGAGATCGATCTCAGCCTCGACGGCCGTCGTGCCAGCCTTTCGTGTTTGGATCGCGGCCCAAAGTGCATCTCGATCCATGTCCTTGAGGGCACGGATCGATGGGACGAACTTGATCGCGAAGTCGAGGTTCTCACGACTGGGAATGTCGGCGAGGACGCCCCAATGCTCGGCAACCACCTGCTCGATGGGGTCAGCTGATACGGGGAGCGAGAGGACCGAAAGGGTGATCGGGAACCAGCTGTTCGAGGCACCGAGGAGCATCGCGCGAGCGCGCTCCGGGCAACTCTCGTCAAAGCGGCCGAGGTGCGGGTGCCGGCCCCGACAGCGCGGCATTGTGCGAAGCGCACTCTCGCCAAACGCGTGCGAGAGGTGGCGCTTACGGCCGCATACCTCGCACTCGACCTGGAGGTCCGTCGACCTCGCCCCATTTCCCGTCTCGTAGGCGATCAGTGTCGGATGGCCGGTGCAGGCGCCGTCGGCGTGGGTGAATTCGATCCACGGGAACTCATCAAGGTGGCCCTGTGGGCACGCGACGATGAAGCGCGCCGGCACGACGGTCGGCGGCCTGCCCGGCCCTTGCAGTTCTGGTGGACGTACCGGGTCAAGTCCGGTCGGTATACATGCCGCTTCAGCTCGAACAGACCGGAGTCAATCGGCGCAAGTTGCTGACACCGAGGACAACGCAGCCAGCGCGGAAACGGCACGACCGGGACGCCCGTCCACGCCCATGCGTCGAACGCATTCTTCGTCTCCTCGAGCCACGGGGCCGACCGAAGCTCGGTGACCTGCCCACCCAGTTCTGCGCGCACAGCCTCGAGAAGGCGTGGCTCCTTGAGCATCTCCTGCGTTGTCTCGTCCCAAGCGTCAAGACCGGCGACGACGACGGAGAAATTCGGTAGGTCTACCGTTGACCCGACGCCGAACGCGTACATGAGCTGGCTCGGTCGAAGTGACCCGACGCGCGGGGGCTCCTTGCGTCTGGCGGTCAAGGCTCGGGCTCCTCACCCAGCTCAACCTCGGGCGGAAGATCGTCGTCAGTCGCGGGCGGCGCGGTGCCGCCAGTGGCCGGTATCCAAGCCGGCTCCGCGACCGCCGCGGACCGCCCCTCGTCGCGGATCACAAGGTTGACCGACGGTTCGACGTCGCGAAGCGACATCGGGGCCGTCCAGAGCTGCCAGTCGGACCCCGTTGGCAGCTCGAGCAGCGCCACGGCGTTGCCCTTCTCCTCGCGGTAGACGAGGCGGGACCCTGGTCGCCGTTGTTTGGCCGCCCACGCATCCAGACGCGTCTGCGCGAGGGCCCGGATCTCGGCTTCCAGCGAGGCGTCCGCGCCGATGTCGGCTGCGCGGCGAGCGATCGCGTCCACGACCTCGCGCACACGGTCCGCCGTCACATCGACGATCGCAGCCGCAGCCTCCGGGTTCCAGGGTAGGTACTCGTCTCGCACGAGCGCGGCAAGGATCGCTGACAGCCCGCGATCAAGGGCGCGTGGCGCGAACGGCGTGACTGAGAGGGCCTCGACATGGCGGTAGAACGTGGCGTGATAGTGCTCGAATGCCTCGTAGTGGCTCAGGTCGCGGGGCCGGGCCCAGTTGAAGATCGTGAATACGAGCCCTGGTCCAGCCACCTCGCGACCGACGCGGCTCGTCGCCTGGATGTACTCGGCCGTCGCCTTGGGCTGACCTACGACGACCATGAGACCAAGCCGCGAGACGTCCACCCCGACCGAGATCATGTTCGTGGCGAGCACGACGTCGATCGGCCGGGTTGAGCCCTTCTCGCGGTCCGGGTCGTGCGGCGCCGAGAGCTGGTCGAGGATGTCCGGAATGTCAGTAGATCCGATCCGGCTGGTCAGTTCCTTGACCTCGAGGAACTTGCGGTTGGCAAGACCTCGGCGGTCGGCACGCCGAAGCCGGGAGGCAACCTCGTCCTCGACAAGACGTCGCATCCCCCCGAGTTCACGGAGCGCGTTGAAGTAGCCGACAAGGGTCATCCACGGATCGGCCGCGATCCCATACCGCTCATAGATCTTCTGCGCGGCAGCGAGCACAGTCGAGAAGACCCGTACCTCGGCCGACTTCAGCCGCAGGCCGCGTGCGCAGATCCCGACGTATCGCCGACCAGCGACCTCGCTGGTCGGACGCCGAACGGCGAAGAACGAGTCGTCAAGATCGAGGACGGGCGGCGGGAAAATCCGCACATTTCGCCAGAACACTGCGTAGACCTGGTCGCCAGCGCGCCGGATCGTAGCGGTCGAGGCAACCAGTTTCGGCCGCACCGTGACCCGGTCCACTTCCCAACTCGCGAGTCGGTCAATGGCCGTCTCGTACAGGCCGACGAGGGTGCCCAGGGGGCCAGAGATGAGATGGAGTTCGTCCTGGATGATCAGGTCGGGCGGCCGGAGCGGGGTGATTGTCACGGTCTCGGCAGGCGGCAACACCCCGGTCCGCATGTGCTTGTCGGCTTCCCTCTTGTCACCCACGACGTCAAGGTCGTCCGACCGGTAGCCGTGGCGTGTGCACCGACGCTTCGCGCTCCCGAATAGCATGTGCAGCTCGGGGCCGTTCGATGGCTTCCTCGTCGATCTGTGTCCGGCGCCCAAGCATCGCCTCCTCGAGCTGCGCTTCCAGTACCGGACCGGCGCTCCCGAGATCCGTCCGAATCGTGTCGACCTTGAGTGCCACACGCTTGAGGAACTGGAGGTCGCCCTCGAGGGTGCCCGGCTTAGCGTCCGCCCAGCCCGCTGGCACGAAGTGGTAGACCAGCAGCTCCGGCGAGGGCTGGCCATGTCGGTCGATGCGGCCGTTTCGCTGCTCGAGCCGGGTCGGCGAGAACGGGATCTCGTAGTGGATGACCCGATGACAGGACCGCTGGAGATCGATGCCCTCGGATGCGGCGTCAGTGGCCAGCAGGATCCGCACCGGTGAGTAGGCCGGATCTGCCTGGAATTCGGCCCGGATGCGCTCGCGGCGATCTCGGTCCATCCCCCCGAAGAGCAGCTCGAGGCGCTCGCCCCCCAACCCGCGTGCCGCGAGGAGCTTCTCAAGCCAGATCTGGGTGTCGCGATACTCGGTGAAGACGATCACGCGCTCGTCGTTCCAGGCTGGCAGCCCACCCGGTCCCTTCGGTCGACAGGTCCGCTCCAGGTACGCGAACAGCGCCTCAGCCTTGGCGTCCGGGCGCGCACTCGCGCGCCGCGCCCAGCCTTCAAGCGCGTCGAGTAACCGCAATTCCTCGGCACCGGCTTGCGCCTGCGCCTGCGCCGCAGCCCGGAGTGCGTCCTCGGTCGCCTGGGCGATCTCAGCCTCGTCGGCCGCTTCGTCATCGAGGCGACCGAACGCGAGCTGGACCGACCGCACGTCGGATCCACCGCTTCGTTCCGTGCGCTTGAGGGTGCGACGGTGGACGTCGAGTGTTTCGGCAAAGGCGGCTGGCGACGAGAAGAACCGCTTCTTCAGAAGCAGAGTCACGAAGTCGTTGACTTGCTGGTTTGGCGTCCCCTTCGTGGAACGGCTCCGCAGGCTGACGTATCGGTTGAGTTCGCCGTAGCCGTCGCGCTCGTCCTGCACGTGCGCGACCTCGAGCGCGTCCACCTTGCGGGTCGGGAAGCGCGCGCGGCCGTCGGGGCCAGGTGGCAGGTCCGACTTGAGCCGCCTCACCATCGCCTCCCACAGCACCTGGTCGGGCGGCTTGACGCCGCGGGCGAACCGCTGCGGGTCAAGCAGCTCAAGGAGCGCGGTGAACGACTCCGTGTAGCCGTTATGCGGCGTGGCCGAGAGGAACAGCCGGTGCTCGAAGTAGGGCGACAGGCGGCGGATAGCACGGGTCCGCTGGGAGTCGATCGCGTACTTGCCCCGCCCGGCCGGCGCCACGTTGTGGACCTCGTCGATGATCATCAGGTCGAACGGTCGCGGGTACGTGGCCGGGCCGACGGGCAGGATCTCGTCGAACAGCGCCATGGGCCTCGGACGCTTGAGCCAGTCCATCGACACGATCAGGCGCGGAAAGTGCGTCCACGGGTTCGCGGTGATCCCGCGCTCGCGCCGCAACTCTCGGAGCATGTCCTGGTCGACGATCCGGAACTCGAGCCCGAACTTCTCGTCCATCTCGGAGCGCCACTTGATCGTGAGGCTCGCCGGGCAAACCACCAGGACCGTGCGGGCGCGATGCCGGAGCAGCAGCTCTTGGACAACGAGTCCGGCCTCAATGGTCTTGCCGAGGCCGACGTCATCCGCAATTAGGAGGTTGACGCGGGGCGCTCGCAGGGACCTGACGACCGGGTCGAGCTGGTAGTCCTCAATCGTGATGCCGCTTCGGAAGGGTGCCTGGAGCGCCCGAGGGTCCGCGGACGCGATCGCGCCCCATCGGACGGCGTCAATGAATGCATCAAGCTGCTCTGGGGAATCAAGATGACCCGCGGTCGGCCGAGGCAGGGTGGCGGCTCGCAAGACCTCCCGGCCGGGCTCGATCTCCCAGATCACTCGCAGGGTGTCACCGAAACCGTCGTCCTCGATCGAGGTCAGGTCGAGCAAGCTCTGTGGAGCCGCGAACCCCTCACCCGGCAGTTCGCTCCGAGTGATGTCTGCTACGACCCACAGGCGGTCGCGGACCCTGACGACGTTTCCGACCTCCGGAACATCGCGGACGGCGATGCTCACAGGCAGCTCACGTCTTCAGAACTGCGCAGCGTCGAGGTCGAGGTGCGTCGCTTGCATCACCTTCTGCCCCCGTTCGCCTGCGTCTGCCATTCGTAACCGGAGTCTAGCCGTCCGCCGGTCGCGTTCTTACGCGTCGACGGCGTCGATCGTTGGAGCGAGTGGCTCGAGATAGAGACTCGGCTCGCCTGTATGGGACAACAGCAGTTCGTCGCGGGCGCGGCTCATTGCCACATAGAGCTGGCCGCCCTGCAGAAGCACGTTGTCGATGTCTTCCTGCCGGCCCCAGGGCATGCTCGTGTCGAGGCCCGGCAGGATGACCCGCTTGAACTCAAGGCCCTTGGCCCGGTTGTAGGTTCCGACCTTGACGCCAGGCATCGCGCGACCCGTGTAGTCGGTCAACAGGACGGCACCCAGTCCCGCGTCGCGCACCCGGCGGGCGAGCGCCTCGACCTTGGCGTTCGTCGGGGCCAACACCGCTGTCGCGTCGAGATCAGGGTCGTCGGGGTCGAGCACCTCCGCCAGCCAGATCATCTCGGCTTCAGGAGAAGCGAAGCGACGAAGCTGGGGCTTGGCGCCGACGCGTAGCGTTGACACTTCCACCTGACCAAGCCCGTCCTCGCCGTACTCCTCCAGGGACAGCCACCTGCCGAGCGAGCCGACCGCTGACATGATCTCGTCGGTCGATCGATAGCAGAGACGGAGGACCGAGCTTCGGCCTCGAACGTCGAGCCCTAGGTCAGCTAGACGGTAGCCGCCCGGGTAGATCCGTTGGCCACCGTCACCGACCAGCAGCAGTCGGCCGGCGGTGCCGCCCTCGAGCAGCTGGATGAGGAACCGAACGCCCGCCTCAGTGATGTCCTGAGCCTCATCGACGACGATGGCGTCGTAGCGGTGCGACGGTGGGGCGGCCTCAAGCGAGCGCGAGGCCAGGCGGAGCAACGTCTCGTGGTCGACGATAGGCGGCACGGCCTCGCGGCACATCGCCATGTAGGTCTCGTAGATCGTCCACGAAGCGCGCCGATCGTCGGTATTCATCGCCATCCGGCGACCGTGGCGGGTCACCTTGAGGTAGGCCTCCAGGTCATCGAGTGCCCGCCCCCGCGATCACACGTCGGATCTCGTCCCACACGTACGTGGCGTTGAAGCCCCGGTGGCGGAGGCGGGTGGCGGCCTGCGACTCACGCTCCATCGCTCGGTCGAAACGCTCCTTGGCCGCTTCCGGGCTGGCGGTGACCTCTATCCCGCGATCGTGGAGGACCTGCCAGGCGATCGAGTGGATACCCCGTGCCTCGACCTTCCCCCCGGCTTCCGGGGCGAGCCGCTCGAACAGCGACTTCATGACTTCGGGAATGGTTCGCACGAAGCTCGTCATAAGGACGGCGCGCTCCCGCGTTGCGTCGCGGGCAAAGGCCGCGGCGCGATGCAGGGCGACGACGGTCTTACCTGTCCCAGGCCCTCCCGTCACGCGCCCCGGTCCATCCATCGCTCGGGCGACTGCGCGTCGCTGCAGCGGCGACAGGAAGACCATCCATTCCTCGATGGTGCCGTCGCGATAGCCCTCGAGGGCACCGAAGAGGTCGCCGACCATGAGATCGGAGACCTCCTCCTCACGGGCGACGATCTGAGGCAGCGTCAGCTCCTGCTCGAACAGCACGTCAACTGGCGCGGCCTCCCGCCGCTGGCGCGGACGCTCGGTCGTCTCCGGGCCGGCAGCGAGCCGCGCCTTGAACTCATCGAGGTTGGCCTGCTCGCCCCACTTCAGGGTCTCGTCGTGGTTCCCGACGCGCATGAACAACACCACCGGGCCCTCGATGGCGACCACCATCCGGTACTGGTCGTCGACGTTCATGAACCGGAACTTGGCGTCAGGGTTCCGTTCGATCCGCCGAGTGTGGAGCGACGGGTAGTAGGCGCCGTGGGCCCGGACGAGGTCACGAGCCCCGTTGACCTTGCTGGCAATCGGCGCCGGTAGAGACGCGTAGTCGTCATAGAACCTGCGCAGGTATTGAAAGGTCAGGTCTCCCCCGGATTCCACGGATGTCCCCTAGTCAGTTGTCGTCGGGCGCCCAGTCGGCCCAGCCCGGCGGCCAGAGATCGACGTGACCACCATGTTGAGCTGCCGGTCGGGGGCTCTCGCCGCGGCGCGCGACTCGAGCCGCCGTGGCCTCGGACATCAGCTCGTCGAAACGGTCGGCCACCTGTGGATCCGCCTCGACTCGCAGATCAACGAGGCCTGCCCCGACGTCGAGGCCATAGTCAGCGACTCGCCCAACGAGAACGAGCGCGCCGCGCGACCGCGTGAGGCCGACGTAGACCAAGCCGGCCGTCTGTTTGCTCGCGGCCCTGAAGGGGAGCATGAAGATGACTCGACCGGCCTCCCACCCTTTGAAGGAATGGACGGTCGAGACCTTGAGCCGGGCATCGCCGAAGGCGAATGCCGTCTTGTGAGCTTGTGAGATCCGCCACGGCGGTTCATCTGCGTCGGCAAGAGGCGATTCCATCAGCGCTCCGGTTCGGCTGACAGCAAACACGTGGTTGGTGCTTATCTGGTGCTCGGCGAGGAGCCGCACGAGCGTTTCGCCTATCGCATTGTCCGGGACGACGACCGCCACATCTCGCGCGCGATAATCCGGCTCCGCTTGCCAGGTGCGGAGGACGCTCAGCACGTATGCGGCCGCGAGCGAAGGCGATGCGGCCGCGACCGTCGACACGGCTGCATCCGGTGCAAGCAGACCATCATCTGCCGGCGTGAGGGGCAACGTCTGCAGTGACCAGTGCCCTGCGAACCTTGTTGCGACCTCGATCGTGGACAGCGGCAGGCGCATGGCCTTCCCAAGGCGACTCACACGGCCAGTCTTGCCCCCAAAGAGTCGAGCGATCTCGCCTCTCGTCATCGCCGCCTGGCGCTCGTACAGCCGCTGCGCAGCGTCGTAGGCTAGGACGACCTCCCGTGCTCCGAGCGCCTGCACCAGGCTGAACCATTCAGAACTGAAGTCCTGCGCTTCATCGATCAACACGGCGTCGAACCGTAGGGCGGCCGGAACGCCAAACGCCTGTAGCAGCCGCTTCGCCGAACCGGGCCAGCCGCTCTCAAGCGCTTCTTGGTCCGCGGCGTCGTCATCCGGCGACGCGGCGTCACCGTGGGGCGCGGCACGCCTCACGGAAGGCAACGGCTCCCTGTAGTGGTCATGGATCCGACGACAGAGTTCGTGGAAGTGAAGAACCGTGACGTTGTCCGGGTCGTAAGCAATCGGCACAAGGCGGAGCATTCCGCGCACGTAGTTGGTCAGCGTCCGGTTGAAGGTGAGGATGAGCGCCCGACGCCCACTTTCGGCAGCGGTGGCTGCCCGATGGGCAAGGACGATCGTCTTGCCACTCCCGGCAACGCCCTCTATCCCCGAATAGCCCTCGTGCGGGAAGGCGAGTGGCTTCTGCTCCTTGTTGAGCGGGATCGTCGCGAGCGGATCGGGGATCCTGCGCGCATGGTTGAGCGCTCGATCGAGCGACTCGAACCACCCGTCCTCGAGCACGCCCTCGCGTCCGAGGATCTGCACCACCTTGTGCGGATCATCCGGGTCGAGACCGTCGCGCCCGAACGTGTCGACGCCACGTGCATACCGGTCCGCTGAGGCCAGGCGCTTCGCGTCCGCTGTCGAGGCATTCGAGAAGAAGAGGCCTGCCTTGAGGACGGCGAAACGACGCACGTCGTCGTTGATCGCTTCGCCGATCTCCGGCGCGTAGACGCCGTACACCCGAGTGCGCACGTCGTTGAGGAAGCGGAACGGAGACGCGAATCGGCCCTCGATCGGTCCCTCACCGACCCACAGGGTTCTCTCCACCCTGAAGCGCGTGAGATCCCAGTCAACGACGTCCCAGAACATGCCCCCTGCCGACGGATGGAGCGCCGCGATGAGCGGACGGTCCGCATCGAGATGCGGGCGAACGTAGATGTTCCAGTCCCGCGGAAGGGCCCCGTCGAGAAACCTCGCGAGACGCCGTTCACCATCGGTCAGGGGTGGGACGAACCGGGACGGGTCCTCGATCTCCGCCCGTGCCGGGCTGATTCGTCCCTCTTCGAATTCGCCAAGGCGCCGCACTCCCGGATGACTTTCTAAGAACGTGCGGACCTCGCCGTCGCCGAACCGAGCCGTGAGTATCCCGCCCGACGACACTAAGCCCGGATCCACCGAAATTCCGGCTGACCGGCGCAGTTCAGGGTCGAAACGGCCATTCTGGTCGGCTGACGGGCGATCGAGCGGACCGGCGGCTGTGGTCCGAGGTCATGAGCGGATGG
>Ga0075021_10000643_pt1 | contig 18141 bp, 21 predicted proteins | sample ColStrG_CSR_2012_FD_72749 | JGI IMG/M metagenome (GOLD analysis project Ga0075021, IMG submission 72749) | Freshwater sediment microbial communities in response to fracking from Pennsylvania, USA - Cold Stream Run_MetaG_CSR_2012 | ecosystem: Environmental > Aquatic > Freshwater > Creek >...
CCGCCTCGCGCAGGCGGTGCGCGCGCAAGGCGTGGGGGCGCTCCGCGGCGTGGGCGCGCTGCTCGCGCTGGCGGTCGCCGCGGCGGGCCTGCTGCTCCTGCTCTTCCCCGCCATGGATCATCCGTGGCTCGACTGGATCGAGGCCGCGGCGCCGCCGGTGCGCCTGGCCTTCCTCACGCCCGGCGAGCGCGCCGTCCAGCGCGACAGCCGCGAGGCGATGGACCGCGGGGCCGCCGAGCTGGCGCGGCTGCGTGCGCTCCAGCAGGACGTGCAGTGGGGGACGCGCGCGATGCCGGCCGAGCAGCAGGAGCGCCTGCGTCAGTTCCTGGCCGGACGCGCCGAGATCGTGGCGGGCGACCGGATGGTGCTGGCCACCCTGAGGGCCCACGCGCGCGCCCGCCAGCGCGTCTGGCTCGGCCTGCCGCTGCTGCTCGCGGGCGCCGGCGCCGCCGCGTGGCTCGCGCGGCCGTCCGTGGCTAGTCGCCGAGCCGCGGGCGGATGATCCGCTCGAAGGCCGCCAGCTCCGCCTCCGGCATGTCGTAGCCGCCGGCCAGGTCGTGGGCCGGGAAGAGGAATACCTCTTCCACTCCGGCCTCGTCCCGCGCCTGCAGCAGCCGCTCCGCGCATCGCTCCGGCGGGCCGAAGAGCCCGAACGCGTCCGCGATCCGGCGCGCCCGGTCCTCCGGGATCGCGGCGGGATCGAGCGGCTCCGGCAGCGCGAGCCCCGCCTCTGCGAGCCAGCGCAGGTTCGCCACGCTCGGGTACGCGAGGAATGGATGGCCGAGCGCGAACCAGCTCCGCACCCAGCGCGCGCCCACGGCCGCGTCGGCGCCCAGGCCGAGGGTCACCACGAAGGCCACCGGGAAGCCGTCCAGCGACCGGCCGCCGCGCCGCGCGCCTTCCGCCAGGTGATGGCGCGCGGCGCGGATCGCGGCCGCGTCGAGGCCGACCATCAGGAACGCGCCGTCGGCCACCTCGCCGGCCAGCTCGATCATGCGCGGCCCCGCCGCGAGCAGGTACACCGGCGTGGGGGTCGCGCTGCGGCTCCGCAGCTGCGTCTCCGTCGGCCCGAAGGTGACCGCTTCCCCCGCGAGCAGCCGGCGAACGTCGCGGACCGCCTCGCGCATGAGCGCCACCGTGCCCCGCGGACTCCCGACGCTGCGCGTGGAGATGAAGCCCGGCGCCATGGTGAGCCGGACGCGGCCCGGCGCCAGCTCCTCCAGGCTGTGCGCGAGCGAGGCCAGCAGCAGCGGATGCCGCACGACCGGGCTCGACGTCGCGGAGAAGAGGCCGAGGCGGCGGGTCGCGCGGGCCGCCAGGGCCAGGGCCACGTACGCGTCGCGCCCGCTCGACGGGTGGTCGTGGACGCCGACGCCGTCGAGGCCGGCCGCCTCGCAGCGCTCGACGAAGTCCACCAGCTCGGGCAGGGGCCGGCCCACCGGCACCCGCAGGCTGGCGCGGAGGCGCCCGCGCCCCGAAACAGCGGACGAGGGCCGGTTCAATCCCACCAGACGGCCAGGAGCGGGGACCCCTGCCTCCCGGAGATGGCCGGCGCGATGCCCATCTCCTCCGCGCTCCCGACCTCGTCCGGACGCAGCTCACGGACGGCTCTCCGTAGCTCGGCGGCGGGAATCGCGCCCACCACCAGCACCGTGTCCGTGAACGGCCAGCTACCCGCTCCCGGGTCGCGCTCCGTGATCTGGGCGTACACCGCCTGCACGTCGGGGCGGCGAAGGAGGCCGGCAAATGTCTCCCGGAACACGTCCACTCCGGGATGCGCCAGGAGGTTGCATCCGATGGAACCGAGGTCGTCGTTGCCATCGAAGAATCGCTCGATGGGGACGAGCTGCGGCTCCGGCTGCGTGGCCAGCTCCGCCTTCAGCGCGTTGCACTTCACGTCGTCCATGCCTAGGCGCCTCCGCCCGCCCGGTCCTTGCCGAGCGGGAAGCAGAATCCGCCGTGGTGCCGAGGCTCTGGCCGAGGGCCGCGAGCCGCGCGCCGAGGCGGACGGCGTCGGCGTACGTGACCCAGTGCCAGGCGGTCCCGCTGGGCACGTGGCGTCGAATGTGTACCCCATTCACCCGAGGCGGGCGAGACCGGACTCTGCCGCCTGGACGTAGGCCGCGATGCCCTCGGCGATCGCTTGCTCGCGCATGCGCGTGAAGTGGGCGCGAGCCGCCTCGCGCTCGCCGAGCATCTCGTGGCCCAGCGCGATCTGGTTGAGGGCCACGATGTCCGGGAACGTCTGATAGGCCCGGGCGAAGAGCTCGATCGACTCGCGGACCTTCTCCGGTCGACACATGACGCCGGCCGGCGCGTTGACACATTGCACCCAGCCCTTCCCCTTCGGGGCGCGACTGAGCGTGCGATGAATGCCGGCCTTGCTCGCCTTCAGGCCGAGCTTGAAGATCGCGGTGGCCTCGCGCCGGCGGTCGGTCATTCCAGTATCTGGTCGGCGCGCAGCGCGAGTGCCGCGGGAATCGTCAGTCCCATGGCCTTGGCCGTCCGGTCGTTGATCACCAGCAATCCTGAATGGGGAGCCGACCTGATGAAGTATTTGACCAATCCGTCCCCTACACTGAGGGCAACGGACAGGCGCCGGCAATCGCGCCCCCGATGAAGAGGAGCACCCCCAGGGCCACGACGGTCGATGCTCTCCGTTTCTGGCATTTCAGATACTCACGTATCGTCATGGCCGCTCCCGCCGGGACGGCGAGGATGCCCTCCCCTGGCCCTCGTCGGGGGATCCGCCCCATTCCCGCTCCACTGCGCCCGGGTGATTCGATACAGGCAGTGGGGTCGCAAATGGTGGTTCTCGGGCACGCCCGGATACTCGAAGTCTTCGTGAGCGTTCCGCATGCCGATGCGCTCCATGACCGCCCGGGACCGCACGTTCAGCACGGAAGTGAACGACACGATCTCGGCGAGATGAAGCCGCTCGAACCCGACCCGCAAGGCCGCGCGCGCCCCCTCGGTGGCGTAGCCCTGGCCCCAGTATGGGCGCGCCAGCCGCCAGCCGATCTCGACACACGGCGAGAATGGCAGAGCGCGCCGGGGCACGGACAGGCCGACGAACCCGATGAACACACCCGACGGCTGCACCTCCGCGGCCCAATTGCTCCAGCCACGCTCCGCAAATTGCGACTGCCACGCGTCGATACTCGCGTCGCTTGCCTCGCGCGACTGGAGCGACGGGAAGAACGCCATGACTTCCGCATCGGCATTCATCGCGGCAAACGGTGCGCGATCTGATTCGCGCCACCGCCGGAGCCGGAGACGCGCGGTCTCGACCTCGATGGCCGTTGGCCCTGTAGCCTCGATTCGCCGCTCCCGTGGCTCTCCGGTCACCGGCCGCCCGCCGGACACCGGAGCCGGTGCACCAGACACCCGAACATGCCACGAGCCTGTAGGTAGAGCCACATGAGCGGAAGGATCATCCGGGTCAGCAGTCCGATGCCCCCCGCGACTGCCAGGACGGCTGAATCAGGGCCGCAACTCGGTGATGCGCTCAGGTCCGATGTCACGGCCGATGATCTCGTAGACATTTCCATCCGGCGCCTTGAAATGCTGCCATATCTTGTCGGACGCGCGCTGCGGCTCTGGATAGATGAACTCGATTCCGGCGGCCAGCAATCGGGTGCGCGCATCCGCAAAGTCGTCGACTTCAAATGCCACCACTGGCCCGCTGCCAAAGAATCCGTGATCCTCATCCTTCGAGCTGTAGACGTGAACTTCAGTCCCATCATGTAGCTTGAATCTTCCGGACTTGTCATCGACCGACAGAACCTCTAGACCCAATACGTCTCGGTAGAACCTGTTCATGCCACCGAATTGCGGTGTTTTCGTGCCCATCCAGCCTAGGCCAATTACCTTCATTCGATACCTCCACAAAGAGGTGGTGCCTCCCGCGCGCAGCCCGAAAACGCGCGAGTCAGACCCGATGCCGGCTTCCTCCCATTTCGCTGGCGCTACGTCGCGGACTGACCCGGTCACCTCCGTGAATCCAGACGCTCGGATGATTTGAAGAGCGGTGAAGTCACGAACTCCGTTCACGCCTCCTCGCGGAGCTTACGGACGATGGGCGCTGACTCAAGGCAGCGCCGGACAGCCGTGAACAGGGCCGCCAAGGACTCGGCCCGACTATCCTTACCTGAGAGCCGAGCCATCACTCCGCCCTCAGCGAAGGCGAACACTCGCCACTGGTCAGATTTCTCTCCTGTGCTTGCGCACGCGACGTAAAGGGAATGGGGTTCGGACTTCACCGGCACACACCACCCAAAATCCTCAGCAATGACCGCACCCGGTGAGAAGCCAGCGTCTCGGAGCCGCTCGGCCAGCCACTGCGCCAGAGCTTTGCCAATAACTCCCGGGTTCGTCTCCTCATCTTCGCCCGGAATCACCGCGAAGGCGGCGGACTCGAACTCGAGCAGCGGAGTTTGTTTCATGACGCCTCAGTGTTGCACGGACCTGGATAGCTCTGGAAGGACCTCAGAACGGCTCGTAGATCAGGTACCAGGGGCCGGCGATGTGGGCGTAGCGGGCGCCGGTCGGGCGGGAGCGGGGCCGGTAGGCAAGGCCGCACTGGTCGACCACGCCGCACTCGGCGGTGAGGAACCGGACCTCGTCGGGCGACGTGACCGTCACGTACCTCGCGCGGAACAGGCCGACCCGCAGCCCCTCGGCGTGGCCGGAGCCACCGGTGAGCCCGTGGGCGGCTCGTGTAAGCGCACGCTCGCTCGCGTGGAACCGGGCGCGGAACAGCGGGTTGATCGGACTCTGGCTCGACAGATAGATGACGACCAGGGCGGCGCCCAGGACCGCGAACGAGGCCCAGAGCCCGAGGAGCCGGCCGCGGGTCGCTCCGCTCCACGGGAGGGCCCAGGCGATCGCGAGCAGGCACGCGGTGGGGACGACCAGCGCGACGTCGAGGAACCCGACACCGGTGTCGCTCACCGCGACGAGCGCGTAGAGCTCCCACGCCAAGGTCAGCGCGACGAGCAGCGCCCTCCACATCGAGCGAATCCCGATGCGCGTCAGCCGAGCGGTCCCACGAGCAGGGCGAGCGGCGAGGTCAGGATGGTGGTCGAGAGGATCCAGAGGCCCGACGGCTTGCCCTGCGCCCGGAGGCGGAGCGCGATCTCTACCGTGACGAAGGCGCCGATGGCCGAGACGAGCGCGACCGCCACCGCGAGAAGCCCGCGGTTCACGCAGCCGAACAGCAGCACCGGGGTGAAGTAGAGGCCGATCAGGGCAGCCGGGGCGAGGGCGGGCAGGGCCACGTGCCTGACGAAGGGGTTGTCCATGACCCCTCCAGTCTGACACGGGCCGAATTTCAGGCGGACTCGACCCGGATGCGGCGCACGCCGGGCTGGGCCTCCAGCGCGGCGATCAGGTCGTCGGCGGCGTCGGCCGCGACGCGGGCCTGGAACGTCACCTCCACCGCGCCCTCGTCGATCCGTCGCTCGTACTGGCCGGGCGTGATCGCGACGTGGCGGGCGCGCAGGGACGCCATGATCGCGGGCCAGGGAGGCGCCGGCTCGCCCAGCGTCAGCGAGACCCGGCGGGTGACCAGGTTGTCCTCCTTGTGCTCGAGCTGCCGCAGCAGGGTGAGCGCGACCACCCCGAGCACCGTCGAGAAGACGCTCACCACGTACATGCCGGCGCCGGCCGAGAGCCCGATGGCGGCGCAGAGCCAGAGGCCGGCCGCGGTGGTGAGCCCCTGCACGTTCACCCCGGTGCGGAGGATCGCACCGCCGCCGAGGAAGCCGACCCCGGTCACCACCGAGGCCGCGATACGGGAGGGATCCACCGCCACCAGGTCGTCGCGCACGTAGTGCTGGAAGTAGACGAAGTTCGTGGAGACCACCATGAACACCGAGGCGGCCAGCGCCACCAGCAGGTGCGTCCGGAGGCCGGCCGGGCGGCGGTGGATCCGCCGCTCGTAGCCGATCACCGCCCCGAGCATCGTCCCCGCGAGCACGTGCAGGAGCAGATCGGCGTGCAGCCAGGTCATGCGGTGGCGCCGGCCTCCACGGTGGGCTCGTAGTGGGTGGCGTCGGGGAAACCGATGGGCCGCACCGCGGGGAGGGTGACGCCGGCCTCCCGGTACGATTCGACGAAGGCGGACACGGTCCGGAAGTCACCGATGCCGCCCAGCGCGGCCGCGAGCCGCTCCGGCACCGCCTCCGGCTTCGGCGCTCGATCGTAGGCGGCGATCTCCGCGCCGAACCCGCTCTGCGCCAGCATCGCCCGGTAGAACGGCAGCGCGAGGTAGCGCGTCAGCTCGGTGCGGAAGAGCCGGCCGGCGGCGGCGCGATCGGCGGTGAGCGCGGCCGGCACCGCGGCCACGATCTCGAAGCCGTGGAGCGACTTGCCCGCGCGCTCGCGCCCGCGCCGGATGGCGGGCACCGCCTGCTCCCGCACGTACGCGGGCGCGGCCAGCCACAGGACGACGCCGTCGGCGATCTCGCCGGCCAGCTCCAGCATGCGCGGGGCCAGCCCGCCCAGCAGGATGGGCGGCGCCGCGGGCACCCGCGGCAGGCCGCTCTGCCAGTTGACCCGGTAGCGCGCCCCCTGGTGCTGCACCTTGCCGGTGAGCGCGGCGCGCAGCACCGTCACGTACTCGCGCGTGACCTCGAGCGGCCGGCCCATGTCGAGCCCGAGCGCGGCCTCCATCATCGGCTTGTGGCTCACCCCGATGCCGAGGCGCAGGCGCCCGCCGCTCACGTCGGACAGCGTGAGCGCCTCCTGGGCGAGCAGCACCGGATGCCGCGGGTAGATCGGGATGACCCCGCTGCCGAGCCCGGCGTGCGGCGCCACGTGGCCGTAGGCGGCCAGTACCTGCAGCGCGTCGCGGCCGATCCCGTGCGTGACCCAGAGGCTCTCGTAGCCGAGCGCGTCGGCGCGCCGGGCGAGGGCCACCGCGGGGGCCAGGTCGGCGCCGGGGCTCAGGAAGAGCGCGGTGCGCGCCACGCGCCTACGGCCTCACCGCCACGCCGACCGCGGCGAGCTGCGCGCGCAGGTCGTCGCCCTGGTCGAAGCGGTGGAGCACCGCCTCCATGCCGATCGCGCGCGCGGCCTCCACGTTCTTGTCCCAGTCGTCGACGAACACGCACGCCGCGGGGGGCAGGCCGAGACGCTCGGCCGCGAGCCGGAAGATCGCGGGCGTGGGCTTGGCCATGCCGACCTCGGCGGAGACCACGATGTCGTCGAAGAGGTGGTGCAACGCCAGCTCGCCTTCGAGACGCCCGCGGAGAGACACGTCCGCATTGCTCAGGATCGAGCAGCGGTAGGGCGGGCGCAGCGCGCGCGCCAGGGCGACGTTCAGCTCGATGGGCGCCTGCACCTTGCGCCACTCGTCGTGCAGGCGAGGCAGGATCCGCCCCGCCCGGCGCTCCAGCTCCCGGTGCGCGCCGTCGGCCCACGCGGCCGGATCGCCCACTCCGCGCTCGATCTCGGCCCAGGTCGGCGAGCCGTAGAGGGTCTGGAAGATCGAGGAGCGCGGCAGGTCGTGGGCGCGGTCCAGCTCGCGGGCCACGTCCCAGCGCATGTCCCACAGGACCCCGCCGAAATCGAAGACGATTGCGCGCGGGCTAGTAGCGGGGGCCACGCGGATTCTGCGTTGGCTTGGGCGGAGCGGTGCGGTCACTCGTGAGCGGCACCCAGCCGCGGTCCTTCATGCACTGCTCGTCGAGGACCTTGTCCTTGCCGGTGCAACCGTCGCGGTCGCGCTTGAACTCGTCAACGGTGTAGTTCGCGTTCGGCTTGTACCACTGCCGATCCCGGTCGGAGCTGCAGCCGATCAGGACACCCGATGCGACGACGACGAGGAGGCACCACGGCCGGATCACGGCGGTCATGATACCATGCCGCCCTCGGCCATGCTGGACACCACGATCGCCGGCAGTCTTCCCAAGCCCGAGTGGCTCGCGCCGCCGAACGTGCTGTGGGCGCCCTGGCGCCTCGAGGGCCGCCCGCTCGAGGAGGGCAAGCGCGACGCGGTGCTCCTGGCCCTGCGCGAGCAGGAGCTGGCCGGCATCGACATCGTGACCGACGGCGAGCAGACTCGGCGGCACTTCGTTTGGGGCTTCGTCGAGCAGCTCGACGGCATCGATTTCTCGAAGATGGTGACGATCGGCATTCGCGCGGACCGCTACCAGGCGACGGTGCCGACCGTGACCGGGCCGGTGCGCCGCCGGGGCTCCATCCACGGCGACGACGTGCGCTGGGCCCGGGCCAACACGGGTCGGCGGCTCAAGCTGACGATCCCCGGGCCGATGACCATCGTCGACACCATCCACGACGCGCACTACGGCAGCCGGGCCCGGCTCGCCATGGACCTAGCGCGCCTCATCAACGAGGAGGCGCGCGAGCTGGAGGCGCTCGGGCTCGACATGTTGCAGCTCGACGAGCCCGCCTTCAACGTCTACATGGACGAGGTGCGCGACTGGGGCGTGGCCGCGCTCGACCGCGCGGTCGAGGGCCTGCGCTGCCGCACCGCGGTGCACATCTGCTACGGCTACGGCATCAAGGCCAACACCGACTGGAAGCAGACCCTGGGCGGCGAATGGCGACAGTACGAGCAGACCTTCCCGCTCCTGGCCGGGAGCCGCATCGGCGGCGTGTCCCTCGAGTGCGCCGGCTCGCGGGTGCCCATCTCCCTCATCGGCCTGCTCGGCGACAAGGACGTACTGGTCGGCGCGGTCGACGTGGCCACCGATCGGGTGGAGACGCCGGAAGAGGTCGCCGCGGTGATCCGCTCCGCGATGCAGCACGTGCCCGCGGCCCGCATCTTCCCCTGCACCAACTGCGGGATGGTGCCGCTCTCGCGCGGGGTGGCGCGCGACAAGCTGCGGGCCCTCGGCGCGGGGGCCGCCATCGTGCGGCGCGAGCTGACCCGCTGATCCGTCGGCGATGACGCAGGAGATGACCGCGTACTACGCCCGGCGGGCGGCGGAGTACGAGCGGGTCTACACCGGGTCGCGCTGGCAGGACGACCTGGCCCGGCTGCGCCCGCGCGTGGCCGAGCTCTTCGCAGGCCGCCGGGTGTTCGAGGTCGCCTGCGGCACCGGCTACTGGACCCACGTCGCGGCGGGCCGCGCCCGCGCCGTCCACGCCACCGACCTCAACGACGACACCCTGGCGATCGCCCGGGCCAAGTCGTACGCGGCGCCGGTGACGTTCGAGCGCCGCGACGCCTACGCGCCCGCGGCCGGGCCCACGCGCTTCGACGCGGGCCTCGCCAGCCTCTGGCTCTCGCACGTCGATCTCGCCCGGATGGACGAGTTCCTCCGCGCGTTCCACTCCCATCTGGAGCCGGGCGCCCGCGTGCTCATGTTCGACGAGCGCGCCACCGAGGAGCGCCCGAGCCCGCCGGCCAGCCGGTTCGACGCGGCGGGCAACCGCTACGAGATACGGCGGCTCCAGGACGGGGAGCGCTTCGAGATCATCAAGAACCTCTTCGATCGCGGGCACCTGGAGCCGCTGGTCGCCCCGCACGCGGCGTCTGTCTCGTACCGCGAGCTGCAGTTCTTCTGGCTGCTCGAGTACGCGGTGGCCTAGGGCTCGGCCCGGCCCTTCGTCGCGAACTGGCGCTCGTAGATCGAGCGCAGCTCCTCGATCGTGGTGGCCTGGCCCGAGGCCTTGTCGGGGCGCACGCGTGCGATGCGGGCGAAGCGCAACGCGAAGCCCGACGGGTACGTCGGGCTCTTCTGGATCTCGTTGTAGTCCACCTCCACCACGACCTCCGGCCGCACTCGCACCGTGTAGCCGTCGTCGCCGGTGGCCAGCGCGCGCAGCCGCTCGGTCATCTCGGTGAACTCGCGGTCGGTGAGGCCCTTGAAGGTCTTGCCCACCTCCGCCCAGCCCAGGCCGTCGCGCACCGCCAGGTGGTAGTTGGAGAGCCAGCCCACGCGGCGGCCGGAGCCGCGGTCGGCGGCCACGATCACGCAGTCCACCGTGAGCGCGGCCTTCAGCTTGAGCCACCTCTTGCCGCGGCCGCCCGGCTCGTACAAGCTGGCCGGGTCCTTGGCCATCAGGCCCTCGTGGCCGGCCGCGAGGGCCCGGGCCATCAGCGCGGCGCCGTCCTCCGCCCCCGTGACCAGCGCGCGCTCGGCCAGCCAGCGTCCGCCGGTCACGCGCTCGAGCGTCTCCCAGCGGCGCGCGTAAGGCTCGTCGAGGTACGACCGCCCGTCCGCCATCAGGCAGTCGAAGAGATGCAGGGTCAGCGGCAGCGCCCCCGCCGCGGCCTCGACGCCGCGCACCCGGCGGAAGCGGCGCATCAGCTCCTGGAACGGCAGCGGGCGCCCCGCCGCGTCGAGGGCGACCACCTCGCCGTCCAGGATGAGCGGCGCGCCCGTGAGATCGCGCCGGGCGATGGCCACGATGTCGGGCAGGCTGCGGGTGACGTCGGACATGCGCCGACTCCAGATGGCCACCCGGTCGCCGTCCCGGTGGAGCTGGATGCGCGCGCCGTCGTACTTGTACTCTATCGAGGAGGCGCCGCCGTGGGCGGCGAGCGCCTCGGCCGGATCGATCGCGATCTCGGCCAGCATCGGCAGCAGCGGCACGAAGACGCGGGGCCGGGCCGCGGCCAGGGCGGCGGCGTCCCCGCCCAGCGCGAGGGCCGCCACCGCGGTGAGGTCGCCGGTGACCAGCGCGGCGCGGCGCACCGTCGCGGGCGGCGCGCCCGCCGCCTCCGCGATCGCCTCGAGCACGAGCCCCTCCGAGAGGCCCATGCGCATCTCGCCGTAGATGATGCGCTGGAGCAGGTCGCGCTCGGCCGCGGTGGCGCGCGCGGCCAGCTCGCCGAGGCGCGTCTCGCGCAGCCGCCGCGCGCCCGGCCCGGCCGCCTCGGCCACCTCGCCGAAGGCCCGCGCCACGTCCGCCAACGTGAGAGGTTCCCCCGATGCGCCCGGCGCAGGCGCGGGCAGCCCGCGCACGTTGAGCACGCGCGGATCCGAGGCCGCGAAGGCCCGCCCGCTCAGGTAGGTGACCGCGCGCGCGAGGTCGTCGGGCGCGAGCGCACGCAGGTACTCGGCCACCAGGCGGCGCTTCTCGAGCCGCCCCCCGCTCGCGGCGACGCGCGCGCGAAGCTCGGTCAGATCGGCGAGGAGCGCCATGCGCCCGGTCTCCTCTTTGCTCAGTAGCCGATCGCGGCGCCGTCGCTGCGCGGATCGGCCCCGCCGACCAGCGCGCCGCTGCCCGCGTCGAGGGTGATGCCATGGGCGTGGCCGGCCAGCTCGTTCCAGGCCTCCCACCGGTTGATCGCGTGCCCCCGGCGGGCCAGCTCCGCGACCGTGGCCTCCGGGAAGCGCCCCTCCAGGTTGAGCTGCTCCCGCGCGTCGCCGATCGCGAAGCGCCCGGCGAGCCAGCGCGGCGCCTCGACCGCCTGCTGGATGTCGAGCCCGAAGTCGATCAGCGCGGTGTACACCTGGAGATGGATCTGCGGCTGGCCGTCGGCGCCCATGCAGCCCACCACCTGCCACAAGCGGCCGTCGCGGAAGGCGAGCGAGGCGATCAGGGTGTGGAGCGGCCGCTTGCCGGGCTCGAGCCGATTGGGATGCTCCGGGTCCAGCGAGAAGTACGCGCTCCGGTTCTGGAGCACGATCCCGGTGTCTCCCGCCACCACTCCCGCGCCGAAGCCGAAGTAGAGGCTCTGGATCAGCGAGGCCGCGTTGCCCGCCTCGTCGACGGCGGCCACGTAGACGGTGTCGCCGGCCAGGCTCCCCTCGGAGGGCACGCGATCCCACGGCAGCGCCCGCGCGGGATCGATGAGGCGCCGCCGCTCGTCGACGTATGCGGCGGAGAGCAGGCGCTCCACCGGCACCGGCACGAACGCCGGGTCGGCGATGAAGCGGTCCCGATCATGGAACGCGATCTGCTTGGCCTGCACCAGCAGGTGCACGTGGTCCGGGCCCAGGTAGGGCAGTGAGCCGAGGTCGTAGGGCTCGATGAGCCGCAGCGCCTGCAGGACCGCGAGCCCCTGGCTCGGCGGCGGGGTCTCGTGGATGGTGACGCCGCGATACGTGGCGCTGATCGACTCGCCCCACCGCGCGCGCTGCCCGGCCAGATCGCGCTCGGTGAAGAAACCGCCGCGCTCGCCGGCCCACCGCGCCATCTCGCGGGCGGTCTCGCCTTCGTAGAAGCCGGCCCGCCCGGCGCCCAGGCGCGCGAGGGTGCGCGCGAGGTCGGGGTTGACGAGCCGCCGCCCGACCGCCGGGCGCGGCCCCTCGGCCAGGAAGATGCGCGCGGCGGGCGGATCGGCCGCGAGTACCTCGGCGCTGCGCTCGATCCACTCGGAGAGCCGCCGGGTGATCGGAAACCCGTCGCGCGCGTAGCGCACCGCCGCGGCCACATCGTCCGCGAGCGGGAGCTTCCCGTGGCGCGCATGGGCCTCGCACCAGCCGTCCACCGCCCCGGGCACGGTGAGGGTCGCGGGCACGACGCCGCGGAGCGGGATCTCGCCGAGGCCGCGCGCCCGAAACCAGTCGAGGGTCCCCGCCGCCGCCGCCCCGCCCGCCGCGTCGAGCGAGTGCACGGAACCGGTGCGCGCGTCGTGGATCAGCCAGAACGCGTCGCCGCCCACGCTGGTCATGTGCGGGTAGACGACCGCGAGCACCGCGGCGGCCGCGATGGCCGCGTCGACCGCGGAGCCGCCGGATTGTAGTATTTGGACGCCGGCCTGGGAGGCCAGCGAGTGGGGAGAGGTGACCATGCCGCGGTACGCCAGCGTGGCCGGGCGCCCGGTGTCGAGGATGCGCCTAGCTCCGTCCCGGCGCGAGCGGCAGCTCCATCCAGACGTCGGCGCGCGGGTTGCCGTTGTAGTCGGCGATCTCCCGGAACCCGTAGCGGCGATAGAGCCGCACCGCGGCCTCGAGCCGGCTCTCGCTGTCGAGACGCAGCGCGTCTCCCCCGAGCGCGCGGGCCTCCTCCAGCACGCGGGCCATCAGCCGGTCCGCGAGGCCCCGGCCCCGGCACGTCGGGCGCAGCCACATGCGCTTGAGCTCGGCCACCGCCGGGGCGAGGCGGCGCACCCCCGCGGTCCCGACGACCTCGCCGGCCGGGTCGACGACGATCAGCATCACGCCCGCCGCGCCATCGTACTCGCCCTGCCAGTCGGCCACGTCGTGGTCGAGACCGCTCGCGTCCACGTCCTCGCCCAGGAACGCGAAGTACTCGGCGAGCTCGCGGGTCACCCCCGCGTGATCGGCGGGGCCCGCGCGGCGGATCTGGTAGTCCTCGGCCATCTAGCGCTTCCGGGCGTGCGCGGCGAGCCCGCGCTGCCAGAGGTACTCGGTCTCGCCCAGGTGCTTGCCGACCCAGCGCGAGAGCACGAAGAGGAGGTCGCTGAGCCGGTTCACGTACTTGAGCGGCCACTCGCCGATCGTCTCCACCCGCGACAGCTCCAGCACACGGCGCTCCGCGCGACGGCACACGGTGCGGGCCTGATGGAGAAAGCCGCCGACCGGCCCGCCGCCGGGGAGAATGAAGCTCTTGAGCGGGGTCAGCTCCTTCTGGCACTCGTCCATCAGCCGCTCGAGCGCGGTCACCTGCTCGGCGCTCACGCGGAACATGCCCTCGTAGATCGCGTCGGCCGGGGTGGCCAGCTCGCTCCCCAGGTCGAACAACTCGTTCTGCAGCCGGCGCAGCACCTCGTCGAGCCACCGGTGCCGCTTGCCGCTCTTCTTCCGCTCCGCGTTGAAGACGCGGGCCAGCCCGATGATCGCGTTCAGCTCGTCGATGGTGCCGTAGGCCTCGATGCGCGGCGAGTCCTTCGGCACGCGGCGCCCGCCGACGAGCGCGGTCTCCCCGTGATCTCCGGTGCGCGTGTACACGCGCGTGATGCGGACGGGCATTGCGGGTCCTCCCGCGCCGAGGCTAGCACAGGTGCTAGACTCTGGCCATGAGCGAGGCGTGGCGCGCGAACCTGGTGACCGACCAGGAGGGCATCGCGCGCATCGTGCGCGAGTGCAAGCGCATCGCGGTCCTCGGCATCAAGACCGAGGCGCAGCGCGACCAGCCCGCGTTCTACGTGGCGGAGTACATGGCGCGGGCCGGCTACGACATCGTGCCGGTGCCGGTCTACTTCCCCGACGCGACCCGCATCCTCGACCGCCCCGTCTACCGCACCGTCCGCGAGGTCCCGGCCCCGGTGGACATGGTCGACGTCTTCCGCCGCCCGCGCGACATTCCCCCGCACGTGGACGACATCCTGGCCGCGCACCCCCGCGTGGTCTGGCTCCAGCTCGGCATCCGCCACGAGCCGGCCGCGGAGATCTTCGCGCGCGCGGGCATCCAGGTGGTCCAGGACCGTTGCCTGCTGGTCGAGCACCGCCGCCTGCGCTAGCCGGATCAGCCGCGACGGCGGCTCAGCGCGCGGCGGCGAGGGTGTCCAGCGCGAGCGTCACGTCCTGCCACTCCGTCTCGCTGAGCGCGGTCGCGCCGAAGCGCGCGCGCTCGTAGTGGCGGGTGAGGCGCGCGAAGGGCTCCGCGCGGTCCGGGGCGGTGACGCCGACCCGCGCCGCGAACTGCCGCGCGGTCTCGGCGGCCCCGGGCGAGAGGCCGCGCCGGGCGAGCAGCCGCAGCGCACGCTGGTAGAACGCGGGCACGCTCGCGGCAGGATTGGCCCCGCCCCCCACGAGGCCGCGACGCCCGAACAGCCACGCCAGGGCCAGCACCACCACCGCGCCGCCGGCTGCGAGCACGGCGGGGCTCACCCGCCAGTGGCGCGGCCACGAGAGCCCGACCCGCACGTCGGTGGCCTGGCGATGCACGCTGGCCGCGAGATGCACCTGGTCGCCGAGGCTCCAGTTGATCACGTAGCGGTACCAGCGCATGCGCGCGGCGTCGAGGTAGAGGGAGACCGAGCCCGGCGGCGCGGTCGCGACCTCGCCGCGGGGCGACGGGTCGAACGCGACCCAGCCGCGCCCGTCGATGTAGGCCTCGACCCACGAGTGCGCGTCGCTCAGCCGCACCATGAAGTAGCGGCCGTACGGGTTCCACTCGCCGTGCTGGAAGCCCGCCACCACCCGGCTCGGAATGCCCTCGCTCCGCAGCATCACCGCCATCGCGGCCGCGAAGTACTCGCAGTTGCCCGACCGCCGCACGAACAGGAACTCCTCGAGGGGCGGGCGCGTGGTCTCGCGGCGGAGCGCGAGCGTGTAGCGGTAGGTGGTGCTGAGGAACGCGCTGATGCGGCGGGCCGCGATCTCGGGGTCGCGGGTGCCCGCGGTCGCCTCGCGGGCCAGGCGCGCGATCTCGGGGGAGAGCTCCGGCAGCTGCAGGTAGCGCGCGCGCTCCGCGACCGGCAGGCCCGGCGCCGGCCTCCCCGCGAGGGCGGCGGGACGGATCGGCTCCTGCAGCTCGGACTCGACGACGTAGTGCAGCCGGGCCGGCGCGCTCGAGGTGCTGAGGCCACTCATGTCGTCCACCACGAGGGTGGGCGATTGCAGCTCGAGTCGCAGCATCCGGGGAGCGCCGAAGAGCGCGTCGGTGCCCATCGGCTCCAGGAAGATCTCCTGGCGCAGGACCGGGCCGGCGCCCCGCGGAAGGCCGATCCCGAAGTCGCCCCCGGCACCGCGGCGGATGTACCGGCGCGTCGCTCCCGCGTTCGACCAGGCGCGGCCGTCGAACTGGTCGAAGGCCACCCCCCGCCAGCGCAGCTCGGGCAGCGTGGCCGGGTCCACCCGCTCGTCGGTGAAGTACACGCGCATCACCACGCTCCGGTCGCTCTCGATGTCGCCGAAGCTGCCCAGGTCCACCCGGTCCGAGAAGCCGGTCACCATGCGGCCGAGCTGGGCCCGGAGCGGCAGCGCGGCCTGCCCCACCCGCGGAATGATGAAGAAGAGCCCGCCCGCGAGCGCGAAGGTGATGGCGGCCGCGACCAGGCTCACCCGTGTGAGCGGCCCGCGGAAGAAGACCCGGCGGGTGGAGGAGCCGGGCGCGCCCTCGCGGCCCGCCTGCTCGAGCTCGGTCACCACGTGGTTGAGGATCAGCATCCAGGTGCCGAGCACCAGGAAGACGACGAACACCACCAGGAAGCTCAGGCTGAAGCTGATGGAGGCGGCCGCGACCAGCATGAAGAACGACAGCAGCGCGGCGTCGCGCAGGTCCCGCAGGCCGCGCCGCACGAAGAGCCGCAGCAGGATCAGAAACAGCAGCAGGTGCACCATCCCGTCCAGCAGCGAGTAGGCGAGGTAGAAGAGGTCGACCATGATCGCCACCGCCGCGGTGCCGACCAGGCAGTAGCCGAGCACCGGGCGCACCGCGCCGCGCGCCCGCGCCTGCTCGTGGCCCCAGCCCACCAGGATGGCCAGCGCCACGAGTCCCGCGCCCAGTGGACCGATGAGCGCGGCCCCGTAGAGCGCGGCCACGCCGGTGCCGACCAGCAGGTAGGTGACGAGGCGGAGGGCGAGGAGGGCCGACATGTCAGACGAGAGGGACCCGGATCTCGCGCAGCCGGCGCGGGCCGAGCGGTGATTCGGCGTCCACCGGCGCCGCGGGCGCGGAGCCGGGCGCGGCCGGCTCGTAGAGGGCGAGCGCGGTGAGCACGCGGCGGAGGTGCGGACGGCCGTGGCCGAGCGGGACGAAGAGGTCGGGGCCGGCCAGCTCGACCCCGGCGCCGGCTCGGATCAGCGCCACCGCGAGGGAGGCGGCCTCGGAGAGCCCGCCCTCGAGCGCCTCCGTCCCGGCGCGGCCCGGTCCCGCCAGCACCAGGCGGCAGTCGTGGCTCGTGTCCGCCTCGTGCTCGCGCACCATCAGGGCTTCGGCCTTCGCGCTGCTGCGCCAGTGGATGAAGCGCGGGTCGTCGCCCGCGCGGTACGCGCGGAGGTTATATAGATCGTTGCCGCGCCCGCGGCGCCGCGCGGCCGACCCGCCGGTGTCGCCCAGGCGCCCGAGTGGCGCCGCGGGCACCGGATGCACCGCCGGGAACACGAGCACCTCGCCGGTGAGGGCGGGCCGGCCCGCCTTCATGAACAGGCCGAACGGGAAGCGGGTGGTGATGCGCACCCCGGCGAGAGGCCGGCGGCCGCGGCGCGGGAGGGTCTCCTCCCAGGTAGCGAGCCGGGCCGCGCCCGCCTCGATGCGCCGGAAGTAGATGAAGCGCGAGCTCGACTCGAGGGCGCGCGCCTCCGGCGCGAGCAGCTCGAGGGTGACCGAGTACGACGTGAGCCACCGCTTGCGGTTGGTCAATGTGGCCCCGAGCAGCGCGGGGCTCCCCGCGTACAGCTCCTCCGGCGTGACCGCGGTGAGGCCGAGGCCGCGCATCGCCTGCTCGGAGAGAATGCCGGAGACGACGATCAGGGCGAGCAGGGCCGAGACCAGCAGGTAGAGCAGATTGTTGCCGGTGTTGATCGCGGCCACGCCGAGCCCGACCGCGACGAAGAGGCACCACCACCCGTCCCGGGTGGGCTTGATGGTCCGGCGCGGGTGGAACAGCCGCCAGAGCGCGGCCCGCAACAGCCTCACCGCCCGGCTACCTCGGGACGGGGACGTCCTGCAGGATGGCGGCGATCGCCGCCTCGCCGTCCATCCCGCCCGCGGCCGATCCGGGGACGGAGGCCTTCACCATCACCCGATGCCCCAGGGCCGGCCCGGCCAGCTCCTTGATGTCGTCGGGCAGCAGGTAGTCGCGCCCGTCCGCCAGCGCGCGGGCGCGCGCGGCGCGGAGCAGGGCGAGCGATCCGCGCGGGCTGACGCCGAGGGAGAGCAGCGGCGACCGGCGGGTCGCGGTCACCAGCGCGACGAGGTAGTCGAGCACCGACTCCTCCGCCCGCACGTGCTCGGCCGCCTCCTGGAGGCTCAGCACCTCCTCGGCCAGCACCACCGGGGCCACGCCCGCGGGCGGTGGCGCGGCCTCGCCGCGCAGCACCGCCTTCTCGTCCGCCGGCGCGGGATAGCCGATGCGCAGGCGGAGCAGGAAGCGGTCGAGCTGCGACTCGGGCAGCGGGAAGGTGCCCTCGTACTCGCGCGGATTCTGGGTGGCCAGCACCATGAACGGGCGCGGCAGCGGATACGTCGAGTGGTCGAGCGAGACCTGCGCCTCGTTCATCGCCTCGAGCAGGGCGGACTGGGTCTTGGGGGTGGTGCGGTTGATCTCGTCGGCGAGCACGATGTTGGTGAAGAGCGGGCCCGGCTTGA
>Ga0075021_10000644_pt1 | contig 18116 bp, 10 predicted proteins | sample ColStrG_CSR_2012_FD_72749 | JGI IMG/M metagenome (GOLD analysis project Ga0075021, IMG submission 72749) | Freshwater sediment microbial communities in response to fracking from Pennsylvania, USA - Cold Stream Run_MetaG_CSR_2012 | ecosystem: Environmental > Aquatic > Freshwater > Creek >...
GTGGCGCACAAACCGTTTCAGCCGATGCCCCAGGCCAGGCTGCGAAGCGCGCCTTTCGACGAAGTCCCGACTCCGCCGAATCAGTTGCGCTGGACTCCAATTCCGATTCCTGCGGAGCGCGCCGACTTCCTCGATGGCCTCGTCACGATGGCGGGCAACGGGAACACACATATCCATGCGGGCGTTGCGATTCACATTTATGCCGCCAACGCATCAATGACGGACCGTTTCTTCTATAACGCCGATGGCGAGATGCTGTTCGTGCCGCAACTGGGCCGCCTTCTTCTGCGCACGGAGATGGGCGCGCTCCAGGCTGGGCCGGGAGAGATTGCGGTGATCCAGCGCGGAATCCGGTTTCGGGTTGAACTGCTGGATCGGGAAGCGCGCGGCTATATCTGCGAGAACTACGGCGCGCTGTTACGTCTGCCGGACCTGGGGCCAATCGGCGCGAACGGCCTGGCGAACCCCCGTGACTTCCAAACGCCGGTGGCCGCATTTGAAGATCGCGGAGGCGATCTCCAGCTGGTCACGAAGTTTCAGGGAAGGCTGTGGTCGGCGGCCATCGATCATTCTCCGCTGAACGTCGTGGCGTGGCACGGCAACTACGCGCCTTACAAGTACGATCTGGCGAATTTCAATTGCATCAACTCGGTGAGCTTTGATCATCCGGACCCGTCGATCTATACGGTGCTGACCTCCCCATCCGAGATTCCGGGGACCGCGAATGTGGACTTTGTAGTCTTTCCGCCGCGCTGGATGGTGGCCGAGCATACGTTTCGTCCACCGTGGTTTCATCGTAATTTCATGAATGAATTCATGGGGCTCATTCGCGGGGAGTACGACGCGAAGGCAGAGGGGTTCGTGCCGGGCGGCGCGAGCCTGCACAATTGCATGGCCGGCCACGGACCGGACACGGAGACGTTTGAAAAGGCCAGCAAGACGGACCTCAAGCCCGTCTACCAGGCGAACACCCTGGCTTTCATGTTCGAGACGCGTTTTGCCTGCCAGCCGACAAAATTTGCGCTGGAGACTTCGGAACTTGATCATCAGTATTTCGAGTGCTGGCAGGGGCTGGGGAAGAAGTTTGACGATTGATGGCTTGGCCGGCTATTCGGTGAATCCACAGACAACGGGACCGTTGCGCAAGTCGGAAGCCGTTGGCGGCACGACTGTTAGAGTCCTGCTGAGCCGGCTGATCGACTATGCAGGGCTGTTCCCTCCATCGGGTCTCGACATGTTGCCGGCAGTAGTGAATTACGATTCCTACCTTCGATCGGAAGATTCCTGGGTGCTGGGGCGATTCGTTGTTGTGGCGGGGCGACTGAACGAGTTCGATAAGGCGCTGGGACGGGTGCCGGTTACGGAAGGAAAAGTCTGGGGACTTTCGGTGATTTTGGGGGCGGATACGGAGGGGGACCTTGGCCGAATTGTGGAGTTTAATACGCAAGCGTCCGGTGCTCGAAAAGGAAGGCGCGCGGTCGTTGAATCGGTAGAGCTGAAGGCTGAGTGTCCTGCGGACATTGTGCGTATGGCGGGAATCATCCCGCGCGAATTCGCCGCCTATTTTGAAATTGGGCTAGCTGGGCAGGAGCGCGAGTGCATTGCCGCTCTAGCGAACTGCGGTCGCCGCGCCAAACTCCGCACTGGCGGCGAGACGGCCGACAAGTTTCCAGACGCTGGTCGCGTGATCGGGTTCGTTGGGCTGTGCGCGGACGCTATGGTGCCATTCAAGGCGACGGCCGGGCTGCATCATCCCATTCGCAGCATGCATCGCTTGACGTGTGAGCCAGATAGCCCAACGGGTACGATGCATGGGTTTCTGAATCTGTTTCTAGCAGCTGCCTTTGTGAAAGCGGGTTTGGAGATGGACGCTGCGGTGGAGTTGCTCGAAGAGCAGTCGGCGTCGGCAATGCAGTTTGACTCGGAAGGAGTTGAGTGGCGCGCCCATCGGCTCAGTCGGCAGGAGATAGCCACGACGCGGCAAGACTTCTCTGTTTCGTTCGGATCGTGTTCGTTCGCTGAGCCTATCGACGAAATGCGGTCGCTCGGGCTGCTATGAAACCCATCCTCGATGAGACCCACGATCCCAGCACGCGGAGTTGGGTGGAATCGGCCAATGCCGTTCAGGCGGATTTTCCAATTCAAAACCTTCCCTTTGGAATTTTCCGCAAGCGCGATTCGGGGATGGCGCGGGTAGGAGTTGCGATCGGCGATGCGATCCTCGACATTGCGAGCCTTCATAACGAGCTTTGGTTCAACCATGAGGGTGATGCCACGGTTACGGAAGCTTGCCGATCGGGTTCCCTGAACGAACTGATGGCCTTGGGCAGCGGTCCACGCCGCGCGTTGCGGACGCGCCTGCATGCTTTGCTCCGCACCGATGCCACCGCCTCCGATCGGCAGGCTGTTTCCCGGTGCCTGGTGCCGCAAGCGGAAGCTGCGATGCTTCTTCCCGCGGAGGTCGGCGACTACACGGATTTCTACGCGTCGATTTTTCACGCCACGAATGTGGGCCGCCTGTTTCGCCCTGACAACCCGCTCCTGCCCAACTACAAGTACATTCCGATCGGGTATCACGGGCGGTCCTCGTCGCTGGTTCCGAGCGGGACGGCGGTCCGGCGTCCGTGCGGGCAAACGCGCGACGCCGATGCAGAACCAGCCTTTGGACCGAGCAAGGCGCTGGACTACGAACTGGAAGTGGGCTTCTTTGTGAGTGCGAGTAACGCACTTGGCGAAGCGATCCCAATCAGCGAGGCTGAGGAGCACATTTTCGGCGTTTGCCTGGTCAACGACTGGTCGGCGCGGGACATGCAGGCTTGGGAATATCAGCCGCTGGGGCCGTTCCTCGCCAAGAGCTTTGCCACTTCGCTGTCGCCATGGGTCGTGACGATGGAGGCGCTGGCCCCGTTTCGGAGTCCTGGCTCTGCGCGAGCGGAGGGTGATCCGGTGCCGCTGCCCTATCTTCTTGACCCTGGCGATCGGGGATACGGCGGAGTCGATCTGAAACTGGAAGTGTTTCTGTCGTCAGAGCGGATGAGGGACGCTGGCATAGCTCCTGCCTGTTTAAGCCGAGGCAATTTGCGGCACATGTACTGGACGATTGGGCAAATGCTTACACATCACGCGAGCAATGGATGCAATCTGAGGCCAGGCGATTTACTGGCTAGCGGAACTGTGTCCGGTCCGGAGAAGGATGCGCGCGGATGCTTGCTGGAAATGACCTCGCGAGGCAAAGAGCCGATTACGCTTCCGACGGGCGAGCAGCGAAAGTTTCTGGAAGATGGAGACGAAGTGCGCCTGCACGGGTTTTGTGAGAGCGAAGGTTTTCGGCGGATCGGACTGGGTGATTGCCGTGGAATTGTCTTACCAGCGAGAACTTAGTAAATGCGATGACCCATGAAGGCCGACTCGGCTGGATGGAGTTCAGCTATTTGCGGCTGGGTAAACGATTTTCAAGTTGCGGTAGGAAATTCCGCGTGCAACGGTTAGTCTTGTGGCGGAGGAAACCGAGGACAATGCCTGTCGCCACCCCGAACGTCTCATCCAGCGCCGTATCGATGCCCGATTCCGGCACTTCGCACCGAGCTGCTCTGACGGTAGTCACATCGCTGTTTTTCATGTGGGGTTTTCTGACCTGCCTGAACGACATTTTGGTGCCGCACCTGAAGGCGATCTTCGATTTGAGCTACGCCCAGGTGATGCTGATCCAGTTCGCGTTCTTTTCCGCGTACTTCATTTTTTCGATTCCGTCGGCCAAACTCATTGATTGGATTGGGTACCAGAAAGCCATGGTTCTGGGTCTGGTGACGATGGCGCTGGGCGCGGTGTTGTTCATTCCGGCCGCGAGCGTTCCTTCGTATCCACTTTTCCTGGGCGCACTCATGGTGCTGGCCGCGGGGATCACGGCGCTTCAGGTCGCAGCCAATCCTTATGTCAGCGTGCTAGGCCCGGCCCGAACCGCCTCAAGCCGGTTGAATCTGACGCAAGCATTCAATTCGCTAGGTACGTTTTTGGCACCCTGGTTCGGCCAGGCATTGATTATGAGCAGCGCCGCCTTGAGCGTGGTGGAGATGCGACAGTTGGCGCCGGATGCTCTGAAGGCGTACCGTCTGCACGAAGCTGCTTCAGTGAAGCTGCCCTACTTGGGGCTCGGGCTGGCTCTGTTGGCATTGGCTATCGCGATTGGAAGGTTCAAGCTTCCAGCCATGCCCACCGCGCAACATCATGTTGGAGACAAGTCGGTCGGGAGCGTCTGGAAGCACCGCCACCTGGTGCTGGGTGCGGTGGGAATCTTCGTTTACGTGGGAGCCGAGGTTTCGATTGGCAGCTTCCTCGTGAACTACTTCAGTCAGCCCGAGATTGGCAACATTAGGGAAAAGGTCGCCGCCGGGTTTGTTTCCTACTACTGGCTGAGCGCCATGATTGGGCGGTTTGTCGGGTCGGCGATTTTGCAGAAGGTGCGTACGGGAACCTTGTTAGGGATTGTGGCCCTGGCAGCTGCCTCCTTGGTGACGATTTCCATGCTCACGCTGGGACATGTCGCGATGTGGAGCATCATCCTGGTGGGCCTCTTCAATGCGGTCATGTTCCCGAGCATCTTTACGCTGGGAATCGCGGAACTGGGGCCGCTGACCGGCGACGGCTCGGGCCTTCTGGTGATGGCGATCGTGGGTGGCGCGATTCTCCCGGTGATACAGGGCGCGATTGCGGATCGCATCGGGGTTCACCATGCGTTCTTACTTCCCGTTCTCTGCTATCTCTATATCGTGTTCTATGCGTTCTGGGGTTCGAAGCCGGTGGAGGCGAAGTAGCGCTCGATGGCAGCGGAGATACCTCCTCGGTCATTGCGGGATGTGGTCATTGGTGTGGATATAGGCGGGACGAAAGTTGCCGCTGGCCTCGTACGAGCGACAGGGGAGATTCTGTTTCATACGCGGCAACCGATGGCTGCCGACAACGGGGCTGAAAGCGGCTTGGCCGCAGTGAAATCCGCAATCCAATGCGTGGCAGAGCAGGCCGCCGACTCGGGCAGTCTGCACGGCGCGATTCAAGGAATCGGGGTTTGCGCTCCTGGCCCGCTGGACCCGAAGACCGGAATCGTCCTAAATCCGCCGAATTTGCCGTGCTGGAGAAATTTTCCCCTTGGAGCGGAAATTGCGAAGATCTATCGCGTGCGAGTGAGGGTGGAGAACGACGCCAACGCTGCGGGGTTGGCGGAAACGCTGTGGGGAAGAGGACGCGGTTACCGAAGCGTATTCTACGTCACCGTGGGCACAGGCATCGGGACCGCGATTGTGTTGAACGACCATATTTACGGTGGGCGCACGGGAGCAGCCGCTGAAGGCGGACACGTGAGCATCGACTACCACGGTCCCAGCTGTGGATGCGGCAAGCGAGGGTGTATCGAAGCCCTGGCCTCAGGTCCGGCGATTGCGCGGAGAGCGCGCGCCAAACTGGAGGCCGGCAAGCGTTCCCGTCTGCTGGAGTTGGCGGACGGGAAACCTGAACTCGTTAGTTGTGCGATGATCGGCCAGGCCCATGCGGATGGAGACCCAATAGCCGGCGAGGTACTGCGCGAAACGGTGGAGCTGTTCGCATTCTGGCTGGGGAACATCGTCGACCTACTGGAGCCCGACATCATGATCGTTGGCGGCGGAGTCGCATCCATGCTGACGCCTTTCTTTGGCGAAATTCAGGATCGACTTGCCGCGTGCTGTGTGAACAAGCGTTGCCGCGAGATTCCACTGGTGCCCGCCCGGTATGGCGAAGATTCCGGCGTGGCGGGTGGGGCCGCGCTGTGCTTTGAGAGCGAGAACTGATTTCTCGAGCTAGAAGCTGAACATCGCCTGCAATTCAATTTTCCGGTTCGCGGCGGCGCTGGAGAATGGGCCGCCGGCCAACGCGATGGAATGGCCGAAATTGGGGGCCACAGTGGAAGCGCATCCTCCCTGAGTCTCCAGGCATCCACCCAGGTTCCCGATCGGGTTGGCCGCATTCGCGTGGTTGAGCACGTTCCGCGCGTTGATGCTCAAAGTCAGATTGTAGCGCCGATTGCCCGCCACACCTCCAAAGGGCCCCCCGGGCGGGCCGAATCCTCCTCTGCCACCTCCTCCTCCCCCTCCGGGTCCACGCCCAAGTCCTGCCAGGCCAGTGGGAGGCCCGCTCGGGCCAGCGTCTTGCACTTTCCCGCTTTTTTCCGGACCAAAGCCGAAAGTTTTCGCCAAGCGCAGGTTGAGTGTGACGTGGGCAGGCCCGGTCAGGTAATTGATCGGAACCGGAACGTATGCACCAGTGCGGACCGTGTAATGGCAAGCTGCGGTTAACGAAAGGCACGCCCCCGTAAGGTTCGAGAATGCCGGGCGATCGTTGATCACAGAATCGCCGTTCAGGTCCTGTCCTACGGTGACGTTATAGGGCGCACCCGAATTCACGATTGTGAACGGACTCAGGCGGATGTTATAGGGCAGACCGATCGACCCGCCTACGAATAGTCGGTGACGCGTGTCGAAGGAGGCGCGACCGTAGTCGGCGGCGAGGTCATACTGATCCGTGGGAAAACTCGACGCACCCGAGGCGTCGCTGTTGGCGTAGTTCAGGCTATAGTTGCCGAACAGCGACAGCTTGGCGCCAGCGCGAATGTTGAACGTGGCGATCAGCTGGTTTTGGCGGAAGACTCCCGCCGAAGAGTACTGATAAATGGGACCCTGAGCCGGAAATGGCGTGGGCCCCGACGAACCGGGCGTGCCCGGCGTCGGAGCATTGATATTCAGCGATACCAACTGGTGCACGCCGCGCGAGTTCAGGTAGGAGAGTGAAACATTCGCGACTTTTGTTACCTGCCGCTCGAGGCTGACTGCAGCCTGCATGACATACGGCGCATGTAGGTTCGAGCTGATCTGATGTACCGTTTGCGTCTGCGGTGTCAGCGTGTCCAGGACCGGGATCTGCGGAAAAGTCAGTGGGTTTGAAACCACGTATTGCCGCTCGGTGATGCCGTTATAACGATGGGTGTCGAGAACAAGGTCTTCGCCGAAGCGGTCGTAGAACAGGCCGTATCCGGCGCGGAGCACAGTTTTCGCCGTGTTCTTTCCTCCCCCTCCGATTCCCCAGGCGAACCCGACGCGGGGCGCCAAGTCCTGATGGTCATGGATTGCATTTTGCGTCTCGAAGCGCAGGCCGTAGCTCAGCGTGAGGTTGGTACGAAGGCGGAAGTCATCCTGTACATAGAGTCCGGCGTCCAGGACGGTGGCATCCACTGTGGGAACTGACGCCGTGCTGGCTGCACTGATGGAAAACTGGTTTGGTGTGCCGTTCGGAAGACCCTGTAGCGCATTGCTGTAGGTCGCAAGGTCGCGAAAGTTATAGGTACCGTTGAATCCCGAACCCGATAGGCTCACGTCGTGAGCCACCCGGAAGCGTCCGCCAAATTTCAAGAAATGCTTGCCGCGAGAGAGCGACGTGTAATTCTGCAGTTCGTAGTGATCGGTATGATTGGTCTGCGCTCCGCCGCTGCTACCGCCGCCGGTGAAACTGCCGGGCACAATGACGGCGAGATCGGTGCTGAGTGGATTCTGCCGCTCATTTTGCCGCAGATACTGGAAACGGGTTTCGTTCACCGTTCTTGTGCCCAGGATCTGCGTGTCGCTAATCTGTACCGTATGTTCGCTCGACGAGCTGTTATATCCCGCCGAGGGCAGCACTAACTGTCCAACGCCGTCGTTCTGCTCCGCATTGTGGAAAAACTGGTAGCGGGCGGTCAGGCTATTGTCGGGCGTGATCTGGTAATCGATACGCGGACTGAAGTTTGTGCGCGTACGCGGGTTCGGTACGCTCGCGTTGAAAGGGACCTGCTGAAAGTTCGAATCCAGGATGATGGCGTTGACCGCAGCGACTTCATTTATGTTTCGCCGCTGGAAGTCGAAGGAAAACGAAATCTTCTTGTTGATGGAGCCGCCAAGACTGCCCATGTAAATTTTCGAGTCGTAGGGCTGGAAAGGATCGACGTGAGTAACAGGATTGACATGAAGAAACGGATTGCGGCTGTTCATGCCCGAAGCGTTTCCCACGACGGACACCTGGCCGTGCAGCTTGTCGGTTCCTGGCTTGGTGAAGATCTCGATCCTTCCATAGCCCAGTTTGTCGTATTCGGCGGAGAACGGGTTCTGGTTCACGCGGATTTCTCGAATCGAAGCTTTCGGGGGGAGCTGTCCGGCGGTGAATCCGTCGATGTAGATTTGTCCGCCATTGGGACCGGCGGACGGTCCGGCGAGTGCTTCGAGGTCCTGCTGTAACTCGTCGGGATCGTCGGGAAGCGCTTCCAGATCTTTGCCACTGAGCACGATTGCGCCGGCATTGTCAGCGGGGTTGACGTCGACTTGGGGCGTCTCTTCCTGGACGTTGACCTTTTCCTTCGCAACGCTGATCTCGAGTGCGATGTTGAGTTGCGCAGGCTGTCCGGCCGCTACGTCCACTTCAGTTTGCACGAAGACGGCGAATCCTTTGGCGCTCGCTGTGACGGTGTATTTGCCGGGCGCCAGATTTCCAATTTCGTAGACGCCGCTGCGGTTGGTCGGGGCAGAACGAGCGAGGGTGCCGTTTGCGACGACGGCCACGGTGGCATCAGTGACGACGGCGCCAGAGGGGTCGGTGACTTGGCCACGCAAAGTTGCGGTTGGCGACTGGGCTGCGGTGAACACGGAAAGAGCAATCAAAATCAAAACTACGGGGAATGAAGAAAACTTCAACTCACACCTTTTCTTTTCGGGCGGGATGCTCCATCAGCCGCGATCACTGAGTGGCCTCACCTTCGCCACTTGAGGCCCCCAGCGACCACGGCGAGAGAATCGTGGATGCGGTTCGAGTGGGCGCGGCGGTCAGGATGGGTTCGACACCGGAGAGCAGCGTGATGGCAGTCACGGTTCCCGTGTCCTCTCCCAGGGTCGATACAACCATCACCACATCACCTTTCTGCATATCGGCGAGCGTGCTATTGGGCAGCCGACTTAAGACTCTCTGCAAATCCGGCGGACCATTCCCATTGCCGTTTTGCATTGCGCTGGACCCGTGGGACATTGGCGAGCCTCCTCCCGCAGGAGGTACCCCGGCAGATGGTGCGGAACCTTGGGGCCCTGATCCAGCGTCGCCATTTCCCGCGGCACCGCCTTTCAACCGCGTTGCGATCCGTTGCGCGAATTCAGGAGGCAGCTTTTTCATCTGCGAATAAGATGAGACCCGGACGACGACGGGCGCCTTGGTGATGTTGTCCTGCACGGTCATGGTGTTGGCTTCGGCGTCGATCGCTGAGATGGCTCCTGCGATGTTACGAAAGGATCCGGAGACGATTTCCTCCGCCGCCAGGTCGCTGCCGTCCGCGCTGCGTGTGCCACGCGCGCGCACCTGATCTCCGGGCCTGATCTGATCGAGTGACGACAGCTTAGCGTCGTCGAACTTCACCGAATTGGGCGGGTACCGGCGCAGGATCGTGTTCTTGTTGGTGCGGATTGCGGTATTGTGAGTCGCGCCAAATGCGCCGGATAAAATCGCGATTGTGCCGGTGGACTGGTCTACCGCGCTGACCAGGCCGCCGACGCCCCGCTTCTGCCAGTCCTCCCGCTCGCCCTGCCGCTTTGCCGATAGATCGCCTTGCGTCATGACAACTACCGCAAGGGCTGCGATCGCGTGGCCGTCCGCGGAGGCCGGTCCACGCACCAGCACGCGATCTCCAGGTTGCAGATCTTGCGCGGTGAGGGGGATAGCATTCTTCAGGTCTTTTTCTCCGGGAGGGACGCGAAGGATCTTCGTCTCAGCAGCCAGCGTGGCGCTGACCTCGCCGCCGGCGTCTGGGACTACGGTGAGCAAGCCGTCCTGTGTGACCTTGATGGTCCCGATCGTGCGCGTGACCGGTGCGGTTCCAGCGGCGGGTGGTTTCGCCTGCGCGCGGCAAACCCCGCAAACACTCAGAACAGCGCTCGTCACGATCAGAACCAGATGCGCGCGTCGGTGGGAGAAATGCACCATGTCCAAATCTAGCATCTGGAAAGATGCGAGGACGGAGGCTTTACGAAGTTTTACGCAGAATAAAAATGAAGCAGAGATCCACTTTTACAAAAGGTTCCTGCGGTTGGCAGGGCTTTTGTAGGCGCCGCGACTCTGGCTCTCGCACCAGGCATCGCTCATGCCAGGGCGTCTTTCCCCGTCGCTTCGTATTCACTCTGATTGAGTCTGCCCAGAAGTTCGCGCGCTGGGTTGAATATCCAATTCAGCACTGACCCCGCGCACAGCAAACCCGCAAAAACCGTAGCGAGCACGAATCCATATTTCGGTTGGCCGAAATGATCGCTCACCGCGCCCATGGCGAGAGGCCCCAAAGCCGCCGCTCCACATGTAAAAAAGAGAATCAGGCCGGCCACCGCCCCATGCTGTGTTTTCGGAAAACAACTGATTCCCTTGGAATTGATCGTCGGGTAAATTACCGACATGAAGAGTCCGGAAACCGGCAATAAAAACACCGCTGCATCGATGCCCATCAGGACACTTCCCGCAAAGCAGGCCAGAATCGCGAGGCTGAACAGCGCGAGGACCGCAGCCCAGTTGAAATGAGCCATCATCCAGACGCCCAGGAATCGGCCCCCGGCACGGAGGACGAAGAATATCGACAGCGCATACGTGGCGATCTTTACAGCCGAGCCGTGGTACCCCGTGAGGAGTGTGGGCATCCAGACGTAAATGGCGCACTCTACCGCGACGTAAAGAAAAATTCCAAACGAAAAAGAAAGCGCGTAAGGATCCTTCATCATGCCCAGCGTGCGCTTGAGGCCGACCGGTTCGTCTGTTGCCCTCATTGCCTGTGGATACTTGACCGCCATCGCCATGAAGATCAACAACACGCAAATCGTGGCAGCAATCACGTATAGCCATTTCCACGAGATCCCTGCGCGCAGCAGATACGCCACGATGAAAGGCCCGATGATAGCGCCGACGCCAAAGAACCCTTCGACCGCGTTCATCGTCGAGGTATGCTCCGTGGTTGAAGTCGAGATGTCGCCGATGAGCGCCAGGGCTCCAGTCTTGAAGATGCCGATGGCCGTACCCGAGACGACCAGCAAGCACAAGAAGAACGCGAACGAATTGCCTACCGCGAACAAATAGGAGTTGAGAGCAAACAAGACGAGTCCGAGCATGATGGCCTTCTTGCGCCCAAACTTGTCCGCAATGAATCCCAGAGAGATGCCCGCGACCGCGATTGCAGACATCGTGACATAGTGGAACGCGCCCGCAGCGGTCATACTCAAGCGGAACTCTTTGATCACTTGCGGAATAATCACGCCGACCGAGTCGGTGGTCATGGCGAACATCATGAACATCATGAAGGTCAGCCACTTGATGACCGTCATATTTTTCCCGCCTACGTCTGCTCCTGAGGCCCGGTTCATATCGAAAGTCCTTGATCGGAATTTCGCGAAACTGCGTGGCGCCTCACTCCGTCACGACTGGAGTACTCAATCACAGCAGCGTGGACGGGGAAGTCCACTTCCAGTCTCGCCCACCGGGAACCCTGGCGCCAGTTGAGAACGAGAGTCTGGTCTGAGGAAGCTTCGATTTGGAACTCTCCACCAAAAGCAGTGTGAGCGTTGCGGAAGCGGATGAGATTGAGAAGCGCTTTCACAACCGGACGCGCCAACGCAGTCTGCACTTCATCGCGGGTGTAGTAGTGACGATTGATATCGCGACCAACGGAGGTGCGGCCGAGTAACTCCATGTCATTCCTGCCCGCCAGCAATCCGACATAGTAGACTTGGGGGATTCCGGGCGCAAAAAACTGAATGGCGCGCGCGATCAGGTATTCGTTGTCGCGGCAGCCGAGAGCGTCGTAGAAGGTGCAGTTCACCTGGTAGAGGTCAAGGTTGCTGGCCGCGGCCCCGGTGGCTTTGCGGCTCTCGCCCTGGCTTCTCGCGTGGATGGTTTCCACCATTTCGTCGATTTCAGCCGGCCCGAGTAACCCCGGACGGCCCTGCGGGTCGGCGGCGTCGGCTCCAACGTCAATTACGCCGATGCCGTCGTGCGTGTCGAGCACCGTGACCGCATTCCGTGGGCTGACCGACAGCCATTTCTTGAGGAAACGCGCATCGCTCTTGAAAAGCGCATGCAGCACCAGCGGGGGTAGTGCAAAGTCGTACACGCGGTCAACGTGGCGCGCGATTTCCACTTGCTGAAGATAGTGGCTGTGAATCTCCACCAGCGCCTCAATGCCGCGCGCCCTCGCCTGCTCAGTCAGAGTGGCGATGAAGGCGAAAGTCTCCGGGATCATGAAGCAACTGGTGCCTGCCTTCTTGATCGCGTAGCCAGCCGCATCCAGGCGGATGCTCTTGACGCCTGCGGTCTGGAAGCGGTCCAGAATGGCGTTGAGGTAGGCGCGGCCGTGCGGATGCTGCACGTCGATGTCGATCTGCTGCGGGGTAAACGTCGTCCAGAGCAGACGCGGTTCACCGGTTCGCAGCGTGACAACGGCAAACGGCAAACCGGGACGGGGCCGGTAGATGCTCAGCAACTCTGCCTCGCTGGCGCCTTTGGGGAACACCCGGTCGTAGGTCAGAAACATGCTGGCGTAGGAGGATTTTAAGCCGTGCTGAAGAAGGTCCTGAAACTGCGGCGAGTCACGAGAGACATGATTAACGATTAGATCGGCCATCAACTCCACTCGCTCGCCGAGTTTGCGCACATTGTTCCAGTCGCCTAGACGCGGATCCACCTGGGTATGATCGCTGGGGTCGAAGCCTGCGTCCGCACCGTCGATCGGAGTGAAGAAAGGAAGAAGATGCGCCCCGCCAAACACTCCATTGAGGGGGCCATCGAGGAGCGACTGTAATTCCGTGAGCCCGCCGCCGGAGAGGCGATCCACGTAGGTGATCAGCTGGACCTTGTTCTTCATCGATGTCGAAACCTGCTCCGTCGTTGCGCCGCCACTGCATTCTTCCGACAGACGTCGCAACTCCGAGGTGCCACTCGACTGGCTGGCCAAGCCGAATGTCGTCTGGTCGTAAGCGCTTTAGTGTAACGCACCCGTTGGTGGGGGCCCGCTCCGCTCCCCCATCCCATCCATGCGAACGGGTCGATATTCCACATTTGCGCCAGGGCAACGGCAGCCACCACAGTTGCGGAGATTTCCACGGACGAGTCACGTTGTCGGTAGTTGCGTTCGCTGCCCGCAGAAGTAGGAACCAGCCCACTCCAAGAACGGGAAGAATCAGGCTCTCGTACGAGGCGAACCTCACGTTTAGCGAGAGGTGGCCGTCAGCTTCGTAAGTTCACGATCGCAGCGGGCAATCTTCCGCGCGACCTCCTCTGGCAGCGAAGCGGGAACTCCGGTCAGCATTCCGCGCTGGCGCAACTCAGTCCACAGCTCCACGTTCTCTTGCAGGCACGATCTGGCCTCGCGCCAATACTCAACGCGCTTCGCAGCAGGAGTTCTGGTGTTGGCCGCGTTACCACTGTCGTTAGCACCATCGGGAGGCACGTTTTGTGCCCTTTCCGCTGCGTTTTGCTGCGGCTGTTCCTCGGTTTAGGAAGTGCTTCCGAAGGTTGAACCCCTCGTGTAGCTAGCCGTGGCTTGCCTGGGGCGATCGCAATAGCTATAGACGATCTTCCAGCTGGTTCCTTATCCTGAGTCGGCGAACCCCATTGGGATGCACAGGGCCTTCGACATGTTGGTCCACATCGGCATCGGCTATGCCTAGCTCGCATTGTCTGTTTCAGCTGTAGAATTCCTGCGCTAGCCCGGCGCGCTCAAACGCCTTCGCCAAAGTCGCAGCGAGTGGCCCGCTACTTGGCATTTATGGGGAAGACGCCGTATGGTGTAAACGTTACAATCGGCAGTCCAAACGTTGCCAGCACTTGCAGAACCATGGCCGACCCGCAAACGTTACCGGGTCAGTATGCGTCACCTGAAAAGAGGTCTTGTCGCACCATGAAACATTCCAATTGGAATAGGCTGTTCGCCATGACGTTGTGCTTGTTGGCGACTGTCAGCGCGGCCGCGCAGCAAGCTCAGAAGGCAGTTCCGCCGAAGTTGCCGCCGTTCAAAACCTCGCCGAACGACTCGCTGATCTCGCCCGAGCCTCAGGCCGATAGGCGTGTGACTTTCCACCTCTACGCTCCCCAAGCCAAGAGCGTTCGGGTGCGCGGGGAGTGGATGACGAATTTTGCCGAGGCGATGAAGGGAACTGAGCTGGAGCGTGCGGACAGCGGCGTCTGGTCGGTGACGGTCGGGCCGCTCGCGGCGGGCATCTATCGCTATTCCTACCTGGTTGACGATCTGCAACTCGCCGATCCGCGCAATCCCAGCAGCAGCCAAAGCTTGAGCTTTGTGCACAGCATGGTCACTGTGCCTGGTCTTGACTACCAGGACATCAAGGACGTGCCGCACGGCGCGGTGCAAACGGTCTGGTATCAGTCCCAGGCTCTGGGCAAGTTGCGGCGCATGCATGTCTACACGCCTCCCGGCTACGAAAAAGATGCTGGCAAGTATCCGATTCTGTATTTGCTGCACGGCGCAAGCGATAGCGACGATTCCTGGAGTACGGTCGGGCACGCCGGTTTCATTCTCGACAATCTGATTGCGGCCAAACAATGCAAGCCGATGATCGTCATCATGCCAGCGGGCCATACCGCCTCGCTTTTCATTTGGGGTGATCCGCGCGGGCTCGACGTGGGCGACTTCGAGAAGGACTTTGTTCAGGACGTAATGCCGTATGCCGAGGCTCACTATCGCGTTCTCACGGATCGTGCGCACCGCGCAATCGCTGGCTTGTCCATGGGCGGCATGCAGACTCTGGACCTCAGCATCGCCCATCCGAACACCTTTGGGTACGTGGGAGTGTTTAGTTCCGGTTGGCTGGCAGGCAAGTTGGAAGAGGCTGAGAAGCGTTACGCCGAGGGACTCGACGATGCCAAAGCCAGGTCTGGTCTGAAGCTGTTGTGGTTTGCGACCGGCAGGGAAGACTTTCTTCTGGAACGCACACATGCCACGGTCGATTTATTGAAGGGGCATGGCTTCAGTCCGGAATTTCATGAGAGTGACGGGGGCCACACTTGGGAGAACTGGCGCGCTTATCTGCACGAGTTTGCGCCGCGGCTCTTCCAGTAGGCGAAGGCGCCGGTAGCCCGGCGTTTCGAGAAGCGTATTTTCCATTGTGTGATAGCTTTCAGCGATGAGGTGATAGGGACGCTATGCGAAAAATCGTACCGATCTTGACGTCGATGCTTCTGCTAGTGCTTCCCGCGCTGGCACAAACTACTGCCCATGACGATTTGGACCGGCGTGTGGACGCAATTCTCAGCAAGATGACACTGGAAGAGAAGATCGACTACATCGGCGGGACCGGGTTTGCGGTTCGAGCGATGCCCAAGCTTGGGCTGCCATCGTGGGAGATGTCGGACGGACCGATTGGTGTTCGCAGCAATTCGAAGTTTCCCTCGACGGTTTATGCCGCCGGCATCGGGCTGGCGGCCACCTGGAATCGCGACTTGGCCAAGCGCATCGGCGAGGGCATTGGGAAAGACGCACGCGCGCGCGGGATTCACTTCATGCTCGGTCCGGGAGTGAATATCTATCGGTCTCCCCGGAATGGACGCAACTTCGAATACTTCGGGGAAGATCCCTTTCTGGCCTCGGCGATGGCGGTCGGATACATCCAGGGGATGCAGTCGCAGGGTGTGAGCGCCACTGTGAAACACTTTTTGGGCAACAACTCAGAGTTCGAGCGGCACGATTCCGATTCGATCATCGACGAGCGGACGCTCCGGGAAATCTATTTACCGGCCTTCGAAGCGGCAGTCAAACAGGCGCATGTGGGATCGATCATGGATTCCTACAATCTGCTCAACGGAGTGCACCTCACGCAAAACGGCTACTTCAACACGGAGATTGCGCGGAACCAGTGGGGGTTCACCGGCGTCATGATGTCGGACTGGGTTGCCACCTATGATGCAGTGGGCGCGGCCAACGGCGGGCTCGACCTGGAAATGCCAAACGGCCGCTATATGAACCGCAAGAATCTTCTCCCTGCGATCCACGACGGCAAAGTGAAGGAAGCGACCATTGACGAAAAGGTGCGGCGCATTCTAAGAACCGCTGGCCGCTTAGGATGGCTTGACCGCGAGCAAGCAGATCTCTCGCTTTCGAAATACAGCGAGCCCAATCATCAGCTGGCGCTCGAGGCGGCGCGCCAGAGCATGGTGTTACTCAAGAATGACGGCGCGCTGCTTCCCCTCGACAAGTCGAAGATCAAGAGCATTCTGGTAGTTGGTCCGGACGCATATCCCGCCGAACCAGTGGGAGGCGGCAGCGGCCGGGGCATTCCGTTTGCTGCCGTGAGCATCCTCGAGGGAATCAGCAGCTACGCTGGGACCGATGTCGCCGTCTACTACGATCGCGGCTTGCCCACCGTGGCGGATTTGGCTGGGGACACGTCGTTCGTGACCTCACCGCAAGGCGTAGAAAAAGGGGTAAAGGTGGAGGTGTTCTCCAACTCTAACCTCGCGGGCTCTCCGGTTTCGACGCGAACCGTGAGCCGTATTAACGATCAGGGAATCTCGTGGGGAGCATTGGATCTATCTCCGGAAGGACTGGAGGCGTTGTTCTCTGCGTCTCCCAGGCAAACGTCGAGGCGCTGGACCGGCTACTATGTCGCCGGGCATGCGGGAACCTATGGGGTGATTCTGCAGGGTTCGGGAGAAGGGTCCGGATACCGTGTGTACATCGACGACAAGCTCGTGATCGACGACTGGAAGCCGACGAAGGTATTCGAAGACCAGTTGGAGTTGGAACTCTCGGCCGGCCCTCACAAGGTTGTAGCTGAAGACTTCGTGCATGGCCCGCTGGGCGGTCGATTGCGAGTTGCCATTTGCGATCCGGGAAAGGTGGCGAGTGAGGCCGCGAAGAAGTTGGCGGCAAAGGCCGACGTGGTACTTATCGCTGCCGGCTTTGACAACGACAACGAGTCGGAAGGCGACGATCGGACCTTCCGCCTGCCACTTGGTCAAGACCAACTGATCCGCGAGTTATCGGCAATCAACAAGAATACAATCGTGACGCTGACCGCTGGTGGGAATGCGGATGCCAATGCGTGGCTTGATCGCGTTCCGGCTTACATCGAGATGTGGTATCCCGGAGAGCAAGGGGGAAGGGCGCTTGCCGAAGTCTTGTTCGGCGCCGCGAATCCGTCCGGGCGGCTGCCGGTGACCTTTGAAAGCAAGCAGGAGGAGAACCCGACATTTGCAAACTACTACGAAGAGCCGGGGACAAAACGGATTCTGTACAAAGAAGGAATCTTCGTCGGCTACCGCGGCTACGAACACAACCACACGAAACCACTATTCCCATTCGGGTACGGTCTTTCCTACACGTCTTTCAAATACAGCAACCTGGCGGTCGGCCCTGCAGCGGAAGGCGCCGCGGTTGGAAGTCGGCCTGTGCTCTACAACGTATCGTTTGACATCACCAATACGGGCAGCCGCGCTGGCGCGGACGTAGCGCAGGTCTACGTGGGAGAGACGAGTCCGAAAGTCCCCCGTCCGTCCAGGGAGCTGAAGGGTTTTGCCCGCGTCGAACTTCCCCCTGGCGAGACCAAGCATGTCAGTGTCCCGCTGGATGCGCGTGCGTTTACCTACTACGACGTTGCCGGAAAACGCTGGCACGCGGACCCAGGTGCCTACAGCGTACAGGTGGGGCGTTCATTCGAAGATATTCAACAGCGCTCCGAGGTGAACCTCTCAAACGCAGTAGATGTCGGAAACGACAAGTAGGTGGGAGAAGTTCACGGCTAAAAGGAATTGCCGCCGGCAGCGGCTTGAGGGAAGGCAGGGCAAGAGGAGATGACCAACATGTTTTCCGAAAATAGACGCCGTTTCTTGTGCCAAGCGGCCAGTGCGGGTGTAGCGTTCTCCGCGACTACCTTGCTGGAAGGTCTGGTCTCGGCGCAGACGCCACCGGCGAATGCGCTTGATGTGGTTCGAGTTTACGTGGATTCCCGCCGCAGGATCGCGCCGCTGGACCGGAATCTGTTCGGCTCTTTTCTGGAGCACCTGGGCCGGGCGATCTACGAAGGGATTTACGACCC
>Ga0075021_10000645_pt1 | contig 18115 bp, 15 predicted proteins | sample ColStrG_CSR_2012_FD_72749 | JGI IMG/M metagenome (GOLD analysis project Ga0075021, IMG submission 72749) | Freshwater sediment microbial communities in response to fracking from Pennsylvania, USA - Cold Stream Run_MetaG_CSR_2012 | ecosystem: Environmental > Aquatic > Freshwater > Creek >...
GCATACGCACGAACAGGGTGCAGCGTCAGCATGCTTGGCCGGCAAATTTACCCGCCAGGCTGCCTCGGCCAAGGTGCGCAGCGGGCTATCGCGCTCACCCGAATTTGTATCGGCGCCCTGGGCAGGATTTAGGCAAATCGTGTTTGGGTGTGCGCTCATAAAGGGGCTGCTTTCGGGTTTGAATCGTTACGGCGAAAGGCTGCTTTGACTCAAACCGCCGTTCCCATGGCGCAAGACCACGCCCATCATGCGCGCCAATGGATCATCGGCTGCCCGGCGATGGGGCTTCGAAAGTAAGGAATCCGGGTTCCACGCAAGCTGCCCAGGTAGACGGTGGTGAGATCGCTGCCGCCAAAGGTCAGGCTGGCCATCCATGGGCATAGCGTGCCGTGATTGGCGCCAAGCACCTCGGGCGAGACGGTGTGCGCGGCGTAGTGCTGCTCATACAGTGCGTTCGCTTCGTGGTTGCAGTCGTCCAGTAGCGTCAACACCTCGCCGCGAGGCGTGATGGCGATGAGCTTGTCGCAAAAGATGAGCGTCACCCATAGGTTGCCGCAAGAATCAAAGGCAAAGCCATCTGGGTGGCCGTCGAGCACACACGGGCCATACACCTCACGGTGGGTGAGTGAGCCGTCCGGCAAAGCACGCAGGCGCGAGATGCGCCGGGCCGTGCTCTCGACCACATACAACCACTCCTCGTCATCATCAAACCGGATCTCGTTGGTGCCACAAAACCCTTCGGCCACGATCCGGATCCCGCGCTCGTCGATCAGGCCAATATACCCGTCATGGCTGCGCGAGTTGATTTGATCACTCCAGGGGTGCTCACGTGTGGTTACGGTGAAGTAAATGCGGCCTTTGGAATCACGCAGCGGGAAGTTGGTCTTGCCCAACGGCCGGCCATCGACTTCGGTATACAGGGTGCGTAAGTTGCCGCTGCGGCTCATGATCTCAATGGCGTTGGTGCCCCAGTTGGCGATGATGAAGTCGCCGCTTGGGGTGAAAGCCAGCCCATTTGGCAATGACCCCTGAGCCTGGATGTAGCGATCCTCGAAAGCGCTCACCCCGGGTCCAGCGCGTTCTACGACCGGCGTGACCAAATGCTGTTCGCCGCTGGGCAGAATATGCATCGCGCCGCCGCGTGCATCAGCGGTCCAGATGCTGCCGCCCGGCTCGGCCAGAATGCACTCGGGGCGTTGCAGGTCGTGACCGATAAATTGGATTACCTCGCGCTTGACCTGCCAGCCGGCAAGTGGGTTGTTTGATGGTGACGGCAAACGGTTGCTCCTGGAGATTTGACAATTCCGGTGTCCCCGGTTATACGTGGCTTACACGAGTAAGCACAGTGTATTTGAGGGCTTGCGAATACACAAGGCGTGCGGACACTCGAGCAATCACTCGACGATGCAACAAGTCGTTTACAGCAACCAGCGATCAATCTAGTCACCCTTCCATGGCTTCTCCTCGGCGCGAGAGACCTAGCCCAGTCTATGGCCTCATTGCACGCCACTTTATCATGCGGGCCAATTCACGCGTGGGGATCACCCAATCATGAGCAATACTCCTTTCAAACTAGGCACGTTTTCAGCGTCGGATACCGGTGCGACTTTTGCCGGCGTCGTCGTCGATGGGCGTGTGTGGGCCGTCAGCCAGCTTATCCCAGGGCTAGCGGACGACATGCTAAGCGTGCTTGCTCACTGGGAAACCAATTTCGCGCGACTGTCGGGCGCGGTAAGTCGTGACACGTTTAAGTCCCTCGAATCACGGCCGATCAATCAGGTGCACGTTCACGCCCCCATCCTTTACCCACGCCAGATTTTTTGTGCCGGGGCCAACTATCGTCAGCACGTGATCGATCTGGTCGTGGACCAGAACAAGAGCCCGGAGACCGAGGATATGACGGCTGACCAAAGGCGCGCCTGGGGCGCGGCCATGATGGATAAGCGCGCCGCTACCGGCACCCCGTATGTCTTCACTAAGTTGCCCTCGGCCATCACCGGCCCCAGCGACCAAATCGTGCTGCCCAAAGACGCCGAACAGCCCGACTGGGAGATGGAACTCGTAGCGGTGATCGGCAAGCCCGCCCGCCGCGTCTCGCGGGCCGATGCGCTTAGTTACGTCGCCGGATATACCTGTGCCAATGATGTGACGATCCGCGAGAAGGTGCACCGGGCCGATATGAAGGCCATTGGCAGCGATTGGCTGGCGGGGAAGAGCGCGCCCACCTTTTTGCCCATGGGGCCTTTCATGACGCCCGCGGCGTTTGTCAGCGACCCGCAAAATCTGCATATTACGCTAAAGCTCAACGGCAACGTAATGCAAGACGAGCGCACGAGCGATATGCTGTTTAACATCGCGCGGCTGATCGAATATACATCGGCGCTGGTTCAAATGTGGCCGGGTGACGTGCTGCTCACCGGCTCGCCCAAGGGCAATGGCACGCACTTCAACCGCTACCTCCGGCCCGGTGACGTGATGGAGGGTGAGATCAGCGAGTTGGGTGCGCTACACAATCCGTGTGTCGCAGAAGTGTAAGGGCCGGTGCTCTCTGCGCCCTTTGAGGGCGCGCATTTCTTATTTTTACCAACACTTTATGACGATATTGCTTCACACCTGCGGCTTCGACCGGCCTGGCGCGCTTCATGCCCATCATGCACCCGATACGGCTGAGAGCGGCTCAGCCCAGGCCGTGCACACCGGCACTGGCCGCAAGCGGGCGATCGACTTGCACTGCCACTTGATGGTCGGCGCGATTGAGCAACTCGTGGCGGATGCGCCGCAGAAGAAAGGTGAGCGCGACTTTCTGATGCGTATGCAAGGCGAAGCATCCACGCTGCACAACGCCAAGATGTTCGCTGCGATGGCGAACATGCTGATGGACATCGACACCCGTCTGCGAGACATGGATGCCATGGGCGTGGATATACAAGTGCTCAGCCCGTCCCCTGGGCAGTATTACTACTGGGCCGAGCCTGACCTGGCGGGCGAGATCGTGCGCCTGCAAAACACACGCATCGCCGAAGCGATTGCCAAACACCCCGACCGGTTTTTGGGGTTGGGTGGGCTGGCGTTGCAACATGCTGAGCTCGCGATCAAGCAACTCGAACACGCCGTACGCGAACTTGGTTTCAAAGGCGTGCAAATCTCGACGGCCGTCAACGGTGTCGACCTGACCGATGACCGTTTCAACCGGTTTTGGGCCCGGGCCGAAGAGCTGCGTGCGCTGGTATTTATCCACCCACTCGGCACATCACTGGGCGAGCGGGTGAACATGAACTACCTGACCAATATCGTCGGCCAGCCACTCGAGACCACGATTGCGCTGTCAAAGCTGATCTTCAGCGGCATGCTCGATCGCCATCCAGACCTAAAGCTGCTGGCGGCGCACGGCGGCGGTTACTTGCCGGCCTATATCGGCCGGAGCGACCACGGCTATATGGTGCGGCCCGAAGCGCAGGGCATCCAACACAAGCCAAGCGAGTATCTGAAGCGGATTTACTTTGATGACCTGGTGTTCACGCCGCAGCAGATCAAGAACTTGATCGCGCAGGTCGGCATCTCGCAAGTCGTGGTCGGGACCGATTACCCGTTCGACATGGGGCAATATGATGTGCAGCAAATCGTGAGCGAGGTGGCGGGGCTCAGCGAGGCAGAACGCGAGATGATCCTGAGCGGGAATGCGAGCCGGTTATTGGCGCTCTAGGGCACACGGGTGTAGGGCGCAGGGCAGTTTGGGTCCGTGCCCATGCGACGCACCATCCATAGCGCACCGTTCCACGAATAACCATGTCAAATACGCTCCGTTGCAGCAGCGTCTGCCCCAGCGCAAGCTTTTGGGGCGACAGCGTGCGCCTGAATACAATCTAAAAGGAGACACAAACATATGGGTAAACACTTTCTGTCACACTTGGCACATGTGGAGCTGATCACGCCAAAACTCGACGAATCAGTCGCCTTCTTCCGGGACGTGATGGGCATGCAAGAAGCCGCGCGGGTTGGCAACTCAGCCTACATGCGCTGCTGGAGCGACTACTATCACTCCAGCCTTATTCTGACCGCTGGCCCACAACCGGCCCTCGGGCACGCGGCTTGGCGCACCCACGGCGCAGAGGAGTTGGCGCAAGCTGTCGCGAGCCTCGAGGCGGCCGGCGCAGAGGGCGAGTGGATCAACCAGTCGGTCGGACATGGTCGCGCCTACCGCTTCCACATCCCCGGCGGCCACCCGCTTGAGGTGTTCTGGGAGGTGGAGAAATATCAAGGAAGTGGCGCGCTGAAGTCGGCCTATCCAGACCGGCCACAGCGGCACCGTGGCATCGGTATCGAGCCACGCCAGCTCGATCACCTCACGATTGCCACCAAGGATGTGCGCGGGAATTCGCAGTGGGTGCGTGACGCGCTCGGCTTCCGCAATATGGCCTTCATCGCCATGGATCACGACCCGAACATGATCGTCTTTGGCGTGAACACCACCAACGAGAAGTCGCACGATCTGGGTATTGCCGGCGATTTCTCTGGCGTGCCCGGGCGGATTCACCATCTGGCTTTTTGGCTTGAGAGCAACGACGACATGTATCGCGCGGCGGACTTACTGGTCGAGGCTGGCACGCCGTTGGAATTTGGCGTGGGCCGGCACGGCATCGGCGAGCAGACGTATTTGTATTTCCGCGAACCGGGTGGGGTGCGCATCGAACTCAACACCGGTGGCTATCGCAACTATGTGCCGGATTGGGAGCCGCATGTGTGGAAGGGCACCGATGGGCCAAACTCGATGTTCCGCAACCTGCCGATGCCCGAATCGATGCTCGAAGCCTTCCCGCCTGCGCAAGGCGCGGCCATCGGTGAGCCAGCGCTCGCTATGGCCCGCAGCATCAATGCCCAAGAGGTGCAGCGGAAATGACGGCGATCAAAAATCTTTTGATCATCGGGGGCGGGATCGCTGGGTTGTGCACGGCCATCGGCTTGCGTGGCAGCGGCATCCGGGTCGACATCGTCGAACTCAACCCCAAGTGGGACGTCTACGGCGTAGGTATCATTCAACTGGCGAATGCGCTCAGGGCGCTGGCTGCGCTGGGTCTGGCGGAGCGCGCCGTGGCCGAGGGCTATCCGATGGACGGGCTGGAGATGTATGCCCCAAATGGGCATACCATCGCTAAGCTACCGCAGCCACGAATTGCCGGGCCAAACTTCCCGGCTCAAAATGGCATCACCCGCCCAAAGCTGCATAGCATCCTGCAGGATGCAGCCAAGGCCTCGGGCGCACATGTCCGGACTGGCCTGACCATCAAATCCATTGATGAGGCCGACGGTCACGTGAACGTCGTCTTTACCGATGGCACGACCGGGCAGTATGACCTGGTCGTCGGCGCGGATGGTCTGCGCTCGACGGTGCGGTCGATCGTGTTTGGTGCGAGCCCCCAGCCAAAGTTTGAGAATCAGATCGTATGGCGCTACAACGTCAAGAAACCGCCAGAGGTGAAAGACATTTGCATGTGGATGGGTGATCCGAAAGTCGGTATCGTGCCGATGAGCCCAGACCTGATGTATGTGTTTATTACCGATGGTCCGTATGAGACGCTCCCGCGCTTTGTCGAGGGCGAACTAGCCGCACAGATGCGCAAGAGGCTTACTCACTACGCGCACCTGCCCCTTATTGCCGGGGTATGCGAGCAGATCACCGACTCGTCCAAAGTGGTGGTGCGCCCATTCGAGACGATCCTCGTGCCCTCGCCCTGGTATCGCGGGCGGGTGGTGTTGGTCGGTGACTCGGCCCACGCCATGACGGCTCACATTGCCCAAGGGGCGGCGATGGCGATTGAGGATGCGGTGGTACTGACTGAAGAGATCAAGAACGGCGACGACCTCGCCAGCGTGCTGGCGAACTACGACAAACGCCGCTTTGGGCGCGTGTCGCAACTGGTCGAGATGTCACGCCAGTTGTGCGAATGGGAACGAACCCATGACCCCAAAGCCGACGTGATGGGCGTGACGGTCGCGTCATTCCAGTTGGCAGCCCAGCCGATTTAGGAGGTCTTGTTTGACCCTGACCAGGCTAAGACCAGGCTAGGACCAGTCCCATCAGTGGGTGCGCTATGGGCTCGCTAGCAAACGCGGAATCGGATACCCTGGCCGCGCATATGCGCGCCGCAAGCCGTGTCATGCGCGCTTGAACGCGTGGGGGCACGGGCTGCGTTGACGCGCGACGCTGCATCGGCCGGTTTCGACGCAGCTTTCGCCTCTATCCTGCTACTAGTGGCCCGTCCCAGACAGCGGGCGGCTTCACCATGACCACAATCAAACCCAACCGCTTCATCGATGACCTAGGTGACCTGCGCCCGCTTCTTAAGTAGGCCGTGGCGCGTTTCAAGCAACTCGCGTGAAGCGCCCGCGTGACGACTCGGCCCAACTTCTTGCAGCAGTCTGACGAACATGAACTTTATCGACCTGTCATTCCCTATCTCGAACAGCCCAGAAGGCATCCCCGCTTTTCAACGCGTGTCCATCAGTTATTCTGACCATCAAGCCGGTGCAGACGAGGCCAATCGCTTGACCGGTGTGACGCGTGACCTGATGCGCAACGGCGAGGCTTGGGCCGTTGAGACGATCACCCAGCTTGGCACGCACTCCAGCACCCACCTCGACGCGCCGTTACACTACAACAGCCTGATCCAAGGCAAACCTGCCCAAAGCATCGACGAATTGCCGCTAGACTGGTTTTTTGCGCCCGGGGTCAAGCTCGATTTCCGGCACAAGGCTGACGGGGATGCGATCACGGCCGTGGAAATCCAGGCCGAGCTAAAACGCAGCGGGCACGACTTGCGTGAGCGCGACATCGTTCTGATGTGGACCGGGCGTGATGAACTGTATGGTCGCCCAGATTACTGGTTGCATGGCCCGGGCGTCAGCGCCGAAGCCACCCACTGGCTGTATGACCATGGCGTGCGGGTGATGGGCATCGACGCCTGGGGCTGGGACCGGCCGTTGCCGATGCAAGCTGAGGAAGCGAAGGCCAAGAACATGCCGGGCATCTTTTGGGCGGCGCATCAGGCCAATCTGCCTTACTCTCAAATCGAACGGCTGAGCAATCTTGGCGCGCTACCGGACACCGGTTTTACGGTGTGCTGCTTCCCCTTGAAGATTACCCGTGGCAGTGCTGCCCCGGCGCGAGTGGTGGCGATTGTCCAGTGAGATGTCGCGTGAGACATCAAGTGCGACCGTGGGGCAACGCGGCAGCGAGCTTAGAAGGGATGATAAACGCACCCGCTTCAGATATCGATCTGTTTTGCGACGGCGCGCTGCTCAACCCTTGTCCACCCTATCAAGAATTTAAAAATCTATCCCGGCACACGGCTGACGGGGACACGATCACGGTCCCCAAAATCCAGGTCGGGTTAAGACGCATCGGGCACCATTTGCGCACGCGACATCGGGCTGCTGTGGACCAGTTGAGGTGCACGTTTTGGCTCGGGTGGGGCGCTAGAGCCGTGATAAAGACGAAGGTGGCGTGAAGGATTTTCAGGGCAAAGTGGCCGTCATTACGGGTGCGGCGAGCGGAATCGGTCTGGCGCTGGCCGAGCGGAGCGCACACGAAGGCATGCGCGTGGTGATGGCCGACAAGAACGAAACGGCCTTGGCTGTGGCCGCAGCACGCGTGCGTGCGTATGGCGCCGATGTGCTCGCGCTCCGGACGGATGTATCCCGTGCCGACGATGTGCAGGTGCTGGCCGACGCGACCTGGGCGCATTTTGGCGGAGTGCACTGTCTGTTTAACAACGCTGGCGTCGGTATCGTGACCCCAATTCTGGGCGCAAGCTTGGCCGATTGGGAGTGGGCGCTGGGCGTCAACCTGTGGGGCGTGATCCATGGTGTGCGCGCCTTCGTGCCGCGCATGCATGCCCAGACTGGCCAGTGCCACATCGTCAACACGGCCTCGATCGCCGGTCTGATTTCGGCTCCCGGGCTCGGCATCTATCGCACGACCAAGCACGCCGTCGTCGCCTTTAGCGAGGCTCTGCGATATGAGTTGGCTGTGAGTGCGCCGCACATCCAAGTCTTGGTGTTGTGCCCGGGCATGGTGCAGACGGACATTCTCAGTAGCGCCTACCGGGATGATACAAATGAGGCGCACGCCCGTGACGACCAGGAGGAGCAGCGCTTAAAACACGTCATGTCAGACGCCATGCCAGCCGCGCGCGTGGCCGAGTTGACTTTCGAGGCAATCGGGCGCGGTCAGTTTTACATCCTGACCCACCCGGAACGCAGTGGGCAGATCCGGGCGCGGTTTGAGGACATTCTGGGCAAAGGACATATGGGACAAGACGTATGACAAAGGAAACCTTTCTGGTCACGGGTGCTTTGGGCTGTATCGGCGCGTGGGTGGTGCGCAACCTGGTGCAGGCCGGAACGCCCGTGGTGGCGTTTGACGCAAGCGATGACATGCGGCGGCTCAAGATGATTCTAGGGCCAGAGCAAGTCGCCGCCGTCACGCACGTCCAAGGTGATATCACCGATTTCAGCGCGCTTGAGCGCGTATTTGACGCACATGCCATCACCCATGTGGTCCATCTGGCCGCGCTATTACTTCCGGCCTGCCGGGCTAACCCGGTCCTGGGCGAGCGTGTCAACGTCGGTGGCACGGTGAACATATTTGAAGCCGCAGCCCGGCGCAAGGGTGGGGTGCAGCGCATCGTATTTGCCTCGTCCATCGCCGTCTTTGATGTGGCCGATGTGGCTCAAGGTCAGACCGTGACCCATGACTTGCCCGGGCGTCCGGCGAATTTGTATGGGGTCTATAAACAGGCGATGGAGGGTGTGGCCCGGGTCTACTGGCAGGAACATGGCCTGTCCAGCATGGGTCTCAGACCGGCGACCGTCTTTGGCGTGGGTCGTGACAACGGCATCACGGCCGCGCCCACCAAAGCCATGCAAGCGGCTGCACATGCGCAGGCGTTTCACATCCCCTATGGTGGGCGCGGTGAATTCCAGTATGCCGATGACGTCGCCAAGACCTTTATTACCTGCGCACGCGCGAGGTTTGCCGGATCGGATGTGTTCAACTTGCACGGCAGCGTGGCCCATATGCGCGAGGTGATCACCATGATCGAAGCCGCCGCCCCCGAAGTGCGGGGCAAGATCACGTTTGATGAACCCGGCTTCCCCTCACCCGAAGAATTCGATGCCAGCGCGCTGGCCCACGTCATTGGGCGCGTGCCCAATACCCCGATGGACCAAGCCGTGCGCGAGACCGTAGCACTCTTTAGACAACTACCATGACATACCCAGTAAACGACACCCATAGCCCCAAACTAACCAGTTGGGTCGAGTCGGCGGCTGAGGCCGCGACCGACTTCCCGATTCAGAACCTGCCCCTGGGCGTCTTCCGCAAAAGTGGGAGCCTGGGCCACGGCCGGATTGGCATCGCCATCGGCGACATGATCTTGGATGTGGCCGCGGCCCAGAAAGTTGGGCTTTTTAGCGGCAAAGCGGATGTGGCGGCCCAGGCCTGCCGCTCGGATGCGCTAAATGATCTGATGGCGCTCGGCCGTAGCTATTGGTCGGCGCTCCGAACTGGCACGAGCAAACTGCTGCGCGCCAACACGGTCCAGGGACGTGAAGCGAGGAAGCTCGCCAAGCGCCTCTTGGTGCCGATGTCAAGTGCCGAGATGCTAAAGCCGGTTGTCATCGGCGATTACACCGACTTCACCGCGTCGATATACCACGCCACCAATGCGGGCAAGGTATTGAACGCCGAAAATGCCCTGGTGTCGAACTACAAATACGTGCCGATCGCATACCACGGCCGCTGCTCCTCGATCATCATCAGCGGCACGAACTTCCACCGGCCGCTCGGACAGACAAAAGGCCGCGACGAAGCCGTGCCCAGTTTTGGCCCCTCCAAGCGCTTTGATTACGAGCTGGAAGTTGGCTTCTATGTCGGTCAGCCAAGCGCCCTCGGTGAGCCGATTTCGGTCGACCGCGCGGATGATTTCCTGTTTGGCATCAGCCTGCTCAACGATTGGTCGGCACGCGACATTCAAGGCTGGGAGATGCAGCCGCTCGGGCCGTTCGTCAGCAAGAGCACCGCCACCTCCGTCGCGCCCTGGGTGGTGACGATGGAGGCGCTCGCGCCGTTTCACCGACCGGCGTTTGAGCGGGCCGCCGGTGACCCCCGGCCCTTCCCGCACCTATATTCCGACCAGGACCAACAGCAAGGCGGGCTTGATGTGCATTTGACGATCGAGTTCTCGTCAGCGCAAATGCGTGCGCAGGGCATGCCGCCCGTGCGCGTCAGCAACAGCTCGACCCAGCATTTGTATTGGACGCCGGCGCAGCAGCTCGCGCATCACACCTCAAGTGGCTGCAACATGAACGTTGGTGACCTGTTCGCCAGTGGCACCGTCTCGGGTTCGACCAACGAGTCGCGCGGCTGCATGTTGGAGATGACATGGGGTGGGCGCGACCCCTATACCCTGCCGACGGGCGAGCAGCGCAGCTTTCTGGAGGACGGCGACGAGATCACGCTCGGTGGCTTTTGTGAGCGCGCGGGTTTCCAACGAATCGGTCTTGGCGAGTGCCGCGGGCAAGTGCTCCCGGTGCGGTGATAGGGCCGTCAGCGCGACTGGGTCTCTAAAACCAGCCGGCCTTTAACTCGCGCTCGGGGCCGGCGCGTGTCTGGCCGCATTTGCTGGACCGGGCGCTAGATGTGCGCGATAACGGGCAAGGCGATGTTGGGGTGCGGCGGATGCGTGAAGGGACGCCGCACACTGCACGGGAATACGCCCCACCATTGTCAAAGCCCGCGCGGCGCTGAGCGACGCGGCCTACGACGTCGCTTTTGCCGCGGGCCGCGCCATGACACACGTGCAGGCAAGCGTGTATGCGTCGGGCCGCCAAGTCAAGTCACCCCCAAAGTGGGCCTACTTACCCGCGACGATGTGTGCGGACGGGCGCGGGACCGCGGCTTGACTTGGCTGGCGGCCGAGGCCGTTACGAAACGGCCGTCATTGAACCGAGTCCAAAAACGTTTGGACCACCTGCACGAATTTCTTCGGTTGTTCGCGCCGAATGTTATGCCCCGCGCCCCCAATATGCGCGACCTGAGCATGGGAAACGAGCGTTTGCAAATTGGCCGCGTCATCAGCCGAGGCGATCGCACCCAGCGCCGTATCGGCGGTGATCAGGAGTGCCGGGCACGTCATGTGGGGCACAGATGTGTGCAAATCGTTCCGTGGTTGGTTGAAGTCGCCCAGCACGTGAAAACTCAAACGCAGTTTTGAATCGGCCCACGGCCCGCGTTCTGCTTCCGGCCAGGTTGGGCTGTGCTTGCGGTTGTCCTCGATCAGCTCTTCACGCGTCTTGCGTTTGATGTCGATGATCAAATTTGACATACGCGTTCGCCGCTCAACCTCGGACCCGGGTGCGGCTTGTTGGCGCCAGATCGGTGGCGGGTCCTCCAGCACGATCGCGCGCGGTAGGTCAGGATAAAGCCCAGCCAGCGCTAGCGTCGTCACCGCGCCCATCGAGTGACCCATCACGACCGGTTTGCGCAGGCCAAGAGAGGTGATGAGCCCGGCTACGTCGGCCGCATGCTGATCGTGACCGTACCCGTTCTGCGGCCCGTCCGAGCGGCCATGCCCGCGCGCATCGACCATGATCACGTCGTGACTGACCGATAGCACCTCAGCGATGGGGGACCAGCACAGACCGTCGTCGGAGAAGCCGTGCAAGAGCACCAAGGCCGGCTTTGTGTCACCATTCTTTCCGGTGCGAGTGTAATGCAGGCTGATGCCGTTGGATTGGGCGAAGTTTGATTGCCACATCATTATTCCGTATATATCTCCTCTGTCTCCCGTCTTTGCGAGTGTTAACCCTTCACTGCGCCAGCCATGATGCCCTCGATGAAGCGTCGCTGCATGATGAGGAAGATGATCAAGATCGGCAGCGTGACAAGAAATGAACCCGCCATGACGATCCCATATTCCTGTTGATAGGGTCCGATGAGTGAGGGCAGGCCGAGGCTGACGGGAAACAGCTTATCATCGCTGATCACGATCAGCGGCCAGATGTAATCCTTCCATGCGGCGCTAAAGAACAAGATCGCCATGGTCGCGGTGACCGGCTGGGCAAGCGGCAGGATGATTTGCCAAAAGATGCGCCATTCGCTCGCGCCATCGATGCGGGCCGCCTCGAGCAACTCGTTTGGCACCGAGAGCAAATACTGGCGCGTCAAAAACACGCCAAAGGCATTGGCCATAAACGGCAGGATCAGCGAGGCATATGAGTTTGTCCAGCCCATACGGATCATCATGGTATATAGCGGCACCAAGATGACATAGATGGGCAAGGTGAGCGTCGCCAGGAGCATGACAAATAATAGCCCCTTGAACTTGAAATCGTATTTGGCAAACGCAAAGCCAGCCGCGAGCGAAAAGAGGATGGATAGTACTGTGCGGCCGATGGCGATGATCGCGCTGTTGATAAACCAGCGCACAAAACTGGTGCGGCCAAACAGCGCTTGATAGTTGCCGATATAGATGCTATCTGGAAAGAACCGCAGTGGGATGGAATACAGTTCGCTGCCCGGTTTGAACGATGCGAGTGCCATGTAGACGAATGGCAAGACCATCGTCAATACGGCGAGTATCAGGACCGCGTTGCCAAACACGCGGCCGGCAATGAGTGGCGCTTTATAGGTGCTCATACTGTGTGAGGGGTCTTACCAGCCAACGCTTGCTATGTGTCCTGGGAGGTTCGGAAGAAGAGGAATTGAATAAGCGATACGACGACGGCCACGATGGCGATCATGTAGCCAATAGCCGAGGCGTAACCGAGCTTGAACTGGCTAAACCCGATTTGATACAGATACAGCGCCAAGGTCAGCGTGGAGTCGGATGGGCCACCACCCGTGAGCAAGGCCGGAATATCAAAGAACTGATACGAAAAGATAATGGCTTGGATGACGACAAACAAAATCGTCGGCCGGAGTAGGGGCAGGGTAATGTAAAAAAACGTCTGGGGCCGGTTGGCGCCGTCGATTGAAGCGGCCTCATTGATTTCGTCCGGGATACTTTGTAAGCCCGCCAGAAAATAAAGCGTGTTGATACCAATAAAGGTCCAAATCGCGGTGATGACAACCGAGGTCATCGAATATTGTTCATCACGTATCCACGGAATAGGCTCGATTTTGAACACGTGCAGCAGGGCGTTGAGCAGCCCGAAGTCCTTGTCATAGATCAGGGCCCACATCAGCGCGATGACCACGAACGACGTCAGTTGCGGCAAAAAGAAGGCGATGCGATACAAACTGCGCGCATTGGCCCACGGCACCACGAACGAGCGGCAGGTCAGCGCGACGAGTAACGCGAGCGGGCTGAGGATGAACACGCTGCAGGCGGTGTAGATCGTGGTGTTCTTCAGGGCCGTTAAGAAACGCGGGTCTTCGAGGAGTGCGGTGTAATTGCCAAGGCCGATAAACGTAGGCGTGCTGAGTCCGACCTGCTTGTTAAAACTCAGGATAAACGACGATACGACCGGGACCAAGAAGAACACGCCATACGCGATAAAAAACGGCAGGACAAATAGATACGGCGCAACCTTGCGTTGATTGCGAGTCCACCACGATGTGGCGTGCACGACCGGGGTGGCGGGCGAAATAGGCGTGGCCTGCATAGCACAGACTATTAAAGGCGAAGATAACTCAAGTTGCAACCGGCACTTGCTCCGGTGCGCGGTCTTGTTTCTCATCCATCCCGCCGCCCTGGGGCTGCCTTATGAGCCTCCGCAGGGCAGCGAGATGGATTCTTAGTCGATCAGTTGCTCGATCAGTCGCTCAGGGTGCTGGACTAACCCTTCTTCAAGCGGTCGATCTCGGTCCTTAGCTCAGTCAACGCGGCCTTCGGGTCTTTCTTGTCCTGCATGACTGGGGTGATGACCTTATTTGTCAGCGCGTCGGTGGCTTCCGGCCAATACGGCGACTGGCGGAACACCGTCAGATCGGGTGCGATCTGCATATACAGTTCGCCGATCTTCTGCCCGCCAAAGAACTCACTGGGCGCATTGAGGAGCGGGTCCTTGTAGGCTGGCTTGTAGGCTGGATAGGCGGTGCGGATCTTGAAGTCGCCGAGCACACCTGCCACCGTCAAGTTCGAGAGACGAATCAGGTCCCAGGCGATGTCCACATGCTTGGACTGCTCAGTGATCTGCGTGCCGGTGCCGCCAAAGTTTGCGGTCGGCTTGCTGTCGCCCAGACCCTTGGGCAGGGCCTGCGCGGTCCACTTGCCTTTCTGTTCAGCTACGTTGGCGATCATGCCGCCGAAGTGCCACGGCGGACCCCAGGTGCTGACGAACTGGTCGGCCTTGAAGGCGGCAAAGTAGGCCGGGTTCGTCCAGCTATTTTGCGCATCGGCTGGGGCGATACCGGCGACCTTGTGCTTGTAGACCAAGTCGTGCAGGAACTGCAGCGCAAGCACGCCCTTGTCGTTATCGCCCTGATAGTTGCCGTTTTCGTCAAACAAGGTGCTGCCGGCGTGCTGAACCATCATGTGCCAGTCGCCCCAAGACAGGTCGTGCACGGCGGCCATCTTCATCTTGCCACCGGCCACTACCTGCTTGCCCGCGGCGATGTAGTCATCCCACGTCGCAAATGGCGTCTGGATCTTCAGCGAGTCCATGACATCTTTGCGATAGGCCAGCACCACGGTGTTGAGTTCGTTGCCAAGGCCGTAGATCTTGCCTTTCCAAGTCCATGGATCGGTGGCGGCGGCCTTATACACGTTGTTGATTTCGTCACCGATCATGTCGTTGAGCGGGACGAACCCGACGCGATCACCCTTGATGTATTGCGAGAAGCGCGAGATTTCGACGTCGGAGATGTCGGGTGCACCTGAACCGGCGGTCAGCGCGGCCAGCAGCTTATCGTGCATCTCTTGGTAGGGGAAGACGCGGAAGTTGATGGTGACATCGGGATGGAGCTTCGTCCACGCATCGGACTTGACGACTTCCTTAACGAACTTGAGCCGGTCCTCGGCGAAGGCCCAGAACTCAAGCGTTGTGCCGCCAGCTGCTGCGGGTGCCTCGGTCGGGGCGATGGTGGCTGCAGCTGGCGCCGCGGCGCCACCGGCTGCCGGTGCGGCTGTCGCTGCGGCCGGGGCTTCGGGGGCCGTTTTCACCTGACAAGCTGCCAGCGCGACTGCACCTGCGCCAAAGCCAGCCAGCTTGAGAAGGCTGCGCCGTGAGACCTGTTTCTTCGTTTGATCACGATCTTGTTTTGCCATTTTCGTTCTAACCTCCTAGGTTACGCTTACGAGCTTGTAATGCTCACTGTTGATCAACGGCCGCTTTTTACGTGACAAAAATGCACAAGCGCACCGTCACCGTCCACGTTTCATTGTCTACTGTTCACTGTCTTGATGTTCGAACATCCCAAGTAAGTTGTGCTTGCCAAACACTCAATACAGACCCCATTACATATACGAATCGAGCGCATTCTTACGGGCGATGTCGCCCAAATATGTGGCGCTGGGTTTCTGGGTGCGCACTTGTGTCTTGCGATCGACGGCGACCAGGCCAAACGTGGGGCGGTAACCCAGCATCCACTCGAAATTATCGAAGGCCGACCAGTAGGTATACCCACGCACATCTAGGCCATCCCGCAAGCAGTTCACCACACCCCCGAGGGCGCGCCGGATATATTCGCGCCGGCGGCTGTCATCATCCGTGCCAATGCCGCTTTCGGTGACGATCACCGGCAAACCAGTCTTGGCGATCGCGTCACGGATGGTCGTCTCGAGCGCCTCGGGCCAAAATTCGTAACCCATTTGCGTCAGCTCCACCCCGTCTTCTGGGGGCAGTAAGCCATTCGGGCCAAAGCGCGCCCGCGAATATGTTTGCACGCCGATAAAATCGTCCCCTTTCACGTGCGCGTAGAACATGTCGTTGATCTGGTGGCGCTTTTGGGCCGCGATGGTCTCGCCACCCGGCACGGCCTGGATGTCCTGTAGCGCGAGCGTGATGCCGACTGGGAACGTTTTCGAAGCCGAGGCGGCCTTGATCGCCTCAAACCCGCACCGGTGCGCCATGAGCACGGTCTCGGTGCTGAGCGGGCTGCTGGCGAGCATAAAGCTGCTCAGTTGGTCGGGCCGGGTGCCCAAGGCTTGGGCGGTTGCCTGCCACCACGGTGCCTGATGCAATACGTCGGCCGGTGGTGTATAGCCCCAGGCCACGATGAGCGGGCCGATATTGGCCTCGTTGATGGTGCAGGCTGCGCCGATCAGATCACCCAGATGGCGTGTCGCGCGCTCGCAATAGCGGGCAAACCGGTCAGGGGTGATCTTTGATTCCCACCCACCTCGGGCAATCAGCCAACGTGGCGAGGTGAAATGGTGAAACGTCACCATAGGCATGATGCCGTGCTCGTGGCAGGTGGCGAGCATGCGCCGGTAGTGATCGAGTGCAGCCAGAGAGAATTCGCCTTCTTCCGGTTCGATGCGCGCCCACTCGATGGAGAAGCGATACATGTTGAAGCCGAGGCGAGCAAGCAGGGCGATGTCGTCGTGGTAGCGGTGGTAGTGATCGATCGCGTCGCCCGAGGGTTCGACAAAAATCGTGCCGGGCACATGCTCCAGCAGCCAGGTGTCGCTGTTGGTGTTGTTGCCCTCGACCTGGTGCGCGGCCGTTGCGGTGCCCCACCAGAAGCCCTTAGGAAAGGAGAACGTCATGGTTATTGCCGTTGTAAACTGACCAACAACTGGGTGGATGTTCGCGCAGAGGTTCGGGTTTCGTTGGGGATATTAAGAGGCTTTTGCGCAGGCAGTGCCTCTGATGCGGCGATGACACGATGAGGCACTGGGTCGGTGGAGCACTGCCTGAGCCCATAGAGTAGCACGTCCTGAGCGGATGGGAATCGCCCGTGCGGCGGATTCCTGGCGTTCACGGTGGGCAAATTGACCCCACAATGCGGGCATTTGGCGGCCCCGATGGATTTATGAATGGGCAAAGTTACCCAACGCCGGTATACTCCAGATGGTTGGGTAACTTTGCCGACCGCTGACCCATCCCCGACGGCAGCCGGGGGCCGCACTTTGCCTATGACCGTGATGTCCAAACGGAAGCGCGCGCTAAAAGCGTCAAAGCCGAATACACCGCTCGCGCAGAATGGCTGGCTGGTATGCCAGCCTGCACTTGACGCTGGCGGGATGGAAGGGGCGGATGCCACACCCGCGGCGGCACCCGCGGCGGCTGAGCCAGCGCTGCTCATTGGCTCGCCCGAGTGGGCGGCGTGGCTGGCCGAGCACGCGACATTTGATTTTCGGTGTCAAGCCGGACATTTCAATGCGCGCCGTGAGAACCGGCGCAACATCGCCTATTGGTATGCCTACCGCCGGCGCGACGGCCGCTTGCACAAGGCCTATCTAGGGCGCGCCGATGAGGTGACCCAAGTGCGCCTCGAGCAAGTATGTGTGCAGCTGGCAGGGCATGCGCCCGTAAACAAACTGCCGCGCCCATCTGCGCACGATCATGGGCTGGCGGCCGTGTTCAAAACCAAGTTGCAACCACCCGCGCTGCCGGAGGGGCTGGTGGCTCGTGTGCGCCTGATTCAGCGCATCAACGCTCCGATCACGGTCGTCTATGCGCCCAGTGGCTATGGCAAGAGCACTCTGTTGAATGCCTGGCGGCAGACGTGCACGATGCCCGTCGCGTGGGTGTCGCTTGATACCGACGACAGTGCGCCACACCGATTTTGGCAAGCGATCGCCTCGGCGTTGTCCGTGGCCTGCGCCGGCTTTCAACTCGATCTACATGCCCACGGCCGTGCGGCGTCGCCAGCCGATCTCCAACAGTTGGCGGCGAGTGTGACGAACGAGATCGTGCGCGTGACCGAAGGAGTGGCGGCCCCTGGAGTGGCGGCGGGCCCGCGGATGGGCTTGGTGCTGGATGACTATCACTCTGTCACCGATCCCCAAACGCACGCGACCCTGCAAACCTTCCTTGAGCACATACCCGCCACACTGCGCTTGGTCATCGCCAGCCATACCCGCCCGCCCTTGGCCCTTGGCCACCTGCGCGCCAGGGGCTTATTGGCGGAGCTAGCCGTGGACGATTTGCGATTCACGAGCGAAGA
>Ga0075021_10000646_pt1 | contig 18102 bp, 17 predicted proteins | sample ColStrG_CSR_2012_FD_72749 | JGI IMG/M metagenome (GOLD analysis project Ga0075021, IMG submission 72749) | Freshwater sediment microbial communities in response to fracking from Pennsylvania, USA - Cold Stream Run_MetaG_CSR_2012 | ecosystem: Environmental > Aquatic > Freshwater > Creek >...
TACGGCTACCCCGGCTACTCGAACGAGTGGTGGTTCAACGTCGCCGGCTTTGCGCACTACGTGCCCGGCCGGCCGCGCACACTCACGGGCGCCGCGATCAACATCGCCGCCGGCCTCCAGAAGCGGATCGCGTGGTGCAGGCTCGAGGGCCAGGACGCGCTCGAGCCCGACGACATGGAGGGGTACACGAATCCGGGCGATACCGGTGTCCCGGGCGGGGGCTGGCATCTGACGCGCGCTGACGATCTCGGCTTTGAGCGCTGGCTCGCCTACGAGGCCCACCGCCACGGGCTCGCGATCTTCCAGAAGAACGACCCCGCCGACGCGCGAATCGACGCCGGCTTCTACGACGGGATGATCAGCGAGGAGTGCAACCGATATAGGGATCCGTGCGCAGGACCCCATGGCGACGGCACCCCGTATCTCCGCGCCGGCAAACCGGTCCTCAACGCCGAGTACGTCGAGGACGGCGAGCGGACGTCCTCTTTCTGCGCGGCCGACATCGCGGCGGGAATCTCAGGCGCGCTCTTCGACCTCGCGCTCGACGGTCGTGTCTACAAACCGTGCGCGCCCCCGACGTTGACGGCGCTGCGACTGCGATCGTCCGGTGCCGGCGGCTGAGTTCGACCTCCTCGTCATCGGCGACTGCAACCCGGATCTGATCCTCCGGGGCGACGCGGAGCCGCAGTTCGGCCAGGTCGAGCGGATCGTCGAGGCGGCGGAGTTGACCGTTGGTGGGTCGGCGGCGATCGTCGCCTGCGGGGCGGCGCGACTCGGCCTTCGCACTGCGCTCGCAGCCGTCGTCGGCGACGACGTCTTCGGGCGGTTCATGCTCGCGGAGCTCCGTAGGCGAAACGTCGACGTCGACGCGGTTCTCGTCCGTCCGACGGCCGCGACAGGTGTCACGACGATCCTCGCCCGCGAGGGGGACCGTGCGATCCTGACGTTCCCCGGAACGAGCGCCGCGCTGCGCGCGAGCGACCTGAGCCCGGCGCTCCTTCACCGCGCTCGGCACGTCCACGTCGCCTCGCTCTATCTGCAGCCTTGGCTCGCGGCCGAGCTGGAGCAGCTTCTTGCGGATGCGCGCGCTGGTGGCGCGCGCACCTCGCTTGATCCGAACTGGGACCCGGCCGAGGAGTGGAACGGCGGCCTGGCCGCCGCGTTCGCACAGGTCGACTTCTTCCTCCCAAACGCCGCCGAGGCGTGCGCGATCGCGGGCGAGCCGGATGTCGAGGCGGCCGCACGGGCGCTCGCGCTGCGAGGTCCGACCGTCGTCGTCAAACGTGGAGCAGCAGCAGCGCTCGCGGTCGACGCGTCAGGAATGACGACCTGTGTGCCTCCGACCGTCGCCGCCGTCGATTCCACCGGTGCGGGCGACTCGTTCGACGCGGGCCTGATCCGCGGACTGCTTGACGGCCTGCCGGTCGCCTCGGCACTCGAGCTGGCATGTGCCTGCGGAGCCCTGTCGACGCGGTCGACGGGAGGCGTCAACGCGCAGCCGACGCTCGACGAAGCGCTGCGCCTGACGCAAGCGCCGGCCACGCAAGATCCGGGTTCGCCCCCGGACCGGGCCGGGCCTTGACATCGCGCACGCTGAGTCGCGCGCCGCAGACAGAACAGAGGCGGTGTTCATCGATGTGGCCGCCGCACCCGCGATGGGTCAACACGACCGGCGGGCCGTTCGGCGCCGCGTACCTGTCCCCCCACTGCAGCAGGGCGACGATCGTCGGCCACAGGTCAAGGCCCTTGTCGGTCAGCCGATACTCGAAGCGCTCAGGGTGCTCCTGGTAGCGGCGCTTCTCGAGCACGCCCTCGTCGACCAACCTGTTCAGCCGGGACCGGAGGATGTTGCGTGCGATCCCGAGGTCCGCCTGGAGCTGGTCGAAGCGGCGAAGGCCGAGCAGTACGTCACGGACGATCAGCAGCGACCAGCGCTCCCCCACGACCTCGAGCGCCGAGGCGATGCTGCAGGTCTGATTTCTGTAGTCGCTACCTAGCATCGCTCAATCCTATCGCAGTGGGTTGCATGGTGCAACTTGCTCTGCTAGCGTGAGTTGCATGATGCAACGTAAATGGATGGTCACAGCAGTCGTGTGTGCCGGGGTGTTCATGTCGAGCCTAGACCTGTTCATCGTCAACATCGCCTTCCCCAGCATCTCGCGGAGCTTCGGCGAGGCCAGTCTGAGCAGCCTCTCCTGGATTGTGAGCGGATACGCGATCGTGTTCGCGGCGCTGCTCGTCCCCGCGGGTCGCTGGGCCGATGCATTTGGCCGCAAACGCGCGTTCATGGTCGGCCTCGTGGTCTTTGCCGCCGCGAGCGCCGTGTGTGCCGCGTCGCCGAGCATCGGCACGCTGATCGCCGCCCGGATCGTGCAGGCGGTCGGCGGCGCGCTGATGCTCCCGACCTCGCTCGGCCTGATGCTGCCGGAGTTCGACCCACGCGAGCGGCATCTGGCGATCGGCGTGTGGGCCGCCACCGGCGCCGTCGCCGCAGCCGCCGGACCGCCGCTGGGCGGCCTGCTAGTCCAGCTTGACTGGCGCCTCGTGTTCCTCGTAAACGTGCCCGTCGCGATCGCCGCGCTGATCGCTGGTCGGGCGCTGCTGGTTGAGCGCAGGGAGGAGAGCGCTCTGCGCCCGGACCTGCTCGGCGCCGCCGGGTTCACGGTCGCGATCGGTGCGCTCGTACTCGCCATCGTCAAGGCACCCGAGTGGGGTTGGACATCGGCACGGGTGATCGGGCTGCTCATCGTGACGGTGGCGTTGCTGGTCGGGATCTGGCGTCGATCGCTGCGACACCCGTCGCCGATCGTCGAGCCGGCGATGCTGCGCGTGCCCACGTTCAGACTCGCGGTCCTCGGATCGATTGTGTTCTTCGCCGGATTCGCGGCGATGCTGCTCGGCGGCGTGCTTTTCCTGACGAGCGTCTGGCACGAGGGCGCGCTGGCGGCGGGACTGATGTTGTTCCCCGGACCGCTGATGGCTGCTTTGTTCGCGATCCCGTCGGCGCGCCTCGGCGCCCGCTTCGGGTATCGCCTGCCAGGGGTGTTCGGCGGCATCCTCGCCGCGCTCGGCTCGTTCTGGTGGATCACACACGCTGGTCTGACCCCCGACTACCTCGCCGAGTTCCTACCAGGGATGGTGATCGGTGGCGCCGGGGTCGGGCTGATGATCCCGACGCTGACGGGCGCGGGGACCTCGGCGCTGGCACCGGAACGGTTCGCGACCGGCGCCGCAGTGCTCACGATGGGCCGCCAGGTCGGCTCAGCGCTCGGTGTGGCGATCCTGGTGGCTGTGATCGGAGCGAACGTCGGTGAGCTGTCAGCGTTCAAATCCGGCTGGGCGATCACTGCCGCCGGCGGTCTCGCGGCAGCCCTGACAATGGCGTTCGTGCGCACCGGCGCCGTCGCGAGGCGCGCGCCGGCCGCCGAGATCAGCGTCGGGGCCGAGGCGTGCGGTGAGCACGTCTTGACGACGTAGCGCGGGATTTGATCAGATGTGCGGATGGACGCCCGGCTGGCCGAGGAGGTCGATCGCCGACATCGCGTGGTGCGTGAGGCCGCCGAACGCGACGGGCTGGACGCCGTGCTCGTGTGCGCAACCGAGTACACGGGCTTCGAGGGGGCGATGTTCTATCTCTCGGGCTTCCGGATCCTCCATCGCTACGCGTACGTTCTGCTGCCGGTCGAGGAGCCACCGACGAACATCTTCCCCGGCGAGGGCCGGTGGGTCGGAGATCACAGCGAGGGATGGGTGAAGGACCGGGCGTTCGCGGACACCCCCGGAAAGTGGATCGCGGAGCGCGTCAGGGACCGCAACTGGAAACGGGTCGGCGTGTACGGCATGGACCTGGTGATGCCCGTGCGCGACTACGTGGCGCTGCCCCATGAGAAGATCGTTCGCTGGGACGAGGGGTTCGATCTCGCCCGGGCCGTGAAATCCGAGTATGAGCTCGAGTCGGTACGCGAGTCGATGCGAATCAACGAGGCCGGCGTGTTCGCGGTCATGCGCGCCTGGGAGCCGGGGATCACCGAGGCCGAGCTGATGGCGGTCGCCGAGCGGGAGTTCGTCAGCCATGGCACGCGCCGGTTGACGATGGACATGGTGCTGACCGGCCCGGCCGGCGCGGCGCTTCCGGAGATGCGCCTGCCCGACGAGCGCCGCACCGTGTCCGAGGACGACATGCTGATCTACGGGCTCGAGGTCGCGGGGCCTGCCGGCCACTGGGTCGAGTTCTCGCGGCCGATGTGCGGGGGCGAGCCCTCGGAGGAGTCACGGCGGATGATGGATGCGTACCGCGAGTACCACGAGATCTGCCGGAGCGCGATGCGCGCCGGCGCGACCGCCCGCGAGGTCCACCGCGCCGTCTCCAAGCCGTTCCTTGATCAGGGTTGGAAGCTCGGCCACGTCACCGGCCATTCGATCGGGATGACGATGATCGAGCATCCGCGGATCGGGGAGGCGTTCGATGTCGAGCTGCGTGAGAACATGGTCTGCTCGATGCACCCGCACGTGATCTCCGCCGACGAGCGGACCTGCCTGTACTTCCAGGACACCTGGCATGTGCGAGGCGACGGCGCGGAACCGCTCAGCCAGGCGCCCGTGGAGTTCTACGACCCGCGCACGGTCCGTGAGCAGATGAGGCCCTGACAAGGAGGGTTCCGATGGCGACCGAGGACTCCCCCACGACTCGCGAGCTGGTCCCTGACCAGCGCGAGCCGCCAGACTCGCAGTAGGCCGGGCCTCAGCGGCGGCGGCGCACCAAGAACGCCACCACAGCGAGCAGCAGCGCCCCGAGCGCGATCCGGACCGCCGGGTGCCGTGTGACCAACGAGCCGACATCGAGCTCGGCGGCCGCGGCCGGCGCCTGACCGACCTGAGCTGTCGCCGAGCTCGGCTCCGCGGTCCCGCCGGCGGCGCTCGGGCCGGCGCCGTCACCGGCCGAGCCGGTGATTCGCTGCTCGAGGCGCATCGCGAAGTCGTCCAGGACCCGCTTGCCCACATCCTCGATCACGCCGCGGCCGAACTGCGCCTGCGCTCCGGTGATCTGCAGCTCGGTGGTCGCAGTCACCCGCGTCCCGCCGTCGACCGGATCAAGGCGGTTTCTGATCTTCGCCAGCGCCGAACCCTGCCCCTTCGACTCGCGAGCGCTGAGTGTGACGAGGGCCGTGTGGTTTGTCTCATCCACCTCGGAGAGCGTCGCCGTTCCGCGGTACTCGACGCGCATCGGTCCGATCTTCAGCCGCATCGAGCCCTCGTAGACATCATCGCGATCGGTGGCGGTGATCTTCGCGCCCGCCAGGCAGGTCGCGACGCCCTCGAGGTCCAGCAGCTGGCGCCAGGTGGCCTCGATGTCGGCCCCGACGCTGAACTGGTTCTCGAGGATCATCGCCCGCTGTCGCCAGCAGCGGCACTGCCACCGCTGACGCGGACCCCGCGGGGCTCGCCGCGCTCGCCACTGTGGATCAGCCGCCACACCCGCTCCCACGGGTTGTGGCTATCGGACACGATCGCGTCCTTTGGGCCCAGTGCGTCCTGGATCGCCGAACAGATCGCGTGAAGCGGCGCGCCGCCGCCCTCGCCCATGCCCTTCGCCCCGTTGGGCGTGAACGGGCTCGGTGACTCGATCTCACCGGTCTTCACGTGGGGCGCATCGAGTGCGGTGATCGCGTGGTAGTCGTAGAACGAGGCCTGCTGGAGCTGGCCTTCGTCGTCGTACTCGAACGCCTCGTACAGGGCGGCGCCGATCCCCAGCATCGTCGCGCCGTGCACCTGCCCCTCGACGATCTTCGGGTTGATCCGCGTGCCGCAGTCGTCGACGGCGACGTAATCGAGGATCGCGACCTCACCCGTATGCTCATCGAGCTCGACCACACAGGCGTGGATCTGCGAGGCGTACGTGAGCGTCAGGTTCCCGGTCTTGCTCTCAGGATCGGGCACCTCGAACGGCGGCACATACACGTGGCGGCAGTTGAGGCTGATCCGGTCACGGAGCTCGCCGGGGAGGACCGCGTTGTTGGCATAGATCATGTTGGCGATGCCGATGAACGGGATCATCCGTTCCTCGTCGCCGGCCACGATGCATGCGCCATCCCGCACCTCGATCTCACCCGGTTGCGCCCCGAGCGCGAACGCCCCGATCTCGACGATCTCGGCGCGCAGCTTCTCGGCCGCTCCCTTGGCCGCGCCCAGGCCGGTGACGGCGAACTGGCTGGCGTAGGTGCCTGAGAACGCCACATAGGTGTTCTGCTGCTGGTTGAAACCGGCTGTGACGTGCACCTGATCCGGCGGCATCCCGAGCACATCGGCCACCACCTGCGCTGCTGTCGTCTCATGGCTCTGCCCCTGCGGGGTGGTGCCGAGGTTGACCGTCACCTCGCCATACAGGTCGAGCTTGACGTAGGCGGCCTCGCCGTTTCCGGAGAACGGCAGGTCGGGGTTGATGATCCGTGCCTGGCCGAAGTTGTTGGTGCCGGAATCGAGCGTCGAGCCGATCCCGATGCCGATCCGCTTCCCTGAACCGTGCTCGAGCTCGCGCTGCCGCGCCCGCCAACCCTCGGCGTCGAGCAGCTCGAGCGCCATGTCCAGCGAGCGCGGAAGGTCACCGGAGTCATACACACATCCGTTCGGCGTCTCGTAGGGATAGTCGTCCGGGCCGACGTAGTTGCGCTTGCGGAGCTCGACGGGATCGAACCCCAGCTCATGGGCGACGACGTCGACGATGCGTTCGATCAGCCACAGATGCTGGAGGCGCGAGTAACCCCGGTTGGGAACGGTGGGGCACTTGTTGGTCATCGTCTCCGTGTAGTCGACCTGGATGTGCTTGAGGCGGTAGCAGCCGCAGCAGACCTGCGACCAGATCACCGCGCCCAGCGGCTCGTAGTGCAGGTATGCCCCGGCGTCGTCGAACGCGCGCGTCTTGAAACCGAGGATTGTCCCGTCCTTCATGACCGCGACCTTAGTGTCGAGGAACACCCGCTCGTTGCCGTGGCCGGCGGACAGCATGTGTTCGGTGCGGTACTCGGTCCACTTCGCGGGCCTGCCCGCCTTCCGTGACAGGAGCGCGAGCGCGGCGATCTGCGGATAGCTGCCGATCTTGATCCCGAACGCGCCGCCGATGTCCTGCGAGGAGAACATCAGACGGTTGCTGGCGACACCGATCGTCGGCCCGACCACCATCGAGGCGAACATCGGCATCTGGTTGTTCGAGCTCACGCGGATCGTGTCGGTGCCCTGATCCCAGTGCACGACGGCGGCGTTGCACTCGAGTGGCGTCGAGGAGAAGCGATGGAAGTGCAGCCGGTCGAGCTCGACGACGTGGTCCGCGTTCTCCAGCGCCCAGTCGATGTCACCCCAGTCATAGTTGCCATGCCACGCGACGTTGGTGCCGACCTGCTCGTGGAGCAGCGGAGCGTCGGGATCGGCCGCTCCGACCGTGTCGAGGACCGCCGGCAGCGGCTCGTACTGGACGTCCACCAGGTCGGCAGCATCGCGGGCGATCTCACGCGTCTCGGCGAGCACGACCGCGACCGCGTCGCCGTGGTAGCGCACCTTGTCGACGGCGAGTGGGTATTCCTCGATCCTGCTGGCGGGCTCCGGTGCGATCTGGAAGAACGGCACCTGGCACATCTCCTTGGCCTCTTCGCCGGTCAGTACGGCGTAGACGCCCTCGAGCGCGAGCGCGGGGCGGGGGTCCAGCGACACGATCCGGGCGTGCCCGTGCGGGGAGCGGACGAACTGCGCGTAGCCCTGCCGGTGCATCCAGACGTCGTCGGCGAACTCTCCCTGGCCCTGCAGCAGCCGGCGGTCCTCCCGCCTGGGGACGCTGATCCCGACCGAGCCGGTCCGCAGCTCCGTCTCGGCCGGAGCGGTCGCACTCTCAGCCAGCGGAGCCGGGAGCGTGTCGGTGCCGGAAGCGCTGGTCGTCATGCTGCCTCCCTGGAGTCGGCGCCGGCGGCGCGCTGGATCGAGTTGATGATGTTGACGTAGCCGGTGCAACGGCAGATGTTGCCGCGGATCGCGCGCCGGATCTCCTCCTCGGTCGGGTCGGGGTTGCGTCGCAACAGGAAGGTCGCTGCCATCACCAGCCCCGGCGTGCAGTAGCCGCACTGGAGGCCGTGCTCCTCGTGGAAGGCTCGCTGCACGACAGACAGCTCGCCGTTCTGGGCGATTCCCTCGACCGTCTCGATCTCGGTGCCGTCAGCCTGCGGCGCGAGCATCATGCAGCTCTTGATCAGCTTGCCGTCGACGATCACCGAGCACGCCCCGCAGCTGCCGGTGTCGCAGCCGATGTGAGTGCCCTTCAGACCGAGCACGTCGCGAATGAAGAAGACCAGCAACTGGCGGGATGAGACCGTCGCCTCGTGTCGCTCGCCGTTGAGCGTGAACTCGATCGAGTGCACCACGTCTGGCTCAGCCACGATCCCCACCTCCGTCTGCGATTGCCTGCATGACAGCCCGCTCGGCGACCACCCGCGCCATCTCCCGGCGGTAGTCGGCGCTTCCATGAGCGTCGCCGAACGGCTGGGTCTCGGCCCCGATCTCGTGCGCCGCCGTGCGGGCGGACTCGGCGCTCATCGACGCCCCGCGCAGCGCGCTCTCCATCCCGGCGTGGCGCGTCGGGATCGGCGCAACGCACGCGAGCACGACCCTCGCGTCGTCGATCGTGCCATTTCCGCGAACGACCGCGGCCGCGCGTGCGATCGCCTTGGAGTCCGCGCCGACCGCGATCGTCGAGTAGCCCGCGCCGGAACCGGCGCTGAGCGGCGGGATCCGGACACAGCGCAGCAGCTCCCCTTCACCGACGGCCGTCGAGAAGTACCCATGGAAGAAGTCCTCGGCCGCCACGTCGCGCTGGCCGGCGGCCGACTGCACGACCATCGTCGCGCCGAGCGCGACCAGCAGCGGCGGCAGGTTGTTGGTCGGATCGCTCAGGCAGCAGTTGCCGCCGATCGTGCCCCGATCACGGATCTGCTGGTCCTCGATGTGGCCGGCGACGTCGGCCAGCAGCGGCTGGGCGCTTCGCACCTGCTCGGAGTGGTCCAGCTCGTCGTATGTAACGCAGGCGCCGATCTCAAGCGATCCGTCGGCGCCGCTCGAGACCCCTCGCAGCTCATCGAGACGGCTGATGTCGACCAACAGGTCCAGTGAGGCGACGCGATGCTTCAGCACGTTGACGAGGCTCTGGCCGCCGGCCAGCGGCGCTGCGCCGTCACTGGAGGCAAGAGCCTGTAGCGCGCCGGCGACCGTGTCAGGGCGCGCATAGGCCACCTTCTCAAGGAGCATCTCTCACCTCACAGGGCAGGTTGTCGGGCGAAACACGCCGGAGCCGTGCGGTCCGGCATGCCTTGGAACGGCTGCGCAAACATCTCAGATATTTGATCAATCGTCAAGAATCGTGGGCGGGGTCAGCGATCTCGGCGCCGCCGTCGAGAACCGGCATTGGTGGATTGCGCCTGTACAGGCTCGGGCCCGGCACCAGCGGCTGGGATCCTTCCGGCAGAAGCTCGAAGAGCTCGTCACCGCCCATGTGCGTCGCAACCTGATTGGCGGTTCGCGAGAGGTGGTTGTAGAGCTCGCGCGCAGCGAAGTCCGGATCGTGCTCGGCGCACGCCTTCAGGATCAGCTCGTGCTCGTCGCGGCGCTTTGTGAGGCTGGCGCGGATGGGCAGCATCGCGAAGCGGTAGCGCTCACTGGTCTCCCAGAGGGGGCGGATCAGGCGCGACATCCACCGCGAGTGCGCGGCGTCATACAGGGCGAAGTGAAAGGCCGTGTGCGTAGCCCAAACCGCCCCGAGGTCGGTACCCCGGGAAGCCTCCACGTGCTCGTGAAGGCAGCGTTGGGCGAGCTCGACGTCCGATGCCGTGAAGTTCTCAGCCGCGTGCCGGATGGCCAGCGGCTCGAGCGCGAGGCGAGCTTCGTAGACCTCGTGCAGGTCATCGATCGACAACTGGGTGACACGCGCACCACGGTGAGGGATGTTCTCCACCAGGCCCACGGAGTCGAGCAGCCGCAGCGCCTCTCGGATCGGCATCGGGCTCATATCGACGACGTCCGCCAGCTCCTCGATCGGAAGCCGTTCTCCCGGAGCCAGTACGCCGGTGATGATCGCCTCGTGCAGCGTGGCGAAAGCGCGCTCCGCGAGCGTTCGGTGACCTCCGGACGCGGCCAGAGCGGCGAGGTTGTCAGTGCTCATCATGCGGGGTTGTCAATGCTCATCATGCGAGGTTGCCAGTCTCATCATCTTCCCGTCGCGCGGCTACTGCGGAGCGCTGGGCTCGAGCAGGGCGTCGGGCTCGGCCGTGTCCTCCATCCCCCAGCCCCCCATCAGATAGTGGTGCACGACCCGAATCGAGGTGATCCCGATGTGGCGGTCGAACCCCGGCAGGTCGCCGAAGCCCTCCCGCAAACGGTCAGACACGAACGGTCCGAGCGTCTCGATCTCCCAGATCGGAAGCCCCGCCGCAAACCCCTCCTGGCAGGCACGTTTGACCGCATCGAGGTAATCGGCGGCGCGCACCAGCTCGGCGGTCGTCATCAACCGCCCGCGCGCCGGGATCACGACGTCGACGTCGAGCGCCGCGATCTCACGCCAGATCCGCGTCACGTGCCGCAGATGGAAGTCCGGCAACAGCCCGTAGCGGGCGTCCCCGCGTGGGCCTGCGAGGAACAGCACGCGGTGCTCGGGCAGGTGCACGGCAAGATTCCCCGTCCCCTGCGTCGGACCGAGATAGCGCAGCGCAAAGCGGGTGCCGCCCAGCTCGAGCTCCTCGCCGCCGCCTCGGATCGGCCGCTGTGGGAGTCGCTGCGAGGGAGCGCCGCGGCCCTCGATGACCCGTGCGCACAGCTCGTGCGCGACGATCTCTGCGCGGGGCGCGAAGTCGGCGGTGGCGCCCGTGTGATCGAGGTGATCGATCGTCGCGACCACTATTTCAGGCTCGGCGCCACCGGCGGCGTCGGCGATCGCCTGGCGGTAGGACTGCGCGCGGTCGCGCGAACCGAAGCTGTTGAGCGCGACCACACCGCCGCTCCCAACCACGAACGCCGTTCGATGGTCCCCGGCGGCGACCGTGAATACGCCACTGGCCACCTCCTCGGGGATCAACATCTCCGGCCCACGCCGTCGTGCCCTGGCCACATCGGCCTCATGGCGTGCCGCCCCCGGTGCCGCACGCGTCCTCCAGGCCCCAGCCCCCGGTCACGTGGTGGAGCATGTACCGCATCACGTTCATCCCGATGTACTCCTGGTAGCGAAACACCCGCCCGAGTTCGCCTCCCAGACGCTCGCGGCACCACGCGTCGATGGCCGGGTAGTCGTCGGGGTCGACGCCCTCGGCCAGCGCGTCGAGCGCAACCTCGCTGATCCGCTCGTAGTAGGCGAGGTTCTCGTGAAAGCCGGCGCGGTCAAGCGGCCAGAAGTGGCCGGGGATGAACGAGTCCCAGTCAAGCTCCTGGAGCTGCCGCATGTTCGATACGTAGCTGTCGAGGTGCCAGTCGGGAAAGAACGTGTACCCGACACCGGGGATCACGGTGTCGACCATGAACAGCGTGCGGGCGTCCGCAAACCAGGCCGCGACGTTGCCATTGCCATGCGTCGCCCCGGGGTTGATCAGCTCGAACTCCGCGCCGTCGATCTTGAAGCTGCGGCGCTCCCCCGACCATGTCTCGGTCGCGGGCGCCTGGCCGTCCGAGCCTCGCGCGGCGATCACCCGTGCGGCGTCCACGTGCGCGATGATCGTCGAGGCCTCCGGCGCCAGATCGCGCGCGAACCCGGTGTGGTCCAGGTGGTCGTGCGAATACACCACGGTATGGATCTCGCGCCCCGGCAGGACGCGGTCGATGGCGGTGCGATACGAGGACGCCGCCGCCGGTGACCAGAAGGTGTCAAACGCGATCACGCCCTCGTCGCCCTCGAGGAACACGCTTCGGTAGATGCCGTCACTGGCGGTCCACAGTCTCCCGGACACCGGCCTGTAGGAGACGGTCGTCGGAAACGCGTAGCCGTTCAGCGGCGCCCCGATGTCGAAGATGCCTCGGTGGCAGCTGGAGGGATCGATCATGACGCCGTCTCCGTTGTCTTGGGCTGGCCCTCTGGCCCGGTCTTCTCGGCCGCAGGGCCGCCACCGCCGGCCGCGGGGCGCGCCGCCGCCGCGGTCGGTGCGGACTTCCGTGATCTCCATCGCCGGACTCTCGCGAACCCGACGTCCCACTCGTGTCCGCCAGTGAGACCGCGCGGTCGGAGGATCAGCATCGCGAGCATCGCCACGCCTAGGATGCCATCGGCCGCGCCGGCCGGCAGTGTCAGCGTGAACAGCCCCAGCGACAACCCGTTCTCCGCCTGGAGCAGATAGGAGTCGAGCAGGCTCACGATCACCGCGCCGAGCACCGCCCCCCAGAGGCTGCCGACGCCTCCGACGACCAGCATCGCAAGCGACAGGAATGTGAGCTCGAGATACACCTGAGAGGGCGTGATCGAACCGATCTGGTGGACGAGCAGGCCGCCGGCGAAGCCCGAAATCGCGCCCGACAGGGTGAACGCGATCAGCCGCTCTCGATGGATGTTGACGCCCACCGCCAGCGCCGCGGACTGATCCTCGCGCGACGCCCGCAGCAGCCGCCCCCGCCGGCTGGACTGGTACATGACGGCGGCGATCGCGGCGATGATCGCCCCGACCGTCGCCTGCAGCAGCCCCGTGCTGGTCGGCACCAACGAGAGCGTCTGCCCGCTCTGAGGCGCGATCTTGTCCCAGAACGTGAGCACGTTGTAGGTGATCTCCAGGACCGCGAACGTGGCGATGCCCGCGCTCAGCCCGGACAGCCGCATCAGCGGCAGGCCGACCGCAAGCGCGTACACCGCGCCCACCCCGGTCGCGATCGCCAACGAAGGCACGTTCGCGACCGAGTGGTTGGCGAGAAACGACCACAACGTCGGGAGCACGAAGTGCTTGGGGCCGGTGGGGATCGTCAGCTCGCCGGCCGCATACGCGCCGACCGCCACGAAGCTGACCTGCCCGAACGAGATCACGCCCGAGTTGCCCATGAACACGTACAGCCCGATCACGATTGTGACCGCCACCAACGCGGTGATGAAGTTCTGCTGGGTGGCGATCGAGGTCGTATGCCCATACAGCCCGACGGCGATGATCAGCGCCACCGGCGCCACGAGCGTCCGGGCGGCTGCGAGCGCCCTCATACCCGGTCCACACTTGATTGACCGAGCGGTGCCAGCAGCCCCGCCGGCCTGACGAGCAGCACGAGGATCACCACCGCGAACGTGAACGACGTGGAGAAGCTGCTCAGCGACGCGGGCAGCTCATCGCCCAAGAACGAGCTTATGAACCCGATCAGAAAGCCGCCGGCAGTCGCGGTCAGGAGCCTGTCGATCCCCCCGAACACCGCGCCGACGAGCGCCAGGATCGTGACTTCGAAACCGAACGTCGGCGTCACCAGCGGCTGCTGAACCGTCAGCAACAGCGAGACGACGGCCGCCAGCACGCCGGAGAGCGCAAACGCGAACCGGATCACCCGGTTCGCGCGCACGCCCAACAGCCGCGCCGCGCGGAAGTCCGCGGCGGCCGCCCGCATCTGCAGGCCGATCGTCGTGCGCTCGAGGATCAGCGCCGTGCCTCCGAGCAGCACGACACCGGCGACCAGCTCGGCGATCGTGACCCACCGCAGGTACAGGTTGCCGATATGGAATGCCGCCTGGTTCAGCGACGACAGCAGGTCGGCGGTCTGGCCCTGGGGGGTGAATGCGATCAGCCACAGCGCCTCGAGCGCGAATGCGACGGCGAACGTCGCGATCATCGTCGTCGCCGGGGGGGCCCCGCGCAGGGGGCGGAACGCGATCCGCTCGATCACCAGCGCCATCACGACGCACACCACGAAGCAGATCACGATGCTGGCGACGAGCGGCAGGTGGCGGGTCACGTACAGCGAGTACGCCCCGGCCGTGATCAGCTCTCCGTACGCGAAGTTGATCAGGCGCATCACGCCGAACACCAGCGCCAGCCCGACGGCGACCAGCGCATACAGCGCGCCGACCGCGATCGAGTCGATGATCGCCTGCAGCATCGCCCCTCAGCTCAGATACGCCGCGATCATGCGATTGGTGTCATGCGCATCGGCCGGCGTCAGGGTCATGCGCATCTCTCCATTGTTGAGCACGTGTGTGCGATCGGCAAACTCCGTGACTATCTGCGCCCGTTGTTCGACGAGCAGGATCGCCACCCCGCGTTCCCGGATCTCCGACAGCGCGCCCAGGACCGTCTTGATCACCGACGGGGCGAGGCCGAGCGAGGGCTCGTCGAGCAGCAGCACGCGCGGGGCGGCGAGCAGCGCCCGGGCGATCGCCAGCTGCTGCTGCTGGCCGCCGGACAGCGCCCCGGCGATCCGGTCCCGGAATTCGTCCACGACCGGAAACAGCGTGTGGATCCAGGCCAGCTCCTCATCCAGGCCGTTGCGGTCGGCCCGGCCCGCCAGCCCCAGGCGGAGGTTCTCCTGCACCGTCAGCCCGGTGAATATGTGCCTGCCCTCGGGAACGAGCGCGATCCCCTCGCGCACTGTCCGCTCGGGAGACCAACCGCCGGTGGAACGTCCGCCGAGCAGGACCTCCCCGGCGATCCGCGGAACGACGCCCATGATCGTCAACAGGGTGGTCGTCTTCCCGGCGCCGTTGGGTCCGATCAGGCCGACCACCTCGCCCGGTCGCACCGTCAGCGAGATGCCGCGGACGACCTCGACCGGGCCGTAACCGGCCCGCACCTCTCTGAGCTCGAGCAACGGCTCAGGCATCTTCATCCTGCGCCACCACGCGCTCGTCCTCCGCCCTCACGCGCTCGTCCTCGGCCACCACGCGCTCGTCCTCCGCCCTCACGCGCTCGTCCTCCGCCATCACGCTCTCGCCGAGATACGCGGCGGCCACGTCGATGTTGCGCCTGATCTCGTCCGGCGTACCGCGAGCGAGCGCTCGACCCTGGTCAAGCACCTCGATCCGATCTGAAACCTCCATCATCAGCGCCATGTTGTGGTCGACGATCAGCACCCCGGCCTCGTACCGGTCACGGACCGATCGGATCAACCCCGCGAATGGCTCCACGTCGCTCTCGGGCAGCCCCGCCGCCGGCTCGTCCATGAGCACGTAGCGCGGTCTCGCCGCCAGCGCACGAGCCACCGCGACCTTGCGCTGCTCGCCGTGCGGAAGCGTGCCCGCCGGCAATCGTTCGTGGCGTTCCAGATCGAGTGCCGCCAGCAGCTCACGCGCCCGGCGCCGGGCCTCGCCCGCGCCCGCGACCCCGAGCGCGCCGAGCTCGACGTTCTCGCGCACGGACAGCTCAGAGAACACGTGACCGTGCTGAAAGGTCCTCGCCAGGCCGGCGTGCGCGCGACGGGGAGGGTTCCAGCCCGTCACGTCGCGGCCGTCGAGCTCGATCGTGCCCGAGGTCGGACGATCGAATCCGGTGAGGAGGTTGATCAGAGTGGTCTTGCCCGCGCCGTTTGGCCCGATCAGCCCGACCACCTCGTGAGGGCTCAGTTCCAGTGTGACGTCCTGAAGCGCCTGCACCCCCTTGAACGCGCGGCTGACGCCGGCCGCCCGGAGCCCTGCTCCGGACGACCGGCCATCAGTGCGCGAGCTGTCGCTCAACCCTCGACTATGGCCCGGCGGTGGCGGGTTTGGTCGCCTTGATCAGCCCGACGTAATGCGACTTCCCGTGGGTCACGCGGATGATCCGGTACTCACGCCCGAACACCGAGTGCAGCCTCGACGAGAAGCTGATGTTGCCGGAGATCGTCGGCAGGTTGTGGAAGCGCGCCATGATCGCGGCGAGCTTCGCGCCGTTGGTCGAGCCGCCGGCCCGCTTGATCGCGGCCGCGATCCCGTCGACGGCGGCGGCGCCGGTGACGAACCCGCCGGTGGCGGGTGCTGCGCCTTCCTTGACGAGCGTCTTGTCGAGCGTCCGCACCGCCTTGGACGGGTCATCGCCGTACACCGAGGCGTAGTCGACGAACCAGATGTTGTTCGAGTACTGCGGGTTCTGCGGCAGCCAGAATGCGCCGTCCAGCGACCACGGGCCGACGATCGGCGTCTGGTTTCCGAGGCTCCGCACGCCCGACACGAACGCGGGCAGATCCCCGGCCGGGCTCGGATACGTGTTCAGCTCGATCATCGCGGCCTTCTGGCCGTTGACCTTGGAGGCGACCGAGTTGATCGTGTGGTCCCCCTGGGTGAAGCTGTCCTGCGCCACAACCTTGCCGCCAAGCTGCGTGAAGCGCTGCGTGAACGCGGCACCCTCCGCAACCTCGAAGGCAATCGACTTGTCGGTCACGACGACGGCGGTCTTCCAGTGGTGCTTGATCGCCAACTGTGCGATCGCGGCGCCCTCATCCTGTGCGACGTTTCCGAAGCTGAACGCGAGCTTGCCCAGCGAGCCGAAGCGCTTGGGCCCCATCTGGTCGGTACCGATGCACGGCGAGATTGTCAGCAGGCCCTTCCCAAGGCCGACCTGCGCCGACGCGGTCGCCCAGTCGACGTCGCAGGTCACCCACAGGACCTGGGCGCCCTTGCTGATCACGTCGAGCGCGTCCGCGCGCGTCTGCGCCGGGTTGAGCTGGTCGTTCTCGACGATGAACCTGAGCTTGTGGCCGTCCACGCCTCCGGCTGCATCGATCTTCTTGACCTCCAGCAGCGCAGCGGCGATCGCTGGCGAGTCGAACGGCTTCATCGTCGAGCTCTGGTCGATCACCGCGCCGATCGTGATCGTCGACTTGCTCTTGGCGGCGCCGGCGTTCGCCGCGCTGCTGATGCTCGCCCCCAACACCGCCAGCATCGCTGCGGCGGCAATCGCGGCCAGCGCCGTGATCTGTGCCTTCTTCCTTCGCATCCGAACTTCCTCCTCCTGTGGTATTGGTCGTATTCCGGCCGATCAGCTCGTCGCGAGCACCGTCTCGCTCGCCGACTGTTCTGAATCCTGGAAGTGGGGGATCACGAGGTCGGCGAACATCTCCTGGGTCTTGATCGCCTTCCAGTGCTCGAAGCCACCCGGGTTGACCGTGATCGCGACCTCGGTCAGGCCCTCGCAGACGTCTCGAGTCTGTTCGATGCGTTCGATCACGTCCTCGGGTGTGCCGACCCACACGATGTCGCCGGCGATCATCTCCTCGTACGGCGTCGCCGCGAGTTGCTGCATGATCCCGGAGGCGTAGAAGCCGTATCCGGCCTTCTCGAGCTCCTCCTTCGGCGGCATGCCGTGCTCGAGCGGCGAGGCATTGCCCGTGAGGAATCCGCGCATCGCCGTCTCGGCGTCGCGCTTGGCGACCTCACGGTCCTCGTCCATGTAACAGGCGTGGATCCACACGATGTCCGGCTCGTTGCCGTGCTCGGCGCATGTCTCCCGGTAGATGTTCAGCTGCGCCTCGAGCGCGCTGTACGGGAGCAGCGGCGGCACCGCCACCGAGTAGCCCCGCTCGCCCGCCAGCTCGTACGTGCGGTCGCTCGTGCCGCCGACGAAGATCCGCGGCCGCCGCTTTGGCGGCGGCGGCACGATCTCCCCATCGACGATCTTGAAGTACTTGCCCTCGTGGTTGACCGATCCCTGCTCGAGCGCCTCGAGCAGGACGTCGAAAGCCTCGTCGTAGAGCGGCCTGACCTCGTCGAAGCGCACTCCGGCCTTGTGCGGCATCCACCCGTGCCCGCGCCCGATCCCGAACTCGTAGCGCCCGCCGGTCATGATCTCCCCGGCGGCGATCCGCGAGGCCAGCACCATCGGGTTGTGGTACGTGACCACGTGCAGCATCGTGCGGAAGCGGATCTGCTTGGTCATGGGCGCGAGCTGGCAGAAGAACGCGAGCGGGTCGGGCATCGCCGAGAACCGTGGGTAGAACAGGTGCTCGACGATCGCGTAGGTGGAGTACCCGAGCCGGTCCGCGTGGATCACCTGCTCGGCCACCTCCGCGTACAGGCGCTCGGGCGTCTTGCCCGGCCACAGCTGCATCTCGGAGTAGATGCTGAACCTCATGACTCTCCTAGCTGCCGTCGCGCCCGCACGACCTCCCCCCTTCCAGCGTTCGCCACACGGGCGGCTGTTGGTTGTGGTCGGCCGACTTTAT